>JAAIGF010058363.1_pt1 | contig 316375 bp, 284 predicted proteins | sample 6487441 | NCBI WGS metagenome assembly JAAIGF01 (sample SAMN13974129, study PRJNA590717) | phyllosphere metagenome | biome: pepper field; feature: multiple bacterial spot infested pepper fields; material: pepper leaves; isolation source: leaves from pepper fields | host: Capsicum annuum ... | reverse complement strand
GGACATCACTGATTACATCGTGAGGTTTTACAACGAAGGTCGCCTGCACTCGACGCTGGGTTATGTCTCTCCAAACCAGTACGAGCGCCATACAGCCTGACATCACCTACTGATGTGTCCGGAAAAGTTTGACCAGCACAAAGAAACTACGAGAAGTACTTTCCCGAGTGGTTTTGAAAATCAGGTAAAGGGTTTGATCGAAACTATCCGGCAAACCCCACCACCTGAATAAAGACAGCCCAACCGCCGAGCAGAATCCAGAAAACCGCAAAAATCCAGGGCGTGCGCATCGAAAAGAGCAGCGCCTTGCGATAGCCCTTGTGCGTCGACTCATGCTCATTGAACAGCGGCGACTCGTCATACGCGATCCCCATGATCGGCTCACTGCGCAACAACTCGCTTTGCTTGTAATGCCAGTGATCGATGATGTCGTAGGCCGCACGAATCCCCGGCCAGGCATTCAACGAACTCAACGCCCCCAACAACGCCAGAAACGGCGGCACAAACATCGTGAACAGCTTGCCCCATTCCGGATTGAGATTGGCCATGCAGGAAGCGAATGCAATCACCAGAAAGGATTGTGCCGTCAGGTAGGCATCCGTCCGGTTGGCCAGGATGGTGGTTTCGTACTGAATCTCCTTTCGGTAGAAATCCAGACGATCCTTGGGAGATCCGAACATCTTGGCGTCGTGTTCGGTGGCGTTGGGACCTGCGTCTGCGGTATGGGAAGTCAGAATTATGGGCAAGGGTCGTAGTCTCCATCCTGGTGGCCTTGAATGGAGAGGGACCGGTGTGGGGACAGGGTGTTCAGCGGACTTTACAAAAGGTGGATGAAAGGTTCAGGAAAAGCCTAGAGGCCTCACTGCCTCAAGGTTTTGATCGGATCTTTCGGCGGGTGCTGCCGTGAGCATGGGCAGAGCGTCCTCAGATATGAGCTGACTATTGTCCAGAAACGAAAACCCCGGCTCGAGGCCGGGGTGGGTGTTTCGTGGTCTTTGCAGTGAGTCGTAAGCTTTTACTCATTGGAGCTCATTGCCAACCTGGAAACCAATGCTATGAGCAGTTGACAGTCGTGTCAACCCAACTTTATACAGGCCCCTCGCAGAGAGGGAAGTCTGAGTATGCCGCACAACATCCAGTATAGACCGTTGCTGATTGACGAACTGATCAGCTCACACAGAATTGCCAGCTACAGCAAAGTATTTTCTACACAAAACGACGCAGAGCTGGTTGGTGCGTACCTGTGGAACTCACATGTTTGCGCAGCACTCTACCCGCTACTCAGCGCGGCAGAAGTAACTCTCAGAAACTCCATAGATACAGCCTTGACGGCTGATCTTGGAAAATTCTGGTGGAGGAAAGGAACGCTACGGTACAAGAGCTTCACCCTTGGAACTACTAAAGCACCATACCCAGTGGAGTTCTTGGCTGGGAATTTTTTGTCGGCCTTCAAAGCGGCCCAGAAAGAGCGATCCAAACGCACCGGCAAGCCTTTCAAAGGCACCCCAGACCATCACGAAATCGTATCCAAAACGGACTTTTCGACATGGGAGTTTATTCTTGAAAATGAGTATATGGGGAACAACCTTATCTGGCCGAAGAACCTAGGCACGGTGTTCAGAGGAACCTGGCCCACAAGCTCTGCTGCAAACATGCTCGCCCAGTGCAAGGATCGCGTCTCACTCGTCCGAAACTTCCGTAACCGTGTGTTCCATCATGAGCCTGCATGGAAGCGCTTCGGGGTAACTAATGAGCAGCAGGCGGTGGTTCATTTGCATGAGAAAATCGGAAAAATCAACGAGCTGATTTCATGGATTTCTCCGGAAAAAATCGACCTACTTGAGAAAAGTGGAGTGATCCGAACCGCATATCGGGCGTGCTCAGTAGCTGAGATTGCACGATTCAAATATCAGTCCAAGACAAGCACGGTCAACAGCATGGCAAAGCTCATCAAAATTGCTGAAGCGGCCAGTGTTGGCAACGAGGTTGTCAAAATCGCAGTCTATGGGAAGCGCAAGGCGATCTACACCATGCAGCCAGCCTGATCCCCAAAGCGAACAGCCGGAGTTCAGCTTGTCAGTCCGACTGCCAGAAACGTGGGCCACGAAACAAACAGTACAAATCCCCTCCTCCCACCCCACCCAAACCCCATCTATCCTTCCCGACACCGCAGGAAGCGGCTCTCGTTATCAAGGAAGATCATGTCTCTCGCCATCGTCCACAGCCGCGCCCAGGTTGGCGTGGAAGCACCTGCAGTCACTGTCGAAGCCCATCTGGCCAACGGCCTGCCGACCCTGACGCTGGTGGGGTTGCCGGAAGGGGCAGTCAAGGAAAGCAAGGATCGTGTGCGCAGTGCCATTCTCAATTCGGGGCTGGATTTTCCGGCGCGGCGGATCACGCTCAATCTGGCTCCGGCGGATTTGCCGAAGGATGGTGGTCGTTTCGATCTGGCCATTGCGTTGGGGTTGCTGGGGGCCAGTGGGCAGTTGCCTTTGCTGGCGTTGCAGGATGTGGAATGCCTGGGCGAGTTGGCGTTGTCGGGGGCGATTCGGTCGGTTCAGGGGGTGTTGCCTGCGGCGCTGGCGGCCAGGGCGGCAGAGCGCACACTGATCGTACCGGCGGCGAATGCCGAGGAGGCATGTCTGGCTTCGGGGTTGCGGGTCATTGCCGTGAACCATCTGCTGGAGCTGGTTGCGCATTTTAATGGGCGCACGCCCATCCCGCCTTATCAGAGCAGTGGGCTTTTGCATCAGCCCAAACCTTACCCGGATCTGAGCGAAGTTCAGGGTCAGACCGCGGCCAAGCGCGCATTGGTGGTGGCGGCAGCCGGGGCGCATAACCTGCTTTTCAGCGGCCCGCCGGGAACAGGAAAAACCCTGCTCGCCAGTCGCCTGCCCGGTCTGTTGCCACCACTGGATGAGTACGAAGCGCTGGAGGTGGCGGCAATTCAATCGGTGGCCAGTCAGGTGCCGCTGAGCAGTTGGCCGCAGCGGCCTTTCAGGCAACCCCATCACTCTGCGTCGGGGCCGGCGTTGGTAGGAGGTGGCAGTCGTCCTCAACCTGGCGAAATAACATTGGCCCATAACGGAGTGTTATTTTTAGATGAACTACCCGAGTTCGACCGTCGGGTTCTGGAGGTTCTGCGCGAGCCACTGGAGTCCGGCCATATCGTGATTTCCCGGGCTCGGGACCGGGTAAGGTTCCCGGCGCGCTTTCAACTGGTCGCGGCCATGAACCCTTGCCCGTGCGGCTATATGGGTGAGCCTACGGGGCGGTGTCGTTGTTCGACCGAGCAGATACAGCGCTATCGCAACAAACTGTCCGGCCCGTTGCTGGACCGGATCGATCTGCATCTGACAGTCGCCCGCGAAGCCACGGCTCTCAACCCGACACCACAAACCGGCGACGACACTGCCAGCGCCGCGGCCCTGGTCGCAAAAGCCCGTGACCGTCAGCAACGACGCCAGGGCTGCGCCAATGCCTTCCTCGATCTGCCGGGGCTGCGCGAGCATTGTCCGCTGTCGGCGGAGGATGAAACCTGGCTGGAAACGGCCTGCGAGCGGTTGACCCTGTCGTTACGGTCAGCGCACCGGTTGCTGAAAGTGGCCAGAACCCTGGCGGATCTGGAACAGGAGGATGCGATTGATCGCAGGCATCTGGCCGAGGCGTTGCAGTATCGGCCTTCCAGCAATTGAGATCGGTTTCTATGGCGGTTGTGTGCGGGAGGCCTTCGGGTCTGCCGGTTACTCCTTACCGGTTCGCCAACCTGCATATAGCTGCCACCTTATGGCTTTGAAGCCTTTCAGGGCTGTCTCGAATCGATCGGTCCGAGACAGTTGAAAACCGTACCGGAGACATAGGCTCAGGGGGCGGTATTCTTCTTTATACAGGTCTTTCTTAATCTATCCAGTATATCGAGGAGCGTAGGCGGCTCTTTTCTCTCAAGCCTTTCTTTTTTAACTATTTCGACCTGCTTATGAGACGCATATGACATGAGAAGCCAAGTGATGCCCGTAATTAAACATAGCCATTTACCCGAGTCCAGCACATTTGCCATACCCCAATCCGCGAGCAAGTGATCTATATTGTAGAAAAATTCAAACTCAATCAGAAACCTGAGCAGAAAAGCCGAAAAGTAAAAAATAAAGAACGGCGCTGTTACTTTCTTGAACAACCGCATTGTCAAAAAGACGAAAATCCAGTTTCTTCGAATGTAGGCCCAGAGAAAAAAAGCGCCGAATATCAATGGGATCATAGATACCAATAGGATCTCTACAGTCTCGGCCATCCAGTTCATGAGTCGGGTGATGAGCTCATTCAACCATGCCCAGCTAAAAAAGCTGAACTCCCAAGGAAAAGCAAAAACCCTTTTTATCCAGCCGGACAACATAGTCCATGCGATAACCAATACAACAGGAACAATAGCGAACAACAGCGACACAAACGTACTGCTCAACGCTTTGCGTGCAGCCCCATGATCGAACGTTTTCAAATAAGCAACGAACAGTCTTTTGAACAATTTAAACACTCCCTGGTTCACGTATGCTTATCCATAACATATAGACAAGGCTAACATTATCGGCACAATCTCCACCAGATTGAGATTTTAATCTGCGCGCCATAGAAAACGCCCCGGCAGTTGGAGTGTTCCAACTGTCGGGGCGTCACCTTCGCGCTGAAGGGGTCACTTATGCGCTTTCAGACCTCACCGGAAGCGATCAACCTCTTGGCGCAGTTCAGCCGCCAGGGAGTTGAGTTCCTGGGCGGTGATTGCCAGGTTGGAGACCACTTCGCGCTGTTCGCTGTTGGCCATGGCGATGCTTTGCAGGTTGCTGCTGAGCATGGTGGCAGTGCTGCTTTGTTCTTGCGTGGCCGTGGTGATCGCGGCGAACTGGTGACCGGCGGAGCGGCTTTGTTCGTCGATCTGGGCCAGAGCAGCTGCAACCTTGGCGTTACGCGACAGGCCGTCCTGCATCAGGGCATTGCCCTGTTGCATGGTGCTGATAGCGTTGCCGGTTTCCTGCTGGATGCTGGTGATCATACCGGAGATTTCGTCAGTGGCCTGACGGGTACGCGAAGCGAGGCTTCGGACTTCGTCGGCTACCACGGCAAAACCACGACCCTGCTCACCGGCACGGGCCGCTTCGATGGCGGCGTTGAGTGCCAGCAGGTTGGTCTGTTCGGCAATCGAGGTAATCACACCGACGATGCTGCCGATTTCCTGAGAACGCTGGCCCAGGGTATCGATCACGGTGGCGGTGCTGTTCAACGAGGTTGCGATCTGTTGCAGCGCAGACGAAGCCTCATCCATGGAAGTACGACCAATGCGAGTCTGCTGCGCGTTTTCCTGCGCCAGACGCTCGGTGTTCTTCATGTTGTCAGCGATGTTCAGAGAAGTCGCGCTGAACTCTTCGACCGCGCCCGCCATGCTGGTGATTTCACCGGACTGCTGTTCCATGCCTTCATAAGCGCCGCCCGACAGGCCGGACAACGCATGGGCACGGGTGCTCACTTCCTGGGCCGCGGTACGGATGTGGGCAACCATGTTCGACAGGGCTTCGCTCATCTTGTTGAAACTGCCCGCCAGTTGCCCGATTTCATCGTGGCTGGAAACCTGCAGACGTACGCTCAGGTCCCCGGATCCCAGGGCATCGGCCTGACGCACCAGCTCGGATAATGGACGCAGTTTGCTACGCAGCAGCCAGATGGCACCGCCAACAGCGATCAACATCGCCAACAGGCTGCCAATGGCAAGCTTGGTGCCTACGTTCCAGGTCACTTCGCTGATTTCGTCCCTTGGCATGCTGGCCAGTACCGTCCATGGTCCGCCGCTGAAGGGTTGACCCACGCTGTAGAAGTCCTGCTCGCCATCGTGCCAGAAGCGGCCCTTGCCAGGATGCTTGACCACGTCAGCTACGGACTTGGCTGCATCATCCGGGGACTTGGCACCAGCCGGTGCGACCAGCCAGCGGTTTTGCTCGTCCAGCAATGCCAGCGAACCGGTCTTGCCGATACGGAAGTTTCTGAGGTTCTCGAATTGGGCTTTCTGGGCGTCGGTGTAATCGAAACCTACGAACAGGGCAGCAATGATCTTGCCGCTGCTGTCGCGAACCGGGCTGTACTGAGTCATGTAGTAGCGTTCGAACAACACCGCCTTGCCCACATACTCCTGACCGGCCATCAGGCGCTCATAGGCCGGGCCTTTGCGGTCAAGCACAGTGCCGATGGCGCGGGTGCCGTCCTGCTTGCTCAGGGACGTGCTGATACGGACGAAGTCATCGCCGCTGCGCACGAAAATGGTTGCGACACCTGCCGTCAGACGACGAAATTCGTCGACCTCGGTAAAGTCGTTGTTCAGAGGGGTGTCACCCAGATACAAACCCGGGGTCTGAGTCCCGGCCACGGTGACGGGCTTGTCGGTCTGCAGGCTCAGGCCGCCAGAAAAACGCTTTTCAAACAGCCCGCTCAGGCGCTGCGTGCTGTCACGCAAGGTGCTGTGAAAAGTGTTGAGCTGGTCAGCGAGCAGACGAGCCTCACTGGACATGTGTTCTTCACGGATGACAAGGTTGGCAGCGTCCAGAGATCGCAAGGCGAAAAGAGTACTGCCGCTTATCACCACCGCAAGAATCACAGCCAAAGCAATACCGAGTTGCGAGGCAATCCGGGCACGGGGCTTGGACATAAAGGCTCCAGGCTGAATTATCGGGTTCGCCAACTCCCTGGCCGACCATCCAGCAAAATTCTAATGATTAGAGTGAACCGTTTTGAACAAACGGCCTTTTCAAGAGTAACTTCGGCTCACAAGTAAAATACTTGAGTCAGCTCTGAGGATATTAGCAAACAGATGGCAAATCGCCCAACGACCCTCCTTACTTCAGCATTTCAACTTGCGGCAATTCCATCGCCTGAACCTCGCCCTGCAGGAAGTCACTTAGTCGCCGTAACCGCTCTAGACCGGGCCTCGTCCTGGGCCAGACCAGATAATAGTTCTCGCCGCTGAACACTGCGGTACGCCAGGGCAGGCTCAAACGGCCTTGTGCCACGTCTTCGGCCACCATCAATAAATCGCCCATCGACAGCCCGTAACCTCGGGCAGCCGCGATCATGCCCAGCTCCAGGGTGTCGAAAACCTGACCGCCCCTGAGCGAAACCCTGTCCGCCAGCCCCATGCGGTTCAACCAGGTCCGCCAGTCACGCCGATCCGGTGTCGGGTGCAGCAGCTCGATACTGGCCAGCCGCTCGACATCCCAAGGGGGATCCTGCAGAAAGGCAGGGGCACCCACCGGGATCAGATATTCCGGAAACAGCAAGGTCGCCTCCCAGTCCGGCGGAAAATGTCCGCGACTCAAGAGGACTGCACAGTCGAAGGGCTCCTGCGAAAAATCCACGGAATCGATGTCCATCCAGGCGCTGGTCAACTGGACTTCGTTACCCACCTGCAGATGGCGAAAACGGCTGAGCCGCGCCAACAGCCAGCGCATGGTCAGGGTTGACGGGGCCTTCATGCGCAAGATGCCTTCTTCAGTCTGTAACGTGCTGCATGCACGCTCCAGTGCCTGAAATCCGTCACATACACCGGGTAATAAAGCACGGGCAGCTTCAGTAAGCTGCAAGTTGCGGCCATTACGCTGAAAAAGTCGGCAGGAAAAGTGCTCTTCAAGCGTACGAATATGACGACTTACCGCACTTTGAGTTATCGACAGTTCTTCTGCCGCTCGTGTGAACGAAGCATGTCGAGCAGCCGCTTCAAAAGCACGTAATGCATATAAAGGCGCAAGCTTACGAGGCATGTGGATATCCCGACACAATAAAGTGCAACTGTACGCCAATTACACTCACATGAGTTTTTATCATGCTGATGATCGGATTTATCGCTTTGTGCTGGAACGTTGAAATACCGAGAATATGCAGCCAATAAGTAGACGTGAAGTAGAGCCTCCCCATCATGCGACAGCCTGTCCTCAAAGAACTCTGGATCATCCTGCGCCTGGCCGGGCCGTTGATCGCATCGCAGATGGCGCACATGCTGATGGTGTTCACCGATACGGTGATGATGGGCAAGATCGGGCCTGAAGCGCTGGCCGGTGGAGGCCTGGGCGCTGCTACCTACAGTTTTGTTTCGTTTTTCTGCGTAGGAGTAATGGCAGCCGTCGGCACGCTGGTTGCGATTCGTCATGGCGCAAACGATACGCAAGGTGCAACACGGCTGACCCAGGCCGGTCTGTGGCTGGCGTGGGGCATGGCGCTGGTGGCTGCGCTGCTGCTCTGGAACCTTGAGCCGGTCTTGCTCAGATTCGGTCAGACCGAAGTCAACGTCCACATGGCCACTCAATTCCTGACCACCCTGCCGCTGGCGCTTCCCGGCCTGCTCAGCTTCATGGCTCTGCGCGGTTTCACCAGTGCCCTCGGACGTGCAGGCCCGGTCATGACCATCAGCCTGGCCGGGGCCGGGGCCAACTTCGCGCTCAACTACATGATGATCCACGGCTGGTTCGGCCTGCCCAACCTCGGCCTGATGGGCATCGGGCTGATCACTGCGATAGTGACCAACTGCATGGCACTGGCGCTGGCCCTGCATATCCGCCGCCATCCTGCTTATGCGGCCTATCCGATTCGCAAAGGGCTATGGCAATTGTCTGGCAGCCATCTCAAGGAGCTCTGGAACCTCGGCCTGCCGATTGGCGGAACCTATGCCGTGGAGGTAGGCCTGTTCACCTTTGCAGCGTTCTGCATGGGAGCCATGGGCAGCACGCAGATGGCTGCGCATCAGATCGCCGTACAGACCGTGTCCATGGCATTCATGATTCCGGTAGGGATTTCCTACGCTGTCACCATGCGCATCGGCCAGCATTACGGTGCGGGCAATATAGTGATGGCTCGCACCGCCGGGCGACTGGGTATCTCGTTCGGCGGGGCCGTGATGCTGATGTTCGGCGTGCTGTTCTGGCTCGCACCTCATCAGGTCATCGGCCTGTTTCTCGACCTCAATGACCCGGCGTTCACCGAGATCGTGATCCTGGCAGTAAAACTGCTGGCCATCGCGGCGTGGTTCGAGTTGCTCGATGGCACACAGACCATCGCAATGGGCGCCATTCGCGGGCTCAAGGACGCCAAGACCACCTTTTTGATCGGGCTGGTCTGCTACTGGCTGGTAGCAGCGCCTGCGGCATGGCTGCTGGCCTTTTCGACGGATCTGGGTGCAGAGGGTGTCTGGTGGGGGCTGGCGCTGGGCCTGCTGTGTTCGGCCGTGGCCCTGACCTGGGCGTTCGAGAAAAAGACCGCGCGGTTGATAAAGGTGGAGTCGAAGCGGGAGCCTGAAGACGCTCTGGATGCCATTCATCCATGACGGAAACGAATCAGGCGGGCTTCATAGCGTATTAGCGAATGGATTCGCGCCTGTGGACCGATCCAGGTAGTCAGCCAGTTCAGCCATCGGCAACGGTCGGCTGATGAGATAACCCTGCACCTGATTGCAGCCAAAGCTGCGCAACAGCGCCAGTTGCTCGGGGTTCTCGACGCCTTCGGCCACCACTTCCAGGCTCAGGTTGTGGGCCAGGTTGATCATTGCCTGGACCAGCTTGCGATTCTGCTCCATTTCCCCGACAAAACTTTTGTCGATCTTGAGCAGTTCGATCGGCAGGCTGTTGAGGTGCATGAAGGAAGAAAAGCCGGTGCCGAAGTCATCCAGGGAAAAGCGCACGCCCAATCGGCGCAACGCGTCCATGATCTGGCGTACCTGTTCACTGCTGCGCATGACCGACGTTTCGGTCAGCTCGAATTCCAGCCAGCGTGCGTCGATATCATGCTCGGCGATCAGGCGGCTGAGGGTCGGCAGGAGCTGACTGTCCTGAAACTGCCGGAACGACAGGTTGATCGCCATGTGCAGCGGTGCAAAACCCCGATCGCGCAAGGCCTGCATATCTCGCAAGGCGCGGTAGATGACCCAGTATCCCAACGGCACGATCATGCCGCTCTGCTCGGCCAGCGGCACGAACTCGCTGGGCAGCAGCAGGCCGCGCTCGCTGTGACGCCAGCGCACCAATGCCTCCAGGCCGACAACAGCACCGCTTTCCAGACACAGCCGCGGCTGGTAATGCAGCTCAAGTTCGTCATTGCGCAAGGCCTTGCGCAGTTCAGCCTCGAGGTCCGCAAGGCTGCGGGCATTGCGGTTGATGCTGTGATCGAAGAGGTGGAAGGTGCAGCCCTGAAGGCTCTTGGCCTGACGCATGGCGATATGGGCGTGCCACATCAAGGGGTCGGCGCCGGTTTCGGCCCGGGCATGAGCAATACCAAGGCTGCAGCCGAGCAGCAGGCTTTCACCATCGATCCAGTAAGGCTCGGACAAGGCATCGGTAATGCGCTCTGCCATCTGTACCGCACGCTCTGGCGTATGGCGGGTGTCGATCAGCAAAGCGAACTCGTCACCGCCCAGGCGGGCGATCTGATCCCCGACGTCGAGCTGATTTCTGAGTCGCGCTACCACTTGCAGGATCAACCGGTCACCGGCCTGATGGCCCAGGGCATCGTTGGCGCGGCGGAAGTTGTCGAGATCCAGATGCCCCAGGGCAAAACCGCTGCCGTCGGCCAGACGGGCTGCCAGTAACGTCTGAAAACCCTGCCGGTTGGCGATGCCGGTCAGTGGGTCCTGGCCGGCGAGGCGTTGCAAAGTGTCCTCCAACGCTCCGCGCTCACGTACATGACGCAGGCAGCGGCGAAGGGTATCGGTTGTGAGGCTGTCACGGACCAGCCAGTCACTGACGCCCATCGGCGCGACGAACGGTTCCTCTTCGAGCAGCAATATCGTCGGTAATGAACAGCTTGTGACGGGCGGTTGCAGTTCGGGAGTCGTCAGCAGCAAGGCGGGGCGCGGGCTGTCGGGTTGGCTGTTGAAGACGTCCCAGTCAGCGGCCTGATACACAATGACCTCATCACCCAACGGGGTCAGACAATTGCTCAACAGCGCCAGCCATGCAGGCTCTGGAGCCAATAACAGCAATCTCAGGGGATCAGGCACGCTAACTCCTTAACTGCAAAGGAAAAACCGATTACCACCCAAGCAAAAAGGGTGTGACTGATGGACGCACATTCGCGCTGCGGCAAATGTAACAAAAACAAAAAATTTAGATAGCTGCCACTGTCGCTCAACGATGAGCGCTGCATAAATGCGCGGGCCTGTTAAAATGCCCGACCTTTTTCGCAACAGATATCCCTACCGCCATGTCCCGACTCAATCCCCGGCAACAGGAAGCCGTGAACTATGTCGGCGGCCCTCTTTTGGTGCTCGCCGGTGCAGGCTCCGGCAAGACCAGCGTGATCACACGCAAGATCGCCCATCTGATCCAGAACTGCGGCATCCGTGCGCAGCACATCGTGGCCATGACCTTTACCAACAAGGCTGCCCGGGAGATGAAGGAACGGGTCGGCACGCTGCTGCGCGGTGGCGAAGGTCGCGGCCTGACGGTATCGACGTTCCACAACCTGGGCCTGAACATCATCCGCAAGGAGCATGTGCGGCTGGGCTACAAGCCCGGTTTCTCGATCTTCGACGAAACCGACGTCAAGGCCCTGATGACCGACATCATGCAGAAGGAATATTCGGGCGACGACGGCGTCGACGAGATCAAGAACATGATCGGTGCCTGGAAGAACGACCTGATCCTGCCCCCCGAAGCGCTGGCCAATGCCCGCAACCCCAAGGAGCAGACCGCCGCCATCGTCTACACCCACTACCAGCGCACGCTCAAGGCGTACAACGCGGTGGACTTCGACGACCTGATCCTGCTGCCGGTCAAGCTGTTCCAGGAACACGCCGACATTCTGGAAAAGTGGCAGAACAAGGTCCGCTACCTGCTGGTGGACGAATATCAGGACACCAACGCCAGCCAGTACCTGCTGGTCAAACTGCTGATCGGCACCCGGCACCAGTTCACCGTCGTAGGCGACGACGACCAGTCGATCTACGCCTGGCGCGGTGCACGACCGGAAAACCTGATGCTGCTCAAGGAAGACTATCCCTCCCTGAAAGTCGTGATGCTGGAGCAGAACTATCGCTCCACCAGCCGCATCCTGCGCTGCGCCAACGTGCTGATCTCCAACAACCCGCACGCCTTCGAGAAGCAGCTCTGGAGTGAAATGGGCCATGGCGACGAGATCCGCGTGATCCGCTGTCGCAACGAGGACGCCGAAGCAGAACGGGTGGCGATGGAAATCCTCACCCTGCACTTGCGCACCGACCGGCCCTACAGCGATTTCGCCATCCTCTATCGCGGCAACTACCAGGCCAAGCTGATCGAGCTGAAATTGCAGCACCATCAGATTCCCTATCGCCTGTCGGGTGGCAACAGCTTCTTCGGCCGCCAGGAAGTGAAGGACCTGATGGCCTACTTCCGCCTGCTGGTCAATCCGGACGACGACAACGCCTTCCTGCGCGTCATCAACGTTCCGCGCCGGGAAATCGGCTCCACGACCCTGGAAAAACTCGGCAACTACGCCACCGAGCGCAAGGTTTCGATGTACGCCGCCACCGAGGAAATCGGGCTGCGCGAACACCTGGACAGCCGTTTCACCGACCGCCTGCAACGCTTCAAGCGCTGGATGGACGGCGTGCGCCAGCAATGTGCGCAGAACGACCCTATCGCGGCACTGCGCAGCATGGTCATGGATATCGATTACGAGAACTGGATTCGTCAGAACAGTTCCAGCGACAAGGCCGCCGATTACCGCATGGGCAACGTCTGGTTCCTCATCGAGGCGCTGAAGAACACCCTGGAAAAAGACGAAGACGGCGGCATGACCATCGAAGAGGCCATCGGCAAACTGGTCCTGCGCGACATGCTCGAACGCCAGCAGGAAGAGGAAGACGGTGCCGAAGGCGTGCAGATGATGACCCTGCATGCTTCCAAGGGGCTGGAGTTTCCTTACGTGTTCATCATGGGCATGGAAGAGGAAATCCTGCCGCACCGCTCCAGCATCGAGGCCGATACCATCGAGGAAGAGCGTCGTCTGGCCTACGTGGGTATCACCCGTGCACGGCAGACACTGGCGTTCACCTTTGCCGCCAAGCGCAAGCAATACGGCGAGATCATCGACTGCGCGCCAAGCCGCTTTCTGGATGAGCTGCCGCCGGACGATCTGGCCTGGGAAGGCAACGACGATACGCCAACCGAGGTAAAGGCGGTACGCGGCAATACCGCCCTGGCGGACATACGCGCGATGCTCAAACGCTGAAACCTGAACAGAAAACGATCAACTATTGCGCACTGGCGCACCCAAGGAATCGAAGTGGAAGCACTGCACAAGAAAATTCGCGAAGAGGGCATCGTACTTTCCGATCAGGTCTTGAAGGTCGATGCATTTCTCAATCATCAGATCGACCCGGCACTGATGAAAGCCATTGGTGACGAGTTCGCCCGGCTGTTCGCGGATGCAGGCATCACCAAGATCGTCACCATTGAAGCCTCGGGCATCGCTCCGGCAGTAATGGCCGGTCTGAACCTCGGTGTGCCGGTGATCTTCGCCCGCAAGCATCAGTCGCTGACCCTGACCGAAAACCTGCTGTCGGCTACGGTCTATTCCTTCACCAAGCAGATCGAAAGCACTGTCGCCATCTCGCCACGGCACCTGAACAGCAACGACAACGTGCTGATCATCGATGACTTCCTGGCCAACGGCAAAGCCTCCCAGGCCCTGATCTCGATCATCAAGCAGGCCGGTGCCAAGGTTGCCGGGCTGGGTATCGTGATCGAGAAGTCCTTTCAGGGTGGCCGTGCCGAACTGGATGCGCAGGGTTATCGCGTTGAATCCCTGGCACGGGTGGAGTCGCTGGCTGGCGGCGTGGTGACGTTCAAGTAAGGTCAGTCCGTTACCCCGAGCGAGCGCAAACGGCGATACAAGGTGCGCTCGCTCAGCCCCAGCTCCCTGGCCAGTTCGCTGCGTGAGCCCTTGAACACACTCAGCGCATGGGCCAGTTTCTCCAGACCATCGTCCTTGCGGCGATAACCGGGCAAACCGCCCTCTGTATGGCCTTGCACTTCTGCGGGCAAATCCTGAACACGAATGATGCCGTCGTCGGTGAACAACCGGGCGCGCTCCAGAATGTTGCGCAACTCCCGGATATTGCCGGGGTAGCCATACAGACAAAGCAATTTCATCGCTGCCGGATCGATACGCGGCACAGCCCCTTGCGCCGAGCGCTGCAACAGGCTGTCGATGAGCAAGGGCAAATCCTCGCTGCGCTCGCGCAAGGCAGGCAGCCGGATCGGAAAGCCGCTGATGCGATAGAACAGGTCCTGGCGGAAACTGCCTTCGGTGACCATATCCTTGAGTGGCTTGTGAGTGGCGCAAACCAGTCGGAAATCGGAATGCACTGTACGCAGGCTGCCCACGGGCCGGAAGCTGCCGGACTCGATCAGCCTCAGCAGTTTGACCTGCATGGCCAGTGGCACTTCACCGATCTCATCAAGAAACAGCGTACCGCCATGCGCGGCTTCGGCCAGGCCTGTCTTGCGTTGCAAGGCACCTGTGAACGCTCCCTTCTCGTAACCGAAGAGCTCACTTTCCAACAAGGTTTCTGTCAGGCCGGTGCAGTCGACCACCACCAGCGGACCATTGGCCCTTGAGCTGCTGGCATGCAGGGCGCGGGCGAACAACTCCTTGCCGGTACCCGACTCGCCTTGCAGCAGGACCGGAATCTGCGACGGCGCGGCACGCTGAAGCTCGGCCAGTACCCGCTTGAATGCAGCCGAACGCCCCACCAGCCCGTGTTGCTGCGGCTGCACCGAGGCCACGGCAACCGTACTCAAACGCTCGACATAGGCAATGACGACACCTTGATCATCGAGGATCGGACGCAGCTCCACATCCACATGTTCAGGGCCACGCGGAGTGTGATGAATATGCAGCAGCCTCTCCGCCAGCCGCGTTTCATGAGCCTTGCGCATCGGGCAATGCTCGCCTGCCTGATCGCAGGGCACCGCGAACTGGTGGGAAACCCGATAGCACTTCTCGCCGATATGGGGCCTGCCCTCTATACCAAACTGACGCTGATAGGCCGTGTTGGCGGCAATGATGTTGTACTGCGTGTCGAGAACAATGCTGGGGCGCTCGTCATGTTCAAGGTATGACACCAGGGACTGCATCTGCCTGCCTGGAAGTTGACCGGCTACGAGTGACATGGGGGCTCCTGTTGATGGTGCGTGCAGATTAACCCAATTGACTGCCATCGACTGCCAAATACTGCCACCCGACTGCCAGAATCTGGCAGTTCTCGGGAATTGGCAGAGAACGCCATGCTCTGCTCAACTGACCGGAATCAAGCATTCATTGGGTAATCCGCCCACCGGCATCGATTGGCATGCTTATTGGTATGCATAGACAAGACTGCCAATCGCTGCCTGCCTGCGCTTGTGTGGGTAACTCCATTTACGGCCACGGGGACACAGCAATGATTATCGGGGACAGGCTGTATGTCGAAGGACTCTTCGACAGCCATACATGGACCATCAGCTATCTGGTGATGGATCTGGTCAGCAAGCAATGCGCGCTGATCGACAGTGTGCTGGACTACAACCCGAAATCCGGGCGCACCGCCACCGAATCGGCCGACCGTCTGATCGAAAGGGTCAAGGTTCTGGAAGCATCGGTGCAGTGGATACTGGAAACCCATGTCCATGCGGACCATGTGTCGGCAGCGCCGTACCTGAAACGGCAACTGGGCGGACAGATCGCCATCGGCAGCCACATCACGGCCGTACAACAGGTCTTTGGCAAGCTGTTCAATGCTCCTGAGGACTTCGCACGGGACGGCACCCAGTTCGATGTGCTGCTGGATGACGAGGGCGCATTTTCCATCGGCTCGCTGCAGGCCAGGGCGCTGCATACCCCCGGCCATACGCCTGCGTGCATGACCTATCTGGTGCAGATCGGCGACGAAACGGTTGCGTTCGTCGGCGATACGCTGTTCATGCCCGACTACGGCACAGCCCGCTGCGACTTCCCGGGGGCCGATGCGCGCACGCTGTATCGCTCCATCCACCGGATCCTGAGCCTGCCGCCACAGACCCGGCTGTTCATGTGCCATGACTACCTGCCCAATGGCCGCGAACTGCAATACATGACCACCGTTGCCGAACAGCGCGCCAACAACATCCATGTGCATGAAGGCATCGACGAAGACGCCTTCGTCAAAATGCGCGAAACGCGGGATGCCACCCTGGAAATGCCGGTCCTGATGCTGCCCTCGGTGCAGATCAACATGCGCTGCGGCCACTTCCCCGAACCGGAAGACAACGGCGTCAGCTACCTGAAAATTCCGCTTAACGTTCTTTGAATCGCTGCCATGCGTCTGGAAACCTGACATGAGCCTGAACTCCCCTGCCCACCAGATAGTGATCGTCGGTGCCGGAGCCGCCGGAATCGCGACCGCCGCAAGCCTGCTGGCTCGCGACGCATCGCTGGATATCGCCCTCATTGATCCTGCCGACACCCACTATTACCAGCCGGGCTGGACGCTGGTCGGGGCCGGAGTTTTCCAGCCGTCATCGACAGCCCGCAGCATGGCTTCGCTGATCCCCAGAGGCGTGAAGTGGATCAAGGCGGCCGTGGCGAGCTTCGAGCCTGATGCCAATGCCGTGATCCTGGAGGACGGGCGCAGCCTGGGTTACCAGCAACTGGTGGTCTGTCCCGGCCTGAAGCTGGACTGGGCCGCCATCGAGGGATTGGTCGATACATTGGGGAGCAACGGAGTAACGTCCAACTATCGCTATGACCTGGCCCCTTACACTTGGGAGCTGGTTCAAGGGCTCAAGGGCGGCCAGGCCCTGTTCACTCAGCCGCCAATGCCGATCAAATGCGCCGGAGCCCCCCAGAAGGCGATGTATCTCTCCTGCGATCACTGGCTCAGATCCGGCCATCTGGGACAGATCAATACCCGGTTCTACAATGCCGGAGCCGTGCTGTTCGGGGTGCCGGACTATGTGCCGGCCTTGATGGAGTATGTCGAACGCTATGCTATCGACCTGCAGTTCGGCCACAGGCTGGTGGCGGTCAACGGGCCTGCAAAACGCGCCACTTTCATCCAGACCCGCGCAGACGGAACCAGCGAGACTGTCGAACAAGGCTTCGACATGCTGCATGTGGTGCCGCCCCAGACAGCGCCGGACTTCATTCGCTCCAGCCCTTTGGCCGACACCGCAGGCTGGCTGGACGTCGATCCGGCCACATTGATGCATCGCCGCTTCAGCAATATTTTCTGCCTGGGCGATGCCATCAATACCAGCAACGCCAAAACCGCAGCGGCTGCCCGAAAACAGGCCCCGGTGGTTGCCGTCAATGTACTGGTTGCCATGGGCCGCGCAGCAAGACAGGCCGTCTATGACGGCTACGGCTCCTGCCCGCTCACCGTGGAACGGGGCAAGATCGTACTGGCTGAATTCACCTACGGCGGCAAGGTCGCCCCCAGCTTCCCGCTCTGGCTCTTCGATGGACGTCACCCGACACGATTGGCCTGGTGGCTGAAAGAACGAGTGCTGCCACCGCTCTACTGGCAAGGCATGCTCAAGGGTCGCGAATGGCTGGCCAGACCACAACCGGCTGCCGTACAACATGGATGAACATCAACTGCTGGGGGCAGGACTGGGGGCGATCGTTGGCGCAATACTGGCGCTGACCGGTGCAGGCGGCGGAATTCTGGCCGTACCGCTGCTGGTTTTCGGGCTGGGGCTGTCGATGGTCGAGGCCGCACCCGTCGGCTTGCTGGCCGTGGGCCTGGCGGCGGCACTGGGTGCCATTCTGGGCTTGAGACAGGGCATTGTCCGCTATCGGGCCGCGGCCTATATCGCCGGGATCGGTGTCGTCATGGCGCCATTGGGTCTGTGGCTTGCCCATCGTGTGCCCAATACGCCGTTGCTGCTGATCTTTTCCGGGGTGATGTTCTATGCCTGCGGGCGGATCTTCATCAAGGCCAGCCGCGAGTTGAAGCATGGCCCCACAGCCTGTCGTCAGGAAGTCTTGCCTTGCGTGCTCAATCCGCTGCAAGGTCGACTGCGTTGGACCATGCCCTGCATCCGGGCGCTGACCCTGACCGGTATGACCTCAGGCCTGCTGTCGGGGTTACTGGGCGTAGGCGGCGGATTTGTCATCATCCCGGCGCTGACACGCTACAGCGACCTTAACCCGAAAAGTGTGGTCGCCACCTCGTTGGCGGTCATTGCACTGGTGTCGACCGGCAGTGTTATCACGGCATCGCTGGCTGGTGTGATGCACTGGGCAGTCGGAGCCCCGTTCGCCTTGGGAGCCATGATCGGACTGCTGGGCGGCAGGCAGGTTTCCCGCCACCTTGCAGGCCCTCGCTTACAGCAACTGTTCGCCATTGCCGGATGGGCTGCTGCGGCCATGCTCGTTTTCAGCGTCCTGACTTGAAGGAAATCGCAATGCTCATCGACTGGCTTCACTTCACACCCTGGTCAGCACTGGCCGGCGGCCTGCTCATCGGCCTGGCTGCCAGCCTGTTCGTACTGGGCAACGGACGCATCACCGGGATCAGCGGTTTACTGGCCAGTCTGTTGCAGCAGGGCGAAGGCCGCAACGAGAAGGCACTGTTCATCGTCGGTCTGCTGGTGTCGCCACTGATCTGGGGGTTGTTCAGCGCATGGCCCGCCATGTCGTTTGAAACCTCATGGCCCGGCCTGATCGTGGCAGGCCTGCTGGTCGGCATCGGCACCCGTTATGGCTCCGGCTGCACCAGCGGCCATGGCGTCTGCGGTATCGCTCGCCTGTCACCACGCTCGATGGTGGCAACCGTGATCTTCATGCTGGCAGGTTTCTGCACAGTCTTCATTCTTCGCCACCTGTCGGGGAACTGAGCATGCGCCCATTCATTGCATTGCTGGCCGGAGTGCTGTTTGGCATCGGTCTTTTATTGGCTGGCATGACCAACCCGGCCAAGGTTCTGGGCTTTCTCGACCTCGCCGGACAATGGGACCCTTCACTGGCGTTTGTCATGCTTGGAGCCATCGCCGTGGCTTTCCTGCCGTTTCGCTGGGCCGGCAAACGCAGTCAGTCGCTGCTCGGAGCTCCCATGCAACTGCCGACCAGCCGCACGCTGGACAAGCGCCTGATCGGCGGCAGCCTGCTGTTCGGCATCGGCTGGGGTATTGCCGGGCTGTGCCCCGGCCCCAGCGTCGCTCTGCTGCTCACACTGCAATGGCAACCACTGGTTTTCATGCTTTCCATGCTGGCCGGAATGCTGATATTCCAGGCTCTGGAAAACCGCTCAAAGCGCTGATTCGACAGAACTCTGCAAGCCGGCCAGCAACAGACGCTGATACAACTCCTCACGCAGGCCTTCAGGCTGATCGAGTTGCATACGTTGCAGATGCGCGGCATAAGCCGAAGGCTCGGGCGCATCCAGGGTGGCTTTGCCCAGCTCCAGAAGCTCGCTGAGCTTGAATTTGCTCTTGAGCCAGTTCAAGGCTCGTAGCAGATCACGCTCCTGTGAAGTGAAATCACAGCCCAGTGGGTATTCAGTGAACAACGCCGAGTAACGGGACGCGATGTCCTGCAAACGCGCAGGCGTGTTATCGGTAAAACGCGGGTCGAGGTGAAAGCCCTTCGGCAGCTTGCCCGCCTTTTGCGCCTGCTCGATCAGGCCGCCCTGAAAGCGCGAGTCGCTGATATTCAGCAGTCGCTCGATCACCGTCGCATCGGTCTGGCCACGCAGGTCGGCAATGCCATACTCGGTCACGACGATATCGCGCAGGTGCCGGGGAATGGTCGCATGGCCATATTCCCAGACGATATTGGAACTGATCTCGCCACCCGACTCCCGCCAACTGCGCAAAATCAGGATCGAGCGTGCGTCCTCCAGCGCATGGGCCTGGGAAACGAAGTTGTACTGCCCGCCGACGCCACTGAGCACGCGTCCGTCTTCCAGTTGATCGGACACCGCCGCGCCCATCAGGGTCATGGTGAACGCGCTGTTGATAAAGCGCGCATCCCGGCGTTGCAGGCGTTTGAGCTCCTCATTGCCATAGAGCTCGTTGATGTAGCTGATGGCAGTCATGTTGAACTGCGCCAGTCGCTCGGCAGGCAACTCACGCAAACGCTCATAAAAGCTCAGCGGGCCGAGGAAGAACCCGCCATGCAGCACGACGCCATCCGGGTGAACGCTTTCATCCAGGGTGCCCAGATTGGCCAGTCGTTGCAACTCGACATCGGCATACACCTTGCGCCGCACAATACCAGCGTCGGCCAGTACCAACAGGCCGTTGACGAACATTTCACTGCACCCGTAAAGCCCGTTGGCAAAAGGCTGGACGCCGCCTTCGCGGTCGATCAGGGTCTGCCAGTTGCTCATGTTCAGTTCCGCGAGCAACCCGCGATAGCTGTCGTTATTGGCCTGCCGGGCCAGCAGCGCGGCGGTCAGTGCATCCCCCATGGAGCCGATGCCGATCTGCAAGGTGCCGCCATCGCGAACCAGAGTGCTGGCATGCAGGCCGATGAAATGATCCTGAAAGCCAACGGGCATATTGGGCGTCGAGAACAGAACGCTGCGCTCATGCTCATCGAGCAGCAGATCGAAGGCTTCGGCATCCAGCTCGGAATCGCCGGGCATATAGGGCAGATCGGCATGAATCTGACCCAGTATCAGAATCGTCTCGCCTGCGGCCCGCCGTTTGGCAACCATCGGCAGCAGATCGAGGGTCACGTCAGGGTTGCAGCTCAGGCTCAACTTGCCGGGCCGCTGTTCATCACAGGCCACCAGTTGCGCAATCAGGTTCAGGCCACTGGCATTGATGTCCCGGGCGGCATGGCTGTAATTGCTGCTGACATAACTCTGCTGGGCAGACTCGCTGTTGAGCAGACTGCCGGGCTGCATGAAGAATTGCTGGATGTGAATGTTCGGCGGCAAGTTGTCACGGCGCAGCGCCGACAGGAACTCCAGCTCCGGATAATCCCCGAACACCCGCTCCAGAAACGGCTCCAGAAAACGTCCCTGCAACCCCTCACCCGCCGGCGGCCGCCCCAGACTCAGCGCGGTATAAATCGTCAGTTGCCGCTCGGGAAGCTGGCTGATGCGCTCGTACAGCGCATTGACGAACCGATTGGGCTTGCCCAACCCCAAAGGCATGCCCATGTGAATATGCTCGGGCAACTGCGCGAGCACATGATCGACGGCTTGCTCAATGGAACAGGACCTTGGCATCCGAACTCTCCGGGGGTTGTGGCTGGTGGAGGTTGGACCGTGTTCAGTGAACAGCGTTGCGAGCCGCTGCGGGATTTCTTATGTGCGACTGGCCGCCCTGGTGATCAAGGGTGAGCAACGACTCTGGCTTGCAACTCCACGCCCATGGCACGCATTACCTTGATAATGGTGTCGAAACGGGGCTTTGCACCCGGTGCCAGCGCTTTGTACAGGCTCGCACGCCCAAGTCCCGAATCCTTGGCAATCTGCGCCATGCCACGGGCTTTCGCCACATGACCAACAGCACGTATCAACTCATCGGTATCGCCTTCGGCCAGCACCTGGGAAAGGTATTCGGTTATTGCTTCATCACTGTCCAGCAGCGATGCCATGTCAAAAGGCACGAGGATCTCGTTCATCATCAAACCTCCTTAGCCATTGATTTAGCCCGCTTTATGTCGGCAGGCTGGGTTGATTTATCGCCTCCCACCAAGAGGACAATGATGGTCCTGTCGCGGGTTGTGAAATAGACACGGTAGCCAACGCCTACATCCACGCGCATCTCGGAAACACCTTCGCCGACCGACTTCACATCCCCCAGATTACCTGCGGATGCACGCTCGATGCGCCGGGCAATGGCGATTCTTGCACGCATGTCACGCAAGGCGGCATGCCATAAAGCAAAAGTACTGGTTTGCTGAACACTATAAGTCATGACCCGATTGTATCCAAGTGGATACAGGCTATCATGAAAACTCTGTAAGAATTTCTGTCGCTCAGCCTTTGGCTTTCAGCGCCCACAAAAAAACCGCCGGGGATCAGGCATCCACGGCGGTTTGGATACAGCGCAGGACTTACTTGAGGCCAGACATCTTCTGAATGGCGCCTTTGAGCTCTTCATCGGTGCAGTCGCCACAGGTGCCTTTGGGGGGCATGGCGTTGAGGCCGGTTATGGCCTTGGCCAGCAGGCCGTCCAGGCCACCTTCTTTCTTGGCTCGCTCATCCCAGGCGGCGGTATCGCCGATCTTGGGCGCATTCAGCAGGCCGACGCTGTGGCAGGCGGTGCAGTGTTTGGCGATCACATCGTCGGGAGATTTCGCGCTGCCGCCACCGGCTGATGCGGTAATTGCAATACCTGCGCATTCCTTGCCTTGAACACAGACCTGTCCGACCGGCTCAAGTCGTTTGGCGATTTCATCATTCGTCGCTGCCTGAGCGTTGAATGCCCAAAAAGCCAACATGGCAGCCCCTGCCAGTATCTTGTTTATCAGGTTCACGCTTACACCCTCATGGTGACTAATCACGCCCGCGACCACGGTCTGGCAGGCTGGCGAATTATAGCGACTAGCCCTTGGAGCCGAAACACCCCTACAGAAAGAATGGTTATTTACCCGAAGGCCCATTCACGGCGTGTATGGCCAGCCAGCCCGCGTACATGAGGCGATTGCGCTACTTCTGATCAAAAATTGGCCGGGGTGGCTGCGCTGATTAGTCGCGCCGGCACATCGAACGGATTGCGGAATCGATGCGGTTTGGTGCTCTCGAAATAGTAGCTGTCGCCTGCTTCGAGGATGTAGGTGTCCAGACCGACGACCAGTTCCAGTCTTCCTTCGACCAGAATTCCGGTTTCCTCGCCTTCATGCACCAGCATCTCTTCACCGGTATCGGCGCCTGGCGGATAGATTTCGTTGAGAAAGGCGATGGCCCGACCTGGATGCGACTTGCCCACCAGTTTCATGGTCACGGCACCGTCCGAGATATCGATCAACTCGCTGGCCTTGTAGACGACCTGAGTCGGGTTTTCCGGCTCGAGCTCTTCGGAAAAGAACTCGACCATGGACATGGGAATCCCGCCGAGCACCTTGCGCAGGGAACTGATCGAGGGGCTGACGCTGTTTTTCTCGATCATGGAAATGGTGCTGTTGGTCACACCTGCCCGCTTGGCGAGTTCACGCTGGGACAGGCCCTTGAGCTTGCGAATGGATTGCAGTCGTTCACCGACGTCCAATGCGGCATTCCCCCTGGTTCGGTAAGGTTAAAGTCGAGATGAACGCCATGATGGCAACAGCGTTCAGTATTTACAACACCTCGGACTTTTAACCGGGCCAGCGGGCTCACTCTTGTGAGTAGACTCTCGGAACGCGTCGCAGATTGCAGAATATCTGGTAGGGAATGGTGCCAGCATGCGCCGCCACATCGCTGGCCAGCACGTTCTTGCCCCACAGCTCGACATGACTCCCGAGCCCCGCCTGGGGCAGATCGGTGAGGTCAACGCAAAGCATGTCCATGGAAACCCGCCCCAGCAGGCGACTCGGCTTGCCGTCGACCCACACTGGCGTGCCGGTAGGCGCATGCCGTGGATAACCATCGGCGTAACCCATGGCGACGACACCGACACGGGTCGGGCGCTCGGTCACGAAGATGGCGCCATAACCCACAGGCTCGCCAGCGGGCAGTTCGCGCACACCGATGATCTTCGATTCCAGGGTCATGACCGGCTGCAGCCGGTCGGCCAGCGCCTGGGACTGATCGAAGGGCGTTGCACCATAAAGCATGATGCCGGGCCGCACCCAGTCGCTGGGGATATGCGGCCAGCCCAGGACGGCTGGCGAGTTGCGCAGGCTGACTTCTGCGACCAGCCCCTTGCGGGCAGCTTCAAACACGGCCATCTGCTCGTCGCTGCGAGAACACCCAAGCTCGTCGGCACGGGCGAAATGACTCATCAGGACGATCTTCGCCACTTTGCCGGTCGCCAGCAGGCGTTGATAGCCCGCCTGAAATTCGGACGGATGCAAACCGACCCGATGCATGCCGGTGTCGAGCTTGAGCCATACGGTCAGCGGCTTAGCGATACCGGCCTTTTCGATAGCTTCCAGTTGCCACAGGGAATGCACGACGAACCACAGGTCATGCTCGACGATCAGCGCCAGTTCGTCGGCTTCGAAAAAGCCCTCCAGCAGCAGGATCGGGCCACCAATGCCCGCCTCACGCAGCTCCAGAGCTTCTTCGATGCAGGCCACGGCAAAGCCATTGGCTTCGGCCTCCAGAGCCTGGGCGACACGCACCGCACCATGACCATAGGCATCGGCCTTGATGACGGCAAGGGCTTTGGCACCGGTCGCTTCGCGGGCCAGTCGGTAGTTGTGACGCAGGGCTTGAAGATCAATCAGGGCGCGGGCTGGACGCATGGGAAGATAGTTCTGACTCAGAGAAAATTGAAATTCATGATGTAAAACTCATTCGCGAAGCCCATACCCAACACATCCCTGCAGTATGTGGCCGGCCTTCGCGAATGAATCTTCTGCGGTTATGGCAACGCAGCAACCACTGAAAGCTCGACCAGGATTTCCGGCTCGCACAGTTTGGCTTCGACCGTCGCACGCGCAGGAGCGACACCTTTGGGCAGCCACTTGTCCCAGACACTGTTCATGCCGGCAAAGTGGGCATCGATGTCCTTCAGATAAATCGTGACGGACAGGATGCGGCTTTTGGTGGTGCCCGCCAGATCCAGCAGGCGCTCGATATTGTCGAGCGTCTCACGGGTCTGCTTTTCGATATCGCCCGCCATGTCGTCACCCACCTGCCCCGCCAGATAAACGGTGCCATTGTGGACGACAATCTGACTCATGCGCTCATTGGTGAGCTGGCGCTGAATGGACATGTTTTGCACTCTCCTTGGTACTGCCATAGCGGGAAATATCGAGACCTGCAGCGCTGATCTGGGGTTTTTCGCTCGCCATGAGGTCGGCCAGCAAACGCCCGGAGCCGCAAGCCATGGTCCAGCCCAGTGTTCCGTGGCCGGTATTGAGGAACAGATTACGCAATGGCGTCGCACCCACAATCGGTGTGCCATCGGGCGTGGTCGGCCGCAGCCCGGTCCAGAAACCGGCCTGGGTCAGATCGCCGCCCTGAGGATAGAGGTCGTTGACGATCATCTCCAGCGTTTCGCGACGCCGAGGGTTGAGCGTAAGGTCGAAACCTGCAATTTCAGCCATGCCACCGACGCGGATGCGATTGTCGAAGCGGGTAATGGCGACCTTGTAGGTTTCATCGAGGATGGTTGAAGTCGGGGCCATGTCCGGGTTGGTGATCGGCACAGTCAACGAATAGCCCTTGAGCGGATAGACCGGCGCGCGGATACCCAGCGGCTTGAGCAATTGCGGTGAGTAGCTGCCCAGCGCCAGCACATAGCGATCTGCGGTTTCGAGCTTGCCGTCGATCCAGACGCCATTGATGCGATCGCCTGTGTGGTCGAGACGTTCGATGGACTGGCCGTAACGGAACTCGACTCCCAGCTTGACGGCCATTTCCGCCAGACGGGTCGTGAACAGCTGGCAGTCGCCGGTCTGGTCGTTGGGCAGGCGCAATGCACCGCTCAGAATGTTGGTGACACCGGCCAGAGCCGGCTCGACCCGGGCGATGCCTTCGCGGTCCAGCAACTCGTAAGGCACACCGGACTGTTCGAGTACGGCGATGTCCTTGGCGGCGTTGTCCAGTTGCTCCTGGGTGCGGAACAACTGAGTAGTGCCCAGGCTACGGCCTTCGTAGGCGATACCGGTTTCGAGGCGCAGTTCGTCGAGACAGTCGCGGCTGTACTCGGACAACCGCACCATGCGTTCCTTGTTCACCGCATAGCGGCTGGCCGTGCAGTTGCGCAGCATCTGCGCCATCCACAGGTATTGATCGATATCGGCCGTGACCTTGATCGCCAGCGGCGCATGGCGCTGCAGCAGCCATTTGATCGCCTTGAGCGGCACACCGGGCGCAGCCCATGGGGATGCATAGCCAGGCGATACCTGACCGGCGTTGGCAAAGCTGGTTTCCATGGCAACGGCTGGCTGACGATCGACCACTGTGACCTGGAAACCAGCACGGGCCAGATAATAGGCACTGGTTGTGCCGATCACACCACCACCAAGGACCAGAACACGCATCTCGACAACCTCTTCGCGGATATCCGCTGCCATTTCAAGTTTAAAGCAGGATTGTGTGCAGTATATTGAGCTTCGAGCAGTGTATCTCACTATATATATGCGTATATTCAGCGCTAATTCTCGGCAAAGAACGTTTTCGTAGAGGGGAAACTGCCTGTGCGCACTCAACACCAGTCAAAACGCGAGCTGGACAAGATCGACCGCAATATCCTGCGCATCCTCCAGGCAGACGGACGAATCTCGTTCACGGAGCTTGGCGAGCGGGTCGGGCTGTCGACCACACCCTGCACCGAACGGGTTCGCAGGCTGGAACGCGAAGGCATCATCATGGGCTACAACGCCCGTCTCAACCCGCAATACCTCAAGGCCAGCCTGCTGGTATTCGTGGAGATAAGTCTGGACTACAAGTCGGGCGATACCTTCGATGAGTTTCGCCGGGCCATTCTGAAGCTGCCCCATGTGCTGGAGTGCCATCTGGTATCGGGTGACTTCGATTACCTGGTCAAGGCCCGCATCTCGGAAATGGCCTCATACCGCAAGCTGCTGGGCGACATCCTGCTCAAGCTGCCCCATGTGCGGGAGTCCAAGAGCTATATCGTGATGGAAGAAGTGAAAGAGAGCCTGAACCTGCCGATTGCAGACTGAGCCCGGTGGGTCAAACCAGTACCTGCCGGGTCGAGGCCATGTAGTCATGGATCTGTTTCTCGACCCGAGGATGAATCAGCTCGGCAGGTCGCCGCCCGTTCGGGCAGGGCAAGGTCGGGGTGGTACCGAACAGGCGACAGATCAGCGGGCGTTCGTCATACACCGTGCAGCCATCGGGGCCGAGGTGCACACAGTTCAGCTCGTTCAAAGCGGCTTCCTGTTCGGCAGCGGTCTTGCGCGGCAGGCGCGACATTTCTTCAGGCGAAGTGGTCACCGGGCCGCAGCAGTCGTGGCACCCAGGCACGCACTCGAAGGAGGGAATCTGGCGACGCAGATCGCGGATTCTTTCACGGTTGCAGCTCATTGAATCGACCACCCGAACACAGTGATGGAATTCTGCCTCAGTTGGCAGGCGCATGACAGCGGCTTATCCTCGCTGCTGGTTTTCAATTCCCGCCGACAGGATCAATTCATGAACGCCCGCGTTCACTACAACCAGCACGCCGCCTCTTACTACGCCGCCAGCAGCCATCCGCACACGGATTATCCTGCGCTGAAAGGCGAGCTGAAAGTGGATGTGTGCGTGGTCGGTGGCGGGCTCTCGGGGCTGAACACGGCCATTGAGCTGGCCGAGCGCGGTTTGAGCGTAGCCCTGCTGGAAGCCCGCAGAATCGGCTGGGGTGCCAGCGGACGCAATGGCGGGCAATTGATCCGTGGCGTCGGCCATGACCTTGAACAGTTCACATCCGTCATCGGCCATGACGGCGTGCGCCAGCTCAAGCTGATGGGGATCGAGGCCGTGGACATCGTCCGCCAGCGGATCGAACGCCATGGCATCGACTGCGATCTGAAATGGGGTTATTGCGATGTGGCCAACAAGCCGCGTGATTTTGCCGGCTTCGCCGAGGAACTCGAAGAGTTGCGCAGCCTGGGTTATCGCCACAGCCTGCAACTGGTCCAGCCGGAGCAGATGCACAACGTAGTGGGCTCGGATCGCTATGTCGGCGGCATGATCGATATGGGGTCCGGGCATCTGCATCCCTTGAATCTGGCGCTGGGCGAAGCTGCCGCCGCCCAGGCGCTCGGAGTCCGGCTGTTCGAACATTCGAGCGTGACGTGCATCGACTATGGCCCGCAAGTCAAGGTGCATACCGACTCGGGCTCGGTACAGGCCGGGACTCTGGTGCTGTGCTGCAACGCCTACATGAATGACCTGAACCCGGAACTGGGCGGCAAGGTGCTGCCCGCCGGCAGCTACATCATTGCGACAGAACCACTGAGCCCGGCACAGGCAGCCGAACTGATTCCCCGGGACATGGCGATCTGTGACCAGCGGGTAACAGTGGACTACTACCGGCTCTCGGCCGACCGACGCCTGCTGTTCGGTGGTGCCTGTCACTACTCGGGGCGCGATCCACAGGATATCGCGGCCTACATGCGGCCCAAGATGCTGGAGGTCTTCCCGCAACTGGCCAATGTGAAGATCGATTATCAATGGGGTGGAATGATCGGCATCGGTGCCAACCGCCTGCCGCAGATCGGCCAGCTCAAAGACAAGCCGAACGTGTTCTATGCCCAGGCCTATGCGGGCCATGGCCTCAATACCACCCACCTGGCAGGCAGGCTACTGGCAGAGGCCATCGCCGGTCAGCACAGCGATGGCTTCGAGTTGTTTGCCAGAGTCCCGCACATGACCTTCCCCGGCGGCAAGTACCTGCGCTCGCCGCTGCTGGCACTGGGGATGCTCTGGCATAGGCTCAAGGAACTGCGCTGACTCAAACCTTCCAGAAGGGTTTCATGGCTTCGGCCATGGCCTGCCCGGCATCGAGTCCGATGTCGCGAAGCTGATCGTCGGTCAGCTTCAGCAGTGCGTGACGGGTGGTCCAGCGATGACGATACAGCGCCCAGCGGCTCATGCAAGGCGGGGAGCTCGCACTGGCCCTGGCCAGACTTTTCTCTTCCCGTTGCTGGCTGTGAAGCGCTAGACGCACATCGCTGAGCCCGTTCATTTTCAACCCTCCATCACGTTTTGGTGTGATGTCATGATGAATTGTCCCGGCAAACCATTACAGATTCAAAAACCATTATTTATTTACATACAGAAAAGCCATAATCGGCACTGAATGCTATATTTTTGCCCAATCTGTATTGCTTCTGTGCCCCACAACCTTCCAGAGTACGCCATGACGCTTTACGTCAACCTCGCCGAACTGCTTGGCTCACGCATTGAAAACGGCTTTTATCGTCCGGGAGACCGCTTACCGTCGGTTCGGGCGCTGAGCCTTGAGCACGGTGTCAGCCTGAGTACCGTTCAACAGGCATATCGAGTGCTGGAAGACAGTGGGCTGGCGGCTCCGAAACCCAAGTCCGGCTATTTCGTGCCCGCCAGCAGAAAGGCTCCGGCACTCCCGGCCGTTGGTCGCCCGGCACAACGACCGGTGGATATTTCCCAATGGGAACAGGTGCTGGACCTGATTCGGGTCTCACCTGCCAATGCGGTTACCCAGTTGGGACGCGGCATGCCGGATATCAGCAGCCCGACGCTCAAGCCACTGATGCGCTCGCTCAGCAAGTTGAGCCGTCATCAAAGCATGGCCAGTCTGTATTACGACAATATCTACGGCGCCCATACACTTCGCGAACAGATTGCGCGACTGCTCCTGGATTCAGGCTGCAACCTCACCGCCAACGACCTGATCATCACCACGGGCTGTCACGAAGCCTTGTCGGCGAGCATCCGCGCCATCTGCTCGCCGGGCGACATCGTGGCCGTGGACTCGCCCAGCTTCTTCGGCGCCATGCAGACCCTGAAGGGGCTGGGCATGAAGGCGCTGGAAATCCCCACCGACCCCATAACCGGGATCAGTCTCGAAGCCTTGGAACTGGCGTTGGAACAATGGCCCATCAAGGCCATACAGCTGACGCCCAATTGCAACAATCCACTGGGCTACGTGATGCCCGAATCACGCAAACGCGCCTTGCTGACACTGGCGCAGCGCTTCGACGTGGCGATCATCGAAGACGATGTGTATGGCGACCTGGCCTTCAACTACCCTCGCCCGCGCACCATCAAGTCTTTCGATGAGGATGGTCGCGTCCTGCTGTGCAGTTCGTTTTCCAAGAGCCTCGCCCCCGGGTTGCGGGTCGGCTGGGTTGCACCGGGGCGTTATCTGGAACGTGTGCTGCACATGAAATACATCGGCACCGGCTCCACGGCCCCCCAACCGCAACTGGCGATTGCCGAATTTCTCCAGGGCGGCCACTACGAGCCGCATCTGCGACGCATGCGCACGCAATACCAGCGCAGTCGCGACCAGATGATCGATTGGGTGATGCGTTACTTCCCCGAAGGCACACGGGTCAGCCGTCCTCAGGGCGGCTTCATGCTGTGGGTGGAACTGGCGGAAGACTTCGACACACTGCGCCTCAATCGTGCCCTGCTGGAACACAATGTCCAGATCGCCGTGGGCAGCATTTTCTCGGCCTCCGGGAAATACCGGAACTGCCTGCGCATGAACTTCGCCCCCAAGCCGACACCGGAAATCGAGAGCGCCGTACGCCAGATCGGCCTGACCATTGCGAAAATGAGTGCACAAACCGACTGAAATCTGAAAATCTTTCCGCCATTTCAGGGTCATATCGCATGCGAAACCTGCCTGACGGACAAGAATTTGAATAAATCATGGGCCTTGCCCCTTTGCCTGCTGGTTGCGCTGAGCGTCAGTGGCTGCACTCACTTCAGCGTTCCCAACGAGCCAAGCCAGGCCCTGGCACCTTCAACGTCCGAGTTCGGGCGCTCGATCCAGGCCCTGGCAATGCCCCATGAAGGGCGCTCGGGATTCCGCCTGCTGCCCGAAAGCACCGATGCGTTCATGGCCCGTGCCGAACTGATCCGCAATGCCAAAAGCAGCCTGGATCTGCAGTACTACATCGTGCATGACGGCCTGAGCACCCGAGCCCTGATCGATGAGCTGCTAAAGGCCGCAGATCGCGGAGTTCGTGTGCGGATCCTGCTGGATGACACCACCAGCGACGGCCTCGATCAGCCCATCGCCACCCTCGCCGCCCACCCGAATATCCAGATCCGCCTGTTCAATCCGCAGAACCTTGGTCGTGAAACCGGCGTGACCCGCAGTGTCGGGCGACTGATGAACCTCTCGCAGCAGCACCGGCGCATGCACAACAAGTTGTGGCTGGCAGACAGCAGCGTGGCCATCGTCGGCGGGCGCAATCTGGGCGACGAGTATTTCGATGCCGAACCCAATATGAATTTCACCGATATCGACATGCTCAGTGTCGGGCCGGTCGCCGAGCAACTGGGACACAGCTTCGATCAGTACTGGAACAGCACACTGAGCAAGCCCATCGATGCGTTCATGTACATCCTGCCCACTACCAAGGATCTGGCGAAGGCCCGCAAACGCCTGGCCAAGTCTCTGGAAGAAGCCCATCAGCAGCACAAGGCGCTGTATGAGCGGCTGATGAGTTACAAGACCCGGCCCAGCCTGAACATCTGGCTCAACGAACTGGTCTGGGCCCATAACCAGGCCTTGTGGGACGCGCCGACCAAGGTCCTGGCACGCGGGGAGCCCGACCCGCATCTGCTGCTCACCACGCAACTGGCTCCCGAGCTGCTGAAGGCACATCAGGAATTGATGCTGATTTCAGCGTACTTCGTGCCGGGCGAGGCTGGCTTGCTGTACCTCACCAACCGTGCGGACGCCGGTGTGTCCGTGAGCCTGCTGACCAACTCACTGGAGGCCACCGATGTGCCTGCGGTACACGGTGGCTATGCACCCTATCGCAAGGCGCTGCTGGAACATGACGTGAAACTCTTCGAGCTGCGCCGCCAGCCCGGCGACACAGGAACCGGCGGCAGCGGCCCGAAGCTGTTCAAGAAACACTCATTCCTCACCAGCTCGGATTCAAGCCTGCACAGCAAGGCGATGATTTTCGATCGGCAGAAAATCTTTGTCGGCTCGTTCAATTTCGACCCGCGCTCGGTGCTGTGGAACACCGAAGTGGGCGTATTGGTCGATAGCCCGAAACTGGCCGAGGAGCTTCGCGAGCTGACCCTGCAAGGCATGGCCCCGAACCTGAGCTATGAAGTGAAACTGGAGAATGGCCAGGTGGTGTGGGTCACCGAGGACAACGGCCAGATGCATACCCTGCACAGGGAACCGGGCGGCTGGTGGCGTCGCATGAACGCCTGGGTCAGCAAAGCCATTGGCCTGGAAAAGATGCTTTAAGCGACAACCGTTTGCTTGCCGCCAAAAGCATTGTTTCGCAGCGACAGAACCACAAGCCCGAATGCCCCGGCGGCCATCATCAATGGCAGGGCATGCCCACTGACCCACTGGCTGCCGGCACCCGCCACCAACGGCCCGAGCAGGCAGCCGATCCCCCACAACTGGGCTACATGAGCATTGGCGCGCACCAGCGCATCATCGCGATAGCGCTCGCCAATCAGAATCAGCGACAAGGTGAACAGGCCACCGGCACTGGCACCAAACAACACCCACAGCGGCCAGATCAGCACAGTATCGATCAGTAGCGGAATCATCAGGCTGGAAGCCAGCAGAGCACCCGCACACCCCGAGAAAAGGGCGCGCCGCGAGACACGATCAGCCAGCAGACCGATGGGTAACTGCAGCAGTGCATCACCGACCACCACGGTGCTGACCATCATCAAGGCGATTTCCGGCGTGAAGCCCTGGCGCAGACTGTAGACCGGCAAGAGCGTCAGGATCAGCGCCTCGAATGCGGCAAACAGTGAAACCGCCCAGGCAATGGCGGGCATGCCACGGCAGAAGCCGAGCAAATCCCGGAACGTCACCGAACAGGCCTCGGTATCTGGAGCGCCGCTGCGCCCGAGCAACAACAAGGGTGAACTGACCAGCAGTGCCACACCGATCCAGAAACCATAATCGGCCTGAGTACCGATCGCCCCCAGCAACAGCGGCCCGGCCAGTTGGCTCAAGGCATAGCTACTGCCATACAGCGCGACCAGACGGCCACGCAAACGCTCGATCACCAACTGGTTGATCCAGCTTTCACCCAGGATGAAAACGATGGTCAGGATAACGCCCAGCATCAGGCGCAAGACCAGCCAGACCCCGTAATAGGGCAACAGCGCCAGCAGACCGACCGAGAACGCGCCAGCCCACAGGCACAGACGCATCAGGTTCGCCGTGCCGAAGTGTGAGGCCAGCCGACTCGCCAGCCCGGCCCCGAGCAGCACACCGATGGCAGGCATCGCCGCCATGATCCCGATGGCAAACGTGCCATAGCCCCAGCTTTCCAGCCGCAATGACACCAGCGGCATGCTGACGCCCACCGCCAGGCCGACACTCAGGACAGAGGCCAGCACGGCGAAATATGTACCCCAACGCATTTCCCTGCTCCGACGGGTCAAGAAGTGTTCAATGACAACAGGCAAACCTGTCACTTGTGGGAGATCACCCGCCGCCTTGGCACCGCGCTGTCGCGCAGCAAACAGGGGACGGTGTAGGAGCGCGCTTGCCCGCGATCGGCTGCGTTAGCAGTCGTAGATTTTGCGAGCGCTTCGCACTCGGTCGCGGGCAAGCGCGCTCCTACATAAAAGCCTTTTAATTCATGATGTTGCATTTATTTTTGATAAGAGAGGCCTTGGCCGCGACGACCCGCTTGCAGGCAAGGCATTCTCAGCGCCTGAACTGGCTGTCGCGGCCAAGGCCCTCCTGGAGTTCCAGGCTTACAAAACCGTGTTTACAGCTTGATCCAGGTCGATTTCAGTTCGGTGTATTTATCGAACGCATGCAGCGACTTGTCGCGACCGTTGCCCGACTGCTTGAAACCACCGAACGGAGCAGTCATGTCGCCACCGTCATACTGGTTGACCCACACGCTCCCGGCCCGCAATGCCTTGGCCGTCAGGTGCGCCTTGGACAGGTCCGCCGTCCATACCGCAGCAGCCAGACCATATTGCGTGTCGTTGGCGATCTGGATGGCTTCTTCGGCGCTGTCAAAGGTCAGGACGGAGAGTACCGGCCCGAAGATTTCTTCCTGGGCGATTTTCATGGCGTTGTTCACGCCATCGAAAATGGTCGGCTCGACATAAGTGCCGCCGGTTTCTTCCAGGATGCGCTTGCCGCCCGCAACCAGCTTGGCACCATCGGCGTGACCGGCCTCGATGTACGACAGCACCGTATTCATCTGCTGAGTATCGACCAGCGCACCGACAGTCGTCGCCGGGTCCAGCGGATTACCTGGCTTCCAGGCCTTGAGAGCTTCGATCACCAGCGGCAGGAAGCGATCCTTGATGGAGCGCTCGACCAACAGTCGCGAACCGGCCGTGCAGACTTCGCCCTGGTTGAAGGCAATGGCGCTGGCTGCCGCTTCGGCTGCGGCCTGCAGATCCGGCGCGTCGGCAAACACGATATTCGGGCTCTTGCCGCCCGCCTCGAGCCAGACACGCTTCATGTTCGACTCGCCCGCGTAAACCATCAATTGCCTGGCGATTTTGGTCGAACCGGTGAAGACCACGGTATCCACATCCATATGCAGGGCCAGGGCCTTGCCCACGGTATGACCATGCCCTGGCAGGACGTTGAGCACGCCCGCCGGAATACCGGCTTCAATCGCCAGTTGCGCGATACGGATGGCAGTCAGTGGCGACTTTTCCGAGGGCTTGAGAATTACCGAGTTACCGGTGGACAGCGCAGGCCCCAGCTTCCAGCAGGCCATCAGCAGCGGGAAGTTCCACGGCACAATGGCGGCCACGACACCTACGGGCTCACGGGTTACCAGGCCCAACTGGTCGTGGGGCGTAGCGGCAACTTCGTCGTACAGCTTGTCGATGGCCTCGCCACTCCAGCTCAGCGCCTGGGCCGCGCCGGGAATATCGATATTGAAGGAGTCGCTGATAGGCTTGCCCATGTCCAGGGTTTCAAGCAGGGCCAGTTCTTCGACGTGCTTTTTCAGCAGGCCCGCGAAACGGATCATCGTAGCCTTGCGCTTGGTCGGTGCCAGACGCGACCAGGCACCGGAATTGAATACACTGCGAGCACTGTCTACAGCACGCTGGGCGTCGGCGGCATCGCAACTGGCGACTTTGGCCAGCAAGCGGCCATCAACCGGGCTCAGGCAATCAAAAGTGGCGTCTGAAGCGGCGGCGGTATATTCGCCATGGATGAAGGCGCGGCCTTCTATCTTCAAATCCTGGGCACGTTTTTCCCAGTCAGCATGAGTCAGAGTGGTCATACGCATGTCCTCCTTTTGATGGTATTGGCGCGGCTGTTGAACATCAAGGACTCGATCCAGAGTCTGCGAGTTCAGCCCGAAGCATCCGCCACCCTAAACCAGAGGCTTTGTAATTCCAATATATTTGACATAAATAGCCATTTTCAGGCTCATATGTTGATTTTATTAAACGATGTTTTTTAACGGCACGGCACTTATCCGGGCTGCCAGCTATCCAAACACCATCACTTTTCAACGCCAGGTGAACACATGAGCATCGAGAGCATTGTCGATTTCAGCGAAGCCGGTACGACAGCGGAGCACTATCGCCCCCCAGCCGAAAAAGTCTTCAAGGGTGATCCGCAACAGACGATCTACAACCATTACAACAGCCCGTGTGGGCAAATGAATGCTGGCGTATGGGAAGGCACGCCGGGGCAATGGCGGGTCAACTACACCGAACATGAATACTGCGAGATCGTGCAGGGCGTTTCCGTGCTGCGCGATGAGGAAGGCCATGCCAAGACCTTGCGGGCCGGCGACCGGTTCGTGATTCCGGCAGGCTTCAAGGGGACCTGGGAGGTCCTGGAAACATGCCGCAAGATTTATGTGGTTTTCGAAGAAAAAGATATAAATAAGTAACGCTTGGGACGCTATCGGATTCGAGATTCTAGGGGCGTCCAATCCGGACATTTCTCATAAAGGACTATGAAAATGACTAACGAACAAATTACCCAGGCACTTCAATATCTGATCGGCACCCGCTATGTACCGAGCGTCAAACCCTACATCAGCGAACTGACCGGTCGCACTCGCGTACTTGGCGCAGGCGACGTCAGCACCAAGGAATTCGATCTGAATCGCGTTCATGTCGGTACCGATGACGCGGGCCTGATTTCGGGCTTCACCTTTGGCTAAACGCCAGGCGAGTGCCTGATCGGCCCTGAGTCAGGCACTGATGTCGAGCCAAAAGCGCCTGGTGCAATGCACCGGGCGTTTTGCGTTTCAGCGGTTTGCAAGAAGCGCGATCATACAAAGCAAAAAACCACAGGCACAAAAAAGCCCGCATCGCTGCGGGCTTTTTCGCAAGAAGAAAAATCAATTACTTGATTTTGCCTTCTTTGTAGATCACGTGCTTGCGTACAACCGGATCGAATTTTTTGATTTCGATTTTGTCCGGAGTAGTACGTTTGTTCTTGTCGGTAGTGTAGAAGTGACCAGTACCGGCGCTCGAGATCAAACGAATCAATTCACGCATGATTATCTCCTTAGATTTTGCCGTCGCGGCGCAGATCGGCAAGCACAGCTTCGATGCCACGCTTGTCGATGATACGCATGCCTTTGGCAGATACGCGCAGACGAACAAAACGCTTCTCGCCTTCAACCCAGAAGCGATGATGCTGCAGGTTTGGCAGGAAACGACGACGGGTTTTGTTGTTTGCGTGGGAAATGTTATTCCCGGTTACTGGACCCTTACCAGTAACTTGACAGACTCTCGACATGCCTCAGCCCTCTAAAACCACATGCCCAACCCGGCATGGGTTGGCCGCTTAATCTCTCAGTCATTTGGCGCCAGGCGCCGCGTTTCTTTAAGGGTCTTACCGGCTACACCTACAGTGAAGGAACCGGGCCCCTAGAAAAGAGCGCTGCTTTATACCAGAAAGCCTTTGATGCAACAACAAGCAATCCACTTTAAGCCTCAGGAATCTTCACTCTCCGGCCACGCGCTCAAGCTATCACGGGCACACTGGCAAATTGACCGCTCGTCGCGCCATGGCGATTGTTCTGGGCAGGCACATGGTCTAGTGTGGCGAATCAAGCCTCTCACCAGACTGCGCCGGCAGATGGACACTTTCTGAACTGACAGGAATTTCGCCATGCGTCTTGCTGCAATACCCTTCTTACTGGCCCCACTATTATTCCCGGCCATTTCCCAGGCATCGAACCTGGTGGTCTGTACCGAAGCCAGCCCCGAAGGTTTCGATGTGGTGCAATACAACTCACTGACAACCACCAACGCTTCGGCCGACGTGCTGATGAACCGCCTGGTGGATTTCGATGCCGGGAGCGGCAAACTGGTCCCAAGCCTGGCCCGGGAATGGACCGTCTCCAGCGACGGCCTGACCTATGATTTCAAACTGCGCTCAGGCGTTAAATTCCACACCACGCCTTATTTCACCCCGACTCGCGAATTCAACGCCGAGGACGTGGTGTTCAGCTTCAAGCGCATGCTCGACCCACAGAACCCTTGGCACAAGATTGCCCAGAGCGGTTTCCCGCACGCGCAGTCCATGCAGTTGCCGGCCCTTATCAAGACCATCGAAGCGCCGGACGAGCACACCGTGCGCTTTGTCCTGAATCATGCAGACTCGACCTTCCTGGCGACCCTGAGCATGGGATTCGCCTCGATCTACTCGGCGGAATACACCGCCCAGTTGCTGAAAGCCGGTACTCCGGAAAAGCTCAACAGCCAACCCATCGGCACCGGGCCGTTTGTCTTCAAGCGCTTCCAGAAAGATGCCGTGGTGCGCTACGAAGCCAACGAGGACTACTTCGCAGGCAAACCCGGAAGCGACACACTGATTTACGCCATCACGCCGGACGCCAATGTGCGCCTGCAGAAGATCCGCCGGGACGAATGCCAGATCGCCCTTTCGCCCAAGCCGCTGGATATTCAGGAAGCCAGCAAGGACCCGGCGCTCAAGGTGGAAAAGAACGAAGCCTTCATGACTGCGTTCGTGGCAATCAACAGCCAGCATCCACCGTTCGACAAACCGCAAGTGCGTCAGGCGGTAAACCTGGCCTTCGACAAGACCAACTACCTGAAGGCCGTGTTTGAAGACACCGCAGAAATCGCCAACGGCCCTTACCCGCCCAATACCTGGAGTTACGCCAGGGACCTGCCGGGTTACCCGCACAATGTCGCCAAGGCCAAGGCACTGCTGGCCGAGGCCGGGCTGAAGGATGGTTTCAAGACCACCATCTGGACTCGTCCTTCCAGCAGCCTGTTGAACCCCAACCCGAGCCTGGGCGCACAATTGCTGCAGTCGGACCTGAAGCAGATCGGCATCGACGCCGAGATCAAGGTCATCGAATGGGGCGAACTGATCCGCCGTGCCAAGGCTGGCGAGCATGACTTGCTGTTCATGGGCTGGGCAGGCGACAACGGCGATCCGGATAACTTCCTCACGCCACAATTCTCCTGTGCTGCCGTGCAATCGGGCACCAACTTTGCCCGCTACTGCGACAAGGCTCTGGACAAGCTGATCAGCGACGGCAAATCCACCAGCGATCAGGCACAGCGCAGCAAGCTTTATCAACAGGCACAGGCGCAGATCCAGCAGCAGGCCCTCTGGTTGCCACTGGCTCACCCGACCGCCGCCACCCTGACCCGCAAGGACGTGACCGGCTATGAAGTCAGCCCGTTCGGACGCCAGGACTTCTACAAGGTGAAAGTGAAGTAAGCGGATCACAGTCCGTTGGAGGGGCCTTGGCCGCGACAGCCAATGTGAAGGCGCTGAAAATGCGGTGCCTTCAAGCGGGTCGTCGCGGCCAGGGCCCCTCCCACAGTGATAAAACCCTACACCAGCCCCAGCTCCACCATCGACAACGGCTCTGCGTCGCCGATGATCACATGATCCAGCACCCGCACATCGATCAGCGCCAGCGCCTGTTTCAGGCGCTTGGTCAGCTCGATGTCGGAATGGCTGGGGTCGGTGACGCCTGAAGGGTGGTTATGGCACAGGATCAGGCTGGCGGCATTGTGAACCATGGCACGTTTGACGACCTGTCGAGGGTGCACATACGCCGCATTGATAGTCCCGTGAAACAGGATCTCGAATGTCAGGACACGATTCTTGCTGTCGAGAAACAGGCAGCCGAACACTTCATGCGGCTCCTGGCGAAGGATGGCCTTGAGATACCTGCGCACTTGCATAGGGCTTTCGAGGATCGAATCGCGACGCAATGTTTCGGCCATGTGCCGACGCGACATCTCCATCACCGCCTGCAACTGGGCAAATTTCGCCGGCCCAAGCCCCAGATGCGAGCTGAACCTGCTCAGATCGCTCTCCAGCAATGCCCTGAGGCTGCCAAATTGATTCAACAGGTAACGCGCCAGGTCTACAGCGCTTTTTCCGGCTACGCCGGTCCGTAAAAAGATGGCCAACAACTCGGCGTCCGAGAGGCTTTGCGCCCCCGACTCCAGCAAACGCTCACGCGGGCGTTCGGACGCAGGCCAATTGCGAATACTCATAGCACCTCCATGTGTGTGGCGCCGCTGTTCCGGTGCGGTCGCTGTGCTATCTTAGCCCATCTTTTTTGCGCGGCGACCTGGCCTGGGGAGGCGTCATCGCCGTCGCGGACTCACTCGACCAAAAAGGCAGGTCTATGCAGCGGCTGTATCGAAAACGCATCGTTCTGGGCGTCGGCGGCGGCATCGCGGCCTACAAGAGCGCCGAACTGGTTCGCCGGTTGCGCGATCACGGCGCAGAAGTGCGTGTCGTCATGACCAAGGGTGGCGCCGAGTTCATCACCCCTCTGACCATGCAGGCCCTTTCCGGCCACCCCGTACACATGGACCTGCTGGACCCCGCTGCCGAAGCCGCGATGGGTCATATCGAGCTGGCCAAGTGGGCGGATCTGATCCTCGTCGCCCCGGCCACCGCCGACCTGATCGCTCGTCTGTCGCAAGGCATTGCCAATGACCTGCTGACCACCATCGTGCTGGCCACCGACGCAACGGTCGCCATTGCTCCGGCCATGAACCAGGCCATGTGGCGCGACGAGTCGGTGCAGGCCAATACCCGCCTGCTCGAAGATCGCGGCTTTCGCGTCTTCGGCCCGGCATCAGGTAGCCAGGCCTGTGGCGACGTGGGTTTCGGGCGCATGCTCGAAGCGAACGACCTGGCCCAGTGCGCAGCGGACTGTTTCCAGCGCCTGACCCTGACCGGCAAACACGTGCTGATCACCGCAGGTCCGACCCAGGAAAACATCGACCCGGTGCGCTATATCACCAACCACAGCTCCGGCAAGATGGGCTTTGCCCTGGCCGAAGCCGCCGTGGAAGCGGGAGCCCGTGTCACGCTGATTACCGGCCCGGTCAACCTGCAGACGCCGGATCGCGTCTCGCGCATCGACGTGGTCAGTGCCCGCGACATGCTGGCCGCCTGTGAGGCCGCGATTCCCTGCGATCTGTTCATCGCCTCCGCAGCCGTGGCCGACTACCGCCCGGAAGTCATCGCGCCACACAAACTCAAGAAAGATCCTGCAAGCGGCGACGGCCTGCTGCTCCAGATGGTCCGTAACCCGGACATTCTGGCCACCATCGCCACCCGCCCGGATCGCCCTTTCAGTGTCGGCTTCGCCGCCGAGACCGAACATCTGCTCGACTATGCTGCACGCAAACTCAAGGACAAGAACCTCGACCTGATCGTCGCCAACGATGTGGCCAACCCCAGCATCGGCTTCAACAGCGAGGAAAACGCCTGCAGCGTGATCGACCGGGCGTTGCACGCAACGCTTTTCGCCCAGACCAGCAAGGCCAAGATTGCCCGCCAGCTGATCACCTTTATCGCAGAACGCATGAATCAGGTTTAACTACGAATGCACGCTCTACAAGCAAAGATCCTCGACCCTCGCATCGGCAACGAATTCCCGCTCCCGGCCTACGCCACAGAAGGCTCGGCCGGCCTGGACCTGCGCGCCATGCTCAAGGAAGACACCGTCCTCGAACCGGGCCAGACATTGCTGATCCCTACCGGCCTGTCGATCTACATCGGTGATCCGGGCCTGGCAGCCATGATCCTGCCGCGCTCTGGCCTGGGCCACAAACACGGTATCGTGCTGGGCAATCTGGTCGGCCTGATCGACTCCGACTACCAGGGCGAACTGATGGTCTCCTGCTGGAACCGCGGGCAGACGGCATTCAAGATATCCATCGGCGAACGCATCGCCCAACTGGTGCTGGTGCCGGTGGTTCAGGCCCGCTTCGAGCTGGTCGAAGCGTTCGATGAAAGCCAGCGTGGCGTTGGTGGTTTCGGTCACTCCGGCAGCCACTGATCGCTCGCTGTTCAGGAAGATCATCCCGTTTCAGGACGAATCGCAGGAGAGGTCGGGTGAAAGGCAGTCAAAACGTGTCAAAGCAATCGATAACCGCCGCTAACCCGCTTCCGGCTGCCAGCCTGCAAGGCCTGCTTCCCGGCCTCATCCCTGCCCTCGTCGGCCTGCTGTGCGCAACGGTGCTGGTCTGGCTGGCGCTGTCGAACAGCCCTCAGCAACAGAGCGCCCTGGCCTGGGGAAGCAGCCAGGCCTCGGCCGTCGATCAGGCCCTGCGGCAGATGAGCGCCGACACCCAGGCTGCCGCCTCCGGCCCTGCACTCGTACAAGCCTTGCAGAACAAGGACTCCGCAGCACTGGCGACGTTGCAACGGCAACTCAGTTGGGATGGCCTGATCGGCGCTCGAATCGACCCCAAGGGCCTGAATGACGTCGATCCGCAAGGCTCGCTGCCGGTGAGCTTTGCGACTCTGGACATGCTCAACGACGCTGCCCAGGGCCAGGCCGCACCGCCCGAAGCCCGCAAGCTTGGCGAACGCTGGGTGATCTACAGCGCAGCACCGGTACGGGCCGATCCGACCCAACCGATCCTTGGCACCCTGCTGCTGGCGTTCGATCCGCAACGGCTGATCAACGCATTGCCCGCCATGCCTGCCGAAGCCGGCAAAGTCGTCCTGAGCCAGCAATTCGGCACCGGTCAGGCACAGATCTTCCTGCAACGCGGGGATGCCGGCGGCGGCAAGACAACCCGTTTCGATACCGGCCATGCCAACTGGAAACTCGAGTTCACCCCTGGTTCATCACTGAATGCTTCACCTTCCCTGCTGCTCCTGCTACTGGCGGCGATCATTGCTCTGACTGGCGCATTACTGGGTCTGCACTTTAATGAAAGGGCTCTGCAACGGCGTATTGGCGAGGATGCCCGGCAACTGAATCAGCTGCTTCAAGAACTCTCTGACGGAAAAGCCGTCAAACCCTTCGGTTTGAGCCTTGAAGCACTTAACAGCCTGGCTCAGGCCCTTGCCCGCTTTTCGCCTCGCGGCCAGCAACAGCCGGTCGTGAGCGAGGAAGCGGACACCGCAAACAGTGCGAGAAACACGGCACCTGATACCCAATGGACAGATCCGCTGTTTCAAGATACCGATATTCTTGATATCGACCTTCTCGACGAAAACCAGGACTTCCTGAGATCGGAGCATCCCCCAGTTATGAGCAGTCAAGAATCCGCGGCACCTACACTTCCCGACAGCATCTTCCGCGCCTATGACATCCGCGGCGTGGTCGGGGATACCCTCAATGCTGAAACGGCTTACTGGATCGGCCGCGCCATCGGCTCTGAAAGCCTGGCCCAGAACGAGCCGAACGTCAGCGTTGGGCGCGACGGACGTCTTTCAGGTCCTGAACTGGTGCAACAACTGATTCAAGGCCTGCACGACAGCGGCTGCCATGTCAGCGATGTAGGTCTGGTACCGACCCCTGCGCTTTACTATGCAGCCAACGTGCTGGCCGGCAAGACCGGCGTCATGCTGACCGGTAGCCACAACCCCAAGGACTACAACGGTTTCAAGATCGTCATCGCTGGCGATACCCTGGCCAACGAGCAGATCCAGGCGCTGCACGACCGCATCAAGACCAACAACCTGACCTTCCAGAAAGGCAGCATCACCAAGGTCGACATCCTTGATCGCTACTTCCAGCAGATCAAGAACGACATCGTGATGGCCCGCAAGCTGAAAGTCGTGGTCGACTGCGGCAACGGTGCAGCCGGTGTCATCGCCCCGCAACTGATCGAAGCCCTGGGTTGCGAAGTGATTTCCCTGTTTGCGGAAGTCGACGGCAACTTCCCCAACCACCACCCTGATCCGGGCAAGCTGGAAAACCTCGAAGACCTGATCGCCAAGGTCAAGGAGACCGGTGCAGACCTGGGTCTGGCCTTCGACGGCGACGGCGACCGCGTGGGCGTGGTGACCAACAAGGGTAATGTGGTCTATCCCGACCGCCTGCTGATGCTGTTCGCTCTGGACGTGCTGAAACGCAATCCGGGCGCCGACATCATTTTCGATGTCAAATGCACCCGCCGCCTGACCCCGCTGATCAGCGAACACGGTGGTCGTCCGGTCATGTGGAAAACCGGCCACTCCCTGATCAAGAAAGAAATGAAAAAGAGCGGCGCGCTGCTGGCTGGCGAGATGAGCGGCCATATCTTCTTCAAGGAGCGCTGGTTCGGTTTCGACGACGGTATCTACAGCGCTGCGCGCCTGCTGGAAATCCTCAGCCAGGAATCCCGGAGCGCCGAAGACCTGTTCGAGACCTTCCCGAACGATATTTCGACGCCTGAGATCAACATTAAGGTGACCGATGTCACCAAGTTCAGCATCATTGAGGCCCTTGAGAAAGACGCCCAGTGGGGCGACGCTAAACTGACCAGCATCGACGGTGTGCGCGTGGACTATCCGAACGGCTGGGGCCTGGTGCGTGCTTCCAACACTACGCCAGTACTGGTGTTGCGTTTCGAAGCCGAAACCGAAGCCGAGCTGCAGCGTATCAAGGATGTTTTCCACACCGAGATCAAGAAAGTTGCACCGGATCTCAAACTTCCGTTCTGATTGCCTTACCTTTTGACAGGAGCCCTGAATGACCCTCGACCGTGATGCCGCCTCTAATGTAGCCAAGGTTCTATCCGAAGCGCTGCCTTACATTCGCCGCTTTGTCGGCAAGACGCTGGTAATCAAGTACGGCGGCAACGCCATGGAAAGCGAGGAGCTGAAAACCGGCTTCGCGCGTGACATCGTGCTGATGAAAGCGGTAGGCATCAACCCGGTGGTCGTTCACGGCGGCGGTCCTCAGATCGGTGATCTGCTCAAGCGCCTGTCCATCGAGAGTCACTTCATCGATGGCATGCGCGTCACCGATGCCCAGACCATGGACGTGGTGGAAATGGTTCTGGGCGGCCAGGTCAACAAGGACATCGTCAACCTGATCAACCGTCATGGCGGCAGCGCCATCGGCCTGACCGGTAAAGACGCCGAGCTGATTCGTGCGCGCAAGCTCACCGTCAGCCGCCAGACACCGGAAATGACCAAGCCTGAAATCATCGACATCGGCCATGTGGGCGAAGTCGTGGGCGTCAACACCGAACTGCTGAACATGCTGGTCAAAGGCGACTTCATTCCGGTCATCGCACCTATCGGTGTCGGCCCGGATGGCGAGTCCTACAACATCAACGCCGACCTGGTGGCAGGCAAGGTTGCAGAAGCCCTCAAGGCTGAAAAACTGATGCTGCTGACCAATATCGCCGGCCTGATGGACAAGCAGGGTGAAGTCCTCACCGGCCTGACCACCGAACAGGTCGACGGCCTGATCGCCGACGGCACCATCTACGGCGGCATGCTGCCCAAGATCCGTTGCGCGCTGGAAGCAGTCCAGGGCGGCGTTCACAGCTCGCACATCATCGACGGCCGCGTCCCCAACGCCGTACTGCTGGAAATCTTCACTGACAGCGGCGTAGGTACACTGATCACCAATCGCAAGCGTCACTGATTGCGAAGGCAACACCAAAGCCCTGCCAGCTTGTGCTGGCGGGGCTTTTTTATGCGGTAGAGAAGCTCTTCGCGAATGAATTCGCTCTTGTGGTGTCTCCGGTACAGCGCAGGTAATGCTGTAGGAGGCAGCTTGCTGGCGACAACGGTGAACTCGCCAGCAAGCTGCCTCCTACAGTCCTCTGAAGGACTTGCGACACTTCATGCAGACAGAGCCAATTCATTCGCGAAAACGCCAGAAACCACGCTACCTGAGCAGTTTCTCCACCCTCGCCCGGTCCTCGGCAAAGCTTGCCTCGGCCTGTACGCGGGAGGTCTGGTAGCGGGTGATATCGGCCTGGATTCGCTGTTGCTGGTCCTGCACGTCGTTCAACTGATCGATGAGGGCCTGAGGGATGGGGCGGCCTGCGCGTTCAAGGTCGGCAGCCTGGCTCTGCAGGTTGCGTTGCTGGGCGTTGAGCCCCTGGATATTGCCCTGGGCCACGCCGATCAGGGCATCCAGTTCGGCCAGCCTGCGGGCCTTGACGCGGTCCACCTCTTCGACACTGCTGTAGAGGCTCAGCAACTGCGCATCGGCATTGGCCTGGACCTTGTCGGCCGCCGCCTGCCGGACTTCTTCGGCAGTCGGTGCAGGAGGGATGACCTGCACTACTCGCCCTCGGGCGTTGAGCACTTCGTAGCCCTTGGCGACATACTCCGGCGGTACGCCCTGGCGATCCAGGACGGTCACGCCACGGCTGTCGATGTAGCGATAGAACAGAACGTCAGCCGGATCGGCAGCCTGAGCCGTCACGGACGCAAGCACGCCCAGTGACAGCCACAGCACCATATTCAGCAGGCGCATGTTCATGCGAGCGACAGCCATACACTCCCCTTGTCAGATCCCGTATTGCGCCCTGTAGGCTTCAACCGCAGGCAAGTGCTGCTTGAGTTGAGGATCGTCTGCAAGGAATTGTAGAACCTGATTCAGGGAAACGATGCTCACCACCGGAATTCCGAAGTCACGCTCGACTTCCTGAATGGCCGACAGCTCGCCGTTGCCGCGTTCCTGGCGGTTGAGCGCGATCAGGACACCGGCCGCTGTTGCGTCCTGGCCCTTGATGATTTGCATGACCTCACGAATCGCGGTGCCAGCGGTGATGACGTCGTCGATGATCAGCACATTGCCGGTCAACGGCGCGCCAACCAGGCTACCGCCTTCACCATGTGCCTTGGCTTCTTTGCGGTTGAAGCACCAGGGCAGATCCATGCCGTGATGTTCAGCCAGAGCCACGGCTGTCGAGGCCGCCAGGGGAATTCCCTTGTAGGCCGGCCCGAACAGGACGTCGAAGGAAATACCGCTGTCGACCACCGCTGCGGCATAGAAACGCCCCAGCTGCGACAGGGCCGAACCGCTGTTGAACAGACCGGCATTGAAGAAGTACGGACTGGTGCGCCCGGACTTGAGAGTGAACTCACCGAAGCGCAAAACGCCGCGATCGATGGCAAAACGAATGAAATCGCGTTGATACGCCTGCATGAAAAAAGCCCCGAATACCACGGATTTAGCTAAATAGGTAGAGCTCGGGTATCATACACGCACGTGATTTTTGGGGCCATTTATGCGGATCATCAGTGTGAACGTAAATGGCATTCAAGCTGCAGTCGAGCGCGGTTTGCTCAGTTGGCTGCAAGCGCAGAATGCCGACGTCATCTGTCTACAGGACACCCGCGCCTCCACCTTTGAACTGGATGATCCGGCTTTTCAGCTGGATGGCTACTTCCTTTATGCCTGCGAAGCCGAAGTTCCTGCCCAGGGTGGCGTGGCGCTGTATTCGCGGTTGCAACCGAAGGCGGTAATCAGCGGCCTGGGCTTTGAAACAGCCGACCGCTACGGGCGTTACCTGCAAGCAGATTTCGATAAAGTCAGTATTGCAACCCTGCTTTTCCCCTCGGGAATGAACGGGGACGAAGACTTGAATCAGAAATTCAAGCTCATGGACGATTTCGCCAAGTACATGGACAAGCAACGCCGCAAGCGTCGCGAATACATCTACTGTGGCTCGTTCTATGTGGCGCAGCAGAAGCTCGACATCAAGAACTGGCGCGACAGCCAGCAATCTCCTGGCTTCCTGGCGCCGGAACGCGCCTGGATGGACGAGATTGTCGGCACCATGGGTTATGTCGATGCCCTGCGCGAAGTCAACCGCGAAGGCGATCAGTACAGCTGGTGGCCCGACAGCGAACAGGCCGAGATGCTGAATCTGGGCTGGCGCTTCGACTATCAGATCCTGACGCCGGGTCTGCGTCGCTTCGTGCGTAGCGCTCGCCTGCCGCGTCAGCCACGCTTCTCGCAGCATGCGCCGCTGATCGTGGACTACGACTGGACCCTGACGATCTGATCCGGCTCCTCCGGGCCCCATGAAAATCAGGTCCTTGCAGGTCGACAGAGAAAATGCCCGTATCGCAAGGTACGGGCATTTTTCTTGGGCGTAATGACTGGATACTCCTCGGCACCGCGTGCAGTTCCAATTCCGATCTATAGTAGTGACTTCAGTTTGGCTAAAACCTGTTGTGCAGGAATGGCAGGTATTGCCGAAAGCATGAACACATGGCTATGCAACAAAGCAGGACCAGCCTCCCAGACCGGAATCCAGATATGAATGCACCGAAAGAATCCGTCATCATCACAGGCATCACGGGCCAGGATGGCGCCTATCTGACTCAATTGCTGTTGGAAAAAGGCTACAAGGTCTACGGTACCTATCGTCGTACCAGCTCAGTCACCTTCTGGCGGCTAGAGGAGCTTGGCGTCACCAACCATCCCAACCTGCATCTGGTCGAGCATGACCTTACGGATCTGAGCGCAAGCATTCGCCTCCTGCAAAAAGCCGAACCGACACAAATCTATAACCTCGCGGCCCAGAGCTTTGTGGGGGTTTCCTTCGATCAGCCGCTGACCACTGCCGAAATTACCGGGCTTGGTGCCGTCAACCTGCTGGAAGCCATCCGCATCGTCAATCCGAAGATCCGTTTCTACCAGGCCTCGACCTCGGAGATGTTCGGCAAGGTGCAGCAGGTTCCACAAACCGAAGACACCTCGTTCTACCCGCGCAGTCCTTATGGCGTGGCCAAGCTGTATGCGCACTGGATGACCATCAACTATCGCGAGTCCTACGGCATCTTTGGTGCGAGCGGCATTCTGTTCAACCACGAGTCGCCATTGCGCGGCAAGGAATTCGTGACCCGCAAGATCACCGATGCCGTGGCGCGCATTTCCCTGGGCATGCAGGACGTTCTGGAACTGGGCAACATGGACGCCAAACGTGACTGGGGCTTCGCCAAGGAATATGTCGAAGGCATGTGGCGCATGCTGCAGGCCGATGAGCCGGACACTTTCGTGCTGGCCACCAATCGCACCGAAACCGTTCGCGACTTCGTATCCATGGCTTTCAAGGCCGTCGATATCCATCTGGACTGGAAAGGCAGCGCCGACAACGAGCACGGCATCGACACCCGCACCGGCAAGACCGTGATCCGGGTCAACCCCAGGTTCTATCGCCCGGCAGAAGTCGAGCTGCTGATCGGCAATCCTGAAAAAGCCAGAAAAGTACTGGGCTGGCAAGCCACTACCAACCTGGAGCAACTCTGTCAGTTGATGGTGGAAACCGATCTGAAGCGCAACAAGAACGGCACTTCGTTCTGACAGCACCTGACGCCCCCGAATGTCTTGGCATTCGGGGGCAGCCCCCTCAATGAGCCGCTTTTACCTCGGCACGCCAGTAATCCAGCAGCGCGGCAAGGGTTTGCTGAAGGTCGATGCCGGGCTGCCAGCCAATGGCATTGCGGATGGCCGAGTTATCACCGACTGCGCTGGGGATATCCGAAGGGCGCATGCGCTCAGGATCTTCGCCCACTTCAATCTCCCGTGAACTCAGGGCCAGCAGCATGTCGAGCATCGTCTGCATCCTGCGCGGCTGACCACTGCAGATATTGAAGCAGCGCGGATAGTCGCCTTCCTGCTCGGCCAGTTGCAGCAATGCGATATAGGCGTTGCAGACATCGCGCACATCGAGAAAGTCGCGTTCGGCCTGCAGATTACCCACCTTCAATAACGGCTCCTGCTCGCCGGCTTCGACAAGCGCGATCTGGCGGGCAAAGGATGCCGTGGCAAATTCGGGCGACTGTTGAGCACCGATATGATTGAAAGGGCGCACGATGATGCCCGGCTGACCTTGCCTGAAATACTCGTTTACTGCGGTTTCGGCAGCCAGTTTGCTGGCGGCGTAAGGATTGAGCGGCTGGCACGGGCTGCTTTCCGTCAGCGGAATCGCCTGTTTGAAGCTGCCGCCATAGACCTCCGAAGAGCTGACAAACAGCACGAACGCCTTGGGCGCCTTGTTCTGCAAGGCCTGGAGCAGGTTGACGCTGCCCAGGACGTTGGTTTGCCAGGTCAGCAGAGGCTCCTTGAAACTGGTCGGCACATGGGTGATGGCAGCCAGATGCACCACATGGGTAGGCGCGGCTTCGGTAATTGCCTGCTCCAGAGCCTCGGCATCGCGAATGTCGCATTGCAGGTACTGGTCGGCATGGGAGGGCGCAGGCGAAGTGTTGCCTATCAGGGCAATCACGTGATGCCCGGCACTCTGCAGGCTCTCACATAGAATCTTTCCAACGAAACCGTTGGCGCCGGTGATCAGGATGCGCTGCATCTTGGAGCTTCCTCAGTGGCTTTTGGCAAGCATTGGAGCTTGAAAGACAGGCTTTCTGGAGCCGTTGCAAGCAGGCTAGCCCGAGTATCCGGCTTTGTCCTGAAATGGGACTCGCGGGTCACTATCAGAGCTTTTTTTGCTGCCCGAGTTCAGCCCGAAATTTTTCCCACCGCCACCTGACGAAGAGCATTAACCCTTCTACGCTTTTAGTCGATAGCACTGAATATCCATCACTGTTGGTGTAGCCCCCATGTTCAATACCAGCTTGAAAAAGGAATTACAGGCGCAACAAGCCGAGTTATCGATGTACAGACAGATGCAACGGGGCATGGACGCCCGAATGGTGTCCGTAACAGTTGATGCCAACTATCGCATTACTCACGCCAACACCAACTTTCTCAAGATGCTGGGCTATTCCGCCGAGCAACTGGTGGGGCGCAACATGGACCAGTTGATACCGGCCTATGTCAAACAGCTCGACTGCTACCGCAATCTTGTGGCTGCAGTGCAAAAGGGCGAATCGGCTTTCGATAGCTACCGGTTTCTGAAGGCTGATGGCAGCCTGGCCTGGATTCGCGCCATGTGGCAGCCGATTCTGGATGACGGCGGCAAGCTCCTGGAAATCAAGTGCTACGGCTCGGACATCACCCAGACCGTCGAGACTGCCGCCGAAAACGCGGCCTTCATTCAGGCCTTGCTGCGCTCAACCGCCGTGATCGAGTTCGATCTGGGCGGTCACGTGCTGATTGCCAACGATCAGTTCATGCGCGGCATGGGTTACAACCTGGGGCAGATCAAGGGCAAGCATCACAGCATGTTCTGCGAGCCGCACGAGAGTTCGAGCAGTCAGTACAAGGATTTCTGGGCCACTCTGAACCGCGGCGAGTTCGTGGCCGGGCGCTTCAAGCGTCTGGACAGCGCTGGCCGGGTAGTGTGGCTGGAAGCGACCTATAACCCGGTGCACGATGCCCAGGGCAAGCTCTACAAGGTCGTGAAGTTCGCCACCGTCGTGACGGATCAGGTGCTGCGGGAAGAAGAAGTCAGCAAGGCCGCCAGTATCGCCTTCGAGATTTCGCAACAGACCGACGTCAGCGCCCAGCGGGGAGCAACGGTGGTTCAGAACACCGTTCAGACCATGCACAAGATCTCCGATGAACTGCAATCGGCTTCCTCGGGCATTGAAGCACTCGGCAAGCAATCGCTGCTGATCAGTTCCATCGTGCAGACCATCGGCGGTATCGCTCAGCAGACCAACCTGCTGGCGCTCAACGCAGCCATCGAGGCGGCCAGGGCCGGCGAGCAGGGTCGCGGGTTTGCGGTGGTGGCCGATGAAGTGCGGCAACTGGCCGGGCGCACCAGCGCAGCCACTGAAGAGATCGTCAGCGTCGTGCAGCAGAACCAGAACCTGGCCGATGAAGCCGTGCGCGGCATGATCAACAGCCGGGAACAGGCAGAGCAGGGCCTGGCGCTAGCCAACGAAGCGGGCTCGGTGATTGTCGAGATCCAGGAAGGCGCCAAGCAGGTGGTCGGAGCAGTAGGGCAGTTCGCCAATCAATTGAAATAAAGGTGAGAACAGAGTCACTCGATCCAGAAACGGACTTGAGACACAATGACGCCCTTTGGCTCATGACGCTGCCCGCATGCCGACGCATCGGGCAGCCCGTCGAAGGAAAGTCCCCCGATGACTCTGTTTTCCAGACAATGGCGCAAAGGACTGGCGCTGGTTGCACCGCTGGCTCTGTTGCTCACTGCATGTGATGTCTCCGAGAAACCGACCAAGACCACTCCACCTCATACTTCGTACAACAAAAGCACCTGGGAAGCCTTGCCGGCTGTTTCCGACAGCGATCTGCAGGCCGGTTTCGCCTCGTGGCGCAGCGCCTGCACCCGACTCAAGGCCGATCCGGTATGGGCCGAAACCTGCAGTGCAGCGGCCAGCCTGCCTGCCAGCCCGGGCGCAGCAGAGATACGTGCCTTTCTGCAAACCAGCCTGCAGGTCTACAGCCTGCGCAACGACAGTGGCAGCGCCGACGGCCTGATTACCGGTTACTACGAACCCGTCTACCCCGGCAGCCTGAAACAGACCGCACAGGCCTCGGTTCCGGTCTACGGCATTCCCGACGACCTGATCGTGGTCAATCTGGACAGCATCTATCCGGAACTCAAGGGCAAGCGCCTGCGTGGACGGCTTGAAGGACGCGTGCTCAAGCCTTATGACGACGCCGCGACCATCAATGAGAAAGGTCTGAATGCCCCTGTGGTTGCCTGGCTGACCGACCCGATGGACCTGCAATTCCTGCAGATCCAGGGCTCCGGGCGAGTCAGCCTGCCAGACGGTACGCAAGCGCGCCTGGCCTACGCCGATCAGAACGGTCGTCCTTATCGCGCCATTGGCCGCTGGCTGGTGGAGCAGGGCGAGTTGAAGAAAGAAGACGTGACCATGGGCACCATTGCAGCCTGGGCCAAGGCCAACCCGCTGCGGGTTCCCGAACTGCTGGCCAGCAACCCCAGCTATGTGTTCTTCACCCGCAACCCGGACAGCAACGAAGGGCCACGGGGTTCGCTGAACGTGCCGCTGACCGCCGGTTACAGCGTGGCCATCGACCGGAAAGTGATTCCACTGGGCAGCCTGCTCTGGCTGTCGACCACACGCCCTGACGGCAGCAGCCTGATCAGGCCGGTAGCGGCTCAGGACACCGGCGGTGCCATTGCCGGGGAAGTGCGCGCCGATCTGTTCTGGGGCACAGGGGAAGAAGCCGGGCATCTGGCCGGGGATATGAAACAGAAAGGCAATATCTGGCTCTTATGGCCCAAGGACAAGCCTTTGCCTCAGGATGGCGAGGCTGCGCAGAAGTAGGTTTCTGCGCAGCGTGCGCCCTGTGACAGCCTTGGCTATGCCAGTCGGCTGTCCACCTCGAAATCCAGCTCCCTGGCTTTGGCCACAATGCTCTTGAAGGACGCATGGCGCACATTGAGCAGGTAGTTGAATTCACGAGGCACGATCACGCTGGGCACCGCCAGCGCCAGACTCTGGCCAGATTCCAGCCATGCATCGCCAAAGGAAGAAGTGGAGGGCGGCGCAGGCTCTTCGCGCCAGTCCACAGGCAGATTGTCGGGGCGGGCCTTGAGAATTCGATCCTTGGGAATCTGCAGTTCCAGCATGACGTAGTGCTGGACCATGCTGGAGTTGTCCAGATGGACCAGCACTTCCAGCAACGCCAGCGACTCGCTGCCGGCGCAATACACGCAAGCCTGGCCCTTGCTGTTCCAGCGTCCACCGTAAAGCTTTGCACCCTCACCATCGAAAGCCTGAGCCAGCCATTTGCGCTTCACCAGACGATAGACATGGATCACGCAACGACCCCGTGCTCAAGACGACCAATCAGGTCCAGCACGGCCTGGGCTTCTGCCGATGTGGTGAGCATTTCCAGCGGTCTGCGCTGGCCAAGCCCGTAGACCGGCTTGGTCAGCCAGCGGCGGGTGGCTTCGGCGTCGTCTTCGAACAGGTCCATTGCAGCCTTGTAAATGGCCGCCAGGCGAAACAGCCGGTCGCTCTCTTCGGCGTTGAACTGACGCACTTTGAGGCGTCGTTGCAGCGTCGCAGGCGCGATTCCCAGGTGTTCGGCCAGGGTCGAGCGATTCAGGTCGGTGTAGTTGGCCAGGCGCTCGAACACTTCGTAGGGCAGTCCGTTACGCAAGGCGTTGTACAGCTGCGCGCCACGGGGAGGTACGCCCAGTTTTTGCCAGAAATCCTCATCCTGAACAGGGGTTGGATAATAGTCGCGAATAGCCAGAGACATGACAGAATCCTTCCATCTACTGATAGTGAACAGATATATCACTTGATCGGAGGTCAGTCATAGATAACGCTGACAGACGGTTGAAAAACGACTCGTGCAACCGGAAAGTTCATCCCTTTTTATTGACGCAACATTCAGGAAAAAGCGCCAATAAATCATTATGTCATTGAGGTATATATAAGTTTGCCTGCCCTGCTATATTGAATCTGTGCTGTAGTGCAATCCCAGATGCTGCAAGGCCTGCTGCACTAAAAAGGCACTGATCGATCAGGCTTCCACGCGCACAGTTATTGCATGAAAGTCGTTACAGCAGGGCAAGAAGGGACTTGTAGATTCATGGATGGGTGTCGAAGTATCAAAGGGGTTTTTACAGGTTACGTTCCGGCCCGTTTTTTTCGTGAAGGCAATCGGACGTATCGATACTCTGCTGCCGTCAGCCTGAAACTTTTGTAGTGAGAAACAATGAATGTCCATGATTCCGCTGCTGATTTGCGATGACTCCAACATGGCTCGCAAGCAACTGTTGCGAGCCTTGCCTGAGGACTGGGGTGTATCGGTCACGATGGCAACCAATGGACTCGAAGGGCTGGGCGCCGTTCGCAGTGGATTGGGCGAGGTGGTACTGCTGGACCTGACGATGCCCGTGATGGATGGCTATCAGGCGCTGGCGGCCATTCGTGCAGAAAACCTCGAAGCCAAGGTGATTGTGGTTTCCGGCGACGTTCAGGATGAAGCGGTCCGGCGGGTCATGGAACTCGGCGCACTGGCCTTCCTGAAAAAGCCCGCCGACCCCGATGAACTCAAGCAGACCCTTGTGCGGCTGGGCCTGATGGGCGAGCCGACAAAGGTGCCGACCGCCATTGTGCCGCTCAAGGATGGCGTCATCAGTTTCCAGGATGCCTTCCGGGAAACCATCAACGTCGCCATGGGCCGGGCCGCGGCCTTGCTGGCCAAGGTGTTGGGCGTGTTCGTGCAATTGCCGGTCCCCAACGTCAACATGCTCGAAGTCGGTGAGTTGCACATGGCGCTTGCCGATGCCCATCGCGACCAGCGTCTCACTGCGGTGTGCCAGGGCTATATCGGCGGCGGAATTTCCGGCGAAGCGCTGCTGATTTTCCATGATTCGGAACTCTCCGACATGGCTCAGCTCATGCAACGCGATTCGCCCGACTACACCGACATGGAAATGCTGCTGGATCTCTCCACAGTCCTGATCGGTGCCTGCCTGAGCGGAATTGCCGAGCAGATCGATATTGCGTTCTCGCAAAGCCATCCACAGATTCTGGGGGCTCAGGGCGGGATCGACGATCTGATTCGCGTCAACAGCAAGCGCTGGAAGAAGACCCTCGCGGTGGAGATCAGTTACAACATCGAAGGCCACAACATCCACTTCGATCTGTTGATGCTGTTCACCGAAGACTCGGTCGAACTGCTTACGCGCAAACTTGCCTACATGATGAGCTGACCCCATGAGCCATATCGATATCAACGAGCTGCACTGGCTGTTGGCCGTTACCCAGAACATCGACGTCGGCATCGTGGTCCTGGATCGGGATTACCGGGTGATGGTCTGGAATACCTTCATGGAGAACCGCTCCGGCGTGACGCCGTACGAGGCGACCAGCAAGACGTTCTTCGAGCTGTTCCCCGAGGTCAACCAGCAGTGGTTCAGCAAGAAGGTCGAGAATGTCGTGACCCTCGGCACGCCTGCTTTCACGATCTGGGAACAGCGACCTTATCTGGTGCGTTTCAAGAACTACCAGCCCATCACCGGGCAGGAAGAGTTCATGTACCAGAACACCACGATGTTTCCGTTGCGGGCGACCAACAACGAGATCAACCAGATCTGTCTGGTGATCTACGACGTGACGGACGTGGCCACCAACCGGCATCAGTTGCAGGCCGCACTCAAGCAACTCTCCGACAGCAACTCTGCCAACGGCTAATCGCCACAAGGGAGCAGGGCCGCCATCAGGCTGCGGCCCGCCTCCTGCTCGTGCTAGGATCGCGATTTTTCCGGTGACGTTCAGGGACATCATGCGACCTCAATCCACACTCACTGTTTTGCCTGTCGAGCACCCTCTGGTCGGGCGCGTCAGCCCGCCGGGCTCCAAATCGATCACCAACCGTGCGTTGCTGCTGGCTGGCCTGGCAAAAGGAACGAGTCGCCTGACCGGTGCCTTGAAGAGTGACGATACCCGCGTCATGTCCGAAGCCCTGCGCCTGATGGGCGTCCAGGTCGACGAACCGGATGACAGCACCTTCGTGGTCACCAGCTCCGGCCACTGGCAGGCTCCGCAACAGGCGCTGTTCCTGGGCAATGCCGGCACCGCGACCCGCTTCCTGACGGCCGCACTGGCCAGCTTCGAAGGCGAATTCATCGTCGATGGCGACGAATACATGCGCAAACGTCCCATCGGCCCGCTGGTCGATGCCTTGCAGCGCATGGGCGTACAGGTCAGTGCGCCAACCGGTTGCCCGCCCGTCACGATCAAGGGCCTGGGCGGCCTGTCCGCCGGGCGTATCGAAATCGACGGCAATCTTTCCAGCCAGTACGTCTCGGCCCTGTTGATGGCCGGTGCCTGCGGGCAAGGCCCGATCGAAGTGGCCCTGACCGGCAGCGAAATCGGCGCACGCGGCTATGTGGACCTGACCCTGGCGGCAATGAAAGCCTTCGGTGCTGAAGTCGAGGCGATTGGCGATGCGGCCTGGAAAGTCTCGGCCACCGGCTATCAGGCCACGGACTTCCATATCGAGCCTGACGCTTCGGCGGCCACTTACCTGTGGGCAGCGCAAGTACTGACCGACGGCAAGATCGACCTGGGCGTCGCCACTGAAGAATTCACCCAGCCCGATGCCCTGGCCAGCCAGATCATCGACAGCTTCCCGAACATGCCGGCCGTGATCGACGGTTCGCAGATGCAGGACGCGATTCCGACGCTGGCGGTGCTGGCGGCGTTCAACAACCATCCGGTGCGTTTCGTGGGCCTGGCGAACCTGCGGGTCAAGGAATGCGACCGCATTTCGGCGCTGTCCCACGGCTTGTGTGCCATCGCGCCGGGGCTGGCGGTAGAAGAGGGTGACGATCTGCTGGTTCATGCCAATCCGGCACTGAGCGGTCAGACCGTCGATGCGTTGATCGACACCCATTCCGACCACCGCATCGCCATGTGCTTCGCCCTGGCAGGCCTGAAGATCGCGGGTATCAGGATTCTCGACCCGGACTGCGTCGGCAAGACCTATCCCGGCTACTGGGCAGCGCTGGAGTCGCTGGGCGTACAGATCGAACGCTGACAGCCCTTCGCGACTGAAATCGCTCCTGCACGGCGTGGCAGGAGCGAATGTTCAGATCCCGAAAATCGGCTGCAGCATCCGGGCAAGCAGGCCCTGGAAGCGCAGCGGGGAGTCTGTGCCCATGACACAGATGCAATGTTCACCGGCGTTGGCCGTAGGCTGGTGCCGGGTGTCGCTATCCAGGTCCGCGAGATCTCCGGGCCGGTATTCGCCCAGTTCATCGCGATAGGAACCCTGGAGCACGAGGGTCATTTCGCTGCCCCCATGGCCATGAAACGGCATGCTGACACCAGGAGCGATTCTCAGCAGCATGAGGCTGCCTTGCTCCAATCCCTTGGCCTGGACCCGCTGAACACCGGGAAGCAGGGTTTTCCAGGGTTGTTCGCTCAGGTAGCGGCCAAAATGGGCATGCAGGGCAACGGGTAACAAATCCGCGCTCCGCACAACAGGCTCGACCGGTGCAGCGACGCGGGGCGACTCATCCAGGCGAGCCAGCATGGCATCGCGTCCCCTGGCGGGCTCGGCACCTGAGCTGTACTGCTGAATCAGCAAGCCACCGATGCGCTCTGCATGGCGCACGCGTTCACGACACTCCACACACTGCTCCAGATGAGCGGCGGCAACCGGAGAAATTGTCTGTGCAAGCGCACCCGAAGCGTAACTGACCAGAGTGGCTTCATCGGGATGATGGACTGGGCTCATCATGACTCCTCGACCTTGGAGCGCAGCTTTTGAAAGGCCAGACGCAGGCATGACTTCACAGTCCCCAGAGGCATGCCGAGGCGTTGAGCGATCTCTCGATGGCTGAGCGCTTCAAAGTAGGACATCCGTAAAACCCTGGCCTGATCGGCTGGCAGGTTCTGGATGGCCATATTCAGTTGTTTTTCCTGGCGCTGGCTGTAATCGAGTGAACTGTCGGCAGGAGCCTCCAGAAGCTCGAGTTGTTCCAGCGAGTTCTGCACCACGACCCAGCCGCTGTCCTTGCGCACGCTGTCGATATACAGGTTACGCGCGATCCGGAACAGCCAGGTTCCGAGGCTGGCCTTGGCCGGATCAAAGGACTCGGCCTTGTGCCACAGCTTGAGCAGCACTTCCTGCACCAGCTCTTCGGCCTGCCCGTCAGGCACTTTCAACCCCGTCAGATAGCGCAGCAGACGCGGGGCGAAGTGATCGTAGATGCGCATGAAGCTGTCGCGGTCCTGACTGCGGGCCACAGCGGTGACTTCATCGATCCAAAGTCGGGTGATTGGCGAGTCGCTGCACGAAGGTGACACGTGACGGAAGGTCCTGATGCTGGCAATGCTGCTCATGATCACCTTCTGTGCCCTCGTTGGGTCGGGTTGCCTGTGTATTACGCAACCTGCTGCCAAACGGATCACAAGATGAACTGCCGGGAAAAGTAGTTTTACCTGGTCGCCATGATAGCCGTCTGCCACGGACTGGAGGAGCCTGTAGCAGCGAAAAGCACGGAAAGACGGAATCTGATCAAAGGCGGGGAGTTTATTTCAAACCTGTCTAAGCCACTATGATTTCTGTCAGTGGTCGATAAAACCCTTTCCATTAACCTGCACATCAGGAGTTACTTCAATTCATCCCTTCGGGGGGTTCACATGGACATCGACCTTTCCCACCACTCAATGAAACGCGCTCTGATCCGGCTGATGTTCCTGATGCTGCTCATCGTCGGTACAGGACTCGTTATCGCGCCCAACCGTGCAGAAGCAATCAATCTGGCCGAATGCACGGGTACGCATACTGCAAACTGGTCGCCGGGGCTGACCAATACCGAGCATCTGGTCAATGTTTCGACGACCAGCAACTGGAACCTCTGCGTATTACCTCTGGGGGCCACGGCATCGTCCGTACAGAACTTTCAGGCGACTTTCTCCTGCCAGTCGCTGCTCTTGCAGACACCGCCCATCAGTTGGGTCATCAACTGGAACGATGGAGCGACCAGTACTTATGAGTTCACGGCAACCGTGAACAACATCGGCAATCTGAACACCACCATTCTGGGGACGGGCAAGATCACCGACGGCCGCTACAAGAATGCCAATGCAACCACCACGTTCGTGCTTGCGAACCTCAAATCCATCTTGAACAACGACTGCAATCAACCGACAGGCGTCGTGCAGGTCAGCGGTCCTTCCACACTCACTATCTCGCCTTGATACGTGAGTGGCAGCACAGGAAGGTTGTGTCTGACGTCACAACCTTCCTGCACAGACCCGGATTTAAAGCACTACGCTCGGCAGCCACAGCGAAATGGCAGGAATGTAGGTGACCATCATCAGCACCATGAACAGCGCCAGATAGAACGGCAGCAGTGCCTTGACGGTGGCTTCGATGGAGACCTTGCCCACCGCCGCACCAACGAACAGCACCGCGCCCACCGGCGGTGTAATCAGCCCGATCCCCAGATTGACCAGCATGATCATGCCAAAGTGAACCGGATCGACACCGATACCGGTAATCACGGGCAGCAGGATAGGGGTCAGGATCAGGATCAGCGGCGCCATGTCCATCACCGTACCCAGCAACAGCAGCATGACGTTGATGCACATCAGGATCACATAACGGTTATCCGACAGCGTCAGGAAAGCCGTGGTGATCTTCATGGGAATTTCCATCAGCGTCAGGATGTAACCGAAGCTGGCAGCAAAACCGATCAGGATCATGACGATGGAAATGGTCCGCACCGCGCGGTGCATCAACTTGGGCAGGTCGCGCCATTTGTAGTCGCGGTAGATGAACATGGTGACGAAGAACGACCAGACCACGGCAACGGCCGCCGACTCGGTCGCGGTGAAAACCCCGGTCAGGATTCCCCCCAGGATGATGACCATGGCCATCAGGCCCCAGAGCGCATCGGCGGCAATCTTCAGTGCCTGACGCAATGGAATGACTTCACCCTTGGGGTAATTGCGCTTGCGGGCGAAAACCATGCACAGCACCATCAGCACCGCACTGAGCAACAGACCGGGCATGATGCCGGCCATGAACAGCGAAGCGATGGACACCGTGCCGCCTGCCGCCAGCGAGTACAGTACCGAGTTATGGCTGGGCGGGGTCAGCAAGGCCTGCACCGAACCGCTGACCGTTACGGCCGTGGAAAAGTCCCGCGGATAGCCTTTGCGCTCCATTTCCGGAATCAGCACCGAACCGACCGAGGCGGTGTCGGCCACGGACGAACCCGATATGGCACCAAAGAAGGTCGAAGCGACGATATTCACCAACGACAGGCCGCCGCGCACGAACCCCACCAGCACACCGGCAAATGCCACCAGCCGTCGGGACATGCCGCCTTCGGCCATGATTGCGCCCGCCAGCACGAAGAACGGAATCGCCAGCAGCGAAAACTTGTTCACACCGCCTGCCACCTGAATCATCAGCGCATCGAAGGGAATCTCGATCCACCAGGCCCCGATCAGCGCCGAAAGACCCAAGGCATACGCGACCGGCATGCCCAGCAGAATCAGCGCGATGAAGCTTCCCAGCAATATAAAAGCGTCCATTCATGCGGCCTCTTCGCTTTCTTCCAACAGATCGAAGCGCACGGCACGGCGGTGGCTTTGATCACCCAGAAACATTTTTTCCAGCACGAAGATCAGGGTCAGGATGCCGCCGATCGGGATCGGCAAGTAGGAAATCCCCACCCGCAGGGACGGCATCTCACCGAGGTATTGATTCCAGGTCGTCGCACAGAGCTTGAAACCCTTGACGGCCATGAACACACACACCACCGCCATGAGGATCTGCACCAGTACGGCCGCGTACTTGCGCAACGGCGGCGACATGCGTTCGGTCGCCATCGCTACCGCCATATGTGCACCGGCACGATAGCTGGCGGCCGCACCGAAGAAGGTGAACACCACCATCAACAGGATCGCGGTGGGTTCGGGCCAGCTGGAGCCACTGCCCAGTACGTAGCGGGCGAAGATGCCCCAGGGGATGATCAGGCTCATCGTCAGTACCGACAGGCCGGCAATCGCGATGCAGATCCGGTAAAGCACGTCGTTAATGCGCAGTAGCGTATTTTTCATTGGGCTCACCACAACCGAGGCGAGCGGGCTTTCGCCCGCTGCGCGGCATTATCGAATGGGCTTAGTTGGCACCGACCTTGGCAGTATCGGTCTTGACGGCTTCGATACGGCTGATCAGCTCCTTGTACGGCGCGCCGTATTTATCGCGCACAGGTTGCGTGGCGTCGTAGAAAGCCTTCTTCTGCTCAGGCGTCAGGGTGATGAACTCCACACCGCTGGCCTTGAGTTTCGCTTCGGCCTCGGCCGACTTCTTGTCCCACAACACACGCTCTTCCATCTGTGCTTCGCGGGCCAGTTTCTTCACCAGCGCCTGCTGGTCGGGGCTGAGCTTTTCCCAGGTTGCCTTGGAGATCACCACAGGCTCGGGCAGGATCAGGTGCTCGGTCAGGGTGTAGAACTTGGCGTTCTGGTAGTGGTTGTGTTCCAGCAGGGTCGGCGGGTTGTTTTCCGCACCGTCGATCACACCGGTCTGCAGGGCACTGAAGATTTCGCCCGTGGCCATGGCGATGCCGTTGCCGCCCATGTCATTGATGGTGTCGATGAATACCGGATTGCCCTGCACCCGGATCTTCATGCCCTTGAGGTCGGATATCTGCCGCACCGGCTTCTTGGTGTACAGGTTGCGAGTACCGCCATCCATCCAGGCCAGGGCCACCAGGTTGAAGTTCGAGTTGGTGATCTTGTCGAGGATTTCCTGACCGATCTCACCGTCGATGATGGCGCGCATGTGTTCATGATCACGGAACACGAACGGCAGGTTGAACACGTTCACATCCGGTACGACCGGCCCCACGATACCCAGGCTGACCCGGGTCATCTGGATGGCGTTGGCCTGGACCTGCTCGATCACTTCTTTCTCCGAGCCCAGCACACCGCCTGCGAACATCTTGAAGCTGATGTCGCCGTTGCTTTGTTCCTGCAATTTCTTGCCCATGTTCTGTTCGGCGACCACCGGCGGGTAGCCGGTAGGGTGTACTTCGGCGAATTTGATCCTTATTTCCGCCAGAGCGGCGTTCGAGAAGCAAAATGCCAACGGCAATACGGTGAGGAGGAGCTTGCGTTTGAAATCCATGGAGTTCTCCGATTTTGTTGTTTTTGGTCGGTGCTACGGGATTTTCAGTGTCGGCAGGTCAGCTCTGGAATATCGGCTCCTCAAGCCCGGTCACGCCGGGTCTGAAGGCAAACACACCGCCAGCCAGAGGTTGGTCGCCGATATCGCCACCCGGGCGAATGGAAGTGATGTACAGGGTATCCAGCCCTGAACCACCGAAAGCGCACATGGTTGGTTTTTTCACCGGAACGGTCACGGAGCGGTCGAGCCTGCCCTGTGGCGTGAACCGATGGATCAGTCCGGCATCGTTGGCACAGATCCAGTAACAGCCATCGCTGTCGACTGCCGCGCCATCGGGACGGCCCGGATAATCGTTCATGTCCACGAACAGACGGCGATCATGAGGCGTGCCGCTGTCCGTGTCGTAATCGAACGTCCAGATTTTCTGCACGTTGGGGTGGGAATCGGACAGGTACATCGTTTTGCCGTCAGGGCTGAACCCTAGACCATTGGGAACGATGTAGCCGTGTAATTGCGCATTCAGTTGCTGCTGCCCTGCGCTGTAGCGATACAAGGCCCCGGCAGAAACGCCGGCGGCCATGTCCAGCAGCATGGTGCCCGCCCAGAAACGGCCCTGACGGTCGCAGCGACCATCGTTGAAGCGCATGCCGGGCTGTTCATGCTCGACGCTGGCCAGCAAGGTGCTGGTCAGACTTTCGCCTTCGCCGGGCTGCAAGTGGAACAGACCGCTTTCCATCCCGGCGATCCAGCCGCCGCTGCTGTGAGCTGCGATGCAGGCCAGCATCTGCGGGGCTTTCCAGCTTTGGGTACGGTTATCGGCAGCATTCCAGCGGTACAAACGTCCGGCTGGAATGTCGACCCAGTAAAGCGCTTGCTCGCGAACACTCCAGACAGGGCTCTCACCCGTTGCGTTGCGGGCATCGAAGATCAGTTCAGCATCCATGGCAGTTCGGATCTCTATGAAGTCTTCCGATTGAAAGAACGGCGGTCACTCGTCGCCGAAAGGTCCTGCGGCAACAAAGGCACCACCCTGATAGATCCGGGCCGGATCATCGGCAGCCGGCATCGGCTGGGCTTCGACCTTGTCGCGGAAAACTTCGGAGCTGTCCTTGGGGGAATAGCCCAGATGGCTGGCCAGCCGGTTGTCCCACCACACGGTCTTGTTGTCTGACATCCCGTACACAACGGTATGCCCGACATCCGGCGTATACAGGGCACGTTCCAGGAGTTGAGTCAGGTCGTCATAGCTGAGCCAGGTGCTCATCATCCGACGGTTTTGAGGTTCACTGAACGAAGAGCCGATGCGGATACTCACAGTTTCTATGCCGTAGCGATCGAAGTAGAAACTGGCCATGTCTTCGCCATAAGACTTGGACAGACCGTAGTAACCGTCCGGGCGACGAGGCGCATGGGCATCGATGACCTGGTCTTGCTTGTAGAAGCCGATGACGTGGTTGGAGCTGGCGAAGATCACCCGTTTGACGCCGTGGCGGCGGGCAGCTTCATAGATATGGAACACGCCGGCGATGTTGGCGCCGAGGATTTCCTCGAAGGGACGTTCGACTGAAACACCGCCGAAATGCAGGATCGCATCGACGCCTTCCACCAGTTGGTGTACGGCCTGTTTGTCGGAGAGATCACATCTCTGGACTTCTTCACTACTATCAATAGGAGGCTCGAGTTCCGCGATATCCGAGAGTCTGAGCGTTTTCGCATAAGGCCGCAGTGTCTTGCGCAACACCTTGCCCAGGCCTCCTGCCGCACCTGTGAGCAGGAGGCGGTTGAAGGGATTTTGAGTATGACGAGCTGTAGTCATGAGAGATTCCTTGTTTGTTATTGTTATATGTTGTCGTACAACAGGAAGGAGTATTTACAGCATAGCCCGCTTTGTCAACGCATCGGCAAAGGATAGCCGGACCGATGGAGGGAGCAGTTCGATCAATTCATGTCAGGCCCCCTGACACCCGCCACATCACCTGCACACAGGACCGTGATGAACAGTTTCCAGCATTTCGATATCAACGTTGTCGGACGCGACTTCGCGGTTGGCGATATCCATGGGCATTTCGCCCGACTAGATGGGGTTCTCGATGAAATTGGCTTCGATAAGGTCATCGACCGCCTGTTCTGCACCGGTAACCTGATCGATCGCGGGCCGCAAAGTCACTTGTCTGTCGAATGGCTGGACCAGCCATGGTTCTTCTCCGTACAGGGCAGCCATGAAGCCCTGGCCATCGAACATGTGGAAGGGCAGCCACTGGACTATCACAAGTATGTGGCCAATGGCGCGAGCTGGTTTCTGGAGCTGTCCGATGAAAACCAGTTGCGCTTCGCCGAACGCTTCTTCCGGATGCCGCTGGCAATGGAAGTGGATACCGCCAACGGCCTGATCGGCATTGTGCATGCCTGTTGTCCGCTACCCACCTGGGATCTCATGAGCGCGGTAGTGCGCGAGGAGTTGCCGGGGCTGTCGCAACTGCGCAAGTCATGCCTGTGGTCACGCATGCGATTACGCTCGGGAGACACGAGCGGTATCCCGGACCTGAGAGCACTGATCGTGGGCCATTCGCTGGTGCGGCAGGTAGAAATCCTGGGCAATGTATTTCATATCGATACCGGCGGCTGGCAGGCAGACGGCAGCGGTTATTTCACCATTCTGGAACTCGATACGCTGCACATGCATCAGGAGAAATAGGCCTCTGGCGAAATATTTCTCATAAGGCCGTGGTGCAAACAAGCTTCCATGTTTCAGGCATGAAACGACACCCCTGTTTTTATTGATTGAGCAATAAAAACATTAACCACCCATCGCCTCGAAAGGCCCGATGTTCACGGGCCTGCCACACTGGCTTGGAGCAGTAAACGGCCACCCGATGCTCAGGCCCTGAAAATGATCGACGATCCTGCAAAAGGACGCTCAAGTCATATTCATGGTAGTTCGCTTGTAAATGAAGGTTTGACGCCCCCCGCAAAACTGAATGCCGCTGAAGCGATTTCAGAGGCGGTAGCCATCTTTGAAGAACGCTCAGGGCCACCGTTATCCGATACGCAGCAACAATATGACTCTCCCCAGGTCGCCATTCTGCTGTGCACTTTCAATGGCCAGCGTTTTTTGCCCCAACAACTGGACTCCATAAAAAACCAGCGCTGGTCGTCCTGGTTTATTGCGTTATCCGACGATGGCTCAAGCGATGACACCCTGGAGATAGCGAATCATTACCGGGACTTGTGGGGAGCCGAGAAAATAAACGTGTGGCGCGGGCCAGGCCGCGGTTTCGCACACAACTTTCTGTCCTTTACCTGCAACCGTACTCTGCAGGCCGACTTCTATGCCTGGTGCGATCAGGACGATGTCTGGGACGAAAACAAGTTGCAGGTGGCCGTCGGCTGGTTGCAAAGCGTCCCCCGTGACGAACCGGCGATTTATCTGGGGCGTACCGAACTGATCAGCGAACAGGGCGAAGTGCTTGGCTGTTCACCGCTGTTCCAGAGACCGCCGTCTTTCGCCAATGCACTGGTGCAGAATATCGGCGGCGGCAACACCATGGTTTTCAACCACGCGGCTCGCTGCCTGCTGCAGGATGCCACCGAGCATCTGAGGCTGCTGTCGCTGGATATCGTGTCCCATGACTGGTGGGCCTATCTGCTGGTCACCGGCGTCGGCGGGCAAGTGCGTTACGACCCGACGCCCTATGTGCGTTATCGCCAGCACGACAACAATCTGGTGGGTTCGAACGCAGGCTGGAAAGCCCGGTTGATACGTATCCGCCAGTTGTTCAAGGGACGCTTCAGGGACTGGAACACCACCCATATTGCCGCACTGGAAGCGGTCATCCTGTATCTGACCGACGATAGCCGCGACTTGCTGGAACAGCTCAAGGCGCTGCGTTCGCCCTCGCTTGCCATGCGCCTGGCCAGTTTCAGACGCACCGATCTCTACCGCCAGACAAGACTGGGCAATCTGGGATTGCTGATGGCGGTTGTCATTAATGTGATGTGAATCTTTGTCTCTTCGCGAATGAATTGGCTTTGTCTGCATTAAGTGTTGCAAGTCCCACAGCACCGACCTGACAGTTCATTCGCGAAAAGGGCATAAGGGAGCCCGAATGCTCAACCCCCATCTGGTCCCCGCTGCAAGTCCTGTGGCACTCGTTCGCAGTCTGTGGAATAACCGCCAGCTCATTATCACCATGACCCGACGCGATGTTATCGGGCGTTACCGTGGTTCGGTGATGGGGATTGCCTGGTCGTTCTTTAATCCCGTGCTCATGCTGGCGGTCTATACCTTCGTGTTCTCCGAAATATTCCAGGCCCGCTGGGTGGGACAGGAAACCGGCAAGGGCAACTTTGCAGTTCTGCTGTTCGTGGGAATGATTGTTCATGGCTTGTTTGCAGAATGCGCAAACCGGTCCACCTCGCTGATTATTTCCAACAGCAACTACGTGAAGAAAGTCCTGTTCCCGCTGGAAATCCTGCCGATGGTGACATTGGGTTCAGCGATCTTTCATACGCTGATCAGCCTCACCGTTCTGCTGCTGGCGCAATTTCTTCTCACTCATACGTTGTATGCAACGGCCATCAGCTTTCCGCTGGTCCTGCTGCCGCTGTTGATCGCAACGCTCGGATTCAGTTGGCTGCTGGCTGCACTGGGCGTGTACCTGCGCGATGTCGGGCAATTCATTGGCGTACTGACCACCGTCCTGTTGTTCCTGTCGCCCGTGCTTTATCCCGTGGCCGCCTTGCCGGAGGTTTATCAACCCTGGCTCAAGCTCAACCCGCTGACCTACATCATCGAAGAAAGCCGCAACGTTCTGCTGTTCGGGCTCTGGCCGCAATGGGACAGTCTGGCGCTGGCGATGCTGATCGGCTTCGGGTTCGCGGCACTGGGCTTCGGGTTCTTTCAGAAAACTCGCAAAGGGTTTGCCGATGTCCTCTGATGAAATCGCCATCAGCGTACGCGATGTCTCCAAGTGTTTTTATTCCTACGACAGACCCGTGGATCGGTTGCTGCATTCGCTGGTTCCCAGAATGCAGTCGATGCTGGGTCTGCCTGCCAGAACCTATGGCCGGGAGTTCTGGGCGCTGCGCAATATCGACTTTGAAGTCGCAAAGGGCGAAACGGTCGCGGTGGTCGGGCGCAACGGCTCCGGGAAGTCGACCCTGCTGCAGATCATCTGCGGCACCCTGATACCCACGGGCGGAGCCGTCCAGACACAGGGACGGGTAGCGGCCCTGCTGGAGCTTGGGTCGGGCTTCAACCCCGAGTTCACGGGTCGGGAAAACGTCTACCTGAATGCCTCGGTGCTGGGCCTGGATCGCGAAGAAGTCGACCGGCGCTTCAGTGCCATTGCCGACTTTGCCGATATCGGCGACTTCATCGATCAGCAGGTCAAGACCTACTCCAGCGGCATGGCGGTGCGCCTGGCGTTTGCGGTCCAGGCCCAGGTCGATCCGCAAGTGCTGATTGTCGACGAGGCACTGTCGGTGGGCGATGCAAAGTTCCAGGCCAAGTGCTTCGAGCGGCTGCGGCAGTTGAAGCAGAACGGCACCAGCATTCTGCTGGTGACCCATGCCAGCGAACAGGTCGTGACTCACTGCAACCGGGCGATTCTGCTGGATCGGGGTCGTGTGGAAATGATCGGAGCCTCGCGACCGGTCATCAATCGCTACATGGACCTGCTCTTCGGCCGTGACCGGCGCGTCGAGCCAGCACAGCCGAAAAAGCAGGCTTCACTCCAGCCTCCCGTAAACGATCACTGTCCCGTCCTGAGCTTCGAGCACGATGCCTACAGCTTACGTGCCGGTTTCAATCCGCATGAATATCGCTGGGGCGATGGTGCCGCCAGCCTGCAGGACTTTCACCTGGCGGCCAACGGTCGCGAGTTTCCCGCCAGCATCGAGCCGGGTGACGAAGTGGTGCTGTATCTGGCCATCTGTTTCAACCGCACGATCAGCAATCCGGTGCTGGGTTTCACGATAAAGACCAAGGAAGGCGTCACCGTCTACGGTACCAACTCCTACCTGCTGGGCTGCGCTTCCAGCCAGGACCTGTACAACGACGGATCGCGGCTCAAGGCCTGTGTGAAATTCACCAACCGCCTGGCCAGTGGCGACTACTTCATCTCGATAGGTGTCGCCTCCCGCGAAGGGGAAGACATCGTTCCTCATGACCGCCGCTATGACTCCATTCACCTCGTTGTCGCCCCGACCAGCACACTGTTCGGCCTGGTCGATCTTGCCGTCACGATGGATTTCGACCAGGTAAACCACCCATGATCGATCTAGAACAAAGCGGTTATCGCCAGGACAAAAACACCCGGGTATGGGCACGGCCGGACTATCAGGGACTTGCCTACAGCGACGGTGACGAAAGCGAAGAGCGCCTGGCGCAGGTTATCCGTGATGCCGTGGACCTGTCGGTGCTGTCCGGCGAATTGAGCAGGCATTGCACGGACTGGCCGTCGCTGTATCACCTGGGCCGAGCGCGTGGAAATATCCTGCGGCCCTTCAGCCATCTTCTGTCGGGACGGGTACTGGAAGTGGGCGCGGGTTGTGGCGCCATCAGCCGTTATCTGGGGGAGTGTGGCGCCAGCGTATTGAGCCTGGAAGGCAGTGTTCGCCGGGCCAGCATAGCGGCGAGCCGCACACGGGATCTGGACAACGTCACAGTAGTCGCCGAACGCTTCGATCAGTTCAATCCGCCTCAGCGTTTCGATGTCGTCACCCTGATCGGCGTTCTGGAATACGCCACCCTGTTCAACCAGCAACCCGATGCAGCCCTGCACATGCTCAAACGGGTCAAGGAGCTGCTGGAACCCGATGGCGTGCTTTTACTCGCCATCGAAAACCAGTTGGGCCTCAAGTACTTCGCCGGCGCACCGGAAGATCATCTCAATAGCCCGATGTATGGCATCGAAGGTCGCTACAGCGACCGCGACCCCGAGACATTCGGTCGCAAGAGCCTGATGGCGTTGCTTGAAAAGGCAGGTTTCAGTAGCTCGGAGTTCCTGTTTCCGATGCCTGATTACAAACTGCCCAACTCCATCGTCACTCAGCGCGGCTTTGAGCTGGGCAGCTTCGATGCGGCGGCCCTGGCCTGGCAGAACGCCAGAAAGGACCCTCAGTTGCCCGGCGCGCCGCTGTTCAATCTGGAGCGGGCCTGGCCGGTGATTGTCAGAAACGGCCTGGGGATGGAGCTGGCCAACTCTTTTCTGGTCGCCGCCTCATCCTCACCATCCAGCGTTGTGCCAACCGACCTGCTCGCAGGCCATTACAACGTCAGCAGAAAACCCGGCTATTGCAAGCAAACGCTGTTTATCGAAACGGACGGCAGCATCGAGGTGCGGCATGATCCCTTGCGCACAGAAACAGCCATCGATGAAGAGGGCGCTTATCGACATGTGCTTTCCCGTGTCGACCGATATCGGCGCGGACAGGCACTCAGCCAGCAATTCCTCAATATCGCCAGCGCACCCGACTGGACACTCAAGGACTTCGGAGCCTTCATTTCCCGTTATCTGAGGGCACTCGAAACCCTGCTTGAAGAACGAGGCCATACAGCATCACTGAACCACCTCGACGAGCGCCTGCCCGGGCTTTTCATCGATGCCGTCCCTCACAATATTCTGCTCGACGCGCAAGGCCATCCGTCCCTGATCGATATCGAATGGGATGTCCGCGAGGGCGTGCTGCTCGGGCATCTGCTGATCCGCGCCCTGTTGCTGCTGATTGCCAGCGCCATGCCGTTCTGCCCGGGCGTCGTGCCACTGACCCGACGTCAGTTCATCATTCACAGCCTGCGTCATGCCGGCCTGGAAATGACGCAGCAGGAGCTGGAAGTCTTCATCGAAAAAGAAGCGGAGTTCCAGGCTTTTGTAACCGGTATCCGCGCCGATCACTTCCTCAAATGGGAACCTGAGCAAATCATCAACCCACGGGCTGCGCCTGAGCAATCTCGGGTTCTGGCCAAGCTGTATTACAGCGATGAAGCCGGTAACTTCCGGGAAGATTACGCCCTGGAGATAGAGGTTCTTCCCGGCCATCAACAATTGCAGTTCTCTCTGAAAAACCTGAAAGCACACCCCAAGAGACTCAGGCTCGATCCTGTGGATCGCCATATTTCCTTCTCTGTGGATAACTTGAGAATCCTCAAAGCACGCACCGAAATCTGGTCCTGGGATGGCGATGTCGCCTCACTGCCTTCGGTTTCAGGCCTCATGGAAATCGAAAGGTCGGGCTTGTCCGTACTGTTTGTCTGTCTGGACGACGATCCCTATCTGGAACTGCCGGTAGACCTGTCGCAACTGACCGACCTGCGAGCCCTGATCCTGAGGCTGGATCTGGTGCTCTATACCGACGAAGTGATCGCCAGACGCATCAACCAGAATCGCAACTGGGCCGTTCAACAGGAGTCGTCGCTGCGAACAGCCTTCGAGCCCCTGCATGAGCAGATGCAGAGCCTGGCCCTGCGCATCAATGAACTGGAAAGCACCACCTATCTGCTCCAGCAGAATGTCTCCGATGGCAAACAACATACCGTGCAGACCGTCGAACGCCTGCTCAATGACCATGCGCACCTGACCAATGGCCGCGAAGCACTCATAGCGGGTCTGGAAAGCGCACTGCTCAATCAACAGATTGAAAAAGACACCCGCATCCACACCTTGAACCTGCGAATCCGCGAGCTGGAAGGCTCCTATAGCCGCAGGCTGGCAGCGCCGCTGCGCCACTCGATCATCGCGGCCCGTCGCCTGGCACAGCTTTCCAGGCACGTGTCGGCGCTGGTGCAGCGGGGCGGCGGCTTCAAGAAGAGCGCCCGTCGGGCTGCTAGTGTCTTGCAGGAACATGGTCTGCCGGGGTTGCTGGCGCGTATGCGCTGGTTCCTGAATGACACGGAGCCAGGGCCTGAAAAGGCTGCGGTCGAGCCGACACCGGACCGCCGTGACTATGCAGCCTGGATCAGACAGTACGACACACTCGATGACGATGACCGCCGGGAAATCGCCCGGCACATCGGCACCTGGGAAAATCCGCCACTGATTTCGGTCATCATGCCGGTCTTCGATCCACCGCTGGATCTGTTGCGCGAAGCCCTCGACAGCATCAGAAGCCAGTTATATCCCCACTGGGAACTGTGCATTGCCGACGACGCTTCCAGTAACCCTGCAGTGCAGGAGTTTCTCAAGCAGGCAGAACAGCAGAACCCCAGGATCAAGGTCATATTGCGCAGCACCAACGGGCATATTTCAGAAGCCAGCAATTCGGCTCTCGATATCGCCCTGGGGCAATACATCGCCCTGATGGACAACGATGATCTGCTGCCCGAGCACGCACTGTACTGGGTGGCCCGCAAAATCATCGAGCACCCGGATGTCGGCATCCTTTATTCGGACGAAGACAAGATCGACCGCAAGGGACAACGCAGTGCGCCTTACTTCAAACCCGACTGGAACGAGTTTCTGTTCCGCTCGCAGAACATGATTTCTCACCTTGGCGTCTATCGTCGCGATCTGGTCGAAGAGGTGGGTCGCTTCCGGGTGAATTTCGAGGGCTCGCAGGATTACGACCTGGCCTTGCGCTGCTGCGAAAGGTTGTCCCGCGAACAGATCGTTCATATCCCTCGCGTGCTCTATCACTGGCGCATTCATGCCGGCAGCACCGCGATGGCGACCGACGAAAAGCCCTATGCCGCTCAGGCCGCTGTAAAAGCCCTGGACGAACACTTGCAACGCACCGGCCGCACAGGCTGGACCGAATTGCTGCCGATAGGCATGTATCGCGTGCATTACCGGTTGCCGCAGCACAACCCTCTGGTCAGCCTGATCATTCCGACCCGCAACGCAGGCTCACTGGTCAAACAGTGCATCGACAGCATTCAGAGCCTGACCCACTACGGCCCGTATGAAATCATCGTGGTCGACAACGGCTCCGACGACAGCGAATCCCTGGCTTATTTCGAGCACATCAGCGAACAGCCGAACATTACAGTGCTCAGGGATGACGGCCCCTTCAACTATTCAGCGCTGAACAACCGGGCCGTCAGGCTGGCGCGTGGCGAGCTGGTCGGTCTGATCAATAACGATATCGAAGTTATCAGCCCCGAATGGCTGGATGAAATGGTCGCCCTGGCCATACAGCCGGAGGTCGGTGCCGTGGGAGCGCGGTTATGGTTTCCCGATGAACGGCTGCAGCATGGCGGCGTCATTCTGGGCATTGGCGGCATTGCCAATCACTCGCATAAATTCCTGCCCAGAGGTGAACATGGTTATTTCGGGCGTGCCGTATTGATTCAGGAGTTTTCGGCGGTCACGGCGGCCTGCCTGGTTATTCGCAAATCCATCTTCGAGCAGGTCAACGGCCTCGATGAAACGAACCTGAAGGTCGCCTTCAACGATGTCGATTTCTGCCTGCGGGTCAAAGAGGCCGGGTACGTGAATCTGTGGACTCCTTTTGCCGAGCTTTACCATCACGAATCGGCAACCCGCGGCTTTGAAGACTCCCCGCAGAAGCAGGAAAGATTCAACCGGGAAGTGGCTTACATGCACACACGCTGGCCGGATATAGAGACCGATCCGGCCTACAACCCGAACCTGACACTGGAGCAACTGGACTTCGGCCTGGCCTGGCCGCCACGTCTGGAAGAGTGATACGTATCAGGGCCGCGCCTTTACCAGAAACCGCGACCAGCCTTTTTCCGTACGCTCGAACGACAGCGTGGGGTTCTGCTCCAGCACGGCCTGCTCGCTTTCGGGTGCGATGATCAGGCCTGCCCCCGTGCGATTGAAATCCAGATGCTGCTGGTTGAACAAGACATTGATCACGTCCAGGTGAGGCGAGGTGATCTGCACATCCCGAACATCTGGCCGGCCGGTGAATATGAGGTGCTGATAACGGTTGTAGAGCGCCACGTCCCGACCGGCGGGGTCCAGCTGTTGCCACAGGCGGGTCTGGGGGTAATAGAAAACACCATTGACCACCTGACGTCCCGAGGCGAACAGAAACATCGCCGGTATCTGCGAAGCCAGGGTGAGGATCGGAGTCTGGATCGGCGGGCTCTTGAGGTAGAGGGGAGCGATCGAAAGGGGATTGAACGCTGCAGTGGACGCCAGCGTCAGCCCCAGAGCCAGCCCGAGGAATGCGTATTGCTGCCCTCTCAGAAGGAAATAACCGCAGGCAATGACCACGAATATCAGGCCGATGAGAATCGGCGCATGCGCACCCGACAGCAGTGGCTCATCGAATCGGCGAAGGGCGACATACACCACACCAGCCCAGAGCAGCGCCAGGCCGAACATGGCGATAGCCATGTTATCGCGAGTGGAAACGTGTTTCCGGGCCGGGCGGATCATCAGGTGAGTCAGTATCAGGCAAGCCAGCCCCAACGCAATATCAGCTCTTTTGCCAGGCACATATGACCACAGCGAATAGATCGACATGATTCGCCCGATGCCCGCCAGCATATAGAGCAGGATGAAACCGATCATGATTGCCAGGGCGACTTCCAGGGCCGTCAGGGAGCGTTGCCAGGCCCTCAGGATGAAAAGCGCGGCCAGAGGCAGGAAAAAGTAGTGGAAAGAAGCCATCTCGCTCTGATTGATCGGCGGCGACTCTCGGTATTGCAAGGTCGTGATATTGGTATAGCCCTTGAGCAGCCACTGCCAGGTGACATGACCTCCCGTTTCGAGGTTTCTCTGGCCCGGATAGACGGTGTGCATCATGGCCTCGATGGCTTCGCGTGCGCTCAGCCACCAGCTTCCCAGAAGGAAACTCGCCACCGCCAAGGCCAGCATCAGGGCCAATACCGATTCAAGGTTGAGGGTCTTGTACAGTCGGTCGCGTATGACGATGCCGATGATCATGGCAATGAACACGTACCCCACCGTTACCTGCCAGGGCGGATACAGCAGCAGCACGAAACCGGCGATGGCCACTCCAGCCAGAAGGCCCAGTGGAACCCGTGTCCAGAGTTTTCGCGGCTGAAGAATCCTCAGCAGGCAGAGCAAGGCAACACAAGGGAAGAAAACCGCATAGGCCGGCCAGAACGACCAGGCCACTACATAGGGCGCGGAGACGAACAGCAGGCTGAACAGAAAGCTCTGGCGCCAGTGACCGGGCGAAAGGGCATGCAGGACATGGGCAAGGGCCAGGAAACAGCCAAACACCGGAAACCACCAGTACCAGGCCAGCGCCCTTTTGAGATCGAAGACAAAGAACCCCCAGGTCGCCGGTTTGGCCAGGGACGACACATGGGCCACCGGCAGGCCTGTCATCCCCGTCACCAGCATGTTCTGCCCATCGAGTCCGAGCCGGTCATTGACCACCGGAAAGCGGGGAGCATGTTGATACTGGGCAATGGCCATGGGCGTGATCACCAGCCACTCATCGCTGCGTATCGGCTGCTCGTACCCCCAGATCCGCGTCATGTCCGACTCGATGAAAGCCGACTGCCGCACACCCAGATCAAGGGAAGAGCCGGTCAACCCCAATGCCGTGAACAGCATGAAAACGATCAGTACGCAGCCACTGAATAGCGTGGGCTCCCGCAGGTCGATTTTCAATCGGGCCTTGAGGCTGCGTCTGAGCCACTCCGTCCTGATGAAACAGAGTGAAAGCCCGAGTATGGCCACCACAATGATGAATTTGATCAGCGCAAGGTTCATTGTCTTCAGCTCCCGCTATTCATGAACTGACCGTGATCACGATGCCGCTCATGATGATCGCCACGCCGATGAAATACTGAATGTGAAACCGCTCACCGAATATGAAGTGGCTGGCAATCGGCACAATCACGAATGCCAGAGCCATCAGCGGATAGATCCTGCCCAGCTCGGCTTTGTGCAGCACCCAGATCCAGGCAATGGTGGTGACGCCATACAGGAACAGCGACAGAAAAAACCAGCCGAGCATGACCGGATCGAGCAAATCGCCGCTCTGACGGAAAGTCTGTGCCGTCATCTTGAACAGCACCTGACCGATGGAGATACCCAGCACGCAAGCCAGCGCAGCGATATAAACCGCCATGCTAGAGCTCCCGGCCAAGGAATCTTCTCTGCAAATGAATAGGGCGCCTGGGGACGGACTGAATGTCGTAGCCGACAAAGGCCAGGATGAACTGGATGCCGACCAGTATGGGCAGCGCCGATAACATGACCGTTCCGGGCGATGTTGCAATACCGGTGCGCAGAGAAAGCCCCCAATGAAACATCCCGAAGAAAGTACCGAATGTCAGCAGAAGCACGCCAAGGGGCAGTTCAAAGGAGGCCAGTGACATGTCGCGCAAGTAGTAGTTGTAGAACAGGCGCTTGAACATATTGCGAAGGTGTTTGCCAATGAATTCGCCCAGAATCGCAGACACTTTGAGATTACTGACTTCATCGCCATACCGGGCATTCATCGGAATATCCAACACCACGGCACGCAGAGTGCCGAGACGAAACAACATATCGGTTTCGAAGAAATAACGCGGGCTGATCTTGTTCATCGGCAAGTGCCGGACAACATCGCTGTGAATAGCCGTATACCCATTGGTCGGGTCGAAAAGATCCCAATATCCCGACGAGAGTTTGTTCATCAGGGAAAGCGTGGTATTACCAAAAATACGCAAGCCGGGCATACGGGTTATTTCTTCAAGATTGAAGAAGCGGTTACCCTTGGTATAGTCCGCTTCGCCACTCTGTATCGGCGCGATGAAGGAGGGAATCAACGCCGGGTCCATCTGCCCGTCGCCGTCCACCTTGACAATGATATCCATGCCGTCGGCCAGGGCTGCGGCGTACCCCACCATGACCGTACCTCCAACGCCCAGATTGACGGGGTTGAAGATCACCCTGACCCGTCGATCCGCACAGTGCTTTTCGACTTCATGGCCAGAGCCCTGGGGGCAACAATCGTCCACGACATAAATCCGGCTCACGCTTTCACCCACGCCGGTTATTACATCCAGAATGTGGTCTTTTACCTTGAAGCTGGGGATAACGACGGCTGTCCTGAGTACGGGAGTGATGAGATCGTGAGTCGTCATGAAGTTTGCCTGAGCGTCGCAGAAAGGTTATCGGACACGGCTGATGCGCTACAGTTAAGTTCAGCAATCCGAAGAATTCCATATCAATGACTGCTCGATGAAATGTGCAGTGTCCATTAACCGAAAGATGAAACACTGTTAACTTTACTGACAGTAACGGAGATGTTACTAGAGCATGATTTAATTTCCTTTTCGGTATTTAACTTCCCACTGATACAGCTGATCACACCCATGAATACACCCGCTGAAATCGATATTTCAGGACTCAGGTGTTACGACAAGATTGTCGATGATGTGACCTATAGCGTTCCTCGCGGTATCACTCGTGAAACACGAGGTCGAGTCTGGATCGTTCGCGTCCTGAAAAATAAAGAGATACTGGTCTCGGCACGCTTCACCGATTTGCGGTTTGGTGGAACACAGCGCGCGCTGAATGCTGCAATCATTCATCTGATACACAGTGGCCATGCCTGGATGCGGGATGACGTCCTGCAACTGAGCGAAAGCGCCACGGCGCATTGGCGCAAGAGAAGCGGTGCCGGCCTGTGTGCCGTTGCCTATGTTCCGAAAAAGGGACCTGGTCGTGGCGAAACCTTTTTCCTGTCCACTTACAAACGGGTCGCCAGTGGCCGGGGCATGGGGAAACTTCGCTCCAAACTGGTCGAAGTGCTGGAAAATGCCTATGAAGTGGAAGAGGGCGTTGCAGCGATACCTTATTCCGCGCAGAAAAAGATTCGCCAGGAAGTCGATCAGTTATTTGAAAGCGAGAAGTTCCAGGCCTTTCTTGAGGCCGGAAAGCGCAAGGCCGACCAGATAGCCGTCACTCAGTACATAGAGGCAATCAACCGGCTCACATAAAAGCCCCGGAACCCTGAGGTTCCGGGGGCTCTGTCTGTCAGACCCGGAAGCGGCTGACCATCGTCTGCAACTGAACGCCCAGACGCGCCAGCTCGACACTGGAAGCAGCGGTTTCCTCACTGGCCGCAGCCGTCTGCTCGGACACATCGCGCACATTGATGATGCTGCGGGTGATTTCCTCGGCCACGGCATTCTGCTGTTCGGCAGCCGCTGCAATCTGCTGGTTCATGGCCTGAATGTTGGACACGGTCTGGGTGATATTGCCCAGAGACGCGCCGGCCTTGCGACTGAGGGTGACGCTGTTGGCCGTCAGCTCGCGGCTGTTGAGCATGATGCTGGACACCTGGCGGGTGCCATTCTGCAGACCTGCCACCAGATTCTCGATTTCCTCGGTGGACTGCTGGGTACGTTGTGCCAGACCACGAACCTCATCGGCCACCACCGCAAAACCGCGACCCGCTTCACCGGCCCGCGCCGCTTCGATGGCCGCATTGAGGGCCAGAAGATTGGTCTGCTCGGCAACGGCCTTGATCACGTCCATGACCTTGCCGATCTTGTCGCTTTCCTGCTCAAGCTCGGTCATCGCCTCAGCCGAACGACCCACTTCCGAGGCCAGGCGTTCGATCTGCGCAATGGCCTCGCCCACCACCCTGTCGCCGTCGCGGGCTTCGCGATCGGCACTCGATGCCGCCTGGGAAGCCTGTTCGGCGTTGTGCGCCACTTCCTGAACGGTGGCCGACATTTCATTCATGGCCGTGGCCACCTGATCGGTCTCGACTTTCTGATTGTTGACCCCAGCGCTGGTCTGCTCGGTGACGGCTGACAGCTGTTCGGCAGCGCTGGCGATCTGGGTCACGCCATCACGAATCCCGACAATAAGGTCCCTCAGGGTCGCGTTCATGCGCTGCACGCCCTGTTGCAATACACCCAGCTCATCGCGGCGTGTCACAACAATGTTGCGCGACAGATCTCCCGACGCGATACGCTCGACGTAAACCAGCGTGTCCTGCAAGGGTGCCGTGATCTGACGAGTGATCATCAGCGCCGCCAGAATGCCCAGAATCAGAGCCAGCACAGTGCCACCGATCTGCATGTTACGGGCATGTTCACTGTCTTGAGCGCCCCGCACCGCCTGGAGTTGATACAGCGCTTCGCTGACCTTGGCCATCGCCACGCCTTGTGCCGTATTTTCCTTGCGCGCGGTACTGATCGCCTCGTTCGCCGCCTTGAAGTTATCCACAGCCTGACGGTAGCTGAGGATGGCGCTTTCCAGTTGCTTGAACTCCTCGACATAACTGCCATTGAAAGCAGCCCTGAGGGGGGCCATGCCTTGCAGGGCCGTCTCGAGCTGACGGTAGGCGTTCTTTTCCGTGGTTTCGTTGGGGTTTCCGGTATAACCCCGCACTTCATAGCGGATCAGGGCCAGGTTTTCCTTGGCTTTGAGAATCGCCTGATAGCGCCCGAAGCGGCGCTCGTCGTCCGGCGACATGGCCAGAACGTCATCGATGATCCTGCCGATGATTTCTGCGCCTTTGACGGCGTGGACACCCATGGTTTTACGCAACGCCGCATCGGCGCGATAAGACTCACGCATCCGGTCATACGACTGCTGGTAGTCGGCAGTAAGCTTGCCCATCTCCTGAAGCTTTTCCTGGTTACCCGGATAGGTAAAAAGCCCCTGCAGTGAGTTCTGCTTTTCCTTGAGATGGGTCAGGAGGCCCTGGGCCACATCCCCCATCTTTTCATCGCCGTTCTCGGTCACGTATTGCAAGCGTCTGAGGCGCAGCTCACTCATGTCGGCGTTGAGCCCCATGATGTCGGCAACACGGTCGCTGCGCTCGATCAGACTCCCCAGGCCATTCCAGCCCGTCAGCGCCATGAGACACGTCAGGACGAGCACTGCACCAAAGCCCAGGGCCAGTTTCAATTTCACACTGATGTTCGCAAACCATGTATTCATGACATTCCTTCGATTTCCTGAACGTTTTTCCGGGCGCTCTGAACCGCTACCGGTGTCCAGTGAGTGGGCTGGATCGAATCAGTAAATTGATACAGATGATTACATGAATAACAGAAAGGATAGCCCAAGGCCATCAATAAATAGGCGAATCGCCTCCCCGTAGAGGAGCGCGAAAAGGCTTGATATAGAGAGGCCAGAGCCAGAAAAAGCTGAGCCCGGCAAAGGCCGGGCTCAAGAGTGAAGCAAGAGCTATCAGACGCGGAAGTGGCTGACCATCATCTGCAACTGACCACCCAGGCGGGCCAGTTCGACGCTGGAAGCAGCGGTTTCCTCACTGGCAGAAGCGGTCTGTTCGGAAACATCGCGCACGTTGATGATGCTGCGGCTGATTTCCTCGGCCACGGCACTTTGCTCTTCGGCAGCAGCGGCGATCTGCTGGTTCATGGCCTGAATGTTGGACACGGTCTGGGTGATATTGCCCAGGGACGCACCGGCCTTGCGGCTGAGCGAAACACTGCTGGCGGTCAGTTCGCGACTGCTGAGCATGATGCTCGATACCTGGCGAGTACCATTCTGCAGACCTGCCACCAGATTCTCGATTTCCTCGGTGGACTGCTGGGTACGTTGCGCAAGGCCACGCACCTCATCGGCCACCACCGCAAAACCACGGCCCGCTTCACCGGCCCGCGCCGCCTCGATGGCCGCGTTGAGCGCCAGCAGGTTGGTCTGCTCGGCCACGGCCTTGATCACGTCCATGACCTTGCCGATCTTGTCGCTTTCCTGTTCCAGTTCGCTCATGGCATCGGCCGAACGACCCACTTCAGTGGCCAGACGCTCGATCTGCGCAATGGCCTCGCCCACCACCTTGTCGCCGTCGCGGGCTTCGCGGTCGGCATTGGAGGCCGCCTGAGAAGCCTGTTCTGCGTTACGGGCAACTTCCTGAACAGTGGCCGACATTTCATGCATGGCGGTCGCCACCTGGTCGGTCTCGACTTTCTGGCTGTTGACCCCGGCGCTGGTCTGTTCGGTCACAGCCGACAGTTCTTCGGCAGCGCTGGCAATCTGGGCAACACCGTCACGAATCCCGGTAATCAGGGTGCGCAGGGTCGTGCCCATGCGCTGAATACCTTGTTGCAGCACGCCCAGTTCGTCACGACGGGTCACCACGATAGTCTGCGACAGATCGCCCGAAGCGATGCGGTCTACCACAGCCATGGTTTCCTGCAGGGGACGGGTGATCTGACGAGTGATGATCACCGCTGCCAGAATGCCCAGCAACAGCGCCAGCACCGTGCAGCCAATCTGCATGTTGCGCGCCTGTGCACTCTCCAGGTCACGACGATCCAGTTGAAGCTGATACATGTCTTCACTGATCTTGACGATATCCTGGCCTTGTACGGTCATTTCCTTACGGGCCTGGACGATATCGGCATTGGCCGCCTTGAAGCCCTGAAGCGCCGTACGGTAGTTGCCCAGCGCAGTTTCCAGTTGCTTGAGAACATCGCCGTGGGTGCCGCTGAACGTGGCTTTGAGCGCAGTCAGCCCCTTGATGGCGTCGTCCAGCTGATTTATAGCTTTCTGTTCGTTTTCAGGCGTGATGTCAGCGGCATAACCACGGACTTCATAGCGCACCAGCATCATGTCTTCCTTGGTATTGATGACGCTCTCATACTGGCTGAAACGGGTTTCATCGGCAGCGTCCAGCTTTTTGACATCGGCCAGGATCTGCTCGATCAGGCTGGCACCCTTGACCGCCTGCACGCCCATTTCCGCACGCATGGCAATGCTGGTTCTGTAGCCATTACGCATGTTGTTCAGGGATTTCTGATAGTCGCTGATCACGGCACCCAGCTTTTCGAGCAACCTGACGTTTTCCGGGCTCTTGAAGCTCTTGAGCAGCTTTTCCTGATAGTTCTTGAAACCGTCAAGGGAAACCTGAACGGTTTCGGCGACCTTTTCGTCACCATTGGCAACCATATATTGCAGGCGCGTCACCCGCAGCTTGGTTAGTTGGGAATTGAGCGAGGTGATGTCGCTCATCCAGTTGCTACGAGCGATCAGTCCGCTGAGACTGGTCCAGCCCGTCAAGGCAAGAATGGCAGTAAAAACAAGTACCAGACCGAACCCAAGGGCCAGTTTCATATTTACGCTGATGTTGGCAAACCAGCTATTCATCGACTTTCTCCAGGATCGTCTAGTTTCAGTTTTATGGCCGCTGGTAGGTTGTTCTTTTAGGCCGCAGCAAGGGAAATACGTAATTCCGTTATCGGCAGATCACTGCGTGACTGAAATAAAAAGTCGATAAAAATTGAAAAATTTCCTCAAGCTTTCACGAAGCTTTCATTCGCTCTAGACCACGGTTATAAAGGCATGCAGAGTATGACACTCGTCATGTGCCGTCATAAAAAAGACGCCAGAAAATCTGTCCTTAATGGATCCAAAAAATCCCCCATACGGATGTGGGTATATAGTACTTTAGGCATAGCGAATAAAACGCATCTATAAAAAGAACTACCCGAACATCCAACCTATTGTTTCTGCCGAGATTTATAGTAATGAGCTTGAAGTTCCGTCATAAAATTCTGTTAGCAGCATCGGGTGTCGTGGTATTGGCATTCGCATTGTTCACGCTTTATAACGATTACCTGCAGCGTACGACCATTCGTCAGAATCTAGAGACGTCGGTAGGACAGGCAGGGGAGTTGGCCGCCAGCAGTGTCCAGAACTGGCTCAGCGGACGCATCCTTGTCCTTGAAAACCTGGCTCAGGACGTTGCCTTCCAGGGCATAGGCACAGACCTGAGCGGCCTGGTGTCCCAGTCCTCGCTGGTATCCACTTTCCAGTTCACCTATGTCGGTGACAGCAAAGGCACGTTCACCCAGCGGCCAAATGTCGAAATGCCTGCCGGTTACGATCCCCGTCAGCGGCCCTGGTACAAATCCACAGTCGAAGCCGGCAAGAGCATCCTGAGTGCGCCCTATATGGCTTCGGTAGGCGGCCTGGTGGTCACGATCGCCAGCCCGATCAAGTCAGGTGCCCAGATTTCCGGCGTGGCCGGTGGCGACCTGAGCCTCGATACGCTGGTCAAGATCATCAACTCCGTCGACTTCGGCGGCATCGGCTACGCCTTTCTGGTCAGCGGCGACGGCCAAGTCATCGTCAGCCCGGACAAGGATCAGGTCCTCAAGAACCTCAAGGACATCTACCCGGGCCAGACTCTGGCCCTGGACAAACATCTGCGCGAAGTGACCCTCAATGGCCAGGAGCGCATTCTGTCCTTCACCCCGATCACCGGCCTGCCGTCGGCCGACTGGTATATCGGCCTGAGCATCGACAGAAACAAGGCCTATGCACCTCTGAGCCAGTTCCGCAGTTCTGCGCTGGTCGCCGTACTCATTGCAGTGGCCGTGATCGCCTTGCTGCTGAGCCTGCTGATCCGTGCGCTGATGCGCCCACTGACCGACATGGGCCGTGCGATGGAAGATATCGCCCAGGGCGAAGGCGACCTGACTCGTCGTCTGCGCATTCAGGGCCAGGACGAATTCGCCCAGTTGGGTGGTGCCTTCAACCAGTTCGTCGAGCGCGTCCATGCCTCGATTGCCGAAGTATCGTCGGCAACGGTCCAGGTGCATGACCTGTCGCGGCGTGTGGTGGAGTCCTCCAACGCTTCGATCACAGGCTTCGACGAGCAAAGCGCCCGCACCAACAGCGTGGCCGCCGCGATCAACGAACTGGGCGCCGCCACTCAGGAAATTGCCCGCAATGCCTCCGACGCTTCTGCCCAGGCCAGCGAAGCCCGTGAACAGGCCGAAGACGGTCGCATCGTGGTAGAAAAGACCATAAGCGCCATGAGCGAGCTGTCGAGCAAGATCAGCGACTCCTGCTCGCGGATCGAAACCCTCAATGCCAGCACCGACAACATCGGGCACATTCTGGACGTCATCAAAGGCATCTCGCAGCAGACCAACCTGCTGGCGCTCAACGCAGCCATCGAGGCAGCGCGGGCCGGCGATGCAGGCCGTGGCTTTGCCGTGGTAGCCGATGAAGTGCGCAATCTGGCGCACCGTACCCAGGTTTCCGCCGACGAAATCCACAAGATGATCGGCGAGTTGCAAAGCGGTTCGCAGCAGGCCGTCGTGAACATGAACGAAAGCCAGACATCCAGTCAGGACAGCGTGGAAGTGGCGAATCAGGCAGGCAGCCGTCTGCGCGACGTCACCCGGCGCATTGGCGAGATCGACGGCATGAACCAGTCAGTCGCCGCGGCCACTGAAGAGCAGACCGCCGTGGTGGAAACCCTGAACGTGGACATCAACCAGATCAACAGCCTCAATCAGCAGGGCGTTGCCAACCTCAATGAAACCCTCAAGGACTGTGCGGCGCTTTCGCAGCAGGCGGGACGTCTGAAGCAGTTGGTGGACAGCTTCAAGATCTGATGAAGCCAGATCCGCCAGCCGTTTCCTGCGCAGGAAGCGGCTGGCGGGTTTCGGACAGATTACTTCAGCACACGCCAGGTGAACGGATAACGGTAATCCCGACCTTCATTGGCCTTGATTCCCGCAATGATCGTCAGCACCATCGCACCGATACAGACCAGTGCAAACATCGGAATGCCGATGATCACCACAAACAGAAACAGGCTGATGATAGAAGCAATCGAGACCGTGATCTGGAAGTTCAGCGCCTCCTTGCCCTGAGAATCCAGGAACGAATCGGCATCTTTCTTGAGCTGCCAGATAATCAGCGGTCCCAGCAGATTGCCAAACGGGAAGACCAGCCCGAAGAAAGCCGACAGATGACAGAACATGGCCCACTGGCGTATTTCACGGGCAGGTTTGGAAAACTGACTGTCACTCATATGCGGCTCCTTGTTGCTGCACGATTCAGTCGGCCAGTGCGGCACGCTGCAATTCAAACAACTCTGTCACGCCTTTCTGGGCAAGCGCCAGCATTGCATTCAACTCTTCAGGCTGGAATGGCGCGCCTTCGGCAGTACCCTGAACCTCGATGAAACCACCGGCACTGGTCATGACCACGTTGAGGTCGGTCTCGGCAGCGGAATCCTCCAGGTAGTCCAGGTCGAGCACCGGCTCGCCCTGATACATGCCGACCGACACGGCAGCGATCATCTGCTTGAGCGGGTCACCGCCCTTGAGGCCGCCGCGCTTCTTGATCACTTTCAGGGCATCGGCCAGGGCAACCATGGCACCGGTGATGGAGGCAGTACGCGTACCGCCGTCGGCCTGGATCACATCGCAGTCGACATAAAGGGTCACGTCGCCCAGCTTGGACATGTCCAGGGCTGCACGCAGCGAACGACCGATCAGACGCTGGATTTCCAGCGTACGGCCACCTTGCTTGCCACGGCTGGCTTCGCGCTGGTTACGCTCACCGGTCGCACGCGGCAACATGCCGTACTCGGCGGTCAACCAGCCCTGACCCTGGCCCTTGAGAAAGCGTGGTACGCCATTTTCGACGCTGACCGTGCAGATCACCTTGGTGTCACCGAACTCCACCAGCACGGAACCTTCGGCGTGCTTTGTGTAATTGCGGGTGATGCGCACCGGACGGAGCTGATCGGCAGAGCGACCACTTGGACGTTTCATCTGGAATACCTGTACTGGGACGGAAAACTGCCGAGCATTATAGAGGTCACAACCCAGGCTGGGCACACCTAATACGTCGCAATACCGATACCGAATGGTTCAAAGGCTCTGGAACCGGGTTCTCCAGAGAGCAGCGACGAAAAAGATAACGCCTTGCATCGCTTGTCACACTCGCGGATTGGGAGCCTGCGCCGCACTGCGCTACAATCCTGCGCCTTTGCAACCTGTCGGTTATTACGACTTCCGTGACCGCAGCGCGGCCGCGCTCATGGACCGAATACAAGAGGTACTTCCTATGGTGCACAGCATGACGGCCTTTGCCCGCGTCGAACAGGCCGGCACTCAAGGCACATTGAGTTGGGAACTACGCTCGGTCAATCATCGCTACCTCGAGCCTCACCTGCGCCTGCCGGAATCCTTCCGGGATCTGGAAGGGGCGATTCGCGAAGCGCTGCGCCAGGGCCTGTCGCGTGGCAAGGTCGAGTGCACCCTGCGCTTCGTCGAGGAAACCGCCGGCAAGCCGCTGCAAGTGGATCGCGAGCGAGCCAGGCAACTGATTGCCGCCGCCGAATCCGTCGCCGGCCTGATCAAGCAGCCCGCAGCCCTGAACCCTCTGGAAGTCCTGGCCTGGCCCGGCGTGCTGGTGGCCGATGCCACCGATCCGCAGGCCCTGAACAACGCAGCCCTTGAGCTGTTCAACGAAGCCCTGACCGAACTGAAGAACGGGCGCGGCCGCGAAGGCGCGGATCTGGCCAGACTGCTCGACGAGCGCCTGACGTCCATCACTCAGGAAGTCGCCACCCTGCGCACTCTGGTGCCACAGATGCTGGCCGCCCAACGGCAGAAAATCACGGACCGCTTTGCCGACATGAAGGCCGAGCTGGACCCTCAGCGCCTGGAGCAGGAAATGGTTCTGCTGGCGCAGAAAAGCGATGTCGCGGAAGAGCTCGACCGCCTGAGCACCCACGTCACGGAAGTGCGTCGCGTGCTCAAGACCGGCGGACAGGCAGGCCGTCGCCTGGACTTCCTGATGCAGGAGCTCAACCGCGAAGCCAACACACTAGGCTCCAAGGCCTTCGACCCACGCAGTACCCAAGCCGCCGTCAACCTCAAGGTTTTGATCGAGCAGATGCGTGAACAAGTGCAGAACATTGAGTAAGGCTGAACCTGACATGACCCACAGTACCGGTACCCTGTACATCGTTTCCGCTCCGTCCGGCGCAGGCAAGACCAGCCTGGTCAAGGCACTGATCGACGACTCGGAGAAAAACTCCGGGCAGCAGATCCGCGTTTCGGTTTCCCACACCACCCGCGCCATGCGCCCCGGTGAAGTCGATGGCGTGAACTACCACTTCGTCGATCGCACCGAATTCCAGCGCATGATCGAACACGGTGACTTCCTGGAACAGGCAGAAGTGTTCGGCAACCTCTACGGGACGTCGCAAAGCCATCTTCAGCAGACCCTGGACGAAGGCCACGACCTGATTCTGGAAATAGACTGGCAGGGCGCCCAGCAGGTTCGCAAGCAGATGCCCCATGCGCGCTCGATCTTCATTCTGCCGCCGACCCAGCAGGCCTTGCGCCAACGCCTGACCAACCGCGGCCAGGACAGCGACGAGATCATCGACGCCCGCATGCGTGAAGCGGTCAGTGAAATGAGCCATTACAAGGAATACGACTCCATCGTGATCAACGATGATTTCGCCCATGCACTGGAAGACCTCAAAGCCATTTTCCGCGCCAACCGGCTCAGCCTGCAGCATCAGGAAGAGAAATACAGCCAGTTATTCAATGAGTTACTGGCCTGAACCGACCTTGCGGGCACGCGCTGACGCCTGCCCGCAACACTCACCCTTTAGCGTGCCGCTTGAAGCTTGTGGCTGACCGCTTGTAAACTACCGAGTCCGCTCGCCCATCCGGGCACCGCGCATACGCATTTGCTACGAGGAATACCCATGGCCCGCGTGACTGTTGAAGACTGCCTGGAACACGTCGATAACCGCTTCGAGCTGGTCATGCTCGCTACCAAGCGTTCGCGTCAGCTCGCCACTGGCGGCAAGGAACCCAAGCTGGCTTGGGAAAACGACAAGCCTACCGTCGTTGCCCTGCGTGAAATCGCAGCTGGCCTGATGGATTATTCTGTGATCGCAGAAGCCGAAATCGTTGAAGATGAACCATTGTTCGCAGCGTTCGAGGACGAGTCCAGCGAGGCCGTCTAAGCCTATGCCGGGGCGATGTGGTTCGACGCAGTGTAAAAGCCACGCGCAGGGAGTAACGCCTTGCCGAGCATAGACGCACTCGCCGACCGCCTTTCGGCCTATCTTGGCAAGGACCAGGTCAATCTGGTCCGCCGAGCGTATTACTACGCCGAACAAGCCCACGACGGCCAGCGCCGTCGCAGTGGCGAAGCCTATGTAACGCACCCGCTTGCGGTCGCAAGCATTCTCGCCGACATGCACATGGACCATCAGAGTCTGATGGCCGCGATGCTGCATGACGTGATCGAAGACACCGGTATCGCCAAGGAAGCACTCAGCCTGCAGTTTGGCGAAACCGTGGCCGAACTCGTCGACGGGGTCAGCAAGCTGACCCAGATGAACTTCGAGACCAAGGCCGAAGCCCAGGCTGAAAACTTCCAGAAAATGGCCATGGCCATGGCACGCGACATTCGCGTGATCCTGGTCAAGCTCGCCGATCGCCTGCACAACATGCGCACGCTGGAAGTCCTGTCCGGCGAGAAGCGCCGCCGCATCGCCAAGGAAACCCTCGAAATCTACGCTCCCATCGCCAACCGGCTGGGCATGCACAGCGTTCGCATCGAATTCGAGGACCTGGGCTTCAAGGCCATGTACCCGATGCGCTCTTCGCGCATCCATCAGGCGGTCAAGCGCGCCCGAGGCAATCGCAAGGAACTGGTCAACAAGATCGAAGAGTCCCTGAGCCACTGTCTGGCCGTGGACGGAATCGAGGGCGAAGTCAGCGGACGGCAGAAACACCTCTATGGCATCTACAAGAAGATGCGCGGCAAGCGTCGCGCCTTCAACGAGATCATGGATGTCTACGCCTTCCGCATCATCGTCGACAAGGTAGACACCTGCTATCGGGTGCTGGGCGCTGTACACAATCTGTACAAACCGCTGCCCGGGCGCTTCAAGGATTACATCGCGATCCCCAAGGCCAACGGCTATCAGTCGTTGCACACCACGCTGTTCGGCATGCATGGCGTGCCCATCGAAATCCAGATCCGCACCCGCGAAATGGAAGAGATGGCCAACAACGGGATTGCCGCACACTGGTTGTACAAATCCACCGACGACGAGCAGCCGAAGGGCACCCACGCCCGCGCCCGTCAGTGGGTCAAGGGTGTGCTGGAGATGCAGCAACGTGCTGGCAACTCCCTGGAATTCATCGAAAGCGTGAAGATCGACCTGTTCCCGGACGAGGTCTACGTCTTCACGCCAAAAGGCCGGATCATGGAGCTGCCCAAAGGCTCCACGGCGGTGGACTTCGCCTATGCGGTCCATACCGATGTCGGCAACAGTTGCATCGCCTGCCGGATCAACCGCCGGCTGGCTCCGCTTTCCGAACCGCTGCAAAGCGGCTCGACCGTCGAAATCGTCAGCGCGCCGGGCGCACGCCCGAATCCGGCCTGGCTGAACTTCGTGGTCACCGGCAAGGCCCGCACCCATATTCGCCACGCCCTGAAACTGCAACGTCGCTCCGAGTCCATCAGCCTGGGCGAACGCCTGCTGAACAAGGTACTCAACGGTTTCGAGAGCACGCTGGACAAGATCGCCCCCGAGCGCATCCAGCTGGCGCTGAACGAATATCGCGTTGAAGTCCTGGAGGACCTGCTCGAAGACATCGGCCTGGGCAATCGCATGGCCTATGTGGTTGCCCGCCGCCTGCTGGGCGAAGGCGAACAGTTGCCAAGCCCCGAAGGTCCGCTGGCGATTCGCGGCACCGAAGGTCTGGTGCTCAGTTACGCCAAGTGCTGCACACCCATCCCGGGCGACCCGATTGTCGGCCACCTGTCCGCAGGCAAGGGCATGGTCGTGCACCTGGACAACTGCCGCAATATCAGCGAAATCCGCCACAACCCGGAAAAATGCATCCAGTTGTCCTGGGCCAAGGATGTCACTGGCGAGTTCAATGTCGAGCTGCGCGTCGAGCTGGAGCACCAGCGCGGCCTGATTGCCCTGCTGGCCAGCAGCGTCAACGCCGCCGACGGCAACATCGAAAAGATCAGCATGGACGAGCGCGATGGTCGTATCAGCGTGGTCCAACTGGTCATCAGCGTTCACGACCGCGTGCATCTGGCCCGCGTGATCAAGAAACTGCGCGCCCTGGCAGGAGTGACACGCATCACCCGCATGCGCGCCTAGCCACCCCATCATCAGGAGTTCTTCATGACCAAGACTGTCATCACCAGCGACAAGGCACCTGCAGCCATCGGCCCTTACTCCCAGGCAATCAAGGCTGGCAATACCGTCTACATGTCCGGGCAAATCCCTCTGGACCCCAAGAGCATGGAACTGGTCGAAGGCATCGAAGCCCAGATCGTTCAGGTTTTCGAGAACCTCAAGTCTGTCGCTGAAGCAGCCGGTGGCTCCTTCAAGGACATCGTCAAGCTGAACATCTTCCTGACCGACCTGGGCAACTTCGCCAAGGTCAACGAGATCATGGGCAAATATTTCGAGCAGCCTTATCCGGCCCGCGCTGCCATTGGCGTTGCCGCACTGCCTCGTGGTGCCCAGGTAGAAATGGACGCGATTCTCGTCATCGAATAAATCATCCCGGCGGAGCGCCAGCCGCTCCGCTCCCTGCAAAGGAAGGACTCCGCTATGCGCTCCGCGCTCGCCATTTCACTGCTGGCCGCCCTCCTGACGGGCTGCGCCAGCCATGCCGACCGCAACCCCGACGGCACCTGGATCAACCAGAGCGCCATCGATGCTGCCGTAAAAGGCGGCAACCTGCGCGAAGCCCTGCTTGCCAACGGCCCGAACCTGGAATGGCAGGTCAACACCAAGGCTGGCCAAGCCATCTACTCCAACGGTTTCGAACTGGGCGAAGGCAAGATCTCCAGCGCTGCCGACGGCAAGCTGAACGTCAATTTCTACGGCAGCTTCTCTGAAAACCTGAGCATCAAGGGCGACCATCTTGTTCAGGCCGCCAGCGAATCCGGCCCGGAACAGCATTTCGAGAAGCCGGAAAACCCGGCTCCGGAAGGCGCGCCATCGGGCAGCAGCTTCGAAAGAGCGCTCTATGGCGCCTACATGGGCGGCAAATGGACCATCGTCAGCGGCGACGGCCAGGGCAGCGTCGTGCAGTTCATGCCGGACGGCAGCGTGCAGGGCCTTCCTGAAAACGATCGTTACGCCCTGTGTCTGGCGGGCGATTGTGCAGCCATGAGCGGCGAATACGACAGCATGTGGCTGGAAAAGAACGAACAGGGCAGCCCGTGGATATTTGCCCGCAAAGGCAAGCAACTGGAAATCTTCCAGGCCCTCAACGCGGCGGGAGCAGGCGAGATGCCTCAACTGCGTCCGGGCGAGCGTCGCTGGCTGCTTGAACAGCAGTGATGCATTCCTGAAGACGGGCCCGATCATCAGATGACCGGGCCCGTCTCGCATTACCCGAGCAACGCCGCATACCCCGCACGATAATCCGCATACGTCGGTGCCCAACCCAGCGCCCGCGCTCTGGCATTGCTGCATCGCTTGCTGCCCACACGCTGCACGCTGACATCTTCGGACCACTCGGTCACACCCAGATATTCGCGGATCCAGGCCACTACATCACCAAGCGCCGCCGGATCGTCATCGACGCCCAGATAGCAATCCTCAAGCGCCACGCCTCGCGCATCGGCCTGAAGCAGAAAAGCCAGCAATCCCGCAGCATCGTCGGCATGAATGCGGTTGGCATAGACCGGTGGATCGATCCGTACGCTATGCCCCTGACGCACACGATTGGAGAGGTCGTTACGGCCTGGACCGTAAATCCCCGTCAGACGCACGACCGTGGCGGGCCAGCCGCTGCCGAGAGCCAACCGTTCGGCCTCCAGCATTACCGTGCCGGTATAGCCTGACGGCTCGGTTGCCGAGGTTTCATCGACCCATTCGCCGTTCTGCTGCCCGTAGACACCGCTGCTGGAAACAAAAAACACTCGTCTGGGTTGCTGGCCATGCTGCTTCATCCAGCTCAAGACATGCGACAAACCCTCGACATAGGCGCGCCGATAACCGTCTTCGTCCCTTTGCGTGGGCGTGGCGCAATACACCAGATAATCGATGGCCTCTGTCGGCCAGTCCTGTGGCTCCTGCTCGTCGAACAGATCGCCTTGCAACGGGATCACGCCTTCAGGCAACTGAGATGTATCACGTCGCAAGCCATGGACCCGCCATTGGAGGGGCAGCAATCGGGTAGCAAGACGAGAGCCTACATCGCCACAGCCAGCGATCAGAAGAGATGGAGCTGACACTTGATACCTCCACATAACGACGGATTAATCCGAAAAATAATCAGGAATAAGGGAACCTGATGTTATTTATTGAAAAAAAGATACATTATTACTTCTGCTAACAAGAACGATTTGCAATAATACCCGTCCATTTGTCCCCGCACTTTCGTCGAGCTTCTGCAACGACGTCCCGGGACAACCATTATTTCCATTTCAGGTCAGGCCAGCATGACACGTATTCAATCACCCGCTTCGCCAACCAAGCTACCTCGCCTGCCACGTGCATGGCGTGGTGTGGCTGCCCTTGTGTTGAGCCTGATGCTCGCACCGGTCGCTCTCGCTGACCAATCGGCTCCGGCCACCCCGGCACCACAAGCGGCTGCCGCAGCTCCAGCCACCGCACCTGCTGCCCAGCCTGAAGCCGTTGCGCCTGTCGATACCCTGGAGCCTGTGGCTGAAGAAGGCGGCCTAGGCATGGCTCACGACCTGTCGCCATGGGGCATGTACCAGAACGCCGATGTCGTCGTCAAAGCAGTGATGATCGGTCTGGTCATCGCCTCGATCATCACCTGGACCATCTGGATCGCCAAGGGCTTCGAGCTGCTGGGCGCCAAGCGTCGTCTGCGGGTTGAAATCGCCGGCCTGAAAAAGGCCCGTTCACTGAGCGACGCCAGCCAGAGCGCCAACAAGGAGGGCACGCTGGCTCACTTGCTGGTCCATGACGCCCTGGAAGAAATGCGTCTGTCGGCCAACAGCCGCGAGCGCGAAGGCATCAAGGAACGTGTCAGCTTCCGCCTGGAGCGTCTGGTCGCTGCCTGCGGTCGCAACATGAGCAACGGCACCGGCATGCTCGCCACCATCGGTTCGACCGCTCCCTTCGTCGGTCTGTTCGGTACCGTGTGGGGCATCATGAACAGCTTCATCGGCATCGCCAAGACCCAGACCACCAACCTGGCCGTGGTTGCACCCGGTATCGCCGAAGCTCTGCTGGCTACCGCGCTGGGGCTGGTTGCCGCCATTCCTGCGGTCGTGATCTACAACGTCTTCGCCCGCTCCATCGCCGGCTACAAGGCTCAGGTTTCCGACGCATCCGCCCAGGTTCTGCTGCTGGTCAGCCGCGATCTGGACCACCTGCCGGAAACCGACCGCAACCAACAGCAACCGCACATGGTAAAGGTGGGCTAAGACGTGGGCCTGCATCTTAACGAAGGCGGCGACGATCTCGCCGAGAACCATGAAATCAACGTGACGCCGTTCATCGACGTCATGCTGGTGCTGCTGATCATCTTCATGGTCGCGGCACCTCTGGCGACCGTGGACATCAAGGTCGATCTGCCAGCGTCCACCGCGACACCGCAGCCAAGGCCCGAGAAGCCGATCTTCCTCAGCGTCAAGACCGACAAGAGCCTGTACCTGGGCGAAGAGAAGGTCGCTCGCGAGCAGATCGGCCAGGTACTGGATGCCAGGACCAAGGGCAAGAAAGACACCACCATCTTCTTCCAGGCCGACAAGGGCGTGGATTACGGCGATCTGATGGACGTCATGAACACCTTGCGCGGTGCCGGCTACCTGAAAGTCGGTTTGGTTGGCCTTGAGACGGTTGGTAAAAAATGATCAGTACGCGCCAAACACTGACGCGCTATAGCGGTAGTCTGTTGTTGGTGCTGGCTGTGCATGCCATCGCGGTGATCGTCGCACTCCGCTGGCCGGCATCGCAGGCTATCGAGCTGCCACCGGCCGCCATGATGGTCGAGCTGGCACCACTGCCCGAACCCGCACCGCCACCACCGCCTCAGGTCGTTCAGCCGCCGCAACCGCCAGCACCGGAAGAAGAAGTCCCGCTGCCGGATCTGGTCGAGGCGCCAAAGCCGGAAATCGCGGTTCCCAAGAAAGTGGAAAAGCCCAAGCCAAAACCGCAGCCGCCAAAGCCGCAGAAGAAGCCTGAGCCTCCACAGGAGAAGCCTGCTGCCGAAAAACCGGTGGACACCCCACCCACAACGGCACCGCCCGAGAAATCGGCTGCGCCACCGGCACCGCCCAGCCCGCCGTCTCCACCCAGCACGGCATTGCCAAGCTGGCAGAGCGACCTGCTGAGGCACTTGAGCAAGTACAAGAAGTATCCCGAAGATGCCCGCCGTCGCGGCATGCAAGGGGTAGCCCGTCTGCGCTTCGTGGTCGATGCGGAAGGTAATGTCCTGTCCTATTCGATTGCCAGCACTTCAGGCAGTCCGGCACTGGATCGAGCCACCATGGAGATGATCCGTCGTGCTCAACCCTTGCCCAAACCGCCGGCGGAAACCCTGAACAACGGCACGATCGAGATCCTGGCACCTTTCGTTTATTCTCTGGATAAACGCTGAATAACACTTTTGTTACTCATGAGTGCTTCTGATAACGTGCGTCTATCGATTGCACCCGCTATGCTGGGGCCGCAACTTCATGGACGCACGTTATGACCCTTACAGAATTGCGCTATATCGTTACGCTTGCTCAAGAGCAGCACTTCGGCCACGCCGCCGAACGCTGCCACGTCAGCCAGCCCACACTCTCGGTGGGCGTGAAAAAGCTCGAAGATGAACTGGGTGTGCTGATTTTCGAGCGCAGCAAGAGTGCTGTGCGTCTGACGCCTGTCGGTGAGGGCATCGTTGCCCAGGCCCAGAAGGTACTGGAGCAGGCACAAGGCATCCGCGAGCTGGCCCAGGCAGGCAAGAACCAGCTGACGGCACCGCTGAAAGTCGGTGCCATCTACACCGTCGGCCCGTATCTGTTCCCGCATCTGATTCCACAACTGCACCGGGTTGCCCCGCAGATGCCGTTGTACATCGAAGAGAACTTCACTCACGTGCTGCGCGACAAACTGCGCAACGGCGAGCTGGACGCGGTCATCATCGCCTTGCCCTTCAACGAAGCCGATGTGCTGACCCTGCCACTCTACGACGAGCCTTTCTCCGTTCTGATGCCGGCCAACCATCCATGGACCCAGAAAGAGTCCATCGATCCATCGGCACTCAACGACAAGAGCCTGTTGCTGCTCGGCGAAGGCCACTGCTTCCGCGATCAGGTTCTGGAAGCCTGCCCGACGCTGAACAAAGGCGGAGAAGGTGCCCGGCACACGACCGTGGAATCCAGCTCGCTGGAAACCATTCGCCATATGGTCGCCTCGGGACTGGGTATCTCGATCCTGCCGCTGTCGGCCGTGGACAGCCATCACTACGCACCTGGCGTCATCGAAGTTCGCCCGCTGACGGCTCCCGTACCTTTCCGTACGGTCGCCATCGCATGGCGCGCCAGTTTCCCAAGGCCCAAGGCAATCGAGATTCTTGCTGACTCCGTACGCCTGTGTTCAGTGGCTCGTCCCAAAACAGAAGCAAGCTAGGCAGAGAAAATGAGCGAGCTTTCCAAAGTCTCGGTCACGGCGCTCAAGGGCGTCGGCGAGGCCATGGCCGAAAAGCTGGCAAAGGTAGGGCTGGAAAACCTGCAGGATGTACTGTTTCACCTGCCGCTGCGCTATCAGGACCGGACCCGCGTCGTCCCTATCGGCGCGCTGCGCCCCGGCCAGGATGCAGTGATCGAAGGTGTGGTCAGCGGCGCCGATGTGGTCATGGGCAAGCGTCGCAGCCTGTTGGTACGGCTGGGTGACGGAACAGGCGTGGTCAGCCTGCGCTTCTACCACTTCAGCAACGCCCAGAAAGAAAGCATGAAGCGCGGGACTCATCTGCGCTGCTTTGGCGAAGCCAGACCCGGCGCTTCGGGCCTGGAAATCTACCATCCCGAATACCGGGCGCTGACCGGCGACGAACCCGCGCCTGTCGAGCAGACCCTTACCCCGATCTATCCGACCACCGAAGGCCTGACCCAGCAACGCCTGCGTCAGCTCTGCCAGCAAAGCCTGGCGATGCTCGGCCCCAGAAGCCTGCCGGACTGGCTGCCCGAAGAGCTGGCCCGTGACTACAAACTGGCTCCGCTGGACGATGCGATTCGCTATCTGCACCATCCACCCGCCGATGCCGACATCGAAGAGCTCGCTCTGGGGCACCACTGGGCACAACACCGCCTGGCTTTTGAAGAGTTGCTGACCCATCAGCTTTCCCAGCAACGGCTGCGTGAAAGCCTGCGCGCGCAGCATGCACCGGCCTTGCCCCTGGCCAAGAAACTGCCCAAAGAGTTTCTGGCCAATCTGGGCTTTCCACCCACCGGTGCGCAGCAGCGGGTCGGCAAGGAAGTGGCCTACGACCTCAGCCAGCCGGAGCCCATGCTGCGCCTGATCCAGGGCGATGTGGGTGCGGGCAAGACCGTGGTCGCCGCCCTGGCAGCCCTGCAGGCCCTGGAAGCGGGTTATCAGGTCGCCTTGATGGCACCCACCGAAATCCTCGCCGAACAGCACTACATTAACTTCCAGCGCTGGCTTGAGCCTCTGGGCGTCGGGGTAGCCTGGCTGGCGGGCAAGCTCAAGGGCAAGGCCCGGGCCACATCACTGGAACAGATCGCCAGCGGCACACCCATGGTGGTGGGCACTCACGCGCTGTTCCAGGACGAAGTGCAGTTCAAGAACCTGGCACTGGTCATCATCGACGAACAGCATCGCTTCGGTGTTCAGCAACGTCTGGCCCTGCGCAAGAAAGGCGTGGGCGGCATGATGTGCCCGCACCAGTTGATCATGACCGCAACCCCCATTCCGCGAACCCTGGCCATGAGCGCCTACGCCGATCTGGATACCTCGATCCTCGATGAGCTGCCGCCAGGGCGCACACCGGTCAACACTGTGCTGGTGGCTGACAGCCGTCGCATCGAAGTCATCGAGCGGGTGCGCGCAGCCTGTGCAGAAGGTCGTCAGGCCTATTGGGTCTGCACCCTGATCGAAGAATCCGAGGAACTGACCTGCAAGGCTGCCGAGACGTCGTTCGAGGAACTGAGCAGTGCGCTGGGCGAGCTGCGGGTCGGGCTGATCCACGGGCGCATGAAGCCTGCGGAAAAGGCCGCCATCATGGCCGAGTTCAAACAGGGTGCCCTGCAACTGCTGGTGGCGACGACGGTCATCGAGGTCGGCGTCGATGTGCCCAATGCCAGCCTGATGATCATCGAAAACCCCGAACGCCTGGGGCTGGCCCAACTGCACCAGTTGCGTGGGCGGGTCGGACGCGGCAGCGCCGTCAGTCATTGCGTGCTGCTCTACCATCCGCCACTTTCACAAATCGGTCGGCAACGTCTGGGCATCATGCGTGAAACCAATGACGGGTTTGTCATCGCCGAAAAGGACCTGGAACTACGTGGTCCGGGTGAAATGCTGGGAACCCGACAAACGGGCCTCCTGCAATTCAAGGTCGCTGACCTGATGCGTGATGCCGATTTGCTACCAGCCGTGCGAGATGCGGCCCACGCGCTTTTGGAGCGTTGGCCGCAACATGTCAGCCCCTTGCTCGAACGCTGGTTGAGGCACGGTCAACAATACGGTCAGGTGTGACACAGGCAACGCTTTGGGAAGCGCATGCGGCCCAAAACAAATAAGGTGGTTATACTGCCGTCATTGTAGGAAAACGGACAAAGACCATGACAGAAGTTGCCCACGTCGATGACTCTCACCAAGCCCCGTCGGTAATCCGGCAACTGCTTGAAAAAATGGCTATCGGCTATAACGAAGTCTTGGACGATGCGAGCCTGCCGGCATCGCGCAAAGTCCAGGCCGTGTTGGTCGAAGACGCTGTTGGCGCACTCCTGATCCTGTTTCCGCAAAACCAGTTGCTGGACCTCAGCCGGATCACCGAGTTGACCGGTCGCCAGTTGGCGGCAGTCCCCCATGATCGCCTCCTGCGCATGCTCGCCAAGCACGGTCTGCATGCCCTGCCGGGCTTGCCGGCCCTGACCAGCTCTCCTTGCCTGTATGACGATCGTCTCCTGCAGGAGCCCGCATTACTGATTGGCTCCGGCGAGCCGGGCGTTCTGCTGGAAATCAACAGCGAAGACTTCAAGGGCATGCTGAGCAAGGCCAGTGCAGCGCATTTTGGCGAACTGCTGAGCGGCATCCATCCCAACCTCGATCGTCCCGATGACGACCGCGAGGAAATCACCCAGGCCATGCATGCCTTCACGGCACGACGCATCCAGCAGCGTCTGGAAGCGACCCTGGAAATCCCGCCACTGGCCGGTACTGCACAGAAGATCATCAAGTTGCGTGTCGACCCCGACGCCACCATTGATGACATTACCGGCGTGGTTGAAACCGATCCGGCGCTGGCCGCCCAGGTCGTGAGCTGGGCTGCTTCGCCTTACTACGCCTCGACAGGCAAGATTCGCTCGGTCGAAGACGCAATCGTTCGTGTATTGGGTTTCGATCTGGTCATCAACCTGGCATTGGGCCTGGCACTGGGCAAGACCTTGAGCCTGCCCAAGGATCATCCACAGCAGACAACGCCTTACTGGCAGCAATCGATCTACACCGCCGCCGTCATCGAAGGCCTGACCCGCGCCATTCCGCGCCCCAAGCGCCCAGAAGGCGGCCTGACCTATCTGGCCGGCCTGCTGCACAACTTCGGCTACCTGCTGCTGGCCCATGTGTTCCCGCCGCATTTCTCGCTGATCTGCCGTCAACTGGAGGTCAACCCGCATCTGCATCACAGCTACGTCGAGCACCATTTGCTGGGCATCAGCCGCGAGCAGATCGGCGCCTGGCTGATGCGTTACTGGGACATGCCGGACGAACTGTCCACTGCACTGCGCTTCCAGCATGATCCGCACTACGCGGGCAAGCATTGCGAATACGCCAACCTGATCTTCCTGGCGGTACGCCTGCTGCGTGCCAACGGCGTCGGCTCGGGTCCTCAGCAGGAAATCCCGGACGAGTTGTTCGAGCGCCTGGGCCTGACCCGTGAAAAGGCCAACGAATCTGTCAGAAAGGTTCTGGAAGCCGAAGTCATGTTGCGTGAGCTGGCATCTCAGTTCGCTCAGTAATCGGCTTTTTCGCGAATGAATTCGCTCCCACATCCCATCTGTGGGAACGAATTTATTCGCAAATCCCCTCCATCATTGAAAGGTAAGTGAAAGCTTCTGCAATTAGGATCAGCTCACCACCGGCAAAAGACCGGCCAGCCAGAAAACCTGCCAAGCGCAGTTTCCGGCCCAATTAACAAAAATAAATGGTGATTGTGATGCTTGTTCCTACCCCGATTCATACCCTCCTTGCGCCTCCCCTCCACGTATTGCCTCTGCTGAGCTGATTCGTTCGTCCATCGTTCTGTAGCCGTATTACGCCTGGAGTATTTCTATGCTGACTTTCCTTGGCTTCGCCATGGTTATTGCGTTCATGTACCTGATCATGAGCAAACGCATGACCGCGCTTATTGCCCTGATCATCGTACCGATCATTTTTGCCCTGTTCGGCGGCTTCGGCCCGCAGATCGGCCCCATGATGCTGGCTGGCATCACCAAGCTGGCGCCTACCGGCGTCATGCTGATGTTCGCGATTCTCTACTTCGCCCTGATGATCGACTCGGGCCTGTTCGACCCGGCCGTGCGCAAGATCCTGAAAATGGTGAAAGGCGACCCGATGCGCATTTCGGTCGGCACTGCCGTACTGGCGCTGGTGGTGTCCCTGGACGGTGACGGCGCGACCACTTACATGATCTGCGTCGCCGCCATGCTGCCGCTCTACAGCCGTGTCGGCATGAGCCCGCGCATCATGGCAGGCCTGATCATTCTGGCTGGCGGCGTGATGAACATGACCCCATGGGGCGGCCCGACCGCTCGCGCAGCCAGCGCCTTGCATGTCGATGCTTCGGATATTTTCGTACCGATGATCCCTGCCATGCTGGCCGGTGTGGTCGCGATCCTGGTGATTGCCTACTTCTACGGCAAGCGTGAGCGTGCCCGTCTGGGTGAGCTGCACCTGCAAGGCGATGAAATCGATCACAGCGAAATCAGTGTTTCGCAGTTCCCCGATGCCCGTCGTCCGAAGATGATCTGGTTCAACGGTGCCCTGACTCTGGCGCTGATGGTTGCCCTGATGATGAGCCTGCTGCCTCTGCCAGTACTGTTCATGATCGCGTTCAGTATCGCGATGATCATCAACTACCCGAAACTCCAGGACCAGAAAGACCGTGTTGCGGCGCACGCCGGTAGCGTTCTGTCGGTGGTCGGCCTGATCTTCGCCGCCGGTATCTTCACCGGCATCCTGACCGGCACCGGCATGGTCGACGCCATGTCCAAAAGCCTGCTGGCTGTGATTCCGGAAGCCATGGGACCTTATCTGGCGGTCATCACTGCGCTGGCGAGCATGCCGTTCACCTTCTTCATGTCCAACGATGCGTTCTACTTCGGCGTATTGCCGGTACTCTCGGAAGCGGCAGCACATTACGGCATCACGCCGGTGGAAATGGCTCGTGCCTCGATTGTCGGCCAGCCGGTTCACCTGCTCAGCCCGCTGGTTCCATCGACCTATCTGCTGGTAGCACTGGCCGGTATCGACTTCGGCGATCACCAGCGTTTCACTCTGAAATGGGCGATCCTGGTCTGTATCTGCATCCTGATCGCGGCTCTGATGATGGGTATTTTCCCACTGGTCAGCAGCGTTTAAAGAGCGATTCGCCTCGCGGCCAGCCTGATCGCTGGCCGCGAGACACCAGCCATATGATTTGCAAAAGCCTTATCTCGATTGACCAGTGCCTGTGCAATGCGGGCTCGACTGCAAATGTCGTAAAGCGTCAGCTCATTACCCACTGCAACGTCAATCCATGGCCCTGAACGGGGCATGTCCATGGGGCTTCAAGCAGGCCGCGCCCCTGCTTCATGGCTGTCATTTCTGTCAGTAGCCGGGACCTTGGCCCTATTGCACTCTGTATGCGATGGGCGACCACACGTTCTGTTTATTGTCATCCAGCGACCAGTGTGATTGCGTCCATATCAACTTCACAAGGAGATACCTAGAAATGGACACTTCCAATGCTCGCTCCGCTGGCAGTCTGGACCCGTCGTTTGGCACCGACGGCATTTTTACCTTTTCCAACGACGTTTACGGCTCCTTCTCCATCGCCGGGATCGTATCTGGCCCCGACGGGGGCACCATCGTTGCCGGTCGAGGGCAAGGCGATGTCTACGCCATTGCCCGGCTGACGGAGAACGGTCAACCCGTTCCACAGTTCGGCCAGGACGGCATGGTCACCGGTCAATTCAAACCCGGTAAAACGGCAGCCGCCGGAGTGCCGGCTTATACCCCGGACGGCAAGATTCTGATCTCTGGCTTTTACAAGGAAGAACCACTGGCAGAGCATAAACCCGCGCTTGCACGCCATCTCGTTACCGGCGAAATCGATACCGGATTCGGTGAAAACGGCGTCGTTTTTTTCGATTTCCCGCCTCCGAAATCTCCCGCCCCCGAGAAGACTCAGCCCGCGGGCGGACCACCCGATACCGCCTATGAACTCTTCAGCTTCAAAATCACGCCCTTGCCGGATGGAAAGATCGTCTTCTCTGGAGTCACTCAGGCGAACAGAAACGATGGGGCCACCAAATTCAGCGTGCTCGGTCGCATGAATGCTGACGGTTCGCTGGACAATACTTTCGCGGACAAGGGCTACCTGTATCCGAAGCCCCCGCAAAATATCGTAGATCAGCATCTGGTTCTTGAGGACGGAAGCATCCTGCTGGCCGGTCAGATGGAAAACACCCCGGAACATACAGGATACGTTGCCCGTTATCTGTCAAATGGCGAGCTTGATCGGACGTTCGGTTCCGCAGGATATCGGCTCATAGACGGGCTGGAAGGCGGGCACATCACGGCAATCGCACTTCATGGAACAAATGGCCTTATCGTGGGTGCCAACAAACGTAACTTCAGCGGCCTTAGCCCATGGAGCGCCGTACTACGGGGTTTGACGACCGATGGTGCCTGGGACACAGGTTTCAACGGCGGTAACGCCGTAGAGGTAAAACTGGGCACCAGTGGTCACAAGTTGCTCCTCAAGGATCTTGTCGCCGACGGCGACGGCATTGTGCTGCTGGGTGATATGGGCAATATCGCATTAGCCCGCTACCGTCTGGATGGCACTCCGGACGCGTCTTATGGAAATTCGGGCTGGTGGGAATATTCCGGCAGGGAAAGCAACAGTCTGCTCAGGCAGCCCGACGGAAAAATCGTCGCCACCGCAATGGGCAACAGCGGCGAGAAAATTGTCGCTCGCTATATGGGAAGCTGATCTTCCCTGAAACGGCAGAACCCGTCAGAGCACATGCCTGGTGCTCCGACGGGTTCTCACTGATTTATGACAGTTTTATTTCAATGAACCAGTACCTGTGCGATGCTGGCGACAAGGCCAAAGGCCGACTACAAGCTTTAGTAGAGCGTCATAAAAATTTCCGCTCGCTACACGCTGCACCTTCAATCCTTCGCCCTGAATGGGGCTGATCCCAGGGGGCTCTCAGTATGCTGACCCTGCTCGATTTGTTATCCGCCGTGGCCCTGTTGATCTGGGGCACGCATATCGTGCGCACCGGAATTCTTCGCGTATATGGCGCCCAGTTGCGCCGCGTCCTCAGCGAGAACATGTCCAAACGGCCGCTCGCGTTTATCGCAGGCATTCTGGTGACTGCCATGGTCCAGAGCAGCAACGCCACCGCCATGCTGGTGACGTCGTTCGTGGGCCAGGGTTTGATGAGCCTGACACCGGCACTGGCAATCATGCTGGGAGCCGATGTGGGGACGGCATTGATGTCGCGGGTACTGACCCTCGATCTGTCCTGGCTTTCACCGCTGCTGATTTTCCTGGGCGTGATTTTCTTCCTGTCGCGCAAGCAGACACGCGCCGGCCAGTTGGGCCGGGTCGCCATAGGGCTGGGCCTGATCGTGCTCGCGCTGGAACTGATCGTCAGTGCAACTGCGCCCATCACCCAGGCCTCCGGGGTAAAGGTGCTGTTCGCCTCACTGACCGGCGACCTGATGCTCGATGCACTGGTCGGCGCTCTGTTCGCGCTGATTTCCTATTCCAGTCTGGCGGCGGTATTGCTGACCGCCACACTGGCAGGGGCCGATGTCATCGGCTTGCCGGTCGCGATCGGTCTGGTGATCGGCGCCAATATCGGTAGCGGCCTGCTGGCCTTTCTCAGTACCAGCATGCAGAACGTTGCCGGTCGGCAGGTGGCGCTGGGCAGCCTGCTTTATAAGCTGCTGGGGCTGTTGCTGATCATTCCGGTGCTCGACCCGCTGGTGCACTGGCTTTCTTCCCTGGGCTTCAGATCTCAGGAACTGGTCATCGGCTTTCACCTGATCTACAACACCGCGCGCTGCCTGCTGATGCTGCCCACCGTCGGCCCGATGGCACGCCTGTGCGCCGCCTTGCTGCCTTATCAGGCCGAAACCAACGGCCCGGCCAAAGCACGGCATCTGGATCTCGCAGCCTTGTCGACACCCAGTCTGGCGCTGGCCAATGCCGTGCGTGAAACCCTGCGCATGGGCGACCTGATCGAAAGCATGCTGGGCTCGATGCTTGCAGTACTGAAGGGCACGCAAACGGCTGTCACTCAGGAAGTCCGCCGCCTGAACGATGATGTGGAAGCGCTCTACAGCGCGATCAAGCTGTATCTGGCGCAGATGCCCCGTGAAGAACTGGGCGAACACGACAATCGTCGCTGGGCGGAAATCATCGAGCTGACCATCAACCTGGAGCTGGCCAGCGACCTGATCGAACGCATGCTGCGCAAGATCCAGCAGCAGAAGACCTCCCAGCGCCGCACGTTCTCGGAAGTCGGTCTGGAAGAACTGGCCGATCTGCATGTCCAGCTACAGTCCAACCTGCGCCTCGGTCTGTCGGTCTTTCTCAGTTCGGACGAAGAAAGCGCCCGCCAGTTGCTCAGGGAAAAACGCCGTTTCAGGGCGTTGGAGCGGCGTCTGGCCCATGCCCATGTCAGCCGCCTGCAACGCAAGGTCGTGCAGAGCATCGAAACCAGTTCGCTGCACCTTGAGCTCATCGCTGACATGAAACGCCTCAACTCGCTATTCTGCAGCAGCGCTTATGCCGTGCTGGGAACAGCCGATACCGGAGCCTTGTCGAGCGAGAGTATTCAAGAGCAATCGGTGTGAACGTACCAGGCAGCGCGAAGTCTGTTAAACATACCGGCCCGCAAGGAAAGCTGCTTTATGCGTTGCCTGCTGTTCGCTTGTCTGCTTCTGAGTTCTCTCCCTTCGCTGGCCCTTGATCGTCTTCAGGTCGAGGGCTATCTGTTACCCAACGGCCTGCAAGTCCTGCTCAAACCGGGCTACGAAAAAGGTCATGTGGCGATTCGGCTGGTGGTCGGCATAGGCTTCGATGACTTTGCCTGTCAAGACAAGGAACTGCCGCACCTGCTGGAACATTTGTTGTTCAGCGGCACCGACGACAGCGGCGAAGGCGGCCTCGAAGAGCGCATGCAAGCCCTGGGTGGCGAATGGAATGCGTTCACCAGCAACACCGACACCACGTTCGTGATCGAGGCTCCAGCCAGCAATCAGCGCAAGGTTCTGGATCTGCTGCTGGAGGTTCTGACCAACACCGAACTGCTGCAAAGCCGCTTCGATGAGGTCAAACGCATCGTCGAGCGCGAAGACGGCGGCCACTTTTCCCACCTGCAGCGCCTGCTCGATCGTCGTGAGTCCAATAGTGGCGCAAGCAGCCAGTTGGCGATGGAGCTGGGTCTCAAATGTGCCGAGCGCCCTCAGGTCGACGACATTATCCTCGAGCAGGTCGAGGATGTCTTCGCAAGCTGGTACGCCCCCAACAATATGACGTTGATCGTGGTGGGCGACCTCGACCGGTTGCTGCCCAGCTATCTGGAGCGCACCTACGGGCAACTCAATCCCACCGATCCTATAGAGCATCCACCGCTGGCAGAAAGCAATGGCACGGCCCAGGCCTCGAGCACCCTGATCCGTGGTTTGCTGGGCGAGGGCGCACGCCTGCACCTGACCTTCACCGAGCCGCAGCTCGAGAAGCAGCACGACGAGACATGGGAGCTGGTCGAGGCTTATCTGGACTGGGCGCTCTACACGGAACTACGCCTCAAGCACGGCCTGTCCTATGGACCGTCGGCGAATCGTGAAGTGTTCGGGGAGGTCGGCTTCATGAGCCTCAATGCCGATCTTGAACGCGGTGACATCAATGAGGCCGAGCAAAGCATCCGCAATCTGCTCAAGCGACTGAACAAGGAAGGCATGCAACCGGCCACCTTCGCCCGTCTGCAACAGGCCGCCATCGCCCGACAGGCCTGGGCAGTGCAAGGCAACAGTGCGCTGGCCGACTATTACTGGAGCGCGCTCAATGACTATGAAAACGGGCGCTTTGCCGACCCGGTCAAACGCATCAGGGCCGTAAGCCTGGACACCGCCAATCACGCCATGCGCCAGTTACTGGCCAAGCCCGGTTACTGGCGGGTCGAAAAATCATTGCTGAGCTATGACGACTTGTATGGGCTGGCTGCGCTGGTTGTCGGGCTGATCGGGTTGCTGGTGTTCTGGCGAGTGCGCAGACGTGCGCGCAAATGATCGCTGTCAGAGCGGTATTTACACAGACCTTGGCATTGATATGCTGCCGGGGTTTTAACGCCGATGAAAGTGAAGTGCCAAAATGCCTGACTGGAACGCCTACGTAACTCGCACCCTGAGCTTGATAAGACGCTACCCGGGGGTCATTGCGGCAGGTGGTTTCATCTCCGGGATCGCCAGTTTCATTCTGGTGGACCGTCAGGCCGGACTGGCGACCTGGATCGCGGTTGTCATGCTGATCAGCTGGCTGTGGCTGATGATCGAAAACAGCGTGGTGCAACTGTTCAGCAAGAAGTTCGGTCGGGAAATCCCCCAGGGTCTGCTGCGTTACGGTACGCAGTTGATCCATCAGGAAAGCCTGTTTTTCGTATTGCCGTTCTTCATCATCACCACGACCTGGAACAGCGGGCAACTGGTGTTCACGGCCTTGCTGGGCGCAGCAGGGCTGATCTCGATCATCGATCCGCTGTACTACAAATGGCTGGCACCACGGCGCTGGCTGTTCATGGCCCTGCACACATTGACGCTGTTCGCGGCACTGCTCACGGCACTGCCCATCATTCTCAACCTGACCACTTCGCAAAGTTACAAACTGGCGCTGGGTATCGCCATGCTGCTGTCGTTCCCCAGTCTGGCTTCGAGCTTTCCGATCAATACCTGGCGGCGCGGCGTGGCGGTCATCGTCGTGACGCTGGCGGTGGGCAGCGCTGGCTGGTTGCTGCGCTCCTGGGTGCCGCCTGCGACCTTGTGGCTGACCGAGGTCGCCGTCAGCACCGACTTCGACAACAAGAGCCGTACACCGGGCGAGAGCATCAGGCAGATAAGCGCCACACAGCTGCGCCGCGACGGCTTGTACGCCTATACCGCCATCAACGCCCCGCGTGGTCTGGAAGAGCGTATCTACCATGTCTGGCGACGGAACGGCGAAGAAGTGGACCGCATCGCGCTGGATATCCATGGCGGACGCAAGGAAGGCTATCGCGCCTGGACCCACAAGCAGAACTTCCCCAAGGACGTGGTCGGGCGCTGGCAGATCAGGGTGCTCACAGAAGACGGGCAAATGATCGGCGTGCTGCGCTTTGAAGTCACCGATACCGATCAACCGGCAGTCACACGACCAACAGGCAGGCTGATCAAGCTAAAACCGGGCGGCGATGATGAAGAGCCGACACCGCAACCGGCTCCAGAGCAAAAGAGCGAACCGCAACCTGAGAAACCCGCATCAGAGCCGGCGTCCGAAGCACCGGCTGAGCAATGACGAATCAGGTCGCGGTAGCGCCGAAGAACCAGTAGCAGACCAGAATGGCAGCAACGACACCCGAGAACTCGGCCAGCAGGGCGCAGCCCACGGCGTGCCGTACCCTCTGGATACCCACCGCGCCGAAATACACCGCCAGCACGTAGAAGGTGGTTTCGGTGCTGCCCTGAATCGTGGCGGCAGCCAGCGCGGCAAAGCTGTCCACACCCTGGGTCTGCATGGTTTCGATCAACAACGCCCGCGCCGCACTGCCGGAGAAAGGCTTGACCATGGCGGTCGGCAGCGCATCGACGAAGCGTGTGTCCCAACCCAGCCATTCCACCAGATGGCGGATACCTTCCAGACCGAAGTCCAGTGCACCGGAAGCCCGCAATACGCCTACCGCACACAGCATCGCCACCAGATAGGGCAACAGGTTCTTCGCAACGTCGAACCCTTCCTTGGCACCTTCGACAAAGGCCTCATAAACCTGCACCTTGCGCAGCGCACCAATGATCATGAACAGCATGATCAGGCCGAACAGGGTCAGATTACCGAGGATGGAAGACAGGCCGGCCAGGGCCGCCGCCGACAGCGTACCCAGAAAAGCCATGAAGCCACCGAGCAGCAGTGCGCCCGGTATCAGATAGGCCAGCACCACCGGGTCCCACAGGCGCAGACGCTGCATGAACGCCACCGACAGCAGCCCCACGATGGTCGATACGCTGGTGGCCAGCAGAATCGGCAGGAATACCAGCGTCGGGTCCGGTGCGCCTTGCTGGGCGCGGTACATGAAGATCGTCACTGGCAGCAATGTCAGGGACGAGGCATTGAGCACCAGGAACAGGATCTGCGCGTTACTGGCGGCGGTCTGGCTGGGGTTCAGTTCCTGCAGAGAGCGCATCGCCTTGAGGCCGATGGGCGTGGCGGCGTTATCCAGGCCCAGAGCGTTGGCAGCGAAGTTGAGGGTAATCAGGCCCAGTGCGGGATGGCCCGGCGGCACTTCCGGCATCAGGCGCAGAAACAGCGGCCCCAGCACCTTGGCCAGCCAGTCGACAATCCCGGCCTTTTCGGCAATCCGCAGAAAGCCCAGCCAGAGCGTGAGCGTGCCGAACAGCAGCACCATCACTTCGACCGAAAGCTTGGCCATCGCAAAGATGCTCTCGACCATCGCGGCAAAAATACCGGCGTTGCCCCCAATCAGCCATTGCCCCATGGCAGACACGCACGCAACGACAAAAAAACCAAGCCACAAGCCATTGAGCATCGGATACGTCCTTCACAAGATGCGGGGATGATAACGGCGGGGCGAGCCTGAGGGAAATCCGTAGCGCCAGATACGACAAACCCCGGAAAGTCCGGGGTTTGTCGGTGCAACCGATCAGCGATCAGTCAGCAAGCGGAGTAGCGGCAGGAACCGGGTCCTTGCTGCGCCAGTGCGGCAGGGAGTTCCAGTAGCGCTGGCCCTTGGCTTCGTCGTACATGCCTTCCCAACGCGCGATAACCAATACCGCCAGGGCGTTACCGATCACGTTCAGTGCGGTACGCGCCATGTCCATGATGCGGTCGACACCGGCGATGAACGCCAGACCTTCCAGCGGAATACCGGCGCTGCCCAGAGTGGCCAGCAGTACCACGAAGGAAACGCCCGGAACGCCGGCGATGCCCTTGGAGGTGACCATCAGGGTCAGCACCAGCATCATCTGCGCGCCGACCGAAAGATCGATACCATACAGTTGGGCAATGAAGATGGCCGCGATGCTCTGGTACAGAGTCGAGCCGTCGAGGTTGAACGAGTAGCCGGTCGGTACCACGAAGCTGCAGATGGCTTTCGGCGCGCCGTAGGCTTCCATCTTCTGGATCACACGCGGCAGGACCGTTTCGGAACTGGCGGTGGAGTAGGCCAGGATCAGCTCGTCCTTGAAGATGCGGATCAGCTTCATGATCGAGAAGCCGAACATGCGAGCGATCAGGCCCAGCACCACGAAAGCGAAGAAGGCGATGGCCACGTAAACCAGGATCACCAGCTTGGCCAGCGGCAGCAGGGACGCGAAACCGAAGTTGGCGACTGTCACCGAGATCAGAGCGAATACGCCGATCGGGGCGTAGTTCATGATCATGTGGGTGACTTTGAACATGGTTTCCGAGACGCCCTGGAACATTTTCACCAGCGGATCACGTACTTCGGCCTGCAGGCTGGAAAGACCCAGACCGAACAGCACCGAGAAGAAGATGATCGGCAGCATTTCGCCACGCGCCATGGCGGCGAAAATGTTGGAAGGGATCAGGTTGAGGATCGTCGCGATGAAGGCGTGATCGTGCTGAACCTCGGCAGTGGTCTGCTGGTACTTCGAGATATCGACCGTGCCCAGGGTGCTCATGTCGATGCCCGCGCCCGGCTGGAACACGTTGGCCAGGACCAGACCGACCAGAATCGCGATGGTGGTGACGACTTCGAAGTAAATGATGGTCTTGAGACCGATGCGACCCAGCTTCTTAGCGTCGCCCACACCGGCGATACCGACGATCAGCGAGGCAATCACGATCGGGATCACGATCATTTTGATAAGACGAATGAAGATATCGCCTGCTGGTTGCAGGATATTACTGATCCACCAGGCCTTCTCGGCACTGAAGTGGTTGAGCAACGCACCGAGGGCAATCCCCAGTACCAGTCCAATCAGAATCTGCCAGGCCAGACTCAGCTTTGCCTTCTTCATTCAATTACCCTTGTTTTTAGTGGCTGAACATATCCAGAACCGACATGCTGAAACTGTTTTTTCCAGAGACAGTGTCGAAACCGGAAACGCCCAGAAAAGGTCCCTGCAAACGAGCAATAGCGCTCTATAGCAGGTGAAAAAAGGCGCAACTATTCCCATGGCACTCTGGTACGTCTAATGCCATAAACGACTACCTCATGCCAAATCGGCATACGAAAACGAGAATTCGTATCTAATAACGACACAAATGAGTTGTCCGTATTGCCCCCACAAGTGGCTAGAACGTCGCTTCCAGCATGGCAAGGGGATGGTTCGGGAACGGCATGACGCAATGGAATGCCCGGAGCAATTCCATCGCAATTTATTGGATCGACGGTCGTCGCAATACAGTGAAAGAGGCCGTATCGGCAGGGGAAAACCCAGCCAGAGGCTGGCTGGGTCGATGGTTCTCGATCATACATTCAGCAACATATTTGACCGATAGAATGAGCGCGCAGGCACTTGCACACTCGATTGGATAGCTCGATACCGTTTTCTGAAGCGTGCTCTTACAGTTTGGCTTTTACCGCTGCCAATCCCTCCTTGTCGTCGATGGTCTTCACGCCATCGAGCCACTTGTCCAGAACCGCCGGGTTGGCCTTGATCCAGGCTTTGGCAGCCTCGGCATTGCTGACTTTCTTGTTCGCCACCTCGGCCATGATGCTGTTTTCCATTTCCAGGGTGAAACTCAGGTTGCTCAGCAGTTTGCCCACATTCGGGCAGGCCTCTGCGTAACCCTTGCGGGTCAGGGTGTAGACCGAACCGGTTTCACCGAAGTATTTCTCGCCGCCCTTGAGATAGCGCATGCCCTTGATCTGCACGTTCATCGGGTGCGGCGTCCAGCCCAGGAAGACGACAAAGGCTTTCCTCCTGACGTTGCGGTTCACTTCGGCCAGCATGGCCTGTTCGCTGGACTCCACCAGTTTCCAGTCGCCCAGCCCGAATTCGTCTTTCTTGATGATTTCCTGCAACGACAGGTTGGCCGGCGCGCCGGAACCGATGCCGTAGATTTTCTTGCTGAACTTGTCGGCGAATTTGTTCAGGTCGGCGAAATCATGCACACCGGCATCCCAGACATAGTCGGGTACGGCCAGAGTGAATTCAGTACCTTGCAGGTTCTTGGCCAACTGGGTCACGTCGCCGGTGGCCACGAACTTGTCGTAGAAACCCTGTTGCGCTGGCATCCAGTTACCCAGAAACACATCCAGCTGACCGTCCTTGAGGCCACCGAAGGCAATCGGCACCGCCAGGGTATCGACCTTGGCCTTGTAACCCAGACCATCGAGCAGCAACCCGGTAATGGCGTTGGTGGCAGCAATGTCGCTCCAGCCGGGGTCGGCCATTCTTACCGTGCTGCAACTCTGGTCAGCGGCATGCGCCGCCAGGCTGCAGAACGTCATGACACCGACTGCCAGTGCTGTGGATAACTTATTCATGGATATGACCCTTTTGGTTTTCTCGGTGATGGCAGGGTTCAAGGTTGTGGATAACGTGCCTTGCGCTCCAGATCGTCCAGATCAATGTGGTTGCGCATGTACTGCTGACTGGCGTCTACCAGTGGCTGGTGATCCCAACTCTTCAGCTTGCCGATGGCCAGTGTGCGGGCGACGAAACGCCGACGACGCTGGCTGGCGAGCACCTGGTGGTGTATCGCCGGTATGTCCCATCTGGCACGGGCTTCGGCCAGAAAATCATTGAATATCTGTTGATGGACAGGCGACTGGCTCAGTTCTTCCTGTTCCTTTGGATCGTTGTCCACATCGAACAATAGGCACGGGTCCTGTTCCGAGTAGATGAATTTGTAGGCGCCCCGACGAATCATCATCAAGGGACTGGTGGTGCCTTCGGCCATGTATTCGCCGAATACCTCGTCGTGGCCGCCTGCGCCTTGCAGATGCGGCAACAGAGAACGCCCGTCCAGCGGCAGCCCACTGTCCAGTTGGCCTTCAGCCAGATCGACGAAGGTCGGCAGCAGATCGGCGGTGGACACCGAAGCGCTGACGCGGCCCGCCTTGAACTGCCCCGGCGCGTAAACCAGCAGCGGCACCCGCGCCGACATCTCGAACCAGTGCATTTTGTACCAGAGGCCGCGCTCGCCCAGCATGTCGCCGTGGTCACCCGAAAACACAATGATGGTGTCTTCGGCCAGCCCCGTTTCTTCGAGGGTCTGCAGCAGTTTGCCGACGTTGTCGTCTATATAGCTGCAGGCACCGAAGTAGGCGCGACGGGCATCGCGGATCTTGTCCACCGGCAGAGGCTTGTCCCACAGGTCATAAACCTTGAGCAGGCGCTGCGAGTGAGGGTCCAGCGTTTCCTGATCGGCGTGAGCTACCGGCAGCGGGATGTCTTCGTCGCGGTACAGATCCCAGTAGCGTTTGGGGATGGTGTACGGGTCGTGAGGATGAGTCATGGAAACAGTCAGGCAAAACGGTGCGTCACCGTCCTGACGAACATGATCGAACAAGTATTGCTGTGCCTTGAACACCACTTCTTCATCGAAATCCAGCTGGTTAGTGCGCACGCACGGCCCGGCCTGAAGTACCGACGACATGTTGTGATACCAGCTCGGGCGCACCTCCGGTTCGTCCCAGTTCACCGCCCAGCCATAATCGGCCGGGTAGATATCGCTGGTCAGCCGCTCTTCGTAGCCATGCAACTGGTCCGGGCCGCAGAAATGCATCTTGCCCGCCAGCGCGGTCTTGTAGCCCAGGCCACGCAAGTAGTGGGCATAAGTCGGGATGTCCGCAGGAAAATCCGCGGCATTGTCATAGGCACCGATCCTGCTCGGGAGCTGGCCACTGACCAGCGTAAAACGCGAGGGCGCACACAAAGGGCTGTTGCAATAGGCGGAGTCGAACACCACGCCTTCGGCAGCCAGGCGACTCAAGTTAGGCATTTTCACAGGAGACGGTGCGTAGAACGGCAACATTGGCGCGGCCATTTGATCGGCCATGATGAACAGAATATTTTTGCGCTTCATGTAATCGCTACATCCCATAGTTGGCAGTTATACAAAAAATGCTGTATTCGAGGATGAAGACATGCAGATTTGCGGTAAAGCCCACACAAAACAATGCCTAGGATAAGCACAGCTTATGTTTGAAGCCCTCGGTGACCTGTCTCTGGACCTGCTGCGAGCCTTTGAAGCAGCGGCCCGCCTGCGCAGTTTCACGGCCGCTGCCATGGAGCTGGAAACGACCCAGCCTGCGGTCAGCCAGCAGATAAAGCGCCTGGAAGAACAATTGGCGATTCGTCTGTTCAACCGGGTCTATCGCGGGATCGAGCTGACCGAAGCCGGGGAAATCCTCTTCAGCCATGTGCAGAGTGGCTTGCAGTCCATCGAAAGCGGACTGGTCGCGATTACCGAGCGGCGCCAGAACGAAGTGCTGCAGGTGGCGACCGACTTTGCATTTGCCTCCTATTGGCTGATGCCGCGTCTGCATCGCTTCCACAAGCATCACCCGGATGTGGACGTCAGTCTGGTGACCAGCGAGCGCAGCCACAGCATGCTCAGCGCCGATATCGATGTGGCGGTGTTGTTCGGGGACGGGCGCTTCAAGCAGGGTGAAAGCCGCTGGCTGTTCAGCGAAGAGGTATTTCCGGTGTGCAGTCCGCAACTGCTTGCCGGTCGGGCGACGCCTTTGCCCAATGAGGCGCTGCGAGAGTTTGCGCTGTTGCATTTGCGTAGCGAAGGCAACAACAACTGGTTCGACTGGGCCGGCGTATTCCGGGCGCTCAATATTCCTCAGGCACCGGCCCCCGGACAGTTGCGCTTCGACAATTACACGCTGCTGATCCAGGCCGCCATCGCCGGGCAGGGGGTTGCCATTGGCTGGCGGCATCTGGTGGACGATCTGCTGGATCAGGGCCTGCTTTGCCGCCCCATCGCAGCCACGGCGATTTCCGCCTGCGGTTATTACGTGATCCTGCCCCAGCGCAAGCGACGGCTACAGGTCGTGCAACAGTTTGTCGACTGGCTGGCCAGCGAACAGGCGCTCAGTGGCGACTCATTAAGTGGCAAACCGCTACCATCGATTGCGGTTTGATCCTGATCTGTGGATAACTGGGAGCCATATTGGATCAGGGAGGGCTGGGCAATGCAGGATGTCCAGGGCTATCACGCCCACATTTATTTCGACGCACAGACTATCGAACAGGCACGGGCCTTGTGCGAAGCCGCCACAGCAAAGTTCGACGTGCAAATGGGCAGGGTTCATGAGCGACTGGTAGGGCCGCATCCGGACTGGAGCTGCCAACTGGCATTCGGGCACTCGCAGTTTGCCGATGTGATGCTGTGGCTGGCGCTCAATCGAAACGATCTGGTGGTCTTTGTGCACCCGCTCACGGGCGATGAGTTGAAGGATCACACCGAACACGCCATCTGGATGGGAGAAATCCGGCCTCTGGATGTCTCCATATTCAAGGCCTGAACCACAGCTCGTGGAGACACGGACTGCGTATGACCTGCTCCGCTATAAGCAGTGAAGATGTTCCAGATCATGGAAGGGTGAGTTCCACTTCAGGCAAATGGCTTCAGCAGTGGTTTGTCGGTAATGTTTGAATCCAATAGCGCTATCCCGTGGAGAGGTCATCACATGGACATTCGCACTCTGAAAAATCTCATGCAAGTCGCCCAGTGCGGCTCTCTGACCGCCGCGTCCGAAATCTGCTGCCTCAGTGTCCAGGCGCTGGCCGCGCAATTGAACAAGGTCGAAGCGCAGTTTGGCTTCAAGCTTTTCAAGCGCTCAAACAAGGGCCTGACCCTGACCAGCGCGGGCCAGGAACTCGAGCCCTATATGGAACAGGTGCTGGAGGCTTCCCGGCAACTGGACAACAAGGTTGCCGCGCTCAATGTGTCGTCCTCGCGAATCCTGCGGGTGGCGCTCAACAGCACCTTGTCGAGCGAGGTCAATCGCTGCATCGTGGCGCGCATGATCGAGGCGTTCGACGACTGCCAGCTGGAGTTCAGCTACGCCGAATCGGTAGAGAACCTGAGCAAGCTCAATCACGAGAGCTTCGATATGGCAGTGCTGATCGGACCGCAATCCATAAGGCCCAGCGTTCTGCTGCCCTTCGTGCAAGTCCAGGTCGTGGGCGTGCATTGCGGCCCGAAAGATACACCGCTGTCTGCGCTCAATGAAAAACTCCAGGTTCGCCCCAGCAGCAATTGCCCGTACTCGGACAGCTTCCAGCGCTTCATTGCCGGCGGCACGCCCAAGAAAGGCAAGCCGCCGAGCATTGTGTACTCGGGCAGCGAGACCCTGACGCTCTCTTTGATCAGGCAACTGGACGGCATTGGCCTGGTATCCAGAAGCGTTGCCGAACACAGTGGCCTGACCATCGTGCCTGGCTTCGAGGACTCGCTGGAGGTGCATCTGGTGGTGAACAATTCGAGCCTGTCGTGCCAGGCCCTGAATTACGTGGTTCACACCGCATTACAGGACAGCACTGATAGCAATGTAGGCCGCCACACCCAGCGCCACACTGAGAAACAGATTCCTGCTCAGGTATGCGCATAACAGCGTCGGGATCGCGGCAAGAAACTCGGGGCGGTCCAGTTGCAGTTGCTGGTTCTTGATCAGCAGCGGGGTGACGGTAATGGCGGCAACGATCGCCACAGGCAGGTATTCCAGCGCCTTGGCGATAAAGTCCGGCCAGTGCTCGGTATTGACCTGCAACGGCAGGGTGCGTGGCAACAGCGTGACGGCGACCATCGCCGCCACCGCCAGAATCAGGAACGTTTGTTCAGACATAGTCCGGCCCCGCAACCCAGGAGTGTGGCAATAAATACATTGAAGGCGGAATCGCCCAGCAGGCTGAGCCCGCCCATGGCAACCACGGCCACCATTGCTGCAATGAGCTTCTTGCGGGTATCGCACAGCGAAACCAGCACGTAGAGCATCATGGCGCTCAAGGCGTAGTCGAGTTTGTAGCTCACCAGATGCGCCGCATACTGCGCGCACAAGGCACCGATCAGACCACCGGCCACCCACGCCGTATGGCAGTAGAGGTTGAAGCCGATCAGATAACGGGCCGTGACAGGCTGGTCCTTGCCGAGCCGTACGCTGTGGAAGGCGAACGACTCGTCGGTCAGTTCTGCGCCATAACAGAAACGCTCCAGCCGGGTCAGTTTCAGGGGACGCAAGGCCTTGGCCATGTACACCGACATCAGCATGTGCCGGGCATTGATCAGGAACGTCGTGAGAATGATCGTCGGCAACGAAGCCCCCGCGCTCAGCAGCGCCAGAGCAGCGAACTGCGAAGCACCGGCATAGACGAACAGGCACATCGCGACCGGCAACCAGAGCGGAAAGCCCGCGTTGATCGCCATGAGCCCGAACACGAAGGCAACGGCAAAGTAGCCGGCCACGACCGGGCTGGCTTCAGCGAATGCACTGGACTTCTGCTTGGGAGCCGACATGGTTTGATCGATCGATAGCTTGCTCAAAGGTCTTTCTCGCAAGTGATTTCGCCTTTGGGCTCATGAAAACCCAGGCTGTTCCAGAAATTGCGCCCCACCAGATTATCGCCGTCGACGAACAGAAACATGCGTCGCACATTGAGACGTTTCATGTCCGCGGTGGCAGCATCCACCAGACACTGTCCGACGCCCTGACCACGATATTCAGGACTGACCGCCAGATGATTGATGGTCCCGCGCGTCCCCAGTACACCACCCATGACCGCACCGACGACATCACCTTTGGCATCCTTGGCCAGATAGGCGATGGTGGTTTCGCGGGTCAGGATTCGCTGCAGACATTTGGTGTCCTGCCATTGGCAGAAAGCGACTTCCTTGAAAGAGCGGAAAAAGTTCTCAAGCAACGCGGCATCCTGATAAGTCGCTCGTTTGAGAAGGGCAATTTCTGCGGGTTCGAGATTTTCAGCGAACAATGTCAAAAGACGTCCCCGGCAAGGAAAATGAAATAGCCATGATCTGACGATAGGCCATTTTGTGCGGGTCGCGATTGCTCGCAGGCGTTACGTAATGGCGCATTTCCCGGTCCAGGAAGAACGTGGTGTCCAGCACTTCATCGTAGGTGAGTGCCGCCAGTTGTTCTTCCTTGGTGTTGTACAGCCGGCTCTGGGCACCCTCGACGTTCTGCTTGCCCCAGAAATGCACACCGCTGAAAGGGTAGCCATCGCAATGAATGCCTTCGGGGGTGATTTCCAGCGTCTTGCCCGGTTTGATCTCGATACGGATCTGATGGATCTGACACTGCCAGACCTTGTTGTGCAGTTCCGGCGGCAGTACGTGCTTATAGACTTCAAAATCCAGGTCTATAAGGCTGCGCACCACAGGCGAGGCGATAACCTCTTCGGAAAAGTCCTGAAAATGCCGCTCCAGGCCGCCAACGTAGCGGTTATGAGCGGTGGACTGGACATAGGCACGATGTTCGAGTTGGCGCAGGTCGCGAGTGACGGGGTTGTACTCAAAGTCGCTATAGCGGCGAAACCGCATGCCTGAATCGGCCTGCCCGTAGTACTTGTCTTCTTCCATGTTCTCCCAGCTCTTGGTGAGCCGGATGAAATCGGCGAAATGACCGTACAGACTAAAATCGCTGCCTAGAACATTTGCAAACTTGTCACGTTGTAGCGAGTGGCCAACTTCCTTGTTCAAGACAAGCATTTTCAGGGTCCTTTTCTACGGTGAGCGCCTAATTTAGACGTCACGGCAGATAGTTCCATGAAAAAGAATTTCAGGCATATCAAGCCCTGATTGATGACCCCGAAGGGCTGCCGTCACCAGCAGGCAGCCCGTTTCGCCTGTGCTACTGAATCAATTCAGTACGCCATCGAGGATAGCGTAGACGATACCTGTGCCCACTGCGATCAAGACCACATCGGTGCCCAAACGACGCCATTCGTAACCGTCATAGCGCGGCAGGTATTGCAACGAGCGGGCATCCAGACGTTTGCCATAGCCGGGCGGAAGTGGTTTGCCCTTGACGATATGTATACCCGGCGGCAGCGGCTGGCCTCGCCCGATCACATCACGATGCTGCTGGAAGGTCTGGCGAACCTGGCCGAAGTCCTGAGGAGGACGATTGCCGCCACGCTTATCCTGATGGCCCGGATTGCCATTACCTTTGTTGCCGCCATTGCCACGATCGCCGGGACCGCCATTGTTCTGCGGACCTTGATGCTGACCACCCCGATTGTCATCACGACCATCGCGCTGATCCGGTGGTGCGGCCTGCAGCAGCGGACTGGCACCGATCAACAGGATACCCAGACCGGCAATAAAACGGTTTGGCAGTTTCATGAAGGTTTACCTCAGCATTCAATGGCTCAAAAAAGGGTTCAGGACCATGGTCATGAACCCTTGTGTCTCGCTACATAGAATAGCTAATGGCGTATTGATTCCTCTGTATCAGGAACTTTACCTTCAGGCGTGACGAGCCTGACGCACCCCTTTGGCCAACGCGGTGCAAAGGCTCAGCACATCGTCTACAGCCTCGTCGGGCGATTTGGCTGTGGCGATCTTGTCCACCAGCGCCGAACCGACCACCACGCCATCGGCCAGACGCGCGATGGCAGCAGCCTGTTCAGGCGTACGAATGCCGAAACCGACACTGATGGGCAGGCTGGTATGGCGACGCAGGCGTGCAATGGCTTCGGTGACATGCTCGGTGGTGGCCGAACCGGCACCGGTCACACCAGCGACGGACACGTAGTAGACGAAACCGGAGCTGCGCTCCAGCACACGTGGCAGACGTGCGTCATCGGTGGTTGGCGTGGTCAGGCGAATGAAATCGATACCCGAAGCCTGGGCAGGCGTAGCCAGCTCGGCATCGTGCTCGGGCGGCAGGTCGACGATGATCAGCCCGTCCACACCGGCATCCTTGGCAGCAGCGACAAAAGCGTCCACACCAAAACGGTGAATCGGGTTGTAGTAACCCATCAGCACGATAGGTGTGGTCTGGTCTTCGACGCGGAACTCGCTGACCATCTGCAGGGTTTTCAGCAGAGTCTGACCGGCGTCCAGGGCGCGCAGGGTCGCCAGTTGAATCGCCACACCGTCGGCCATCGGATCGGTGAAGGGCATGCCCAGTTCGATCACGTCAGCACCAGCCGCTGGCAGTCCTTTGAGGACTTTCAGGGAAGTGTCATAGCCAGGATCGCCAGCGGTGATAAAAGTCACCAGTGCCGCACGGCCTTCGGTTTTCAGCTGGGCGAAACGTTGCTCAAGACGGCTCATACCGACTTCTCCTGGTTCTGTTCAGCGGCGGCCATGTGGCTCATTACGGTTTGCATGTCTTTGTCACCACGACCGGAGAAGCACACGACCATCAGATGGTCACTGCTCAGGGTGGCGGCACGCTTGATGGCTTCGGCCAGTGCGTGGGCAGTTTCCAGTGCGGGAATGATGCCTTCGAGACGGCAGCAGGCGTGAAAGGCTTCCAGTGCCTCTTCGTCGGTGATGCTGACGTACTCGGCGCGCTTCACTTCATGCAGGTAAGCGTGCTCCGGGCCGATGCCCGGGTAGTCAAGGCCGGCGGAAATCGAGTGGGCGTCCGCGATCTGGCCGTCTTCGTTCTGCAGCAGGTAAGTGCGGTTGCCGTGCAATACGCCGGGAACACCACCATTGAGGCTGGCTGCGTGCTTGTCGGTGTCGATGCCGTGACCACCGGCCTCTACACCAATGATTTGCACGCTGGCATCATCGAGGAACGGATGGAACAGGCCCATGGCGTTGGAACCACCGCCCACGCAAGCCACCAGACTGTCCGGCAGACGTCCTTCCTTCTCGTGCATCTGAGCCTTGGTTTCCTTGCCGATGATCGACTGGAAATCACGGACCATCGCCGGATAAGGGTGTGGACCGGCCACGGTACCGATCAGGTAGAAGGTATCTTCGACGTTGGTCACCCAGTCACGCAGGGCTTCGTTCATGGCGTCTTTGAGGGTGCCGGTGCCGGAAGTGACCGGTACGATTTCGGCACCCAGCAGCTTCATGCGGAACACGTTGGCCTGCTGGCGCTCGATGTCGGTGGCGCCCATGTAGATCACGCAAGGCAGGCCGAAGCGGGCAGCGACTGTGGCCGTGGCAACGCCGTGCATGCCTGCGCCGGTTTCCGCGATCAGACGCTTCTTGCCCATGCGCTTGGCCAGCAGGATCTGGCCGATGCAGTTGTTGATCTTGTGCGCGCCGGTGTGGTTCAGCTCTTCACGCTTGAAGTAGATTTTTGCGCCCCCGCAGGACTCGGTCAGACGCTCTGCGAAATACAGCGGGTTCGGACGACCGACATAGTCGCGCTGGAAGTAAGCCAGTTGCTCGGCGAACTCAGGGTCGGCCTTGGCGGCTTCGTACTCACGGTTCAGGTCAAGCACCAGTGGCATTAGGGTTTCAGCCACGTAGCGGCCGCCGAATGAGCCGAACAGGCCGTTGGCGTCGGGACCGCTGCGATAGTTGGTCTGGGTCATGGGGGCTCCAGTGGCAGTCTTGGGCGAATGGATTGAGCCGGATCGGCAATGAGCTCACTTTAACCAGCGCACGCCCGGATGAAAACCGATAAGATCGCCACAACCTGTCAGGAAAACTCACAGATACCATGAGCCGCGACCTTCCTCCCCTCAATGCCTTGCGCGCTTTTGAAGCCACTGCCCGACTGGGTAGCGTCAGTCAGGCAGCGGAACAGCTGCATGTGACACACGGCGCAGTCAGTCGCCAGTTGAAAGCCCTGGAGGAACACTTGGGCGTCAGCCTGTTCGGCAAGGACGGGCGCGGCCTGAAACTCACAGATGCCGGGATGCGTCTGCGCGAGGTCAGCGGCGAAGCCTTCGACCGCCTGCGCGATGTGTGTGCCGAACTGAGTCAGGGTGGCGCGGATGCGCCCTTCGTACTGGGCTGCTCCGGCAGCTTGCTGGCGCGCTGGTTCATTCCGCGCCTGGGCCGCCTGAATGCCGAATTGCCGGACCTGCGCCTGCACCTCTCGGCGGGCGAGGGCGATCTGGACCCGCGTCGCCCCGGTCTGGATGCGCTGCTGGTCTTTGCCGAGCCGCCATGGCCGACAGACATGCAGGTTTTCGAGTTGGCCAGCGAACGTATCGGCCCGGTGCTGAGCCCACGCTTCAGCCGTTTCGAGGCGTTGCGCCAAGCTCCCGCCCAGGCGCTGTTGAGTGAGTCGCTGCTGCAAACCACATCACGCCCGCAAGCCTGGCCAAGCTGGGCGCAACATCACGGGATCGATCCGCAGGCGCTGCGTTACGGTCAGGGGTTCGAGCATTTGTATTATTTGCTGGAGGCAGCGGTGGCGGGTCTGGGGATTGCCATTGCGCCCGAACCACTGGTCACGGATGACCTGCGGGCCGGGCGCCTGGCGGCACCCTGGGGCTTCAGCGAAACCCCGGCGCGACTTGCACTCTGGGTGCCCCGACGCGCCGCAGACGGTCGGGCACAGCAACTGGCTCAATGGTTGAAAAACGAGCTGGAGCGCTCCATCGAGCCGATCAGAAAATGATCAGTCGCCGCGTTTGATCAGCAGGTAGGCAGCAAGCAGGCCGATAGCCCCGACTGCAACACCCGCGGTGGTCCAGGGATGTTCCTGAGCGTAGTCACGAGTGGCAATGGCGTTTTCACGGGTCTTGACCTTCACGTCCTCGTAGAGATCGCTGAGCAGATGACGCGAATGGCTCAATGCATTTTCAGCATTGGTCTTGAGGCTTTTCAGCGTCTTGCGCGACTCCTCGGAAGCATCACCTTTGAGGCTTTCCAAAGACTTGAGAAGGCTCTCGATCTCCGCTTCCATGCTTTGCAACGAGGCTTTACGAAGTGAATTGCTAGCCATGGTATTTCTCCTGCTGTGATGAGTAGGTGTGTTGTTTCCGACTCCAGGCTTTTTGGAAAGTGCGATGGTATTTATGCGAAGTGCTGAACTTTTCTCTGCCTTTTCCTGACAGAACCAATGTGCGCCGCCATTGCTGCGCCTCTGAGGCTAACAAGGAGAACCGCCATGAGTGATCACCATACCTACAAGAAGATCGAGCTGGTTGGCTCGTCTACTACCAGTATTGAAGATGCCATCAACAATGCGATTGCAGAGGCCGGCAAGAGCCTTCAGCACCTGGAATGGTTCGAGGTAACCGAAACCCGCGGGCACATCGAAAACGGCAAGGTTGCGCATTATCAGGTCACCCTCAAGGTAGGGTTTCGCATTGCAAATAGCTGACAGGTTCTGACCCTTTTAACTGGCCGTTTGCCATAAATTCCGCTACAGATAGAGACCGCTGCCACGCATCAATGCGTGGCGGTTGCCATTGAGCGCTTCATTTGGAGTGCCTGCGTTTGTCATCACGAGGGAGAGTGTCATTGATGAAGAAGTTTCTATTGGTAGCAGGTTTGCTGAGCCTTGCAGGAAACACCATGGCGGCGGGCAGGAGTTGCGAAGAGCTGAAAGCGTATATTGATGCGAAGCTCCAGTCGCTCAATGTCAAGTCCTACACCCTGCAGATCGTTCCAAACGCAGATGTGAAGATGGATCAGAAAGTCGTCGGCTCCTGCGAAGTCGGCACCCACAAGATTATCTATTCGCGCAACTGATCCGGGTTCGCTCCTGCACACAAGTGCAGGAGCGAATTCATTGGCGAAAACGGTCATCCCATGGATTTTCACCACCGCCTTCCCGGATAAATCCGGTCCTGCACAGTACGGCTTTTTATCCCTGTGCGGCCTGCGCCAGGATTTCATACGAGCGCAAACGATCCTCGTGTTCGTACATGTCGCAGGTGAAGATCAATTCATCGGCATCGGTCTGTTCCAGCAGCACGTCCAGCTTGGCGCGGATCTTTTCCGGGCCGCCCACCATCGCCAGACCCAGAAAACTCGCCACAGCTTCTCGCTCGTGAGGCAGCCACAGTTTGTCCATGGATTCGACCGGTGGACGCTGCACCAGACTGTGCCCGCGCATCAGCGCCAGAATGCGCTGATAGACCGACGTCGCCAGGTACTCGGCACGTTCGTCGGTGTCGGCGGCCGCCAGCGGTACACCCAGCATCACGTAAGGTTTGTCGAGCACCTCGGAAGGCTGGAAATGATTGCGATAGACACGAATCGCCTCATGCATATAGCGCGGCGCGAAATGCGAGGCAAAGGCATAAGGCAGCCCGCGCATCCCGGCCAGTTGCGCGCTGAACAGGCTCGAGCCCAGCAGCCAGATGGGCACATTGGTGCCTGAACCCGGCACAGCGATCACTTTCTGATCAGGCGTGCGTGGTCCCAGATAATCTATCAACTCGGCGACATCGTCGGGAAAATCGTCGGCGCTGCCGGAGCGTTCACGGCGCAGTGCCCGGGCCGTCATCTGGTCCGAGCCCGGCGCGCGTCCCAGGCCCAGGTCGATACGACCGGGATAGAGACTGGCCAGAGTACCGAACTGCTCGGCAATCACCAGCGGCGCATGGTTGGGCAGCATCACCCCGCCAGCGCCTACGCGAATCGTCGATGTGCCGCCAGCCAGATAGGCCAGCAGCACGGAAGTCGCCGAACTGGCGATGCCGTCCATGTTGTGGTGCTCGGCAACCCAGAAGCGGTTATAGCCCAGCTTCTCGACATGCTGAGCCAGGTTCAGGGAATTGCGCAGTGAATCTGCGGGGCCTTTGTCCTGGCGCACCGGCACCAGGTCCAGGGTGGAAATCTTTACATCCGACAAACGTTTCATAGGCCGCTGCTTCTCCTCGAAATGTATGGGGCTGAGCCCATGATGAAACAGCAGTGCGGGCGCAAGCGCTGCTTTTCAATGGCAACCCCCAAAAAAGACCTACTAAAACACTAGGACTTATGCGTTGAACTTTCCAAAGCCGTCTATCCTCAGAATCCTGGCTACGTTTCAAACATTACCGATTTCAACAGGAGGCATCATGAGCATCGTCAAGAAAGCATCAGCGCACTGGGAAGGTGATCTCAAAAGCGGTCTTGGTCATATCTCAACCGAAACAGGCGTCCTGCGCGAAGCACCTTATGGCTTCAAGGCCCGCTTCGAAGGCGGTAAGGGCACCAACCCTGAAGAGCTGATCGGCGCAGCTCATGCCGGCTGCTTCTCCATGGCCCTGTCGATGATTCTCGGAAACGCCGGCTTCACCGCTGAAAGCATCGATACCCAGGCCGAAGTGACGCTGGACCAGGACAGCGGCGGATTTTCCATCACTGCCGTGCATCTGGTGCTCAAGGCCAAAGTGCCCGGCGCCAGCCAGCAGCAGTTCGATGAACTGACCAGACAGGCCAAAGAAGGCTGCCCGGTTTCCAAGGTGCTGAATGCCAAGATCACCCTGGATGCCACGCTGCTCAGCTGATCGATCGCCTGACGCCGCAGGCCCGCACAACCCGGTTGTGCGGGTCATTTTTTTGCCCGTCAGAACCAGATGCGGGGCCGGACGGTCGTATGAAGGACTACAGCACAGACAAAAACCTGTGCGCCCTATCGAAGGAATCGGCCATGAAACGTTTTGCCTTGACCATCAGTTGTATTCTGCTGACGACCAGCGCCCTGGCTGCGCCGAAGTCCTGCGAAGAACTCAAGGACGAAATCGAGGCCAAGATCCAGGCCAACAACGTCACGTCCTACACGCTGGAAATCGTCCCCAATGCTGAAGTCCACGATCAGAACATGGTGGTGGGCAGTTGCGACAACGGCACCCGGAAGATCATCTACCAGAAAAACGACAGCTGATCAGATGCAGTGAATATCACCCTGCTCGGCCACCACCTTGCGCTCGGCGTCGAAAAGCCGGGCCGTAATGTCATTGGCCAGGATGCGGGCATCGATCATGTACCGCTGACCGGCGGCAAAGTAATCGTATTCGATATCGATGAAACAGGTGATATCGGTGTAGTCGTCACTGATCAGGCCCAGCCCGCCGGAGCGATATTCGTAGTCGAAACGGATCTGTAGTTCATGACGACCGGGAGTGACCTGAAAGTAGCGACCATCCTCGGTATTCTTGCCATCGAGCTTGTCCGCCATCACCAGCCTGCCGGTCGTGGTGCGCATATCGACCCAGGCCATGCCAGGATCGACGGCAGGTAAAGGCGTGGTACACCCGACAAGGGTGCCAAGGACGAGAATCAAGGCTATCGGGCGCATGTCAGGCTCCGCAAATGGACGGATGACGATGATAGTTGCGTAATACCCTGGCTGTCCTGCATAACGCGTTCTATCCCTGTCTTGAAGGCCGTGTATGCCACGACTCGATGTTGTACGTCTCTGGCGCAGTTTGCCGATAGCGACGATGGTTTTGCTCTGTGGATGTTCCAGCCTCTCGTACTACGGCCAGTTGGCCAGTGGTCAGCTGAAACTGTTGCAGGCACGCGAGCCTGTCGAAGACATCATCTCCGACCCCGGACGCGACCCGAAATTGCGTCAGCGTCTGGCCTATGCCCAACAGGCCCGCACTTTCGCCAGCGCCCACCTACATCTGCCGGACAACAAGAGCTATCGCCTGTACGCCGATCTGGGCCGTCCTTATGTGGTATGGAACGTATTCGCCACCGATGAGTTCTCTCTGGACCCCGTCACTCATTGCTTTCCGATTGCCGGTTGCGTGGCCTACCGAGGCTATTACAGCCTGGGCGGCGCACGTGGAGAGGCCGCCTTGCAACGGCAGGCCGGTAAGGATGTGTACATGAGCGGCATCGAGGCGTACTCGACACTGGGCTGGTTCAACGACCCGATCCTCAGCTCCATGATGGGCTGGGGTGACGAACGACTGGCAACGCTGATCTTTCACGAACTGGCGCATCAGCGCTTTTATGTGAAGGACGACACCGAGTTCAATGAATCCTACGCCAGCTTCGTGGAACAGGAAGGCACTCGCCAGTGGCGTGCAGCGCGGGGCCTGGCACCGGAAAACGTTTCGCAGTCCACACGCCGGGACCAGTTCACCCGATTGGTGCTCGATACCCGGGAACGGCTCAAGGCCTTGTATCGCCAACCGCTGACAGCCGAGGTCATGCGGGAGCGCAAAGCCGCCGAATTCGAGCGCTTGCGCCGTGAATACCGGCAGGTGCGTGACGAACAATGGGGCGGCGACAAACGTTTCGACGGCTGGATCAATTCACCGATGAACAACGCCAAGCTGCTGCCCTTCGGCCTTTACGACCAATGGGTGCCAGCCTTTGAGGCGTTGTTCAAACAGGTGAAGGGCGACTGGCCTGAGTTCTTCGAGGCAGTGGAAACGCTGGGCGACCTGCCCGCCAAAGAGCGTAAGGCACGCCTGCAGCAATTGATGTCCCGGTAAATCCCGTCGCGGGCAAGCGCGCTCCTACAGTAGGAGCGCGCTTGCCCGCGACGGCGGTCTTCCAGAATCTTGTGGATTCACGGGTTCCTACGTGGCGGTAAAGGCCTCATGCATCTCGGCCATGGTCGCAAAGTGATAGGTTGGCATTTGCGCCGTCAGCTCCTCATGACTGCCAAAGCCATACCCCACAGCCGCTACATCCAGCCCGTTGCGCAGACCTCCGATAAGGTCGTGCTTGCGGTCGCCAATCATCAGGGTCTGGCTTGGGTCCAGCCCCTCCTGCTCCAGCAGATGGGCAATCAGCTCCACTTTATCGGTGCGGGTACCATCCAGCTCACTGCCATAAATCACTTTGAAATACTTGGCGAAGTCGAAATGCCGGGCGATTTCATGGGCAAACACCCAGGGTTTCGACGTCGCGATATACAGCGTTCGCCCCTGACCCGCCAAGGCTTCAAGCAACTCGGGCACGCCATCGAACACCTGGTTTTCATACAGCCCGGTCACCTTGAAGCGCTCGCGATAGAAACCTACGGCCTCCCAGGCACGGGCTTCGTCCATGTCATAGAACTGCATGAAAGCCTGTAGCAATGGAGGGCCGATGAAGTGTTCGAGCCGGGTGATGTCCGGTTCGTCGATCCCCAGCTTCGCCAGGGCAAACTGGATGGAACGCGTTATCCCCAGGCGCGGGTCGGTCAGTGTGCCGTCGAGGTCGAAAAGAATATTCTGGTAATGCATGAAGTCTCGCCAGTAATGCGTAAAAGGGCCTGTGGATAACTCAGGGCTGGTCATAGCCTTCGGCCAGATGCTGATCCTTGAGCTTCACGTAATTGCTCGCACTATAAGGGAAAAAGGCAATTTCCTTTTCAGTCAGAGGCCGTGCCTGCCTGACCGGACGTCCCACATAGAGAAACCCGCTTTCCAGCACCTTGCCGGGCGGCACCAGACTGCCTGCACCGATGACCACCTCATCCTCGACCACCGCGCCATCCATGATGGTGGTGCCCATGCCGATCAGAATCCGGTTGCCGATAGTGCAGCCATGCAGCATCGCCTTGTGGCCAATGGTCACTTCGTCACCGATCAGCAATGGAAAGCCATCAGGGTTGAAAGGCCCGGCATGGGTGATGTGCAACACGCTGCCATCCTGCACGCTGGTGCGGGCACCGATGCGGATGCGGTGCATGTCGCCACGGATCACGGTCAGTGGCCAGACGGAGCTGTCTGCACCGATTTCGACATCGCCGATCACAACAGCCGAATGATCGACGAACGCTCTTTCGCCAAGGGCTGGGGTGTGGTCCTGGAACTTGCGAATGGCCACGATAGACTCCTTCTTTACGGGTGATAGAGGCGCGATTCAGGTTTGAGTGCTGCGGTCGGCGTCGATTGTAATTAAGATGCGTGAGTGTTTCTTCCAGCCAAGGTGCAAAACCGTGAGCGCGAACAACCCTCTTCTGCAATCGTACGACCTGCCTCCTTTCTCGGCGATCCGTGCCGAGCACGTAAAACCTGCCATCGAGCAGATCCTGGCCGATAACCGCGCCGCGATTGCCGACATCCTTGCCAAGCAGGGTTCGACCCCCACCTGGGCCGGTCTGATCCTGGCGATGGATGAATTGAATGATCGTCTGGGAGCCGCCTGGAGCCCGGTCAGCCATCTGAATGCCGTCTGCAACAGCGCCGAGCTGCGCGAAGCCTACGAGTCGTGCCTGCCTGCACTGAGCGCCTACTCCACCGAAATGGGCCAGAACCGCGAACTGTTCAAGGCCTATGAAGCCCTGGCCAACAGCCCGGAAGCGGCAAACTTCGATGTCGGTCAGAAGACCATCCTGGAACAGTCGCTGCGTGACTTCCGCCTTTCGGGCATCGACCTGCCGCCCGAGCAGCAGAAGCGTTATGCCGAAGTTCAGAGCAAGCTGTCGGAACTGGGCAGCCAGTTCTCCAACCAGTTGCTCGACGCCACCCAGGCCTGGACCAAACTGGTCACTGACGAATCCGCCCTCGCGGGTCTGACCGATTCGGCCAAGCAGCAGATGGCGGCTGCCGCCAAGGCCAAGGACCTGGAAGGCTTCCTGATCACTCTGGAATTCCCGAGCTATTACGCGGTAATGACCTACGCCGAAGACCGTGCCCTGCGCGAGGAAGTCTATGCGGCGTACTGCACCCGCGCCTCGGATCAAGGCCCGAATGCCGGCAAGAACGACAACGGCCCGGTGATGGCCCAGATCCTCGACCTGCGTCAGGAACTGGCGCAACTGCTGGGCTTCGCCAGCTTCTCCGAACTGAGCCTGGCCACCAAGATGGCCGAGTCCAGCGATCAGGTGCTGAGCTTCCTGCGCGATCTGGCCAAGCGCAGCAAGCCCTTTGCCGAACAGGACCTCAAGCAGCTCAAGGCCTATGCCGCCGAACAGGGCTGCCCGGATCTGCAAAGCTGGGACAGCGGTTTCTACGGCGAGAAACTGCGCGAACAACGCTACAGCGTTTCGCAGGAAATCCTGCGTGCCTACTTCCCGATCGACAAAGTGCTGAGCGGCCTGTTCGCGATCGTCCAGCGCCTGTACGGAATTGAAATCACCGAGCAGAAAGGCTTCGACACCTGGCACCCGGATGTTCGCCTTTTCGAGATCAAGGAAAACGGCCAGCACGTCGGGCGCTTCTTCTTCGACCTGTATGCCCGCGCCAACAAGCGTGGCGGTGCCTGGATGGATGGTGCCCGCGACCGTCGTCGCACCGCCGAAGGCCGCCTGCAGAACCCGGTAGCGAATCTGGTGTGCAACTTCACCCCAGCCGTCGGCGGCAAGCCGGCCTTGCTGACTCACGATGAAGTCACCACCCTGTTCCACGAATTCGGCCATGGCCTGCATCACCTGCTGACCCGCGTCGAGCATGCCGGTGTCTCGGGCATCAACGGTGTGGCGTGGGATGCGGTCGAGCTGCCAAGCCAGTTCATGGAAAACTGGTGCTGGGAGCCTGAAGGCCTGGCGCTGATTTCCGGTCACTACGAGAGCGGCGAAGCGCTGCCTCAGGACCTGCTGGAAAAAATGCTCGCCGCCAAGAACTTCCAGTCAGGCCTGATGATGGTCCGCCAGCTGGAGTTCTCGCTGTTCGACTTCGAGCTGCATGCCACCCATGGCGACGGTCGTGGCGTACTGGAAGTGCTTGAAAGCATCCGCGATGAAGTCTCGGTAATGCGTCCACCTGCCTACAACCGCTTCCCGAACAGCTTCGCGCATATCTTCGCGGGCGGTTATGCGGCAGGTTATTACAGCTACAAATGGGCCGAAGTGCTGTCCGCCGATGCGTTCTCGCGATTCGAGGAAGACGGTGTACTCAACGCCGAGACTGGCCGTGCCTTCCGCGAAGCCATTCTGGCCCGTGGCGGGTCCCAGGCGCCGATGGTGTTGTTCGTCGACTTCCGCGGACGCGAGCCTTCGATTGACGCACTCTTGCGTCACAGTGGCTTGAGTGAGGAAGCGGCAGCATGACCGATACACCGGTAGTCATTACCAAGAAACGCTTTATCGCCGGGGCTGTCTGCCCGGCGTGCAGCGAACCCGACAAGCTGAAAATGTGGAGCGAGGACGACGTGCCCCATCGCGAATGCGTGGGCTGCGGCTACAGCGATACGCTCAATGAACAGGGCCTGTCGATTCCCAAAGAGCTGGGCACACGGGTCAACAAGATCACGCCAAAACCTGCCGATCCAAAGGTGCAGGGCGTGCAGTTCTTCCCGAATCCGAAGTTGAAGAAGCCCGTCGATCCGAGCTGAAACCTGATGGTCGGGTCAAGAGGAACGGGAAGCACTTGATAGGTGCTTCCCGTTTCATGGGTTCATCAGGCCCCCATACTTCAGCGAGGCCTCGGTATTCAAGAATACATAGCCTCACGGAGTGCCATTGAAATAACCAAACGAAATCTTCCCATCAATCGGTTTACTGGCCTCGACCCGTACATCACTGTTCTCATAAGAGCGGTTGAAACTTGGAATAACGACAGGCCAGGTAATATCACGCTTGATCGTTACATTGGTTCTGCCCTGTGATGGCTTGCCGTCCGGTTGACCATAGAAACTGAAGTGACTACCGGCTTTGGCTTTAAGTATCATGCCCGAGCGTATTTCATCATTGGAGCAGCCAAAACTGTTACTTTTCATCTTGACGTTATGGGAACGATTGAGAGGGATCGTACAGTCTATGTTTTGAGTGGCATTGTTTCCTTCATACAGCACGATGGCCGCGTCGGAAAAATTGGAAGGTGTTCTGCCAATCTCGATCCTGGAAACCTTGCCGTTCAGATTATTATTGCTGGCAAATACCATTTGGTAGTCGGCGTTTTTACGACTTTTATCGAATTTCGGAATCAGGACACTTTCGTTTATACCAATGTCTCGTTTGATATCAATCACCGCGTAATCGTCCGAGCGGCGACCATTGGGATTGTCGTACAGCGTGATTCGAGTGCCTTTGGTGATGCCAGACAAGGTCATGGATTTTGCTTCGTCGTTTTCACAACCCAGAGTCGGTAAAACGAGTGTCCTTGAACCACTTGGAATCGCGCAGACCGCATCGCGCTTCTTGTCTGCATTTTCACCCTCCCATAAATAAATACCCCCCTGGGTCAGGGTCCGGGCATAGGCGAAAGCATCGCCGCTCCTGTAGTTGTTGATCGCCACAAAGTTCGGTTTTGCCCCACAGCTGGCTGTACGCCGCATGAGATGGGTCAGGTTGTTATCGTATTTGCCCGAGTCTGTGGTTGTGGACGTGACGGTATGGAACTGGTTCATCAGGAACAGGCGATTCCATGATTTTCCGGTAGAGACTGCAACGGACCCGGTACTGAGAGGTATTGAAGTCCAGCGGGTCGGACAGGAGAAATCATGTGCGGCAAGGATGTTGGACGCAACGGGCCCAAGCGTATCCCATTTATTTTGCTTCACCCAATCCTGATCAAACAGAACCGTGACGGTTTTTGAGCCGACCGTGTAATTACCACTCACTTCGCGCTTGTCGGTCATCAGGATCAGTCGGTTATTCTTACGTGCCATCTCCAAAAGACCGGGCCAGCTCTGGGCGCCGAAATTGGCCGGGTTGAACGAGTAGTCCGCCAGCTCAGGCAGTGCATCGAATACTTCCTGTACATCGTTGCGACTGACATAGGTTTCAAAAAAGATCGTGACCACTTCCGTCGGATGGTTTTTCAGGAAGGGAATAAACTCGTTCTTCAGCTGATTACCGAGCGGCCCATAGCAGGCGATGGTTTTATGACAGACCTTGATGCGGTTAATGCCCGGTTTTTCATCGCGGTAGAGATCGAGCATGAAGCCACGAACACCGTCTTTCAGTTGCCGGGGCATTTCTGCCAGATTCTGGTTGATCTTCTCGTAGGAATTATGGGTAGTAACCCAGTAATACTGGTCGAAGGGTTTATCGTTACCGCTGACGTTATCCGCTTGGGCGGCACTGACCAGCCAGGACAGAAGCGAGATTCCAAGCAAAACGCGCAATGTATATTTATTGTTCAAGAGTGACGTCCTTTTCAATGTTTGTCAGGGCCTTTATCAGGCTCTGAATAAATACTCATCCTTGAGTACTACTGGCGAAAAGTAATAAGCGAATACAGAGATTGATGGAACAAGCTTATTGTTACAGCCTTTTAATAAGTGCTATGCCGAAGGGCTTCGACAGAGGAATCCGCAGACACCATCTGTCAGGTAAGAAGGATTTTTCCGGGCGAAGGTAAAAAATTGATGTACTGTATGCATAAACAGTATTCGAGTAATCCCTCATGGTCAGCCCAACCTCGATCCGCGGCCGTGGTACCGCCACAAACCCGCACAACCGTTTTGCTCCCAACCGGTCGGTCGCCGAGGACGATGGCTGGTATCAGGAGGTTCCGCTCACCCAGGGCACTCAGGTCATCCACGAAACGGCCAAGAGCATCATCACCCGCAATACCTCGCCGGACATCCCCTTCGATCGCTCCATCAACCCTTACCGAGGGTGTGAGCATGGCTGCATCTATTGTTTTGCAAGGCCCAGCCATGCGTACTGGGACATGTCGCCCGGTCTGGACTTCGAGACAAAACTGATCGCCAAGACCAATGCGGCGGCCCTGCTGGAACAACAGCTGTCCAAACCCGGCTACCGCTGTGCGCCGATCACGCTGGGGGCCAATACCGATCCGTATCAGCCTATCGAGCGCGAGCACCGGATCACCCGCGCAACCCTTGAGGTCTTGCTGCGCTATCGTCATCCCGTATCCATCATCACCAAGGGTTCTCTGATCCTGCGCGACCTCGATCTACTGGCCGAAATGGCAAAGCTGAATCTGGTGTCGGTGTTCATCAGCCTGACCACCCTGGATGACGAGCTCAAATGCATTCTCGAGCCAAGGGCCGCTGCACCCAAGGCGCGCTTGCGAGCGATTCGGGTCTTGCGTCAGGCGGGCGTGCCGGTGGGTGTGTTGTGTGCACCGATGATCCCGATGATCAACGACAGCGAGCTTGAAGCCCTGCTCACTGAAGCCAGGGCAGCCGGCGCACAGAGCGCGAGTTATGTGATGCTGCGCCTGCCGCTGGAGGTGGCACCGCTGTTCGACGAGTGGCTCAGAACACATTATCCGCAGCGTGCGGAACATGTGATGAGTCTGATACGTCAAACCCGTGGCGGTGAGGTCTACAACAGCGAGTTCGGGTCGCGCATGCGGGGCGAAGGTCCTTTTGCCGATCTGTTGGCCAGGCGTTACTCAATCGCGACTACACGTTTAGGCCTCAACCGTCGTGAGAGTTTTCATCTGGACTGCAACGCTTTTTGCCCACCGGGAGGGCAGATGTCACTCCTTTAAATGCAGGAATTGGCGTTCTAGAGCCGTCGCATTCAGTTTCACTTAAGCTTGAGTCGTTAATCTGTAAATCGGAGTGATGCCCGCGATAGCGTTCAATGGACTTGTTCGCTATGCCTCACAAGAGGGCTCAGGTCCGATTCCGGTTAGATAAAGCATGAAATCCACATCAATCCGTCAGAGAGGATGAAGACATGAGAGACATGGATAAACAGCAGTCGGCTACCTCAGCCAGTGAGCAGCCTGCATTGAATAGTGCTGAGGTAGCGCTGCAGCAAATCGTGAGTGGCTTCGTGCATTTCCGCCATGAGGTCTTCCCACAGCAGGAAGAGTTGTTCAAGAAACTGGCCACGGCGCAAGCGCCTCGCGCCATGTTCATCACCTGCGCAGACTCGCGCATCGTGCCTGAACTCATTACCCAGAGTTCTCCAGGCGACCTGTTCGTCACCCGTAACGTCGGTAACGTCGTTCCACCTTACGGCCAGATGAACGGTGGTGTTTCAACAGCCCTCGAGTATGCGGTTTCGGCTCTGGGCGTACAGCACATCATCATCTGCGGACACTCCGATTGCGGCGCGATGCGTGCCGTACTCAACCCTCAAAGCCTCGACAAGATGCCTACGGTCAAAGCCTGGCTGCGTCATGCAGAGGTTGCCCGCACAGTTGTCGAAAACAACTGCAGCTGCTCCGGCGAAAAGGAAACCATGCACGTCCTGACTCAGGAAAACGTGATCGCCCAGCTTCAGCATCTGCGTACCCACCCTTCGGTTGCAGCAAAACTGGCCAGCGGTCAGTTGTTCATCCACGGCTGGGTCTACAACATCGAAACCAGTGAAATTCTGGCTTACGACGCGGACCGGGATACATTCCTGCCACTCGATGGCGAAGGTCCGACACCCATGGCTACCCCGAAGCCACGCTTCTAGTCGCATCATCTGATTCACGACTGGCGGTAAACCCTCTTTAAGTCTATGGCGGTTGCGCAGGATGCGCGCCGCCAGGCTTTGTTACGTCTGAAGAGATCCCGGAGAAGCATCATGGGTACTACAGAACTGAAATCCGTTTTACCACGGGAGCTACTCGCTTCCGTGGTGGTGTTCCTGGTTGCCCTGCCGTTGTGCATGGGGATTGCAATTGCTTCAGGCATGCCTCCGGCCAAGGGATTGATTACTGGCATCATCGGCGGCCTGGTGGTCGGCTGGATCGCAGGGTCGCCTTTGCAGGTCAGTGGCCCTGCCGCAGGACTGGCTGTATTGGTATTCGAGCTGGTGCGTGAACACGGGATGGCCATGCTGGGCCCGATCCTGTTGCTGGCCGGACTGCTTCAACTGCTGGCCGGACGCTTCAAGCTCGGCTGCTGGTTCCGGGTCACGGCACCGGCCGTGGTGTACGGCATGCTGGCCGGTATCGGCGTGCTGATCGTCCTTTCACAAGTGCATGTGATGTTCGACAGCGGTCCGAAACCGTCCGGACTGGATAACCTGATCGCCTTTCCTTCGACGCTGGTACAGGCCATCGGTCCGGGCTCTGCCATGCAGGCAGGCATGCTGGGACTGGGCACCATGCTGGTGATGTGGTCCTGGGAAAAGATCCGCCCGCAGTCACTGCGTTTCGTTCCGGGAGCTCTGCTGGGTGTCGCTCTTGCAACAGGCATCAGCCTCATCATGGCGCTGGAGGTCAAGCGCGTGGAGGTCCCTGACAATCTGGCCGATGCCATCGACTGGCTGCGCCCTGCGGACCTCATGAACCTCGCCGATCCTGCGATCCTGATTGCCGCCGTCGCCCTGGCCTTCATCGCCAGTGCCGAAACGCTGCTCTCGGCTGCTGCCGTCGACCGCATGCACAGCGGCACACGCTCTGACTTCGACAAGGAACTGAGCGCACAAGGCATCGGTAACATGCTGTGCGGTCTGGTGGGCTCGCTGCCCATGACCGGCGTTATCGTTCGCAGCTCGGCGAACGTTCAGGCAGGTGCAACGACCCGCTTCTCGACGATTTTCCACGGCCTGTGGCTGCTGGCTTTCGTACTGGTTCTGTCCAGCGTACTGCAGAGCATTCCGATCGCGAGTCTGGCGGGTGTGCTGGTGTACACAGGCCTCAAGCTGGTGGACCTCAAGGCATTTCGTGGTCTGGGCCGTTATGGACGCATGCCGATGTTCATCTATGCCGCAACGGCTTGCTCGATCATCTTCACTGACCTGTTGACCGGTGTACTGGTCGGTTTCGGTCTGACTCTGGTCAAGCTGGCACTCAAGGCTTCACGCCTGAAGATCAGCCTGGTTCAACTGGAAGAAGAGGGCGAGCTGGAGTTGCGTCTGGTAGGTGCGGCAACCTTCCTCAAGGTGCCAGCGCTGACCAAGGTACTGGGCACTATCCCTCAAGGCAGCATCGTGCACGTGCCGCTGAACAACCTGAGCTATATCGATCACTCTTGCCTGGAGTTGCTGGAAGAGTGGGGGCGGGCCAATGCCGCTCAGGGGACGAAACTGCGTATCGAGTCGCGGGGTCTGAAGCGTCGTCTGGAAGGGCGGGTGTATACGACAACGGGTATCGGAGCTGCTGCCAGGTAGCTCGCATCAACGGTGGGCGTCTTCGCGAAGCAGCGGAGCGCCTGCCGACTCTCCTTCCTTTGCTCGCAAAGACATTATTGAAACGATCAACAGTATCAGGCCTGGGGGCGATCCAGTTCCAGGCCGATACCCAGTTGGCGCGACAGGCATGGCCAGCGTTTCCACGCGGCTTCGGTGTCCGGACTGCCAAGACGATCACGATAGGTTTCAACCGATTCCAGAGCAAAACTGTCCTCATCCAATAGCTGGTCAACAGCATGATGTACGGCTTCATCGAGCTGGTTGGCGAACTCTTCGCCGATCAACTGATGGGCAATCACGCTGGCAACGACCGTATTCGACGGAATCAGCGGCTGGCCGAAATGCTTGATATAGAGGTCATTCACCTCTTCCACCAGACGATGCGCCAGATACGCCTCATCCAGGAGACTGTCGAGCCCTTCATGGCCATCCATGATGGCTGGCGGGGTCGTGAAAAAATGTTCGGCAATCTTCAGGACGGGTTTTATCTGTCCTTCGATACCTGCCTGAACGGCAACTTCATGAGCGGCGTCCAGCAGGTCCGGTACCAGTTCGATATAGGCAGAAACAAAGCGTGTCAGAACACCTTTGGCGTCGACATCCGGAAGATCGATAGCGGGATGCAGGTGGGGTAGTTGGGTTTCCAGCTGTTTTAGCAATTGGCCTGTTTCGGCTTCGTGTTGATGTGCACGCTGAATCTGCTCGCGCAATGCGGCGGTGTTCATGAAGGCTCCTGACGGCTTAAAACCAGGTAGTTATTAGGGGAAGTCATACGTTAGCCTGATTGGCTGAATCCCTAAGACGCATTTTTCATAACTAAGTAACATTTATGTGTATTGGTTATTAAAAGGCTCTTTTTGACGCATTATCCCGGTTTTTAAATCAGACTTCATACATCTATATGAGTGGTAGTGCCCTTCCGTTGCGCACTCTTGGGCTGTGTCTATACTCGGCTGTGAAGGACGTTGGCTGATACCGCAACGCTGTAGACCTGGCTACCCTGGGCATGATGTCAGTGAATTCGCAAGCCGCTCCTTGGCCGCAGACCGAGTCTGTCGGATAACAAGAGCCTGGGGGGACCCCGCGATGAAGCGACGTCCATGCGTCTGGATGGGCTTTGCGTTGTGGCTGATATCTGTTCAGGTGCATGCAGCCTGGACAACGAATATGTCGCCTGGCGCTTCTGTCGTCAGCAATGCGGTATTCGATCTGCACATGACCATTTTCTGGATCTGTGTGGTGATCGGTCTGGTGGTGTTCGCCGCCATGTTCTGGTCGGTGCTCATGCATCGACGCTCACTCGGGCAGAAAGCCGCCCATTTCCATGAAAACACCACGGTCGAGATCCTCTGGACCCTCGTTCCCTTCCTGATTCTGGTCGCCATGGCGATTCCGGCGACCCGCACTCTGATCAGCATGTATGACGCCAGCGAATCGGATGTGGATATCCAGATCACCGGCTATCAGTGGAAGTGGCACTACAAATACCTGGGACAGGATGTGGAGTTCTTCAGCAACCTGGCGACCTCCACCGATCAGATCCAGAACCGCGATACCAAAGGCGAGCATTACCTGCTGGAAGTCGATCAGCCGCTGGTGCTGCCGGTTGGCGAGAAGATCCGTTTTCTGGTGACAGGGGCCGACGTGATCCATTCCTGGTGGGTGCCGGCTTTCGCGGTCAAGCGCGACGCGATTCCTGGGTTCGTCAATGAAGCCTGGACCCGCATCGAAAAGCCCGGCATCTACCGTGGCCAATGCACCGAGTTGTGCGGCAAGGATCACGCCTTCATGCCCATAGTGGTGGAAGCCAAGTCCACGGCGGATTACCAGGCCTGGCTGGCCGAACGCAAGGAGGAAGGTGCCCGGCTCAAGGAACTGACCGACAAGAACTGGACCCGGGAAGAACTCATCGCTCACGGCGACAAGGTCTATCACACCGTCTGTGCCGCCTGTCACCAGCCCGAAGGACAGGGCATGCCGCCACTGTTCCCGGCGCTCAAGGGTTCGCCGGTCGCCACCGGCCCCATCGAAGGGCACCTGAACATTGTGTTCAACGGCAAGCCCGGCACCGCCATGGCCGCCTTCGGCAAACAGCTTTCGGAAGTGGATATCGCAGCGGTCGTAACCTACGAGCGCAATGCGTGGGGTAACGACAAGGGCGACATGCTGAGCCCCAAGGATGTGCTGGCCCTCAAGCAGTCACAGCAATGAGCGCGCAGGAGACTGAAACATGAGTGCAGTGATCGATGACCATGGCGGAACCGGCCATGACCATGCCCACGGCCCCGCCAGGGGCCTGATGCGCTGGGTGCTGACCACCAACCACAAGGACATCGGCACGATGTACCTGTGGTTCAGTTTCACCATGTTCCTGCTGGGCGGCTCGTTCGCCATGGTGATTCGCGCCGAGCTGTTCCAGCCGGGCCTGCAGATCGTCGAGCCGGCCTTTTTCAACCAGATGACCACCATGCATGGTCTGGTCATGGTTTTCGGGGCAGTAATGCCCGCTTTCGTCGGCCTGGCCAACTGGATGATTCCACTGATGATCGGCGCACCGGACATGGCCTTGCCGCGCCTGAACAACTTCAGCTTCTGGCTGCTGCCTGCGGCCTTTCTATTATTGGTTTCAACGCTCTTTCATCCGGGCGGCGGCCCCAACTTCGGCTGGACGTTCTACGCGCCCCTTTCAACGACCTACGCACCCGAAAGCGTGACTTTCTTCATTCTCGCTATTCATATGATGGGTATCAGCTCAATCATGGGTGCCATCAATGTGGTCGCCACCATCCTCAATCTGCGAGCCCCCGGCATGACCCTGATGAAGATGCCGCTGTTCGTCTGGACCTGGCTGATCACCGCATTTCTGCTGATCGCGGTCATGCCGGTGCTGGCCGGTTGCGTGACCATGATGCTGATGGATATCCATTTCGGGACCAGTTTCTTCAATGCCGCCGGCGGCGGTGATCCGCTGCTGTTCCAGCACGTGTTCTGGTTCTTCGGCCACCCCGAGGTCTACATCATGATCCTGCCGGCCTTCGGGGCGGTCAGCTCGATCATTCCTGCGTTCTCGCGCAAGCCGTTGTTCGGCTATACCTCAATGGTCTACGCCGTGGCGAGCATCGCCTTTCTGTCGTTCATCGTGTGGGCGCACCACATGTTCGTGGTAGGCATCCCGCTGGTGGGCGAACTGTTCTTCATGTACGCAACGATGCTTATCGCCGTACCGACGGGGGTGAAGGTGTTCAACTGGGTCAGTACCATGTGGCAGGGTTCGTTAACGTTCGAGACGCCCATGCTGTTCGCCGTGGCATTCGTGATCCTGTTTTCCATAGGTGGATTTTCGGGACTGATGCTGTCCATCGCTCCGGCCGACTTCCAGTATCAGGACACCTATTTCGTGGTGGCGCATTTCCATTATGTGCTGGTGCCTGGCGCGATCTTCGGCATCTTCGCCTCGGCCTATTACTGGCTGCCCAAGTGGACCGGACACATGTATGACGAAACCCTGGGCAAGCTGCATTTCTGGCTGTCATTCGTCGGCATGAACCTGGCGTTCTTCCCGATGCACTTTCTTGGCCTGGCGGGCATGCCGCGGCGAATCCCCGACTACAACCTGCAATTCGCGGACTTCAACATGGTGTCGTCCATCGGTGCCTTCACCTTTGGTGCGACACAGCTGTTCTTCCTGTTCATCGTGATCAAGACCATTCGCGGCGGCCCGCCTGCACCCGCCAAGCCCTGGGATGGAGCTGACGGGCTGGAGTGGACGCTGCCGTCGCCCGCGCCCTATCACACCTTCAGCACACCGCCCGAAGTGAAGTGAGTACCGATATGAGCAAAGTGCATTCGATCAAAGGCCTCGTCACTCGCCTGCTGCTGATAGTAGCGGTGATGTTTGCCTTTGGTTTCGCTCTGGTGCCTCTGTATGACGTGATGTGCAGGGCATTCGGCATCAATGGCAAGACCGGCGGCCAGTACCAGGGCTCGCAAATGATCGATCAGCAGCGGCTGGTGCGTGTGCAGTTCATCTCGACCAATGCGGTGGACATGGTCTGGGCCTTTCATCCGCGCAACGATGAAGTCGAAGTTCACCCCGGAGCGGTCAACGAGATGATTTTCATCGCCCGCAACCCCACCGACAGGGCGATGACGGCCCAGGCCGTGCCCAGTATTTCCCCCGGTCAGGCGGCGGCTTATTTCCACAAGACCGAATGCTTCTGTTTCACCCAGCAGATGCTGCAACCGGGAGAGCAGATCGAAATGCCGGTGCGTTTCATCGTTGACCGCGATCTGCCCAAAGAAGTGAAACACCTGACCCTGGCTTACACGCTGTTCGATATCACTGCACGCCAGCCACCCGTTCTGCCTGTCGTGAAAAACGGTGGCTGAAGGAGACGCTCAAATGGCGACGCCCCATGAGCACTATTACGTTCCGGCGCAAAGCAAATGGCCCATCATTGCCACGCTGGCCCTGCTGGTCACGATGTTCGGCCTGGGCACCTGGTTCAATGACCTGAAGGCAGGACGACCCGAATCCAACGGGCCACTGATCTTTTTCGTGGGCGGTCTGCTGGTGGCCTACATGATGGCTGGCTGGTTCGGTGCGGTCGTCAAGGAAGCGCGAGCCGGAATGTACAGCGCGCAGATGGACCGCTCGTTTCGCTGGGGCATGGTCTGGTTCATCTTTTCCGAAGTGATGTTTTTCATGGCCTTCTTCGGCGTGCTGTTTTACGTACGGGTCTGGACCGGCCCGTGGCTGGGCGGCGAGGGTTCCAACGGCATCTCGAACATGCTGTGGCCGAACTTTCAGTTCCAGTGGCCACTGCTGGAAAACCCCGACCCGAAACTGTTTCCGCCGCCCAAGGGGGTCATCGATCCGTGGCATTTGCCGCTGATCAATACCATTCTGCTGGTCAGCTCCAGCGTGACCGTTACCTTTGCCCATCACGCCTTGAAAAAGGCCCATCGTGGCGCACTCAAAGCCTGGCTGGCCGTCACCGTACTGCTGGGCTGCAGCTTTCTGGCCCTGCAGGCCGAAGAGTACGTGCATGCCTATCAAGAGCTTGGCCTGACCCTGGGTTCCGGGATCTATGGCGCGACCTTTTTCATGCTGACCGGGTTTCACGGCGCCCACGTCACCATCGGCACGATCATTCTGCTTGTGATGTTGATGCGGATTCTGCGCGGGCATTTCGATGCCGAGCATCAGTTCGGTTTCGAGGCCGCGAGCTGGTACTGGCACTTTGTAGATGTGGTGTGGGTCGGCCTGTTCACCTTTGTGTATGTCCTGTGAGGCCGTTACCAGCTCACGTGTGAAACCAGCTGGCCGCTGTAAAACCCCCAGCTAATCAGCGCCAGGGTGAGAGCGGCGAGAATGACCCGCAAGGCAAGGACCTTGAGCAGCCGGGTCGACTGATTGTCGTCCTTGATCAGAAAGAACAGGCCACTGAACAGGCAGGTAATGGTGGCTGCCAACATAAGAACAATCGCTGCTTTGAGCATGTGAAAACTCCAGGAGCAATCGCCATGATGCAATGGAGTATAGGCATGGCCCCGATGCCGGAACGGGCGACGGGATGAACCGCTTCATCCGGCGTTCGGGGCCTGTGCTGCTGATTCTGGCGGTGCTGCCGCTGCTGTTCATGCTCGGTTTCTGGCAATTGAACCGGGCCGAGGAAAAGCGCGTGATACTCGGGCGTTACGCCGAAAGCCAGGCGGCCGAACCCATCGATATCGCCCGACTGCTAGATATCGAAAAGCCCGCCTACAGGCGTGTGCAATTGCATGGACGGTTCGATGCCGCCCACAGTCTGCTGCTCGATAACAGCACCCGCGACGGCAAGGCCGGTGTCGAATTGCTCCAGCCTTTCCAGGATCAGAGCAGCGGTTTATGGCTGTGGATAAATCGTGGCTGGCTGCCTTGGCCGGACCGACGTACACCGCCAGCATTCACGACCCCAAGCCAGCCGCAGGACCTGATTGCCTGGGTCCATGTCCCTCTGGGCGAGAGCTTTCACCTGCAAGCCGATGCGCTGAACGATTCGTGGCCGAAACTGGTGACCGCAATCGCGCCCGAAAAGCTCTGGGCAACGCTGGATCGTCAGGGTTATTCGCACGAGTTGCGACTTGAGCCGGGCAGTGCGGCGTATCGCGTTGACTGGCCGGTGGTGGCGATCGATCCGCAAAAACATGTGGGTTATGCCGTGCAGTGGTTCGCCCTGGCCACCGCTTTGCTCGGTCTGGGACTGTATTGGGGCTGGCGCAACAGAAAAACGGAGGAAAAAACCCATGGGAGCAGCCATGAACCCCGTCGGCGCACCTGAGTCCCGCAAGCGAAGGCGAGGACGCCTGCAACTGCTGATCTTGGTACTGGTGGCGGTCGGCCCCATGATTCTGGCCACCAGCATGTACCGCTTCAACTTCTGGGTGCCGGACAGTCGCAGTTATCACGGCCAGTTGATCGGCAACGGCCAAAGCCGCGCAGACCTCGGTGTCCAGACCGATGAGCAGCGCTGGCAATTGCTGGTCAGCGCACCCGGGCAGTGCAATGCCGACTGTCAGCAACTGGTCTATCTGGCGCGGCAGATCCAGATCGGTCTGGGTCGCGATGCCACGCGGGCCAGTCATGCCCTGGCCACATCTGCGCCGCTCAGTGACGACTATGCCGAGAAACTTCGCCAGGACTATCCACAGCTGCAGCGCTATCCACTGGATGTCGACCGCTACCGGAAACTGGTGCCCGACGATACGCCGCAGCTATGGATCGTCGATCCACACGGCAACCTTGTGCTGCGCTATGACACCGGGGTCAACGGCAAGGACCTGCTGATCGACCTGCGCCAACTTCTGAAACTGTCGAATATCGGATAAAGGGAGGTCGTCATGACCCGACCCGGCTTTCGTATCGCCTTGCTTGCCACGCTGCTGGCGTTGTTCGTGGTGCTACTCGGTGCTTATACACGGCTCACCCATGCTGGCCTGGGTTGTCCTGACTGGCCGGGCTGCTACGGATTCATCGGCGTGCCTGCCACCGACCGGCAACTGGCGCATGCGCAACTGCACTTCCCAGACTCACCGGTGCATGCAGGAAAAGGCTGGAACGAGATGACGCATCGCTATTTCGCGGGCGGGTTGACCCTGGCGATCATGTGGCTGGCCATAAAAGCCTGGCAGCGTCGCCATCTGGCCGGGCAACCGCGGAAACTGCCTTTGCTGCTGGTGGCAGTGGTCTTCGTTCAGGCGGCTTTCGGCATGTGGACCGTAACCCTAAAACTCTGGCCGCAAGTGGTCACAGCGCACCTGCTGGGAGGCGTGGTCACCTTGAGTCTGCTGTTCCTGCTGACCCTGCGTCTGAGCGGTGCTTTCGCCCCATTACCCCACTTGCCCGCACGCCTCAGGCACTGGGCGGCGCTGGGGCTGGGGCTGGTCACGCTGCAGATCGCCCTGGGCGGCTGGGTCAGCTCCAATTATGCCGCGCTGGCCTGCACCGACCTGCCCACTTGCCAAGGGCAATGGTGGCCGGAGACGGACTTCGCCAATGGGTTTCACCTGACCCAGCACATCGGTCCCGATTATCTGGGCGGCAAACTCGACAACGAAGCCCGCACCGCGATTCATCTGACCCATCGCCTCGGCGCGCTGCTGGTTGCCTGTGCGCTGCTGACCCTGGCCTGGCAACTCAAGCGCGCCGGGCTCAAGGGGCTGGCGAAACTGCTGGTGCTGGCCCTCGGCATACAGATCGGCCTGGGGTTCGGCAATGTGCTGCTCAATCTGCACCTGCCTGTTGCGATAGCCCATAACGCGGGAGGCGCGGCTTTGATGGTGACGCTGACATTGATCAATTTTCGTACACGTGCGGCTTCCAGCAGCGAACGCCGCAACCCTGATCGAGCCCGCCTGGCAATCTCATGGGCAAATATGCTGCCGACCAGGAAGGACACACTGCCATGAGCGTATTGAGTCAGGAACGTCAGGCCGTATGGCGTGATTACCTGGAGCTCACCAAACCCAAAGTCGTGACGCTGATGTTGATCACGTCTCTGGTCGGCATGCTGCTGTCCAGCCATAACAGCGTGCCATGGACGGTTCTGGTATTCGGTAATCTGGGGATCGGACTGTGTGCGGGCAGCGCGGCCGTTATCAATCATGTGCTGGACCGGCATATCGATGCCCTGATGGCCCGCACTCACAAACGGCCGATTGCCCAGGGACGGATTGCACCGGAAAACGCCCTGGTCCTGGCCTTGCTGCTGACGCTGCCCGGGCAGTTTCTGCTGCTGGCCTTCACCAATCCGCTGACCGCCTGGCTGACCCTGGCATCACTGATGGGTTACGCCGTGATCTACACCGGTTTTCTGAAACGCGCCACGCCGCAGAACATAGTCATCGGCGGGCTGGCCGGCGCTTCACCGCCCTTGCTGGGCTGGGTGGCCGTGACCGGGCAGGTGAGTGCCGAGCCCCTGTTGCTGGTGCTGATCATCTTCGCCTGGACCCCGCCACACTTCTGGGCATTGGCCATTCATCGCAAGGCCGAATATGCCAGGGCCAGTATCCCGATGCTGCCGATCACCCATGGCGAGCACTACACCAAGGTGCATATCGTGTTGTACACCTGCATCCTGTTTGCAGTCAGCCTGCTGCCCTATGCGATTCACATGAGCGGCATTGCCTATCTGATTTGTGCATTCCTGCTGGGTTTGCGCTTCCTGCACTGGAGCCGGGTGCTGTACCGTGGCACTCGACCGCACGCGGCAATCGGCACCTTCAAGTACTCTATCCATTACTTGTTCCTGCTGTTCGTTGCCCTGCTCGCAGATCACTACCTACTGTTGAAACCATGACTCGAACCCAGAAAACCGTATTCATCCTTGTCGCCATCGTGGCTTTGCTCCTGGGCCTGACCTTCAACCGCGTGCTGTCGGGCAAAGGGGCGGGCGATCAGACGGCCCTGATCGATGCGGGCATCATCCTGCTGCCGCAAAGCCGTAACCTGCCCGACCTGACGATGACCGACCAGAACGGCGAACCCGTTGTCATCAACCAGTTGAAAGACAAATGGACGGTACTGTTCTTCGGCTACACCTTCTGCCCGGACATCTGCCCGACCACGCTGGCGCAGATCCGTCAGATCAAGAGCGAGCTACCCAAGGACGTGGTCGGCAACCTGCGCGTGGTACTGATCAGCGTTGACCCGAACCGCGACACGCCGCAGCAACTCAAGCAATACCTGGGTTATTTCGACAAGGAATTCGTCGGGCTGACCGCCTCGGTGGCGGATCTTCAGAAACTGGCCAATGCGGTAAGCATTCCGTTCATCCCTGCCGATACCAGCAAGCCGAACTACACCGTAGACCACAGCGGGAACCTGGCACTGCTGGGGCCAGACGGCACTCAGCGCGGTTTCATTCGTGCACCCTTGAGCAGCCAGAAGCTGGTGGTGCAAATGCCAGGGTTGTTGCAGCGAAAATAACCCCACCCGTTTGGGCGGAATTTGTGGAAGACAGCTTGCAGGCAAAGAGTCGCCAGCAAGCTGCCTCCACATGGTTCGTTTATCAGAACGCCGGAACCACAGCGCCTTTGTACTTCTCGACGAGGAACGCTTTCACTTCTGGAGTGTTCAGCGCAGCAGCCAGTTTCTTGATGGCGTCCGAATCCTTGTTGTCCGGGCGGGCAACCAGAATGTTGGCGTAAGGCGACTCGGCACCTTCGATCACCAGCGCATCCTTGGTTGGATCGAGCTTGGCGCCCAGCGCATAGTTGGTGTTGATCAGTGCCAGATCGACCTGAGTCAGCACGCGCGGCAGGGTGGCGGCTTCCAGTTCACGGAACTTCAGGTTCTTCGGGTTGCTGGCAACGTCTTTAGGTGTCGCCAGGATGCTGCTCGGATCCTTCAGGGTGATCAGACCGGCCTTGGCCAGCAACAGGAAGGCACGGCCTTCGTTGGTGGCATCGTTTGGCAGCGCGACAGTTGCGCCGCTTGGCAGGTCTTCGAGTTTCTTGTACTTGTCCGAGTAGGCACCGAAAGGTTCTACGTGAACCTTGGCCACGGTGACCAGATCGGTGCCCTTGCCCTTGTTGAACTCATCCAGGTACGGCTGGTGCTGGAAGAAGTTGGCGTCCAGGCGCTTTTCGGCAACCTGTACGTTCGGCTGGATGTAGTCGGTGAAGACCTTGATTTTCAGGTCCACGCCTTCCTTGGCCAGTGTTGGCTTGATGAATTCCAGAATCTCGGCCTGCGGGACAGCGGTCGCGGCGATGCTCAGGGTTTCGTTGGCCTGTGCGGACAATGCTGTAACGGCGGCAAATACGGCCAATAGTTTTTTCATGCAACAGCTCCTTTTATGAGGCCCGCACCAAGCAGGCCCTACCCACAAATTCGATTAACGATGGGTGAAGTGCGCGACCAGCTTGTCACCGACGGTCTGCAGAATCTGCACCAGCACCAACAGCAATACGACCGTCACGAACATCACGTCGTTCTGGAAACGCTGATAACCATAGCGGATTGCCAGGTCACCCAGCCCGCCAGCCCCCACGGCACCCGCCATGGCAGTGAAGGACACCAGCGCAATGGCGGTCACGGTAATGGCGGCCAGAATGCCGGGACGTGCCTCGGGCAGCAGCGCCTTGAGGATGATCTGCCGGGTCGTGGCACCCATGGCCTGGGTCGCTTCGATGATGCCTTTGTCCACTTCACGCAAGGCGGTTTCCACCAGACGGGCAAAGAACGGCGTGGCACCGGCAATCAGCGGTGGCAACGTACCGAGAATGCCCAGCGAGGTGCCGGTGATGATCTCGGTCAGCGGCATCATCACGATCAGCAGGATGATGAAGGGCAGGGCGCGCAGCATGTTGACGATCAGCCCGACCGTTGCATACAGCTGCTTGTGCTCCAGCAACTGGCGAGGCGAGGTCAGGAACATCAGCACGCCCAGAGGCAGGCCCAGCAGGATGGTAAAGCCCAGCGAGACACTGAGCATGATCAGGGTATCGCCCGTGGCGACCCAGATTTCATACCAGTCGACATTGGAAAACAGATTCAGGAAAGCGTCCATCAGCGCAGCACCTCCATATGAACGTCAGCGGCGGTGAAGCGGGCGAAGGCGGCCTCCATGTCGCCGCCAGTGATGGCCAGCGTCAGTTGCCCGTAAGGTGTGTCCTTGATGCGGTCGATACGGCCCGCCAGGATGCTGTAGTCCACGCCGGTTTCCCGGGCGACCGTGCCCAGCAGCGGCGCGTATGTGGCATCGCCCTGGAAGGTCAGGCGCACGATGCGCCCCTGCACATGAGCGAAGTCGTCACGCTGCTCGTTCTCGTCGACCTGCTCATGCTCCTGGACGAAGCGCCTGGTGGTCGGATGCTGCGGGTGCAAGAACACATCGGCCACATTGCCCTGCTCGACGATCACACCGGCGTCCATCACGGCCACCTGATCGCAGACACGGCGGATCACGTCCATTTCATGGGTGATGAGCACGATGGTCAGTTTCAGCTCGCGATTTATCTCGGCCAGCAACTGCAACACCGATGCAGTGGTCTGCGGGTCCAGAGCACTGGTGGCTTCATCGCACAGCAGGATCTTGGGCTTGGTCGCCAGGGCGCGGGCAATGCCGACGCGCTGCTTCTGGCCACCGGACAGTTGCGCCGGATACTTTCTGGCATGGTCGGACAGCCCGACACGCTCCAGCAGTTCGGCCACTCGCCGATCGATCTGCTCGCGGGACATATCGCCCGCCAGTGTCAGCGGCATGGCCACGTTGTCGGCAACGGTCTTGGAAGACAGCAGGTTGAAGTGCTGGAAAATCATCCCGACCTGCTGACGGAAACGCCGAAGGCCGTTGGCGTCCAGTGCCGTGACATCTTCGCCGTCGACCACTATCTGCCCGCCACTCGGGGTTTCAAGGCGGTTGATCAGGCGCAGCAAAGTACTTTTGCCAGCGCCGGAATGGCCGATCAGGCCGTATACCTGGCCATCTTCGACACGCAGGGTGGTGGGATGCAGAGCCGGAATATCCTTGCCTGCAACCCGGTAGGTTTTATGGACGTTATGAAACTCGATCACGGAGCGAACCTTGTGGGGGCGCGTTAAAAAATCAGCGCAGTGACCTCAGTCACTTGCTTCGTTACCTCGGCGGGATAAGCCGGGCGCGCATTTTAGCCTTTCCGCAAAGCACTGCTTAGCATTTATTTGCCAGCTCTCATGTTGAATTGGCATAACGCGACCGGTGGTGCTACCGGGCGGAAAATTTACTGAACGGCACTTTGCCAGACAGGTCACTCCTTTAACACCGTGATTCCCATGGCTTGCCAAGGGAACTGGATCAAAGAGCCCGACATGAAGTCAGGGCCTGGGAATGAGGAGACGCACCCGATGTCTAGCCCGAAAAAGCCGCCAGTAAGCACTTCATCCAACAGCGAACTGGCAGGAACAGACACCCTTGATCGAGGCAATACCAACGAGAAACTGGAAAGCCTCGAACCGTTTCGCTCCGATGCAACGAAACAGGCCCTGCGCACCAATCAGGGCGTGAAGATCGCCGATAACCAGAACACGCTGAAAGCCGGCAGCCGGGGTCCTTCGCTGCTGGAAGACTTCATCATGCGCGAGAAGATCACCCACTTCGACCATGAGCGCATCCCGGAGCGGATCGTCCATGCGCGTGGTACTGCGGCCCATGGTTACTTCCAGAGCTATGACGATCATGCCACCTTGAGCAAGGCAGGCTTCCTTCGCGACCCAGGCAAGAAAACCCCGGTATTCGTGCGTTTCTCCACCGTGCAAGGGCCACGGGGATCGGGCGATACGGTACGGGATGTTCGCGGCTTTGCGGTCAAGTTCTACACCGATGAAGGCAATTTCGATCTGGTCGGCAACAACATGCCGGTGTTTTTCATTCAGGATGCCATCAAGTTTCCGGACTTCGTGCATGCCGTGAAACCAGAACCTCATAACGAAATCCCCACCGGTGGCTCGGCTCACGACACCTTCTGGGATTTTGTATCGCTGGTGCCGGAGTCGGCGCATATGGTGCTGTGGACCATGTCCGACCGCGCCATCCCGAAAAGCCTGCGCACCATGCAAGGCTTCGGTGTGCACACCTTTCGCCTGATCAACACCCAAGGCAAATCGAGCTTCGTGAAGTTTCACTGGAAGCCCAAATACGGCGTCTGCTCGCTGGTGTGGGACGAGGCGCAGAAACTGGCGGGCAAGGACACCGACTTCCATCGCCGCGACCTGTGGGAATCCATTGAAATGGGCGACTACCCCGAGTGGGAGCTGGGGGTGCAGATCGTCGCCGAGGAAGACGAACACAACTTCGATTTCGATCTGCTGGACCCGACCAAGATCATCCCCGAAGAGCTGGTTCCGGTCACGCCACTGGGCAAGATGGTGCTTAACCGCAACCCGGACAATTTCTTTGCCGAAACCGAGCAGGTCGCATTCTGCCCGGGCCATATCGTGCCAGGCATCGACTTCTCCAACGACCCGTTGCTGCAAGGCCGGTTGTTTTCCTATACCGATACCCAGATCAGCCGCCTGGGCGGGCCGAACTTCCACGAGATTCCGATTAATCGTCCGGTAGCACCCAACCACAACGGGCAACGCGATGCGCAACATCGCACGACGATCAACAAGGGCCGGGCGTCCTACGAACCGAACTCCATCGACGGTGGCTGGCCGAAGGAAACCCCTGTCGCGGCAGAGGACGGTGGCTTCGAGTCGTATCCGGAACGCATCGATGCGCACAAGATACGCCAGCGCAGCGAGTCCTTCGGCGACCACTTTTCCCAGGCCACGCTGTTTTTCCAGAGCATGAGCAAGCACGAGAAAGAGCACATCATCTCGGCTTACAGTTTCGAGCTGGGCAAGGTGGAGCGCGAATATATCCGGGCACGGACAGTGAACGAGATTCTGGCCAATATCGATCTGGAACTGGCCGGGCGTGTGGCACAGAACCTCGGGCTGCCTGCGCCGAAAGCCGGAACAGTCCCTGCCAGGACCTCGTCCATCAAGCAGTCACCGGCCTTGAGCCAGGACAATCTGCTTTCGGGCGATATCGCTTCACGCAAGGTCGCCATCCTGGTGGCCAATGGCGTGGACGCAAAGGCCGTCGAAGCCTTGAAAGCGGCTCTGCAAGCCGAGGGTGCGCATGGCAAGGTGCTGGGATCGACATCTGCGCCTGTGGTGACAGCGGATGGCAAGAGCCTGGCGGTGGATGCTTCGATGGAAGGCCTGCCGTCAGTAGCGTTCGATGCGGTATTCATCCCCGGCGGCAAGGACTCGATAAAAGCCTTGAGCACTGACGGGGTTGCCTTGCATTTCGTGCTGGAAGCCTACAAACACCTCAAGGCCATCGCACTGGCCAGCGATGCCAAGACGCTGCTGGATCTGCTGCATCTGGACCAGGACGCGGGATTGCTGGTGGTGACTGGCAGCTCATACGATGCCTTCTTCAATGCAATCGCCCAGCACCGGGTATGGGATCGCGAGGCGAAAGCCAAGGCAGTGCCTGCCTGATCGGGGGATTCGTTCCGGGGTAGGAGGCAGCTTGCTGGCGACCTCACGTTGTCGCCAGCAAGCTGCCTCCCACTGACCGAACCCGTTTATTCGCGAACAGGCTTGGCCGGGGTCAAGACAACCTGCGCAGACTCATTGCGCTCGATCTGACGGCGCAGTTCCAGCTCGAAATCCGGATTGATCCTGACTACGCGCTTGGTCAGCAAAGTCGCCAGCCATGGGTAATCATCGGTGCGGGGGACCTGCAACAGCACTTCGCAATTGAATGCCACGGTATCGGAGGCAATTGCATCCAGTTGGCGACGCAGTTGCGGCATGTCACCGATTTTCAAATCGATGGTCGTGCTTTCGGCATCCGGGTCGATCAGCTTCGCAACGCGCCTGGCTTCAGCAGCACGCAGTTCGGCTTCGGCTTTTTCCAGTTCAGCCTTGCGGGCATGGGCAATGGCGCCATTGACCCCGCTGGTGAGCGCCGGTGCCTTGGGCATCAGCGCACGGGCGCGACTCAAGGCGGCAGCAGCGGCATTCATGTCGCCTTTCTGCAGACCGATCTGGCTGCGGCTCAGATAGGCCTCCGCCAACCGACGCTGGAAAGGCTCCAGGCGAATATCGGTCGGCGCTGCAGCCTGCAGGGTCGCCAATTGCTCTTCGGCAGTCGCCAATTCATTGCTGGTAATGCTTTGCTCCAGCTGAGCGAACCCGTCCGGCTGAGCTTCGGCCACAGGCGTTTCAACAGTCGGGGCACTCTGGCAGGCACCCAACAGGATGGAAAATGCGACAAGCAGCAGATAACGGGAGGCGAGCGGCTTCATTCCTGCGATTCTCTAGGTTGCGCAAAAAACGAGCAAGTCTACACCGCTCGCTTGGGTAGAACAAAGCTGAGCAAGAACAGTACCGCAGCGGATACCACAATAGACGGTCCGGCCGGGGTGTCCTTGAACCATGACAACGATAGCCCAATACACACGGCCGTCACGCCAATAAGGCTTGCGCCAAGGGCCATTTGTTCCGGAGAGCGGGCGTGACGTTGTGCCGCAGCCGCGGGAATGATCAGGAGCGAAGTAATCAGCAGAACCCCGACGATTTTCATCGCCACCGCAATCACCACAGCAATCAGCAGCATCAGCGTCATGCGCAATGAGGCCACCGGCAGGCCTTCGACCCTGGCCAGTTCTTCATGCACGGTCACGGCAAGCAACGGTCGCCACAGACAGACAATCAGCACCAGAACCAGTGCGCTGCCACCCAGAATCCAGGCCAGATCCGTCGGGCTGATCGCCAGCAGGTCACCAAACAGGTAGGCCATCAGGTCGATACGCACTTCATGCATGAAGCTCAGGACCACCAGCCCAAGAGACAGGGTGCTCGGTGCGAGAATACCCAGCAGCGTGTCCGAAGCCAGCGGCTGGCGCTGCTGCAGCGTAACCAGCAGGACCGCCAGCAGCAGGCAGCCGACGGTCACGGCAATCGTCGGGCTGACGTCCAGCAGAAAGCCCAGCGCCACACCCAGCAGGGCCGCGTGGGAAAGGGTGTCGCCAAAATACGCCATGCGCCGCCAGACCACGAAGGACCCCAGGGGACCCGCAACCACTGCCAGGGCCAGGCCTGCGAGCAAGGCGTAAAGAAGAAAATCAGCCATGCTTGCAGTTGTCTCCATGGACATGGGTGTGGATGGGGGACGCTGGCGTCGCGTCGCCGCTCACGACTTCGCCATGCAGGTCATGAGCATGATCGTGATGGTGGTGATAGATCGCCAGGCTTTGCGCGTTCTTGCCGAACAGTTCGACGAACGCCGGATCGTTGCTGACCTGTTCCGGGTGGCCGGAACAACAGACATGACGGTTCAGGCACACCACCTGATCGGTGGTGCTCATCACCAGATGCAGGTCATGGGAAACCATCAGCACGCCGCAACCATGGCGATCCCGCAGACGGGTAATCAGGCTGTACAACTCGGCCTGCCCAGCCACATCGACACCCTGAACCGGCTCGTCGAGGACCAGCAGCTCGGGTTCGCGCAACAAGGCACGGGCCAGCAGGACGCGCTGCATCTCGCCGCCGGAAATTCCCTGAAGCGGGCTGTCGATGACCTTTTCTGCACCGACTTCCTGCAACGCGGCCAGCGCCGCCGCACGGTCCACGCCCGGCACCAGTCGCAGAAAGCGCAGCACCGAGAGCGGCAGGGTCTGGTCCACATGCAGCTTTTGCGGCATGTACCCGACCCGCAGGCCAGGCTTGCGCCAGACCGTCCCGGCATCGGGCTTGAGCAGTCCCAGCACGGCACGCACCAGCGTCGTCTTGCCAGCGCCATTGGGGCCGATCAGGGTGACGATTTCGCCAGGGCTGACATTCAACTGAATGTTGTGCAGAACGTTTTGCCCGGCGAGCGTGACAGCAACCTGCTCCAGGCGAATCAACGCATTACTCATCAGGCAGCCTTGCAGCCGGAACAGATGCCGACGATCTCTACAGTCTGGCCTTCGACCTGAAAACCGACTTCTTTGGCAGCATTGACCACGGCATCGCTGATGGAGGCGTGCTGCAGTTCAATGGCGGCGTGGCACTCGCGGCAGATCAGGAACTGGCCCTGATGCGCGTGGGTCGGGTGGTTGCAGCCGGTAAAGGCGTTGAGCGATGCAATACGATGCACCAGGCCGTTTTCCAGAAGGAAATCCAGCGCCCGGTAGACAGTGGGCGGTGCGGCACGGCGACCGTCTTCATCGCTCAGCACGGCAAGGATGTCGTAGGCACCCAGCGGCTTGTGACTTTGCCAGACCAGTTCCAGCACGCGACGACGCAACGTCGTCAGGCGCAGACCTTTGCTGGCGCACAGCGAATCGGCTTCCGTGAGCGCGGAATGCACGCAATGTGAGTGATCGTGAGGACGGCTGGCCAACGGTGTAATAGGCATGAGCGGCGACGATATTTGCTAGAGACGTTATTATGTTACCCGTTCCTGTCTTATATGAGTGGTTCAAGTGCGCCGTCTTTTTAACCTTTTTGTCGTTTTGTCGGCCAGTTGGCTGGCTGCCGCCCCCGCCCAGGCCGAGGTTCGGGTCCTGACCAGCATCAAGCCATTGCAGCTGATTGCGGCTGCCGTACAGGATGGCATGGGTACACCTGAAGTCCTTTTGCCGCCCGGCGCGTCGCCGCATCACTATGCCTTGCGTCCATCCGACGTACGGCGTGTGAACGAGGTCGAACTGCTCTACTGGATCGGCCCGGACATGGAGAGCTTCCTGCCGCGTGTCATTCAGGGGCGCAAGCTGCCAGCGGTGGCCGTGCAGAGCCTGCCCGGCATGCATTTGCGCCATTTCGAGGCTGACAATGCTTCACATGACGATCACGATCATGACCATGGCGTAGAAGAGCACGACCATGACCACCGTCCGGGCAGCCTGGACTCGCACCTGTGGCTGTCCTCGGTCAACGCACGAGTGATTGCCGCGAAGATGGCTGCCGACCTGGGAGCCGCCGACCCGGACAACGCTCCTCGCTACAAGAGCAACGCCGAAGCCTTCGCCAAGCGCCTCGATGCTCTGGATACCCGGATCAAGAGCCGCGTCAGCGCCGTGGCGGGCAAACCGTACTTCGTCTTCCACGAAGCCTTCGACTACTTCGAAGAGGCTTATGGACTCAAGCACACCGGCGTGTTCAGCGTCGCCGCTGAAATCCAGCCGGGTGCCCAGCATGTCGCTGCCATGCGCGAACGCTTGAAAGAAGTCGGCAAGACCTGCGTGTTCAGCGAGCCACCATTGCGCCCTCGTCTGGCCGAAACCCTGACGACAGGCTTACCGGTCAAGCTGGCCGAACTGGACGCCCTCGGCGGCTACACACCCGCCACCGCTCAGGGTTACGAACAAGTGCTGCAAAAGCTGGGTGATGATCTGGCGGGTTGCCTGGAAAGTCTGTAGCGCCACCGGCTTGGCAGTGAGAGGCAGCTTGCTGGCGACTGTTGCCAGCAAGCTGCCTCTCACAAGCGTTTACAGGGCAAATGGCAGCGGCAGATGAACGTCCTGGCGCTGAGCCAGGCGCTTTTCGAATTCTGCCGGGTCATGGATCAGAACGTCTTGCCCGGCAAAGGATTCGGCTGCGATCAGGCGCGACAGCCAGAAGCGCACGCAACCTACGCGCAGCATGGTTGCCCAGAGCTTCGTTTCAGCCGCCGTGAAAGGCCGCAAGGCTGCATAGGCACCCAGCAAGGCTCGGGCGCGTACCGGGTCGATCTGGCCATCTTCATGCGAGCACCAGTCGTTCAACGCGATGGCCAGATCATAAAGCATCGGCCCTGAGCAGGCGTTGTAGAAGTCGATCAAGCCTGTCAGGTGCGTACCTTCAAACAGGGCATTGTCGCGGAACAGGTCGGCGTGCAGGTTGGCCCGTGGCAGCGCCATGATCTGCGGCTTGAGCGCTTCGATCTCCTGCAAGGCCTTTTCCAGCAGTGTTCTCTGTGGCTCGCCCAGGTGCGAAAGGAAGTTCGTGCCCTCGCTGAGCATCCAGTCCAGACCACGGTCAGTCTTGCGCTCCAGAACATTTGCGCGCGTTGCCAGATGCAGGTTGCCGAGCAACTCGCCGATCTGCACGCAATGCTGGGTGTTGGGTTCGCTGATGTGCTTGCCCGGCAGGCGCGGCTGCAAGAGCGCCGGTTTTTCCGCCAGTTCGCGCAACGCCTGACCGTCGGTGGTGCGCAAGGCGTAAGGCACCGGTAAGTCGGCGTCGTGCAGTACATCCAGCAGTTCGATGAAAAACGGCAAATCCTGAATCGGACCCCGCTCGACGAGGGTCAGGACGAACTCGCCCTGCTCCAGGCTGATGAAGTAATTGGTGTTTTCACTACCTGCGGCAATGCCTTGAAAGTCGAGCAGACGGCCGAGCCCGTAGGGGGCAAGAAATGTTTCCAGCTCGGGCCGAGCCAGTGGGGTAAAAACGGACATATCAGGACTGCCAGCAAATAAGTGAATTTAAAAGGTTACCAGCTGAATATTTCCCATTGGGGGATCAGCATGTCCGGTTGGTCCGAACGGATGAAATTGGGACTCGTACCATCGGCGCGCACAAGAAAATAAGGTTTTCCATTCTTGGGCGTGATTTTCACGGCATAAAGAAATCCGTTCTGGCGGTACTCCTGAATGGTCTTGTCACCGTCGGTGCGGATGGTAACGTCTGGAGCGTCCGCAGGAGAATCCTCAGTTGCAGACACCAGGGGACAAAATACCAACAACCCAGCCAACAACAGTCGATTTGCCGTGCGCATGATAACCTTGTCCCTTTGTCGTCAATGGTCCGCGCATTCTAGCGCCGACCCCGCCGAAAAGGTTGATTCTGCTCATGAGCCAAGCGCCCCTCGTCCTGGTGGACGGTTCTTCTTACCTGTACCGCGCCTTCCATGCGCTGCCACCTCTCACCACGTCCAAAGGTTTGCCGACCGGTGCCGTCAAGGGCGTGCTGAACATGCTCAAGAGCCTGCGCCGGCAGTACCCGCAAAGCCCGTTTGCCGTGGTTTTCGATGCCAAGGGCGGGACTTTCCGGGACGATCTGTTCGCCGAGTACAAAGCCAACCGCCCAAGCATGCCGGACGATCTGCGCGTTCAGGTCGACCTGTTGCATGCCTGCGTCAAAGGGCTGGGTTATCCGCTGCTGTGTGTGGAAGGTGTCGAGGCTGACGACGTGATCGGCACCCTGGCGCGCAGTAGTGCGGCGGCAGATCGCCCCGTAATCATCTCCACCGGCGACAAGGACATGGCGCAACTGGTCGACGGCCACATTACGCTGGTCAACACCATGACCGGCAGCGTGCTGGATGTCCCCGGCGTGAAAGAAAAGTTCGGCGTCGGACCCGAGCACATCATCGATTATCTGGCCCTGATGGGCGATAAAGTCGACAACATCCCCGGTGTTCCGGGCGTAGGCGAAAAAACGGCCGTGGGCCTGCTGGTGGGTGTCGGCGGCGGTTTGAAAGAGCTTTATGAAAACCTCGATCAGGTTGCGGGCATGGCCTTCCGGGGTGCCAAGACCCTGGCACCCAAGCTCGAAGAGCATCGCGACATGGCATTTCTGTCCTATGAGCTGGCGACCATCAAGGTCGACGTGCCGCTGGACATCACCCTCGACGAATTGCAGGTGGGCGAACCTGATCTGGAAAAGCTCACCGAGCTTTACACCCAGCTTGAATTCAAGAGCTGGCTTGAGGATCTGCAGCGGCAAGCCAAACGCGCCGGCGTGGAAATCGTCAAGGAAGAAGTGGTCTCCGAGATCAAGCGGGACTATGTGACGGTCCTCACTCAGGAGCTCTTCGACGTCTGGCTGGAAAAACTGCGCACCGCCAGCCTGATCGCCTTCGACACCGAGGCCACCGGTCTGGATGCCCAGCAGGCGCAACTGGTCGGCCTGTCGTTTGCCGTCAAGGCCGGGGAAGCCGCCTATATCCCGCTGACCCACTCCTACATGGGCGTGCCGGAGCAACTGGACCGCGACACCGTGCTGCTGGCCCTCAAACCGCTGCTGGAAGACCCGGCCATCCTGAAAGTCGGGCAAAACGCCAAGTTCGACATGAATATCCTGGCCAACTGCGCCATTGGCGGTGATCAGGAAAATGGCATTACCGTGCGCGGCGTTGCCTTCGACACCATGCTGGAATCCTACGTGCTGAACTCCGTAGCCACTGCCCACAACATGGACAGCCTGGCGATGAAGTACCTCGGCCACCAGACCACCAGCTTCGAAGACATTGCCGGCAAGGGCAAAAAGCAACTGACGTTCGACCAGATAGCTCTGGAGCAGGCCGGCCCTTATGCGGCTGAAGATGCCGATGTGACCTTGCGCCTGCATCAGACCCTTTTTGCAAAACTGGAAGCCGAGCCTGAGCTGGCCCGCGTTCTGACCGAAATCGAAATGCCGCTGGTGCCGGTGCTGGCGAAAATCGAACGCGAAGGTGCCAAAGTGGATGCCAATCTGCTCGGCATTCAGAGTGTCGAGCTGGGCAACACCATGGTCGAGCTGGAGCGTCAGGCTTTCGTTCTGGCAGGCGAGGAGTTCAACCTGGGTTCTCCGACCCAGCTGGGGAAAATTCTCTACGAAAAACTGCAATTGCCGGTTCTGGGCAAAACGCCCACCGGCAAGCCGTCCACCTCCGAAGACGTACTGGTCAAGCTGTCCGAGCTGGAGCAGGGCAGCGAATTGCCCACCTTGCTGTTGCAGTACCGCTCGATCAGCAAGCTGAAAAGCACCTACACCGACAGCCTGCCAGGCCAGATCAACCCGAGGACCGGGCGCGTTCACACCTCTTACAACCAAGCGGGCGCAGCCACCGGACGGTTCTCTTCCAGCGAGCCGAACCTGCAGAACATCCCGGTGCGTACCGCAGAAGGGCGCAGGATTCGTCAGGCGTTCATTGCCCAGCCGGGTTACAAACTGCTGGCAGCGGACTACTCGCAGATCGAGTTGCGGATCATGGCACACCTGGCCAGCGACGAAGGATTGCTGGATGCTTTCCGCAATGGCCTGGACGTACACCGTGCGACAGCGGCCGAAGTATTCGGGGTAGAACTGGATCAGGTCACCAGCGATCAGCGCCGCAGCGCCAAGGCCATCAACTTCGGACTGATCTATGGCATGGGCGCATCAGGCCTGGCCCGACAGATCGGCGTCGATGGCAAGCAGGCCAAGGCGTATATCGAACGTTACTTCGCTCGCTACCCTGGCGTGCGGGATTACATGGAGCGCACTCGCGAGAAGGCCAAGGAACAAGGCTATGTCGAAACCTTCTTCGGGCGTCGGCTCTACCTTCCGGATATCAACTCCGACAACGGCATGAAACGCGCCGGAGCCGAACGCACGGCAATCAACGCGCCGATGCAGGGCACAGCCGCCGACATCATCAAGAAAGCCATGGTTGCGGTGAACAACTGGCTGGAAGAGTCGCGTCTCGATGCCCGCGTCATCCTGCAGGTCCACGACGAACTGGTACTGGAAGTGCGCGAGGATCTGGTCGAGCAGATCAGCGAACAGATTCGCCCGCACATGAGCAGCGCCGCGCAACTGGCCGTGCCGCTACTGGTTGAAGTGGGCGTGGGCAACAACTGGGACGAGGCGCACTGACCGCTGTCGGGCAAGCCTGAACCCAGGCTTGCCCGCGCATCGCCAACATGAACATTTCGACAGGTTGGGAACTTAACCGGTCCGAAGCCAGTCAGAGACTCCGATTGGTTGAAAAACCCGTCATGCTCCTAGTTGTGTTAAGTGTTGGCAGATATCCGGATCCCGCCCTAAGGATCTGGACCTTGAACCCCGAACTTCCCCCCTCCCCATATGAAGTCCGGGGTTTTTTTTGCCTGCGATTTACCCTTCGGCAGGCGCTTTGTCTTCCAGCTCCATCCAGTCGGCCAGAACGGTATAGGCTTCTTCAAGGCCCATGCGCTTTGGTGCCGAGAACAGCTGGATGGTGACCGCTTCGCCCCAGCCCTTGCGGATCTGCGACTGAACCTTGAGCAGCGCGTTCTTGGCTGCGCCATAGGTCAGTTTGTCGGCCTTGGTCAGCAGGACATGCATCGGCATCTGGCTGGCGACTGCCCAGTCCAGCATCAGTGTGTCGAAGTCGGTCATTGGATGACGGATGTCCATCATCAGAATCAGACCCTTCAGGCTTTCACGGCTACCCAGATAGGCTTCCAGGTGACGCTGCCAGTGTTGCTTGAGCGGGATCGGCACCTTGGCGTAGCCGTAGCCGGGCAGGTCCACCAGACGACGGTCGTCATCGAGCTTGAAGAAGTTCAGCAGTTGCGTACGCCCCGGCGTTTTCGAGGTACGCGCCAGGCTGGCGTGGGTCAGCGTATTGAGCGCGCTGGACTTGCCCGCGTTGGAACGCCCGGCAAATGCGACTTCATAGCCTTCGTCATCAGGGCACTGATCGACCTTGGCGGCGCTGAGCATGAAAGTGGACTGTTGGCACAGGCCGAGGATGGGGTTCTTGAGTTGCATGTGATTTCCGGTGAAGGCCTTGCCTGCAAGGGGTGCGGCAAGAGGTGTCGTTTCCGTTTGGGTAGCGCGAGTATATAATGCCGCAAATTTTGTGTGGAATTCCCCGACAGCGGGGGAAGAACACTGAAGCGAGAACTAATATGCGCATTAGAACGCAGTCCGCTTTCAACCTGAAAGGTTTTTACTGCGCAAGAGGACTTTGGAGCCCCTTTTGCCAGGATCGTAACAATGCCGCGCGTGAAATGTGCAAGGACCGCAGTAGTCAGCATTTGCGAACCGTCATCCTGGAGATGAGCAAATCACCTGCTACCTAACTTTTCACCATTAGCCGATCTGGATTACCTGATGAACAAATTATTCGTGAGTCTGCTGTTGACGCTTGGCATCAGTGGGGCGACCCAGGCAGCCGACGTTACCGGTGATGCGGCTGCCGGTCAGGCAAAGGCAGCCGTGTGTGGTGCCTGCCATGGACCTGATGGCAACAGCCTGGCTCCCAACTTCCCGAAACTGGCAGGCCAGGGCGAACGCTACCTGCTCAAGCAATTGCACGAGATCAAGGATGGCAAGCGCCCGGTACTGGAAATGACCGGCCTGCTGACTCCGTTCAACGATCAGGATCTTGCAGACATCTCTGCCTATTATGCGAGCCAGAAAGGCAGCGTCGGTGCCGCCGACCCCAATCTGGTGGCGCGTGGCGAAGCCCTGTTTCGCGGCGGCAAGCTGGATCAGGGCATGCCTGCCTGCACCGGTTGCCACTCGCCTGACGGCACCGGCAACGCTCCGGCCGGCTATCCGCATCTGGGCGGCCAGCATGCCGATTACATCAAGAAACAATTGACTGCATTCCGTGAAGGCGACCGGGTCAACGACGGCGACACCATGGTCATGCGTTCCATCGCAGCCAAGCTGAGCAACAAGGATATCGAGGCTCTGGCGCAATATATCCAGGGTCTGCACTGATCGGTACGCAGGCCTTCGGGCAGGCATTCCCGAGCCAGGGCGTGACGTGTTTCATGACACATGCAAAAAGGGTGGCCCGAGCCACCCTTTTTTTTGATTGTCAGCGTTACACTAAGAACTCAAGTCTTGATGGCCGGTCGAAAAACCGTCGCTTCGAGGCGACTCAATCTGCTCAGGAGTAAAGCATGCGTAATCTGATCATCAGCGCCGCTCTGGTTGCCGCCAGTCTGTTCGGTATGTCCGCTCAGGCCGCCACACCCATCGAAGCTGGTAAGCAATATGTTGAATTGAGCAGCGCCGTGCCTGTTTCCGAGCCAGGCAAGATCGAAGTGGTTGAACTGTTCTGGTATGGCTGCCCGCATTGCTATGCATTTGAGCCGACCATCAACCCATGGGCTGAAAAGCTGCCCGAAGACGTCAATTTCGTCCGTATCCCTGCCATGTTCGGCGGCGCCTGGGATGCCCACGGCCAGTTGTTCATCACCCTGGACACCATGGGCGTAGAGCACAAGGTTCACGCAGCTGTATTCAACGCCATCCAGAAAGACCGCAAGCCTCTGACCAAGCCCGAAGACATGGCTGACTTCGTTGCCACCCAGGGTATCGACAGAGCCAAGTTCCTCGAAACCTTCAACTCCTTCGCAGTGAAAGGCAAGATTGCCCAGTACAAGGAACTGGCCAAGAAGTACGAAGTGACCGGTGTACCGACCATGATCGTTAACGGCAAATACCGTTTCGACCTGGGCAGCTCCGGTGGCCCGGAAGAAACCCTGCAGGTTGCCGACCAACTGATCGCCAAAGAGCGAGCGGCCGCCAAGGCAGGCAAGTAAGAGCCTTTCGCCATGCGCCGCTGGGGTAAGGGCACGCAACGAGTCGTTGGCCTGCATGAACCGCAGGTCAACGAACACCATCTGCTGCAAAGCGGACTGCCCGCCGATGGCCGGCTTCGGTTGCTCAGCTTCAATATCCAGGTCGGTATCAGCACCGAACGTTACCGGCATTACCTGACACGAGGCTGGCAGCATCTGCTGCCCCACGGCGGACGCGCGGGCAATCTGCAGAAGATCGGCGATCTTCTCAACGATTTCGATCTGGTAGCGTTACAGGAAGCCGACGGCGGCAGCCTGCGTTCGGGCTTCATCAACCAGGTCGAGCATCTGGCCCACCTCGGTTCTTTCCCTTACTGGTATCAGCAACTCAATCGCAACCTGGGACGCCTGGGTCAGCACAGCAACGGCGTGCTCAGCCGTCTGCGCCCCGGCAAGATCGAGGATCATCCATTACCCGGACCTGCCGGACGTGGTGCCATTCTTGTACGTTTCGGGGAAGGCGAGGACGCGCTGGTAGTGGTCATGATGCATCTGGCCCTGGGATCACGCACCCGTGTAAGACAACTGGCCTATATCCGGGAACTGATTGGCGGCTATCGTCACCAGATCCTCATGGGCGACATGAATACCCATGCCAACGACTTGCTGGAGCATTCGCCGCTGCGCGATCTTGGGCTTCTGGCCCCGCAGGTCGAGGCAACCTTTCCCAGCTGGCGGCCACAGCGCTGTCTGGATCATATTCTGCTAAGCCCGACACTGACGCTCGAACGTGTTCAGGTACTGGCCCAACCCATTTCCGATCACCTGCCCGTTGCTGTAGAGATTCGCCTGCCTGCTTCGCTATGTGGTGACTCGCTACCCGTGCTCTCTGGTGGACCCCTTGAATGAGCGAAGAAGCCGAGCGCTGGAAAGAGAAGTATCTCAAGGGTATCGAGCAGCAGGACCTGCTCGCTGAGCGCTGGAACGCCCGGCTCGACTTGCTGCGCCGGGGTCTGGTCCGCAGTAGTCTCGCGGCGGAAGGTACCGACCGGTCTGTCGATGAATGCATGAAGGAAATGCGCGAAATCGTGCGCAAGGACGACATGGATGCGGGTCTGGCAGCCCTGATACCACGCCTTGAAAAGGCGGTGCTGGATTCCGAGCAACGTCGTGAAGTCCGGGTCGGGCAGATCAGCAGCGCCTTGAATGCGCTGGTGACCCAACTGCAATCCTTGCCACTGCCCCGCGAAGTGCGCAAACCCCTCAAGCGTTTTGCCAAGGATCTGGAAGACCGTGCCTCCCAGGCCCGGGAATTGCCACTGCTGCTCAGCGAACTGAGCGGCTTGCAGGGCAAGGCGCTGACCCTGCTGGAAAAGCACGAAGAAGGTCCTCGCCCCGGACTCCTGCAACGTCTGTTCGGTAGCCGCGAAGAACCGGGCGAGGCGGCACATGCCCCTGAAAGCGCTCATCCCGCTCATCCGCCTGCGTCAGCCTCTGCCGAGCATGAGCATGAAAGCGACGACGAGGCACCTGAGCTTCCTTCGGCGCCAATGCCCGCACCTGCGTCAGCACCAGCACCAGCACCAAGGGTCGAGGTTGAAGCGCCAAAAGCCGAGCCGGCCATAGAGGCTCCAGCTCCCACCCCCGTGGTTGAGCCCGTGGCTGAAGCACCAAAGCCGGTTGAAGTGCTAGCCGCCGCACCCGCGCCCGTCGAGAAAGTGGCGTCGGCGCCAGTGCAGGCCCCACCGCAGGATCTGCTGACACCAACGCCTTCCGTTCCTTACGAGCATCTGCCTGTTGTGCAGGCTCCGGTCGAGAGCGAAAGCGAAGAAGATGAAACGTCGACCGATGAGCAAGAGGCCGACGAAGGTGATCCCAACTATTCCCTGCCTCACTCCCCGGAGCCGAGCTACAGCTCGGTGGCAGCCCATATCGAAGAAACCTTGCTGGGACTGCTCAAGGACCTGACCTTGTCGGAGCATCATCGCCCGCAGGTCGAAGACATGCAGTTACGCCTCAAACACGGGCTTAACTGGTATGAATTGCTGCCGATCCTCGATGATCTGGCCGTTCTGATGCTGGCGATCAATAACGGCGGCCAGCAGGAATTCGGGACCTATCTCAAGCAGCTCAACGAGCGGCTGGAGTCGTTCCAGAGCCATCTGCAGGCCGCCAGCGAAGATCATGCGGAAAGTCAGTCCACCGCTCGCGATCTCAACGAGCAGTTGCGCGAACAGGTAGGGGGATTGCAGAGCAGCGTCCAGGACGCCTCCGACCTGACCAGCCTCAAGCAGGTACTGGATAACCGGCTCGAAGGCCTGCTCAGCACGATGGATCATTATCAGCGTAAACGTGATAACCGCGAGCAGGAAATCGCCTCACGCCTGCAAGGCCTCGCCGCCCGTGTCGCCAGCATGGAGCAGGAAGCCCTGGGTTTCAGGACGCACCTGGAAGAGCAACGACAGAAAGCCCTGATCGACCCACTGACCAGCCTGCCCAACCGCGCGGCATGGGGCGAGCGTCTCGAGCAAGAGATGACGCAATGGCAACAGGACAAGAACAACCTGTTGATTTGCATTCTGGACCTGGATCACTTCAAGCGGATCAACGATGGCTACGGGCATCTGGCCGGTGACAAGGTGCTGAAGATCGTGGCCAGCGTCCTGAAAATACGCATACGGCCCACAGACTTCCTGGCCCGCTTCGGCGGCGAGGAGTTCGTCATGCTCATGCCTGCCACCCACGTCTCGACGGCCCTGACGTTGCTGGATGAACTGCGGGCTGCCGTCGAACTGTGCCCGTTTCACTTCAAGGGTGAACGGGTGACGATCACCGTATCCATGGGCGTGACCGCCTTGCGCACCGGCGAGCGTAGCGATATCGCCCTCAAGCGGGCCGATCAGGCGCTGTATCGCGCCAAGGAAAACGGCAGGAATCGCGTCGAGCAGGGGTGACTGAAACATCTGGAATCCATCGGCGTTTCACGAATGAAGCAATTTGGTCGCATTTTGTTATGATGTTGCATTTGCTGCCGACGTATCCTGACTGCCATGAAGCTGTTCATCCCTGCTTTTCTCCTTCTGGTCCTGACTGCCTGCTCCAGCGGGCCAAAACTCGATACCAGCCATCCTTCGGCCAACCATGACGGCCGGGTTCAATACGTCATCATGCACTACACCTCCGCCTCGCTTGAGCGCTCGCTGGAGCTGTTGACCCATGGCGAAGTCAGCAGTCATTACCTGATAGGCGACGACAACCCGGCGACGATCTACAAGCTGGTCGATGAGGGTGCTCGCGCCTGGCATGCTGGCGAGAGTGAATGGGAAGGTCGTACCTGGCTCAATTCCAGCTCGATCGGCATCGAGATCGTCAATCCCGGCTATACCGATACGCCTACGGGACGCCTCTGGTATCCGTACACCGAAAGCCAGGTCCAGTCGATCATCGTGCTGCTCAAGGACATCATCAAACGCAACAATATCGACCCCAGGCACATCATCGGGCACAGCGATATCGCTCCGATGCGCAAGCTGGACCCGGGTCCTCTGTTCCCCTGGAAGCGACTGGCCCATGAAGGCATAGGCATCTGGCCGGACGAACGGCAGGTCGCCCAGCGTCAGACGCAGATGATGGATAACCTGCCCAGCATCACCTGGTTCCAGGAACAATTGGCACGCCTGGGTTACACCACGCCTCAGACCGGCGAGCTGGACACCGCTACACGCCACGTTCTGGCAGCCTTTCAGATGCATTACCGTCCAGAGCGCTTCGACGGACAACCCGACATCCAGAGCGCAGCCATCCTGAAGGTACTCAACCGGGTCGAATAGATCAGGCTCGCGGGCTGCGTTCTTTACCAAACTATTTGCGCGCTTGTTGCTATACCTGATGGATATTCCATGCGGATATCCACTGATGCTCATCGCGCAAACGCGCTTTCGCATTCACTTTTCCCACCCTTGGCTGCTGGCGTTGCTGGCGGCCCTGTTGAGCGCGGCTGTCTTTTTATTCGGCAGCTTCGGACTGGCAATGCATCAGGCGCGACAAAACGAAAGCCTGCAGATGAACGCTCAGGGCGAGCGTTTTCTTGTGCGACTGGAGCAGCTTTTCGGCCAGTTGCGGGCCGGGCTGGATCAACTGGAACAGCAACCGCTGAGGCGTTGCAGCCCGGAAATGGTGGGGCGCCTGCGCGAGGTCATCTCCAGCAATCGCTTCATTTACGAAGCCGCCTATGTCGGCGATGCGCGTACCTGTTCCAGCTGGCCACGACCCAGGGTGCTCCGCGAGCTTCGAGAACCCGACATTCGCGGCCCGACCTATGATTACTGGCTCAACACCTCGACCCAGCCGGACGACAATCTGGCGGCACTGGTCATGGGCCGTGGAGATTTCCGGGTCTCGACCTCACGGGGACATCTGACGGACGTCGTGGATCTTCCGGCAGGTGGCAGCCTGCTGGTGGTCCTCGATAACGGCACCCGGGCGATACCGGTTCTGGGGCCTGCGCAAGCCTGGCCGCCGGTGGAAAGCTGGTCGCCGGACAACGCCACCACGCTGATCACGACAGCAAACCAACTGATCTACCGCATGCCCACGCAAAGCCCGGAGTATCAGCTGGTGCTGATCACCCCGCGGACCGACTTGCAGGTAAAGATCACCGGAGCCTGGTGGCTGCTGGTGCCCGCCAGCCTGTTGATGTCCTTGTGCATCGCGGCGCTGGTCCTGCAATTGATGCAGCAGCGCAAATCCCTGGGTGCCGAGTTGTCGGGGGCGTTGCGACGCGGGGAATTGAAGGTCCTCTATCAACCCATCTTCAACCTTGAAACCGGCTTGTGTGCAGGTGCCGAAGCGCTGGTGCGCTGGCGCAGGCCGGACGGCACGCTGACCAGCCCGGACCTTTTCATTCCGCTGGCCGAAAACACCGGACAGATCCGGCAAATCACCGATTTTGTCTTGCAGCAAACGCTGGAAAAGCTCGGGCCGCTATTGCGCGCCAATCCGCATCTGTACGTTTCGGTGAACCTGGCGGCATGCGATGTCATCGCGCCGCGTATTGGGCGCGTAACGGCCAGATTGCTGGCCCTGCACAAGGTCGCAGCTCGCCAGATCGCGTTTGAGGTAACCGAGCGAGGCCTGATCGATGTGGTGGTGGCGCGTAATCACCTGCAAATGCTACGCGATCGCGGTCATCAGATCCTCATCGATGACTTCGGCACGGGCTATTGCAGCCTGGCCTATCTGCAAACCCTGCCGGTGGACTGTCTGAAGATCGACAAGGCCTTTATCGATGCATTGGGGCACGATGCCGCCAGCAGCGGCGTTGCACCCCATATCATTCGCATGGCCCATGCCCTGCAATTGCGGGTGATCGCCGAAGGAATCGAGTTCGAATCCCAGGCCCATCTGCTCAAGAGCGAAGGCGTCGTCTATGGCCAGGGCTGGCTGTTCGCCCGCCCTTTGACCGCCACCCGGTTCTGCGAACTGGTCACCGGCGGTCGGAGAGGGGCGGGGCGACGCAAGGATGATGTGGCGTGATCTTACGTCGGCAGCGCCATGTAAAACTGCGTTCCCTGCCCAGGCCGTGAATAGACGCCCATTCGCCCACCATGCAGTTGCACGATTTCCTTGCACAGCGCCAACCCGAGGCCGGCACCGCCTTTCTTGCGCCCTACCTGCACGAACGGCTCGAAAATCCGTCCTTGCTGCCCGTAAGGAATGCCTTCGCCGTTGTCTTCGATGCTGATGATCGCCCGCTCCCCATGACGGCGAGCCTGCAGGCGGATCAGACCGCTTTCGGGGGTATGGCGCAACGCGTTGTCCAACAGGTTATCCAGAACCCGTTCCAGTTGCGCCTGATCGGCATGCAGATGAGGGACGGGCTCCTGAATGTCCAGCATCAGGGTGATGTCGTGCAACCGGGCCTGTTCCTCGAAACGGCCTCTGGCTTCTTCGAGCAGCTGTTTGATGGAGCAGGGGGCCAGCTTGAGTTTCTGCAAGCCGTTCTGGTATCGCGAGAAATTCAGCAAGTCGTTGATCAGTTGCATCAGACGCTGCATTTCTTCAGTGATGGTATTGAGCAGATCCGCTTCGCGGGACTCTGCCGCAAAATGCAGGCGCTCCTGCAAAAGCCCGAAGGCCATATGGATACCGGTCACCGGTGTGCGCAGTTCATGAGACGCACGCAGGACGAACTCGCTGCGCACCCGCTCGAACGCCCGTTGCTCGGTCACATCGCGCAACACCATCACGGCACCGAGAATGTGGCCTTTGGTATGACTGACGGGGGTCAGGCTGTAGGTCAGCAGCCTGGATTCGCCATCGATATCGATGCTCAGGTCTTCCGGCGCATGCTCCAGAGTCCCGCCACGCAGGATCAGGAATAACTGCTCATCCAGCTCGGGATGCTCCAGCGCTTCACCCAGGCCACGCCCAAGACGACTCTCGTCCCAGCCGAGCTGGCGCTGGGCCACAGGATTCAAATGCTCAAGGCGACCCTGCCGGTCGATCATCAACAGGCCGTCGTCGATACTGTCGAGTACCGCTTGCAGACGCTGCTGACCGGCCAGCAATTCATCGACATTAGTCGCCTGATGCTGACGCAAGGCCTCGGCCATAAGGCCGAAGCGCCGGGTCAGAAGGTTCATTTCGGCTGCCGAGGAGATAGGCAGCGTCACTTCATAATTGCCCTGACCGATATGGTCGGCCGCCTTGGCCAAGGCCTCGATCGGGGCACCAAAGCGACGGGCAATGCCATGGGCAGTGATGAATCCGATGCACAGCACGGCAATGCCCACCAGCCCAAGCAGCCCGGCAATCCACAGCGCCCGCTCCCGGGAATAGGCTTCGGCCGTGCTGATGTTCTGCAGGGCTTCGCCGTGGGTATCCAGCAGGTCGTTGCGCAACGCGTCGAAGCTGCTCCGCAGTTCGGGGTTGTCATGCATTGCGCGCGTGTCGTCCGCAAAGCGCTGAGAAGCCTCGATGAAGCGCTGGTAGTAGCGGCTCGTATTCTCGAAACGGCCCTGCACCTTGTTTTGCGCATCACGCTCGATGCCTTCGGCCAACAACTCGTGGAACTGGTCCTGATAATTCTTCAGCAAGCGCTTGTCAGGCGACGGACTGATCATGATCACCAACTGATCGCCCAGGTTCTGTCGCAGCTTCAGGCCCAGTTCGAGGTTACTGATATTGCCCTGGATCAGCGCTTCCTGGCTCTTGGCCATTTGCATGACACTGACCAGGCCCAGCAACAACCCCAGCAACGCAACCGTCATCAACGCCGAAATACTGAGGAACAGGCGGGTACGTAACTTCATTGCCAGCTTCATACAGAACAACTCATAGGTTGTACTGCTTACGCTTGCGATAAAGCGTCGAGGAGTCGATCCCCAGAGTCTTCGCAGCCTGATCGAGGGTATCGCTGGTGGCCAGGACAGCGCCGATATGAGCCTTTTCCAGTTCATCCAGGCTCAGGGCCGCTCCCACGCGAGGCGCGTTGTTGGTCGGGACCTCAGCCATGCCTAGATGACTGACTTCGACCCGCTCCTGTGGACAGATGATGCTGGCACGTTCGATGACGTTACGCAGTTCACGGATATTGCCGGGCCAGCGGTAGTTGAGCAGTGCGGCACGGGCTTCCTCGCTGAAACCGCGAGCCGGCCGGGCGTAATCCTTGACGAAGCGCGCCAGGAAGCGGTCGGCCAGCGTCAGGATGTCTTCGCTTCGCTCGCGCAACGCCGGAAGGTGCAGGGTGATCACGTTCAGGCGATACAGAAGATCTTCCCGGAAGCGCCCGCTACGCACCATGTCTTCCAGATTCAGGTTGGTGGCCGCCAGAATTCGTACATCGGCACGCCGCGTGACCGGGTCGCCGACGCGCTCGTATTCCTTGTCCTGAATGAAACGCAGCAATTTTGGTTGCAACGTGAGTGGAAAATCGCCGATCTCATCGAGAAACAGCGTGCCGCCATCGGCTTGATTGACGCGACCCAGCGTGCTTTCGCTGGCCCCGGTAAAGGCTCCGCGACTGTGCCCGAACAACTCGCTTTCCATCAGCTCGGCAGTCAGGGAAGGGCAGTTGATGGTGACGCAGGATTTCTTGGCCCGTTTGCTCCAGCCGTGAATGGCGCGAGCCAGTTCACCTTTACCGGTGCCGGATTCGCCCAGAATCAGGATGTTGGCATCGGTCACGGCAACTTGCCGCGCCGTTTCCAGAATGGCCATCATCGACGGGCTGTGTGAATCCAGACCGTCCTTGGGTTTGCGTATCTCGCCTTCCAGAGCCTCCAGACGGGCAGACAACTGCCGTACTTCCAATTGCTTGGCGGTAGCAAGGCGCAGTTGATCCGGGCTGCAGGGTTTGACCAGATAATCGGCGGCACCGGCCTGAATGGCATCGACCGCCGTATCGACCGCCGAATGGGCCGTGACGATCACGACCCGCATCCAGGGTGCCTGAATACGCATCTGCGCCAGAACATCCAGCCCGTTGTCCTCGCCCAGGCGCAAGTCCAGAAAGCACAGGTCGAACACCTGGCGCTGCATCAAGGTATCGGCCTGAGCTGCGCTGTTGGCAGTGGCTACACTGTAACCCTCATCTTCCAGACAGTACCGGAACGTGCGAAGGATGGCGGACTCGTCGTCCACAAGCAGAATACGGCCCTGATTCTCAGTGGCTGTCTCCATTTTTCCTACGCTCCTAAGTAAATGATCTTGGTTAGTGTCGGAATCATCGGGCAAGTTGCATGGTTGATTCTGATTGATTCTGTGACATGCATGTTAGCTATCTGTTCGAGCCTTGGCTAACCGGCTGATTTTCCTGACGATATTTCTCCCGCCAGCGATGTTTTGCCCCCACGATCTCCCAAGACCCTCGATTTTCCTCGAGTTAACTCCATGACCACCCTTTCGAACATTCGTGCAGAACGCACGACCACAGGGGGTCGATCGTGCAGCTTGCTGGCCGGAACTTTTTCGAGAATATCTCAAGCCATTGATTTTATTGAACTTATTAAAAATTCAAAAAATGGCATGCAGCCTGCAATACCCCTTGCACTCAAGGCCTGACCTCATGGCCAACCACTTCATCACACCGTTCAGGTAAAGGGAGTTTAAGGATGAACAACTGGCATATTGCTCATTTGCGTATTTCATCCTTGCACATCCAACAAGGCCTGTTTCTGCTGCTGGCCTTGCTTGTCACCCTGATCGCGGTTCAGCAATTCGAACGTTGGGATCATTCGCGTGAAGCGGCCCGGACCCAACAGCAGATCATCAAGGTCAGCACGTCCTATCAGAGCCTGACCCGCACTGCACAGATCAATGGACTCGAAGCCAGGCCCGTAGATGGCGTGGTGTCCGTAAACGAAGTAGTAACGCCGCAAAAATGGATCTTCTGATCCTGAGAAACCGAACGAAACGTTCCAAATTCAAATAGCTGTAAAAAGGAGTATCACCATGCTGAGTTGGGCTATCACGTTCTTGATCATCGCCATTGTCGCTGCCGTTCTGGGCTTCGGTGGTATCGCAGGCACTGCAACAGGTATCGCCAAGATTCTGTTCATCGTGTTCCTGGTCATGTTCGTCGTATCTTTCTTCTTCGGACGCCGTGGACGAGGCTGAGTAATGGGCAAATCCTTGCAATCACTGGCCGCCGCCCTGTTGATGGGCGGCAGTGCCATGGCATTAGCCGCCAATGACGGGCAGGCTCGGGTCAATGAACTCTTGAGTTCTGCCCCCGAGTACCGCCAGACGTGGACCAAGGTCGTCAAGAAAGAGGAACGGTTGCCTGACTGGATCATCAACCTGTCTGGTGCTTCCGAGCAGATGACTGCCGTTACCGAAGACGGAGACCCTTACCTCGTCGGTCCTCTGTGTGAAACTGCCGAAACCTGCCGGAGCAAACGCCTTATCGTGGCATTCAGCCTCGATAAGGAAGACGCCTACGCCATGCTGGTCGAAGTGCCTGCCGGACTTCCGGCGGACAAGTCGCCGACTCGTCATGCGACCTACCGTTTTCTGGGCAAACCGGATGAAGGCATGCAGCAATTGCTGAAAGAGCAGTTGAGCAAGGACCCGAACTGGTATTGATCGGCCCACCTGACATCTCTCAAGGACCAGGCATCCGGACACCCTCCCGCCTGCCTGGTCTCCCGTCGCCCTTGTTTCACTCTTCATTCTCGCAAGAGAATCAGGCTGTGTTCGTGAGTGCATAAGCACAGTCCAGCCGTGTACCCTTGGATGCCGCAACCAATCGACGAGGGTTTCATGGGTTGGTTCAACCGTCACAAATTCCTGCCGTTTCTCGCCTGGCTGCCCGAACAGACCCGTGCCAGCGTCGGTCGGGATGCATTGGTAGGTCTGAGCGGTGCCGTTCTGGCATTGCCCCAATCCATCGCTTACGCGCTGATCGCCGGCCTTCCTCCGGAATATGGTTTGTACGCGGCCATCGTGCCGGTGCTGATCGCCTGTTTGTGGGGTTCGTCGTGGCATCTGATCTGCGGGCCGACGGCAGCGATTTCCATCGTGCTGTATGCCAGCATCAGTCCACTGGCGGTTCCGGCCAGTCAGGACTACATCACTCTCATTCTGTTGCTGACGTTCATTGCCGGAGCATTCCAGTTGCTGCTGGGCATGATGCGCTTCGGCGCGCTGGTGAATTTCGTCTCGCACTCCGTCGTGCTGGGCTTCACCCTGGGCGCAGCCATTGTGATTGCACTGGGACAGATACCGAACCTGACCGGCATCGACCTGCCCAGCCAGAGCACAGCCCTCAACAGCCTGACAGCGGTCCTTGAACACAGTCAGGAGATCGACAAGCCTTCGCTGATCCTCGGCCTGCTGACTCTGGCACTGGGCATTACCCTGAAATATTTCGTGCCGCGCTGGCCGACGCTATTGATCGCTCTGGTATCGAGCAGCCTGCTGGCCTGGCTGTGGCCTGCGATGTTTGACCATGTGAAGGTGGTCAAGGCTTTCACGGGTCAGTTGCCGCCATTCAGCCCGCTGCCGCTGGATCTGGAATTGATCCTCAAACTGCTGCCGACCGCCGTGGCGATCGGCATGCTCGGGCTGGTGAACAGCCTGTCGATTGCCCGCTCGCTGTCGGCACGCTCCCAGCAACTCATCAATGCCAATCAGGAAGTCCGCGCCCAGGGCCTGTCGAATATGGTCGGCTCCCTGTTTTCGGGTTACATGTCTGCCGGTTCGTTTACCCGCGCCGCCTTGAGTTATGAAGCCGGTGCCCGCTCGCCTCTGGCGGGTGTGTTTTCGGCATTATGGGTCATGCTGTTCGCCGTCGCGGGGGCGTCACTGATTGCCCACATCCCGATTCCGGCCATGGCGGCCTCGATTCTGCTGATCTGCTGGGGACTGGTGGATCATCGCGTTATCGCGGCGTTGTTCCGGGTCAGCCGTTCGGAGTTTTTCGTGATGGCCCTGACCTGTGTCGCAACGCTGCTGCTGGAGCTGCAGACCGCAATCTACGCGGGCGTGCTGGCTTCGCTGTTCTTCTACCTCAAGCGCACGTCGCAGCCCAAGGTGCAGCAGTGGCGCGAAGGTGACGAAGACATCATGCGCGTTGGCGGGTCGATTTTCTTCGGGGCCAGTCACTATCTGCAAACCCGCCTGCAGCGTACCGAAGGCAAGCATGTGGTGATCGACGCCCAGCACATCAACTTCATCGACTATTCGGGCGTGGAGATGCTGCATCAGGAGGCCCGACGCCTGCTCAAACAGGACCGGACCCTGACTTTACGCCGCGCCCGACAGCAGGTCGTTGAAGAATTGCAGAAGCTGGAGGGTGCACAGAAGTGCCCGATCCTGTTCGAGGATTAGGCGTTCGCCAACTGCCGCCGCATTTCGGCCAGCACCTCTGCGGAGTCCGGACGCACGCCGCGCCATAGCAGGAAGGCTTCGGCAGCCTGTTCGACGAGCATGCCCAAGCCATCCACCGCCTGGGCTGCACCGTGCTCGCTCGCCCAGCGACAGAATGCGGTCGGCTCCTTGCCATACATCATGTCGTAGCAGAAGGTATGACCCGGCTGGATCAGGCTGGCGGCAATCGGCGGCAGCTCGCCCGACAGGCTGGCGGAGGTTGCGTTGATGATCAGGTCTACCGACTCTTCCAGCCAGTCGTAACCGCTGGCGAATACCGGGCCGAGGTCAGTAAAGAGCTGGGCCAGGTTTTCGGCTTTTTCCACCGTACGGTTGGCGATCACCAGGGCAGCCGGTTTCTGCGCGAGCAACGGCTCCAGAGCACCACGCACAGCACCGCCGGCACCGAGCAGCAGGATACGCTGGCCTCTCAGGCTGACACCGTGATTGAACGTCAGATCACGAACCAGCCCGGCGCCGTCGGTGTTATCGCCCAGCAAGGTGCCGTCGGCCTGCTTGCTCAAGGTATTCACGGCACCTGCGCGCTGGGCACGCCGGGTCAGGCTGTCGGCCAGGCGATAGGCTTCTTCCTTGAACGGCACAGTCACATTGGCCCCGCGACCGGTCTGGAAAAAATCTCGGGCGAAGGCCGTGAAATCATCCAGTGGCGCCAGCGCGGTTCGGTAATCCAGTTGCTGCTCTGTCTGCCTGGCGAACAGGCTGTGGATCAATGGCGACTTGCTGTGGCCGATGGGATTACCGAATACGACGTACTGGTCCATTTGTGTTCCTGTTGATGTGTTTAGCGCCCGGTGCACTACTGACTGCGAGAGGCGGCTTCGGTCATTCCGCCAGCCAGTCCCGATCCTGAAGGAAATACTCGGTCAGGCGCGCTTCTTCGCTGCCCGGCGCAGCTTTCCAGTCATAACCCCAGCGCACTTGCGGGGGCAGAGACATCAGGATCGATTCGGTACGGCCACCCGATTGCAGGCCAAACAGCGTGCCGCGGTCGTACACCAGGTTGAACTCGACATAGCGGCCGCGCCGGAATTCCTGGAATTCACGCTGTTGCACGGTATAAGCCGTGGCCTTGCGACGACGCACAATCGGCAGGTAGGCGTTGATGTAGGCGTCACCGATGGCGCGCATGAAAGCGAAGCTGGTGTCGAAATCCCAGTGATTCACATCGTCGAAGAACAGACCGCCAACCCCGCGTGGCTCGTTGCGATGCTTGATGTGGAAATAGCTGTCACACCAGGCCTTGTAACGGGGATAGACGTCATCGCCAAACGGCGCACAGGCACGCTCGGCAACCCGGTGCCAGTGCACGCAGTCCTCTTCGACGCCGTAGTAGGGCGTCAGGTCGAAACCGCCACCGAACCACCAGACCGGCTCTTCGCCTTCCTTTTCTGCGATGAAGAACCGCACGTTGGCGTGGGAAGTCGGCACATGGGGATTGTGCGGATGGATCACCAGGGAAACGCCCAGAGCCTCGAAGCCGCGTCCGGCCAGCTCGGGCCGGTGAGCACTGGCCGACGGCGGCAGGTTGCTGCCAAAGACATGGGAAAAGTTGACGCCGCCCTTTTCGATGACAGAGCCGTTTTCGATGACCCGCGTCCGACCACCGCCACCTGCAGGACGTGTCCAGGCATCTTCGACAAAGTGTGCGCTGCCGTCCTCGAGCTCCAGAGCAGTGCAGATTCGGTCTTGCAGATCCAGCAGGTAGGCTTTTACGGCCTCGGTACGGGTAGTCATAGTGATCCCTGATGCTGACTTCAAACGGCTGAGCCCCCCCGAATGTAAAGGGGTACAGGCAAATTGGCGCGTAGCATACCACTGGCCGGGCTGCCTTCGCAGTTGACGAAGATCACTTGAAGGAGTCCGATAGCCTATCTGACGATTCGTTTCAGCATGGAGATAGCAAATGGCAAAGCGTATCCAGTTCAGCACTGTCGGAGGACCCGAAGTTCTTGAATATGTCGACTTCGAGCCGGCCCAACCCGGCCCGCAACAAGTCGTGGTTCGCAACAAGGCCATTGGCCTGAATTTTATCGATACCTATTACCGCAGCGGTCTTTACCCTGCACCTTCGTTTCCCTCAGGACTGGGTACGGAAGGCGCGGGCATAGTCGAAGCCATCGGCAACGAAGTCACGCGCTTTCAGGTAGGCGACCGTGTGGCTTATGGCACTGGCCCGCTGGGCGGTTACAGCGAACTGCATGTATTGCCCGAAGACCATCTGGTGAAACTGCCCGATTCCATCAGCTTCGAGCAGGCCGCAGCCGTGATGCTCAAAGGCCTGACGGTGCAATATCTGCTGCGTCAGACTTATCTGGTCAAACCCGGCGAAACCTTTCTGTTCCACGCCGCTGCCGGTGGCGTCGGTTCGCTGGCCTGCCAGTGGGCCAAGGCGCTGGGAGCGCATCTGATCGGCACGGTCAGCTCACCGCAGAAGGCCGAGCACGCCAAAGCCCTGGGTGCATGGGAAACCATCGACTACAGCCATGAAGACGTGGCGGCACGCGTGCTGGAACTGACCGAAGGCAAGAAGTGCCCGGTGGTCTACGACGGCGTCGGCCAGGACACCTGGCTGACCTCCCTCGAGTGCGTTGCACCTCGCGGCCTGCTGGTCAGCTTCGGCAATGCATCCGGGCCGGTTTCAGGCGTGAATCTGGGCATTCTGGCGCAGAAGGGTTCGCTGTACGTGACCCGTCCAACCCTGGGCAGCTACGCCAATAACGCGCAAAACCTGCAATCGATGGCCGACGATCTGTTCGACATGCTCGCCAGCGGCAAGATCAAGCTCAACGATATCCAGCAATACGCCCTGAAGGACGCCGCACAGGCGCAGACCGAGCTGTCGGCACGGCGCACCACGGGATCGACGATTCTGATTCCTTAACCGGGACGCACCACCTGGCCGGTCGCGACATCGCGAATGACACTGGGGTTTCGGCGGCCGCCCAGGCTGCCGCCGAGCACCAGGTCGATCTGCCCACGGAAATACTGCTCCACGCGCAAGCGCGTGCGGGCAGCGGGGCGACCGGCAGGGTTGGCCGAAGTGGAAATCAACGGGCCGACCAAGGCGCACAGTTCACGCACGGTCGGGTGATCGGTCACGCGCAGGGCCACGGTTTCATGCACGCCGGTGATCCACTCGGGCAGCAGGTTCTGATGCGGCACCAGCCAGGTGTTGGGGCCAGGCCAGGTGCTGGCCATGCGATCGATCCACTGCTCGGGGAAGTCCTCGAACAGAAAGTCGAACTGACGGATGTTGTCGGCGATGAGAATCAGCCCTTTATCCACAGGCCGCGACTTGATCGCCAGCAAGCGATAAACCGCTTCTTCATCCCACGGATCGCACCCAAGCCCCCAGACCGCCTCGGTTGGATAGGCAATCACCGCTCCGGCACGAATATCTCGAGCGGCTTGCTGCACACGCCAACTGCTGACCATTGATGTATCTCCGCTAAATCTTGCCGGGCAGTTTAACCTCAGGGTGCCCGTGCGAACCATCGTCCGGCTTCATTGCTGATCATTCCGTCCAGTTCCAGCTCGGTCAGGGCTGCCAGCACCCGGGGCAACGGCCATTCACTGGCAGCAGCCAGCGCTTCGCTGGTCTGTGGCGCGGCATGCAGGAGGGTCAGCAGCAAAGAGGCAGGAGAGTGCTTGCCCTGAAAGGCACTCTGGCGAGCGAGTGCGTTGCCGTCGTCTGCTACGCAACTGGTCGCGGGCAAGCGCGCTCCTGCAGCGATGTTTCTGCGTTCGGCCTGCTGAGTGGGCACTTGGCGATGCCAGTGCTGCAAGGCTTCGAGAATATGATCCACGGTTTCCACCAGCACCGCGCCGTCGCGGATCAACTGATGACAGCCACGGGCACCGGGATGATGGATAGAGCCGGGAATGGCATAGACCTCTCGGCCATGTTCCGCTGCCAGTCGCGCCGTAATCAACGAACCGCTGCTCACACTGGCCTCCACCACCAGCACACCGAGGGACAGACCGCTGATGATCCGGTTGCGACGCGGGAAGTTGCTGGTCTGTGGTCCGGCATCCAGCGGGAACTCGGAAATCACTGCGCTGCCCTGGGCGATCATCTGCGCGGCCAGCTGTCGATGGCGCTGTGGATAAAGTTTTTCGAGCCCTGTACCCAACACGCCGATTGTGGCTCCGCCAACGTCAAGAGCACCCTGATGCGCAGCACCGTCGATGCCCAGAGCCAGGCCGCTGGTGATGACAAAACCGGCACCCGCCAGACTTCGGGCAAAAGCAGCGGCGGTGTCCATCCCCGGCTTCGAGGCACGACGACTGCCGACCATTCCCAACTGAGGTCGCTCAAGAATCGAAGGGTTGCCAGCGATGAACAACAGAGGCGGTGGGTCGGCAATTTCAGCAAGCAGTGCAGGGTAGCCAGGATCGTCCCACATCAATAAATGCTGGTCTTCATGCTCAATCCAGGCCAGTGCGGCACTGGCTCCGTCACGCACCAGCGGGTCGCGCCGGGCTTCGGCACAGGCCGTCGGCAGCCCCAATGCGCGCCATGCACTGGCGGGTGCCGAGAGCGCAGCCGAGGCGCAACCGAAAGCATCGATGAGTCTGGAAAAGCGTCTGGGGCCGACCTCCGGCAAGCGATGCAAACGCAGGCGCGCTTCCAGTTCGGCAGGCGAAGGCATGGCCTTTTCAAACAGCGGCATAAGATCGTCCTTGATCCATGGCCCACTTCAGGAGGTGGGCAAACCTGTGGATAACTCTGTTGACAACAATTTGATAAGTGAAAGATCCGGTGGAAAAATCTGTCTCAGCCTTGAGACAGAGCCTCAGGGGTTACGGACCTTGTCCATAATGGCCAAAGATCGGTTCGCGTGCAGGACCAAGGCGTAACTGAGCTTTTCATAAGTGCGGAAAACCATCAGCAACCCGGAGCGTTCGTCGGGAATTTTCACCTGATCGCCGGTCACCCGGTCGCGGACGGTTTCGCCGGTCTTGTAAATCGCGAGCACATTGCCTTCGACCAGCCCGTCACGTCGGCCCTTGTTGAGCGTCACCACGTCGTAGACGCCCACCTGAGTCACGCCCCGAGGCACATCGAGAATCAGACCTTCAATGGCGTTCTGTGGCGAACTGGGCATGAATGTCGAGTTGATTGCCCGTTCTTCACTGGTGAACAGGCGGTCGCCCAGACGCACTTCCTGGGTAGAGCGTTGCAGCATCAGGGTGGAAACATCGCCTTCGGTAGCAATGACTTCACCGCCGCCGATATCGTCGGCATTGATGCCCAGCACTTCCTTGGTGACAGGATCGGTATAAACCTTGCCCTGACGGAAGATCCCGTAGCTCAGCTGTTGCGGGTCCAGATTGCCGCGAGCGTAGATGCGGTCGCCTCCGCCACTGAGTACACGTTCGGCATTGCCGGCAACGATGTAAGGGGCCTTGTTGAACTGGTCGGCGTCGTCGACGATCCGGTTACTGATCAGGAACGCATTGATGGCACCGAGCGGAATGCTCGGGATCGCTTCGATCGTCGGCGTGCTGCGCACACGCGGTGACAATTTGATGGTGCCGCGGGATTCGGCGCGGTTGAGCACCACGCGAGGTTGACCATCGACATAGATCAGCGACAGCGAGTCGCCGGGATAGATGAGGTCGGGATCGCGCACTTGTGGATTGGCCCGCCATATCTCGCGCCATTTCCATGGTTCGCGCAGGAATTTGCCGGAAATATCCCAAAGCGTGTCACCGGCAACGACGGTATAACTCTGCGGGTGGCCTTCCTTGAGTTGCACTTGCGCCTGAGCAAGACCGCTGGCAGTCAAAAGCAGCAGGGCGAGTAGTGATTTCCTCATGCGGTGAATCCCTTTATCATGTTGTCTCGCGTAAACATAAGTTCCATCAGTCTCATATAGCTGTCTGCTTTGACGTTTCAAGCCTGGCAGCCGATTTTGACTTTACCCTACAGTGCAGCCCTTACGTATATGGCCATTCTAAACATTCTCGAATTTCCCGATTCGCGCCTGCGCACCATCGCCAAACCCGTGGCGATAGTAGACGACGGCATACGCCAGTTGGTCGACGACATGTTTGAAACCATGTACGAAGCCCCAGGCATCGGTCTGGCAGCGACCCAGGTCAACGTCCACAAGCGCGTGGTCGTGATGGACCTGAGCGAAGATCGCACCGAACCCCGCGTCTTCATCAACCCCGAAATCGAAATGCTGACCGAAGAAATGGATCAGTATCAGGAAGGCTGCCTCTCGGTGCCCGGGTTCTATGAAAACGTCGACCGCCCCGTGAAGGTTCGCATCAAGGCCCTGGACCGTGACGGCCAGCCTTACGAACTGGTTGCCGAAGGTTTGCTCGCCGTCTGCATCCAGCATGAATGCGATCACCTGAACGGCAAGCTGTTCGTCGACTACCTGTCCAATCTGAAGCGTGACCGGATCAAGAAGAAGCTGGAAAAACAGCACAGACAGAACGCTTGATCCATCACCCAAAAGGCCTGTGAGGGCCTTTTCTTCTTTACAGAACGAGAAGCCCATGACTGAGCCACTGCGCATCGTCTTCGCCGGTACTCCGGAATTTGCCGCCGAACACTTGAAGGCCCTGCTCGACAGCCCTCATCAGATCGTCGCGGTCTATACCCAGCCTGATCGCCCGGCCGGTCGTGGACAAAAGCTGATGCCAAGCCCGGTCAAGCAACTGGCGCTACAGCATGGCCTGCAAGTGCTGCAACCGCCAACCCTGCGTGACGCAACCGCTCAGCAGGAGCTGGCAGCGCTCAAACCCGACCTCATGGTAGTGGTCGCCTATGGCCTGATCCTGCCGCAAGTGGTGCTGGATATTCCTCGTCTGGGCTGCATCAACAGCCACGCGTCCCTGCTACCACGCTGGCGTGGTGCGGCACCGATCCAGCGTGCCGTGCAGGCAGGCGATGCCGAAAGCGGCGTGACCGTCATGCGCATGGAAGCCGGCCTGGATACCGGCCCGATGCTGCTCAAGGTCACCACGCCTGTCACGGCAGAAGATACCGGCGGCACCCTGCACGATCGCCTTGCCGAACTCGGCCCACCAGCCGTATTGCAAGCCGTTGCCGGGCTGGCCGATGGGTCGCTGGCGGGTGAAGTGCAGGACGACACCCTCGCCACTTATGCTCACAAACTGAGCAAGGACGAGGCGCGGATCGACTGGAGCCGCCCGGCAGACGAGCTGGAACGCCTGATCCGAGCCTTCAATCCATGGCCGATCTGTCACAGCACCCTGAACGAAGAAGCTCTCAAGGTCCTGGCCGCCAGCCTTGCCGAAGGGCAGGGCACGCCGGGCACGATTCTCGGAGCCAGCAAGGACGGCCTGATCGTCGCCTGCGGCCAGGGCGCCTTGCGCCTGACCCGCCTGCAACTGCCGGGCGGCAAGCCGCTGAACTTCACCGACCTGTTCAACAGCCGCCGCGAGAAGTTCGCCACCGGCACGGTATTGGGTCAATGAATCCGCGTCTGGCCGCTGCCAGAGCCTTGGCCGCTATCCTGAGCGGCAAGGCTTCGCTGAACAGTTCGTTGCCGGCACAGCTGGATAAAGTCGAGGTCCGTGACCGGGGCCTCACTCAGGACCTGGCTTTCGGGACAGCACGCTGGCAGCCACGCCTGTCCGCGCTGGCGGCCAGGTTGCTGCAAAAGCCCTTCAAGGCAGCAGACGCCGATGTCGAGGCACTGTTGCTGGTTGGACTTTATCAACTGCTCTACAGCCGCATTCCCGCTCACGCAGCTATCGGTGAAACGGTGGGTTGTGCCGACAAGCTGAAAAAGCCGTGGGCCAAAGCCTTGCTCAACGCCGTCCTGCGCCGCGCCCAACGTGAAAGCGAAGCGCTGCTGGCCGAACTGGAACACGACCCGGTAGTGCGCACCGCTCATCCGCGCTGGCTGCAAAAAGCTCTGAAAGCCGCGTGGCCCGAACACTGGGAAGCCATCTGCGCCGCCAACAACGCGCATCCGCCCATGACCCTGCGGGTCAACCGTCGGCATAACAGCCGTGCTCAATACCTTGAGCTGTTGAAAACAGCCGGTATCGAAGCCGTTGCCTGCACCTTCAGCCAGGACGGTATCCTGCTGGCCGAGCCGGGTGATGTGCGTTCACTGCCAGGTTTTGCCGAAGGCTGGATCAGCGTTCAGGATGAGGCCGCGCAACTGGCTGCCGACCTGCTGGAACTGGCTCCCGGTCAACGAGTTCTCGATGCATGCTGTGCGCCGGGCGGCAAGACCTGCCACCTGCTGGAAGTGCAGCCACAACTCGATGGGGTGGTAGCTGTTGATCTGGAAGCCAAACGTCTGGTGCGCGTGCGGGAAAACCTCGACCGCCTGGGCCTGGATGCCGAACTGATCGCCGCCGACGCCCGGGAAACCGCCCAATGGTGGGACGGCAAGCCCTTTCAGCGCATTCTGCTCGACGCGCCTTGCTCGGCAACCGGCGTGATCCGTCGCCACCCGGATATCAAGCTGACCCGTCAGGCCGATGACATCGCTGCCCTGGCCACGCTGCAAGGCGAACTGCTGGACGCGCTCTGGCCGACCCTGCAGGTTGGCGGCATTCTGCTGTACGCCACCTGCTCGACGCTGCCCACGGAAAACACCGAAGTGATCGAGGCCTTTCTGGCCCGCACCTCGGGCGCTCGTGAGCTGGATATCGCCGGACAGCTCGGCCAGCAACCCGCAGGCATCAAGCAGCCCCACGGTCGCCAGTTGCTGGCGCAGGAAGGCGGGCATGACGGCTTCTATTACGCCAAACTGATCAAGATCGCGGCTTCGGTCTGACAGGGAGATAGCAGTTGAAAATCATCATCCTGGGTGCGGGGCAGGTTGGCGGCACGCTGGCCGAACATCTGGCCAGTGAAGCCAACGACATCACGGTCGTGGACACCGACGGCGACCGTCTGCGTGACCTGGGCGACCGTCTGGATATCCGCACGGTGCAGGGCAAGGGCTCGTTTCCCACGGTGTTGCGCCAGGCGGGTGCCGACGATGCCGACATGCTGGTGGCCGTCACCAACAGCGATGAAACCAATATGGTCGCCTGTCAGGTTGCCTACACGCTGTTCCACACGCCGACCAAGATTGCCCGGGTCCGAGAAGCGGCTTACCTGACCCGCGCCGGTCTGTTCGATAACGACGCGATTCCCGTGGATGTATTGATCAGCCCGGAACAGGTCGTCACCAACTACATCAAACGCTTGGTCGAATACCCCGGCGCTCTCCAGGTCATCGACTTTGCCGAAGGCAAGGCACAACTGGTTGCCGTCAGGGCGTATTACGGCGGGCCGCTGGTGGGTCAGAAACTGCGCCAGTTGCGGGCACACATGCCCAATGTCGATACCCGGGTAGCCGCGATCTTCCGGCGCGACCGCCCCATCACTCCCCATGGCGACACCGTTATCGAAGCCGATGACGAAGTGTTCTTCATTGCAGCCAAGGCGCATATCCGGGCTGTGATGGGCGAGATGCGACGTCTGGATGAAAGCTACAAGCGCATCGTGATCGCAGGCGGCGGCAATATTGGCGAGCGTCTGGCCGAGGCTATCGAAAGCCGTTATCAGGTCAAGATCATCGAGATGAACCCGGCGCGTTGCCGTCATCTGTCGGACACCCTCAACAGCGCCGTGGTCCTGCAAGGCAGTTCTTCGGATCGCGATCTATTGATGGAAGAAAACATCGGCGATACCGACCTGTTCCTGGCCCTCACCAACGACGACGAAGCCAACATCATGTCGTCGCTGCTGGCCAAGCGAATGGGCGCCCGCAAGGTAATGACGCTGATCAACAACCCGGCCTATGTGGATCTGGTGCAGGGCGGGGAAATCGATATCGCCGTCAGCCCGCAACTGGCAACCATCGGCACCTTGCTGACCCACGTGCGACGCGGCGATATCGTCAGCGTGCATTCACTGCGCAGGGGCGCGGCCGAAGCCATCGAGGTCGTGGCCCATGGCGATGCCAAATCCAGCAAGGTCATCGGCAAGGCCATCAGGGACATTATCCTCCCGCAAGGCACCACCATCGGCGCCATCATCCGCGACGAAGAAGTCCTGATCGCCCACGACATCACCGTGATCGAATCCGGCGACCACGTGATCATGTTCCTTGTGGATAAAAAATACATCCGCGATGTGGAGCGGCTGTTTCAGGTGGGGTTGAGCTTCTTCTGACGGCCTGCGACAGGAGCGCATTCATTCGCGAACAGCATCGCGAATGAATGCGCTCCCACGGATCAATACCAGCGGGCTTCGCCTTCCGGGCGCTTCTTGAAGCGCTTCATGGTCCACATGTACTGGCTCGGGTAAGCCCGTACATATTTCTCGACCACCTTGCTCATGGCTGCCGCCGAGGTTTCAGTGTCGGTGCTGTACATGTCTTCAGGAGCTGCTTCCAGAACGACCTTGTAGCCCGAGCCGTCCGGCAGGCGCATGGCGTGCAGGAATACGCCAACGGCTTTGCCACCGGCCAGCATGTTGGGCACGAATTTGCTGGTCAGTGCCTGGGTGCCGCAGAAGGGCACGAAGATACCCGCCGACTCTGCCGGCTCGGGGTCCGCAGGAATTCCCACCGAACCGCCTTTACGCACTTCCTTGATGACACTGAGGATGCCTTCCTTGGTGGAAGCCGCAACACGGTTGCCCAACTGGACCCGCTGCTTGCGCAGCAGTTCGTCCACGGCCTTCAGCTTGGGCGGGCGATAGAAAATGATCGGTTTGCACTGGCTGCAATAGAAGTGGTTGAGCACTTCCCAGTTGCCCAGGTGGCTGGTGATCCCGACCACGCCCTTGCCAGAGGCGAGAGCGTCCTTGAGCACATCGAGGCCTTCAACCTCACGCACCAGGTCGATGGATTTCTGGGCAGGCCAGATCCAGGCGCAGGCGCTTTCGGTCAGGGTCTTGCCGATATCCATCAGGCTGCGGCCCACCAGTCGGTTCAGCTCAACCTCGTTCAGTTCCGGAAAGCATTTGGACAGATTGATGCGCGCCACTTCACGGGAACGGTTCGGAAGTTTCCACATCAACCAGCCAATCGCAGTGCCGACCCATTGCACGGCACGCCAGGGTAGCAGGGCAAACAACCGCAACGCCCCGACAATCATGGCACCTTTGAACTTATCCACAGATCACTCCCAAATTCTCGAGGTGCGCATTGTAACCTTCAGCGGACCAGAGTCGCGTATCGATCACAATCGACAGTGTGATCCATGACCATGCCGCTCGATTGCATGTAGGCGTAACAAATGGTCGGGCCGACAAAGGTGAAACCCGCTTTCTTGAGGGCCTTGCTCATGGCCTCGGCTTCTGGCGTTATGGCCGGGACCTCGCTGCGGTCCCTGAAATGGTTGACCTTCTGTTCTCCACCGACAAATGACCAGAGAAACCCGACCGGGTCATCCAGTTTCAACCAGGCCTGCGCATTGCGGCGGGCCGCGTTGAGCTTGAGGCGGTTACGAATGATGCCTGGCTCCTGCATCAGAACTTCGATCTCGTCATCGGTCATGGCCGCGATGCGATGGACGTCAAAACCGAACATGACTTCACGATATCGCGCGCGTTTTTTCAAAACCGTGATCCATGACAGACCGGCCTGGAACCCTTCGAGCAAAAGCAACTCGAAGAGCTTCTGCGCATCGCGCAGCGGCACTCCCCATTCCTGATCGTGATAAGCGATGTAAATCGGGTCTTCATTGCACCAAAAGCAGCGAGTCATAGGCCTTCCAAGGGTGGACGTGCAGCCGAATCGGGTATACTCCCGCTCTTTAAATCGCAGCCCAGCACAGGTGAATTTTGTGAGCCAGCCTACGCCAGCCGTGCGTACCTTCCAAGACTTGATCCTCGCCCTCCAGCAATACTGGGCAGAACAAGGTTGCGTGGTACTTCAGCCCTACGATATGGAAGTAGGCGCCGGCACTTTCCACACCGCCACTTTTCTGCGCGCCGTAGGCCCGGAAACCTGGAACGCCGCTTACGTACAGCCGAGCCGTCGCCCGACTGATGGCCGTTACGGCGAAAACCCCAACCGCCTGCAGCATTACTATCAGTTTCAGGTCATCCTGAAACCGAACCCGGACAACTTCCAGGAACTGTACCTGGGTTCGCTCAAGCACATCGGCCTCGACCCGCTGGTGCATGATGTCCGTTTCGTCGAAGACAACTGGGAATCGCCAACCCTGGGCGCCTGGGGTCTGGGCTGGGAAATCTGGCTCAACGGCATGGAAGTCTCGCAGTTCACCTACTTCCAGCAGGTCGGTGGCATCGAGTGCTACCCGGTGACCGGTGAAATCACCTACGGCCTGGAGCGTCTGGCCATGTACCAGCAGGGCGTGGACTCGGTCTACGATCTGGTCTGGGCCGACGGTCCGTTCGGCAAGGTGACTTACGGCGATGTGTTCCACCAGAACGAAGTGGAGCAATCGACCTACAACTTCGAACACGCCAACGTTGAAAAACTGTTCGAGCTGTTCGACTTCTATGAAAGCGAAGCCGCACGCCTGATCGAGCTTGAGCTGCCATTGCCAAGCTATGAAATGGTTCTCAAGGCTTCGCACACCTTCAACCTTCTGGATGCGCGCCGGGCGATTTCCGTGACTGCGCGTCAGCAGTACATCCTGCGCGTGCGCACGCTGGCCCGCTCTGTCGCTCAGAGCTACCTGCAAGCCCGGGCCAAGCTTGGCTTCCCGATGGCACCGCCCGATCTACGCGATGAAGTGTTGGCTAAGCTGGAGGCTGCACAATGAGTGCTCAAGATTTTCTGGTCGAACTGGGCACCGAAGAACTGCCACCCAAGACCCTCAGTTCCCTGGGCGATGCATTTCTGGCCGGTATCGAGAAAGGCCTGCAGAGTGCTGGCCTGACCTATAGCGCCAAGCAGGTTTACGCCGCACCACGCCGTCTGGCAGTACTGGTTACCGGCCTGGCTACGCAACAACCGGATCGCAGCGTCAACCTGGACGGCCCGCCCCGTCAGGCCGCTTTCGATGCCGAAGGCAACCCGACTCAGGCAGCGCTGGGCTTCGCTAAAAAGTGTGGCGTCGATCTGAGCGAAATCGACCAGACCGGTCCAAAGCTGCGTTACAGCCAGAACATCATCGGTAAACCGACAGCCACCTTGCTGCCGACCATCGTCGAAGATTCGCTGAACGACCTGCCAATCGCCAAACGCATGCGTTGGGGTGCCCGCAAGGAAGAGTTCGTGCGTCCGACCCAATGGCTGGTCATGCTGCTGGGCGATCAGGTGGTCGACTGCACGATCCTGGCCCAGAGCGCAGGCCGTCATTCGCGAGGCCACCGCTTCCACCATCCGCAGGATGTGCGTATTTCTTCGCCAGCCAGCTATCTCAGCGAACTGAGAGCAGCCCATGTACTGGCAGACTTCAAAGAGCGTCGTCAGATCATCAGCAAGCGGGTCGACGAACTGGCCGCTCAGCAGGAAGGCACCGCTATCGTACCGCCAAGCCTGCTGGACGAAGTGGCAAGCCTGGTCGAGTGGCCGGTTCCGTTGGTCTGCTCGTTTGAAGAACGTTTCCTCGAAGTGCCTCAGGAAGCCCTGATCACCACCATGCAGGACAACCAGAAGTATTTCTGCCTGCTGGACAGCGAAGGCAAGCTGCTGCCGCGCTTCATCACAGTGGCCAACATCGAGAGCAAGGACCCGGCACAGATCATCGCCGGTAACGAGAAGGTGGTTCGCCCACGTCTGACCGACGCCGAGTTCTTCTTCAAGCAGGACAAGAAGCAGAAGCTGGAAACCTTCAACGAACGCCTGAAGAATGTCGTGTTCCAGGCCCAGTTGGGCAGCGTCTTCGACAAGGCCGAGCGCGTTTCCAAACTGGCGGCTTTCATCGCACCACGCATTGGCGGCGACGCCCAGCGTGCGGCACGTGCCGGTATTCTGTCCAAATGCGACCTGGCCACCGAGATGGTCGGCGAGTTCCCGGAAATGCAGGGCATTGCCGGTTTCTACTACGCCAAGGCTGACGGTGAGGCGGAAGACGTCGCACTGGCACTCAACGAACAATACATGCCTCGCGGTGCGGGTGCAGAGCTGCCTACCACCCTGACCGGCGCTGCCGTGGCCATTGCCGACAAGCTCGACACACTGGTCGGCATCTTCGGCATCGGCATGCTGCCAACCGGCAGTAAGGACCCGTATGCACTGCGTCGTGCTGCGCTGGGTATCCTGCGCATCCTGATCGACAAGAAGCTGGATCTGGATCTGATCGAGACCGTCAAGTTCGCGGTCAGCCAGTTCGGTGCCAAGGTCAAGGCTGCCGGCCTGGCCGACCAGGTACTGGAGTTCATCTTCGACCGTCTGCGTGCGCGTTATGAAGACGAAGGCGTCGAGGTTGCGGTTTACCTGTCGGTTCGTGCCTTGCAGCCAGGTTCAGCTCTGGACTTCGATCAACGGGTCCAGGCCGTTCAGGCATTCCGCAAGTTGCCACAGGCTGCTGCGCTGGCGGCGGTGAACAAGCGCGTATCGAACCTCCTGAGCAAGGCCGAGGGCAGCATCGCCCAGACCGTCGAGCCCAAGTACTTCGACAACGCCAACGAGTTCTCTCTGTATTCGGCCATTCAGCAGGCCGACCACGCGGTCCAGCCGATGGCAGCCGAGCGTCAGTACAGCGAATCCCTGGCACGCCTGGCAACCCTGCGCGAGCCTGTGGATGCGTTCTTCGAGGCAGTAATGGTCAACGCTGACGACGCCAACGTGCGCGCCAACCGTTATGCATTGCTGGCACGTCTGCGCGGCCTGTTCCTGGGCGTTGCCGATATCTCGCTGCTGGGTTGAGGAATAGAGAGTGAAGCTGCTGATTCTCGATCGGGACGGAGTCGTCAACCAGGACTCCGACGCTTATATAAAGTCGGTGGAGGAGTGGATTCCCATTCCTGGCTCGATCGAGGCCATCGCAGCATTGAGCAAGGCCGGCTGGACGGTGGCGATTGCCACCAACCAGTCGGGCATTGCCCGAGGTTATTACGACCTGGCTACTCTGGATGCCATGCATGCGCGTTTGCGCGAGCTGGTGGCAGGGCAGGGTGGCGAGGTTGGCTTGATCGTTTATTGCCCACATGGGCCGGATCAAGGTTGTGACTGCCGCAAGCCAAAGCCTGGCATGCTGCAGACCATCGCCAATCATTACGCAGCAGACCTGAAAGGTTTATGGTTCGTGGGCGACAGCAAGGGTGACCTGCAGGCCGCTTTGGCCGTCGATGCACAACCTGTTCTGGTAATGACCGGTAAAGGCCGCAGGACAATGGACGGAACAGTGCCGGCCGGCACTTTGATTTTTGACGATCTGGCGGCAGTTGCCGCAGAACTTATCCACAATAGCGTCTCGCTGTAAGCCCTCAGGTTCAACGGTACGCTGAATGAGCGGGCATCTGCCCGTACGGTAAAAGCAACTATGTCGATCATCCAGGCAATCAGGACCTTTTTCTTTTACCTGTTGCTAGGCACCAGCTCGCTGCTGTGGTGCACATTGAGTTTCTTCATCGCGCCCTTTCTGTCCTTCAAAGCCCGCTACCGGTTCATCAATGTCTACTGGTGCCGCTGTGCAATCTGGCTGACCCGCGTATTCCTGAACATCCGCGTGGAAGTGACAGGCGCGCACAACGTTCCACAGACACCCTGCGTGATCATTTCCAACCACCAGAGCACCTGGGAAACCTTCTTCCTCTCGGCTTACTTCGAGCCCATGAGCCAGGTACTCAAGCGTGAGCTGCTGTATGTGCCGTTCTTCGGTTGGGCAATGGCCATGCTGCGCCCTATCGCGATCGATCGCGAGAACCCCAAGGCCGCACTCAAGCAAATAGCCAAGAAGGGTGACGAATTGCTCAAGGACGGTATCTGGGTCCTGATCTTCCCGGAAGGCACCCGTGTGCCGTTCGGTCAGATCGGCAAGTTTTCCCGTGGAGGCACAGCCCTGGCGGTCAACGCCGAACTGCCTGTGCTGCCAGTGGCACATAACGCCGGCAAGTACTGGCCTAAAGAAGGCTGGGCAAAGAAACCAGGCACTATCCAGGTCGTGATCGGTGAACCCATGTACGCCGAAGGCTCCGGCCCTCGCGCCATTGCAGCCCTCAACGACCGCGTCCAGGCGTGGAATGAAGCTACCCAGAAGTCCCTGGGATCAGATGTTGCACCTGTCTCGAGCAACGAAAAAGTCGAAGTCTGATTTTGTGGATAACCTGTGCACCATTTTTGCAAAATCATCGGAAAAAGCGGCTAAGTCATTAATTTAGCTGCTTATTTCTGAAGCTCATTAGTGAGCTGAAAACGTGCATAAGTTTTGCGAGTAGATAGAAAGCCGACCTTCAGGGTCGGCTTTTTAGTGGGCGAAAGCTCTAGATCGACAAGGAAGAAAAATGGAAGATTCAAAATGTTCGAAGTAGCCACTTTTGGTCTGCTATGCGGATTTATACTCGGGTACTTATTGGTGTTCGTGCTGAACCAAGTGAGGCAATGGATTGCGTTGCACGACTCACCTGCCGTCAAAGAGTTTTCCACCTATGCTTACTGGATTCTTGCAGGAGGCGCATTTTTCGCGTTGTACATGGGCTATGTCAGGCACAGCGTGATGGGAAACAGCATTCTTTCGACTATAGGCTTTTATGTTGGCCTTCTCATTCCTTTCATACTGAAATCAAGAATCAGAGATTTAGTTGAAAAGCTGCTCCCTGAACCAGACGTGCTAGAGGCTCCCGTAGAGCGAGGATTATCTGCAACCAACGATGAACGTCCCATAATTCGCCAATCTCTGACGGAACGCCTTCTTTCAAGTGAAGTGCTTTCAATCATGGCATTGGTGTTGTGGATAATTTCGTTATTTTTGCCGGTAGCTGTTGGTAGCAAAAATGAAATCACACCGGGCTGGCTCGCTCTGTATATGGGTTGGGCTGGGGTAGGAATCGTCCAGTTCGCCTGGTTTGCAAACCCATTCTTCCTGATAAGTTTTATACGCCTCCAGATTTCGCGTAGTGCAGTAGAGCTTGCTGTCATAGCTTTACTGCTATCGCTTAATACCTTCACATTCCCCGCTTATATATTTGGAGTTTACGGCTATGGCTGGGGAATGATTCTTTGGTTCGTGGCAATAGCATTGATGGTTGCTGCTGCCGGTGCTTTTGAAATCGAAAACGTTAAAGAGACTGGAGTGGACAAGGGAGGGTGGCTACGTCCCGTCGGTATCTATCTCGCTGTACTGATAGCAGGCATATCTATTGCGCTCTCAATCTATGACCACACAAATGCTGACAGCGAAGATAAAAAGCGCCTTGTGAACATTGCCATAAAGCGAGAACCGTCTGAAAAAGATGGCCCACATCTATAGCACAAGCGTTGATGACAGCGGCTAGTCTGTGACAGTAAGGGTGCCGCATAAGCCAAATCCGCTTGCGGCTGTGCTCCAGAGAAAATTTCAGTTTTGTCTGGCTACACAGTTTTTATTTACTGAAACCAGAAAATTTTAAGAATGGGCGAATTCTGCAAATTTTCTTAACTGGCACAAAATAAAAAGCCCGGCGTAAGCCGGGCTTTTTATTTGAAGAGCACTACAACAACCCTTAGAAATCCAGGTTGGAAACCGCCAGCGCATTGCTCTCGATGAAGTCGCGACGTGGCTCGACCGCATCACCCATGAGGGTGTTGAAGATCTGGTCGGCGGCGATTGCGTCTTCGATCGTGACTTTCAGCATGCGGCGCACGCTTGGGTCCATGGTGGTTTCCCAGAGCTGATCGGGGTTCATTTCGCCCAGACCTTTATAGCGCTGGATGGTGTGACGCTTGGTGCTTTCGGCCATCAGCCAGGCGAGGGCGTCCTTGAACTCGGTGACTGGCTTCTTGCGCTCGCCACGTTGCACATAAGCACCTTCTTCCAGCAGGGAGCTGATTTGTGCGCCCAGAGCCGTGACGGTCTTGTAGTCGTTGCTGCCGAAGAAGTCGCGGTTGAAGGTGACGTAGTTGGACAGGCCGTGGGAGATCAGTTCGACCTCTGGCAGCCATACGTTACGTTCACGGTCTTCACGCAGGCTGGCCTTGTACACCAGACCCGACTTCTCGCTGGTACGTAGACGCTCATCGAACTTGGCCAGCCAGGCTTGCATGGCGGCATGGTCGGACAGTTGATCGAGCGTGACTGGCGGCAGGTAAACGAAGTGCTCGGTCAGTTCCTGAGGATACAGACGCGACAGGCGCTTGAGGGTCTTCATGACCATGCGGAAATCGTTGACCAGACGCTCCAGCGCTTCGCCGGAGATGCCGGGAGCCGAGTCGCTCAAGTGCAGGCTGGCGTCTTCCAGAGCCGACTGAGTCATGTACTCTTCCATGGCGTCGTCGTCTTTGATGTACTGCTCTTGCTTGCCTTTCTTGACCTTGTACAGCGGTGGCTGAGCGATATAGATGTAACCGCGCTCGACCAGCTCCGGCAATTGACGGAAGAAGAACGTCAGCAGCAGGGTACGGATGTGCGAACCGTCGACGTCAGCATCGGTCATGATGATGATGTTGTGATAACGCAGTTTGTCGATGTTGTACTCTTCGCGGCCAATGCCACAACCCAGGGCAGTGATCAAGGTGCCCACTTCCTGGGAAGAGATCATCTTATCGAAACGTGCTTTCTCGACGTTGAGGATCTTGCCTTTCAGAGGCAGGATTGCCTGAGTTTTACGATTACGCCCCTGCTTGGCTGAACCGCCAGCAGAGTCCCCTTCCACGAGGTACAGTTCGGAGAGGGCAGGGTCTTTTTCCTGACAGTCCGCAAGTTTGCCCGGCAGACCGGCGATATCCAGCGCGCCTTTACGACGAGTCATTTCGCGGGCTTTACGTGCAGCTTCACGGGCACGTGCAGCGTCGAGCATCTTGCCCACAACCGCCTTGGCTTCGTTCGGGTTTTCCAGCAGGAAGTCAGAGAAGTATTTACCCATCTCTTGTTCAACGGCTGTTTTGACTTCGGACGAAACCAGTTTGTCCTTGGTCTGGGAGCTGAACTTCGGATCCGGCACCTTGACCGAAATGATCGCAGTCAGACCTTCACGCGCATCGTCACCGGTTGTGGCGACTTTGTGCTTCTTGGCCAGACCTTCCTGTTCGATATAGTTGTTCAGGTTACGGGTCAGTGCAGAACGGAAACCAACAAGGTGCGTACCGCCATCACGCTGCGGAATGTTGTTGGTGAAGCACAACAGGTTCTCGTTGAAGCTGTCGTTCCACTGCAAGGCGATCTCGACACCCACACCATCGTCGCGCTGGACGTTGAAATGGAACACCTGGTTGACTGCCGTCTTGTTGGTGTTCAGGTATTCAACAAAAGCGCGCAGACCACCTTCGTACTTGAACAGCTCTTCCTTACCGCTGCGTTCGTCCTTCAGGAAGATACCAACGCCGGAGTTCAGGAATGACAGTTCACGAATACGCTTGGCCAGGATGTCCCAGCTGAAGTGGATATTCTTGAAGGTTTCAGCAGAAGGTTTGAAGTGGATCTGCGTACCTGTGGTATCGCTCTCACCAACAATTTTCATGGGCTCCTGTGGAACACCATGAACGTAGGTTTGCTCCCAGATCTTGCCGCTGCGACGTACAGTCAGTTGCAGGACTTCCGAGAGGGCGTTAACTACAGAAACACCTACACCGTGCAGACCGCCGGAAACCTTGTAGGAGTTGTCATCGAACTTACCGCCGGCATGGAGCACGGTCATGATGACCTCGGCAGCCGACACGCCTTCTTCTTTGTGGACGTCTACCGGAATACCGCGACCGTTGTCGCGTACGGTAATGGATTCGTCTGGATGGATGGTGATGCTGATGTCGTCGCAGTGGCCAGCCAATGCTTCGTCGATCGAGTTATCAACCACCTCGAACACCATATGGTGCAGACCGCTGCCATCGTCTGTATCACCGATGTACATTCCGGGACGCTTGCGTACGGCATCAAGTCCTTTCAGCACTTTAATGCTGGACGAGTCGTACGTTTGGTTTTCGCTCATGCAATCACTCCCGATGGTCGTGGGTCTGGGTGATACGGCCTTGTTCCACGTGGAACAAGGCAACTGGCGTTTCCGTCTGCCAGCCTTCCCTCAAAAATTCTTGATCTACACAGGTAATAAAAACCTGGCAGCGTAATTCTTCCAGCAAGCGACAAAGTGCGCGGCGGTGGTTGTCGTCCAGTTCGGAAGGCAAGTCGTCCACCAGATAAATACATTGACCGCGGCGAGCCTGGCTGACCAGATGCCCTTGAGCGATGCGCAATGCACAGACCACCAACTTCTGCTGACCGCGGGACAATATATCCGCAGCATTGTGTGCGCCTAACCTGAGACGCAAATCAGCCCGTTGTGGTCCGGCCTGTGTATGGCCCATTTGCTGATCACGATGCAAGGATGAAGCGAGCACAGTGCTCAGCTCTTTTTCCTTATCCCAACCTCGGTAATAGCTCAGGGTCAAACCTTCAAGCTCAACAAGTTCGCTCAAAGTTTGTTCAAAGACGGGTTTCAAGGCCTTGATATACGTGCGACGAAACTCATCGATTTCATCACTGGCCAGGCACAGTTCCCGGTCCCATGCCGCTTGCGAAGCGGCGTCAAGTGTACCATGCCGCAGCCATGAGTTCCGCTGCCGCAGGGCCTTCTGCAGTCGCTGCCAAGTGGACATGAAACGAGGTTCCACGTGGAACACTCCCCAATCCAGAAACTGCCGACGTATCTTTGGTGCACCTTCCAGCAAACGGAAACTGTCAGGGTTGATCAGTTGCAGTGGAAGTATCTCGGCCAGTTGGGCTGCGCTACGTGCGTTCTGCCCATCAATGCGAATCTGAAACTCGCCTTGTCTGTCGCGGGAAATTCCAAGATTGCTTTGGCCACTTTCAGCCAACTGAACCTGACCGAAAACAGTACAGGCTGGCTGCTCATACTGAATGACCGGAAGAAGGCGGCTGCTACGAAACGAGCGTGCAATGCCCAACAAATGAATGGCTTCCAGCACGCTGGTTTTGCCACTTCCGTTGGCTCCGTAAAGGATGTTGATACGCGGGGAGGGGGAGAAGGTCACCGGGTGCAGATTGCGCACCCCAGTGACCGAGATGCGGCTAAGAGACATCTAGATAGCGCTGAACATGGGTTACAGACGCATCGGCATGACAACGTAAGCGGAATCATCGTTATCCGATTCCTGTACCAGGGCGCTGCTGTTGGAGTCGGACAGAATCAGGCGTACCTGTTCTGTTGTCATCACACCCAGCACGTCGAGCAGGTAGCTCACGTTAAAACCGATTTCCAGGGAGTCACCGCTGTACTCTACGCTGATCTCTTCTTCCGCTTCTTCCTGCTCAGGGTTATTGGCCTGAATCTTCAATTGACCGTTGGCCAGTTGCAGACGGATGCCACGGTATTTTTCGTTCGACAGAATCGCAGTACGGCTGAAGGCTTCACGCAATGCCTGACGATCGCCCACTACCAGCTTGTCACCACCTTTTGGCAGTACGCGCTCGTAGTCGGGGAATTTGCCGTCTACCAGCTTGGAGGTGAAGGTGAACTCACCGGTCGTGGCACGGATGTGATGTTGACCCAATACGATGCTGACAATGCCGTCCTGCTCGGTGAGCAGACGCGCCATTTCCAGAATACCTTTACGTGGCACGATCACTTGATGACGATCGGCTTGTTCGATCTGTGCAGACATCGAGCACATGGCCAGACGGTGACCGTCGGTGGCGACAGCGCGCAAGACGCCAGCGCTGACTTCGAGCAGCATGCCGTTGAGGTAGTAACGAACATCCTGCTGAGCCATGGCAAAACTGGTGCGCTCGATCAGGCGGCGCAGCTTGCTTTGCACCAGGTCGAACGTCAGCGAGCCCGGACCTTCTTCGACAGTCGGGAAGTCATTGGCAGGCAATGTGGACAAGGTGAAACGGCTACGACCAGCCTTGACTACAACTTTGGAGTCATCGACCTTGATGTCGATCAGCACATCGTTCGGCAGGCTTTTGCAGATATCCATCAGCTTGCGCGCAGGGACAGTGATCTCCCCGGGCTCGGCTGGCTCTTCGAGCTGGACACGACCGACCAGTTCCACTTCCAGGTCGGTACCTGTCAGGGAAAGTTGCTGGCCTTCGACGACCATGAGCACATTGGATAGCACCGGCAGGGTCTGGCGGCGTTCAACCACGCCGGCGACCAATTGCAGGGGTTTCAACAGGGCTTCGCGTTGAATGGTGAAATGCATGGTCTAGTCCCTTGCCTTGATAAGCTGCACTGGCGTCATCATGTAGTCAGAGTCCGCAGCAGGTTCTTGTAGTCCTCGCGGATATCCGCGTCGGATTCCTTGAGTTCGTTGATCTTGCGGCATGCATGCAGAACGGTCGTATGGTCGCGACCGCCGAATACATCGCCGATTTCCGGAAGACTGTGGTTCGTCAGCTCCTTGGAAAGCGCCATTGCCACCTGACGTGGGCGGGCAACGGAACGGGAGCGACGCTTGGACAACAGGTCGGAGATTTTGATCTTGTAGTACTCGGCGACAGTGCGCTGAATGTTATCCACACTCACCAGCTTGTCCTGCAACGCCAACAGATCTTTCAGAGACTCACGAATCAGTTCGATCGTGATATCCCGGCCCATGAAATGCGAGTGAGCGATGACTCGCTTGAGTGCACCTTCGAGTTCACGGACGTTGGAGCGAATGCGCTGCGCAATGAAGAATGCAGCGTCATGGGGTAATTCGACCTTGGCCTGATCGGCTTTCTTCATCAGGATCGCAACGCGGGTTTCCAGCTCCGGCGGCTCGACGGCCACCGTCAGTCCCCAGCCAAACCTGGATTTCAGACGCTCTTCCAGGCCTTCGATCTCTTTGGGGTAGCGGTCACTGGTGAGAATGACCTGCTGTCCACCTTCGAGCAGAGCGTTGAAGGTGTGGAAAAACTCTTCCTGGGAACGCTCCTTGCGGGCGAAGAACTGAATGTCGTCGATCAGCAGGGCATCCACCGAGCGATAGAAACGCTTGAACTCGTTGATCGCGTTCAGTTGCAGCGCCTTGACCATATCGGCCACGAAACGCTCCGAGTGCAGATAGACAACCTTCGCATTCGGGTTCTTCTTGAGCAGATGGTTACCCACAGCATGCATCAAGTGAGTCTTACCCAGACCTACACCGCCATAAAGGAAGAGCGGGTTGTAGCCATGCTTGGGGTTATCCGCAACCTGCCAGGCCGCAGCACGGGCCAGCTGGTTGGATTTCCCTTCGACGAAATTTTCAAAGGTGAACGTGCGGTTCAGGTAGCTGGTGTGCTTGAGTGCACCCTCGACCTGGACAGTACGCTGCTCGGCACGTGCCGGAGCCTGTTGCGAACTGGCACCCGCCATCGGATCGAAACTGTCACGCGAAGGCTCGTCGTGAGTCTCGGCGCTCTGTACTGCAGGAGCCGGCGCAGGAGCAGCCACCACCGGAGCGGCGACAGGTGTCGAGACACTGCTGACATTATTGGCCGACAACGCTTGCGAAGCGGCAGCCGCCAGTGGGGCATTGGGTGCCGCACGCGGTGCCGAGCTGCGCTTGCTGCCTATCAATAAGGAAAGGGCAGGCACCATTCCCTGACCATGCTCGCCCAGAAGCTCAAGCAGACGGCTCAGGTACTTTTCGTTTACCCAATCGAGAACGAAACGGTTCGGTGCATATACACGCAACTCGTCGCCTTCGGCTTCGACCTGTAGCGGACGGATCCAGGTGTTGAATTGCTGGGCAGGCAGCTCATCGCGCAAAAGCTCCACGCACTGCTGCCAAAGTTCCACTGACACGGATATCCCCTAAGTCGAAAGCCGGTAAGGCAAAAACATCCGCCATTGTAACGATCAGGCGCAGACTTATCCACATGTAGGTTGCTCACAAACAAGGAGAAAGTCGGCTTTTATTACGCGAAAAGTCGACAGACGGTCGATGGATAAGCCCTGTGGATAAACCGGTCTCAGCTCATTGCATAAGTCGGCGCCAAACTCTGTGGATAACCAGCCTGTGGATAACAAGGCATTCCATACACAGCTTTTCCGAGGTCACAGCACAGGCAGAACACTGTTTCTCGACAATCTTATGATCTCCTGTACACATTGATTTTAAAGGCTTTGGCTTGGTTATCCACAGAAGATCAGGTACATAGCCTTTATAAGCTCTTCAAAAAAGCTTTAAATATTCCCTCTTTCTATTTCTATAACTGATTTCCTCCAGATTGGCCTGTCAGGCTGTAAAGATGCGGAATGACCTGTAAGGAAGCAGATAAAGGAAAAGCTGGTTGGAAATTGACCTGCACGCTTGCTTTCTCTAGAATCCCCGGTCTCTTAAAACGGGGGCCATTCCGGCCCGTAGTGGACGAACCAGGTAACACGCCATGAAACGTACTTTCCAACCCAGCACTATCAAGCGCGCCCGCACCCACGGTTTCCGTGCCCGTATGGCCACCAAGAACGGCCGTGCAGTCCTGTCGCGTCGTCGCGCCAAAGGCCGTAAGCGTCTGGCAGTTTGATAAATCGGCACTGGTGGTGAGTCGAGACTTCAGTCGGGAAAAGCGTTTGCTGACTCCCCGGCATTTCAAGGCAGTCTTTGACTCCCCTACCGGCAAGGTTCCGGGGAAAAATCTCCTGCTCCTTGCGCGCAACAACGACCTCGATCATCCCCGTCTGGGGCTGGTGATAGGTAAAAAGAGCGTAAAACTCTCCGTTGAGCGAAACCGCTTGAAACGCCTCATGCGCGAATCATTTCGCCAACACCAGGATAATCTGGTCGGTTGGGATATCGTGATCGTCGCGCGTAAGGGTCTGGGTGACATAGAAAACCCGGAATTGATTCAGCATTTCGGCAAGCTCTGGAAACGTCTGGCACGCAGCCGACCCACTCCGGAAACAAAACCCGAAACTGCAGGGGTAGACAGTCCAGATGCGTAAACTGGCACTCGTTCCGATCCAGTTTTACCGCTACGCCATTAGCCCGCTGATGGCCAGTCACTGTCGTTTCTACCCCAGTTGCTCCTGCTATGCGTATGAAGCCATCGATAATCATGGCGTTTTACGCGGCGGCTGGCTGACACTTCGTCGTTTGGGCCGCTGTCATCCGTGGAATCCCGGTGGTTATGACCCGGTTCCACCTGTCCCCACCTCCCGTTCTTCTTCGATGGCCGAGTAATCATGGATATTAAACGCACGATCCTGATCGTCGCCCTGGCAATCGTGACCTACGTCGGGGTTCTGAAATGGAACCAAGACTACGGCCAGGCTGCCATGCCGACCCAGAATGTTGCAGCCAGCACAACCGCACCGGCTATACCGGATACGGCTGCTGGTACTAATGGTTCTGCAAATGCCGATGTTCCAAGTGCTACCCCGACCAATGTCGCAGCGCCTCTGGAAACTCCGGTCGCACCGAGCAAGGACCTGATTCAGGTCAAGACTGACGTGCTCGATCTGGCGATCGATCCGGTAGGTGGTGACGTGGTTCAACTTCGTCTGCCACTGTACCCACGTCGTCAGGACCGTCCGGATGTTCCATTCCAGCTGTTCGACAACGGTGGCGAACGTACCTTTCTGGCACAAAGCGGCCTGACCGGTACCAACGGACCTGATGCACGTCCTGCCGGTCGTCCGGTTTATTCGTCTGCACAGAAGACTTATCAACTGAACGATGGCCAGAACGATCTGGTCGTTGAACTGAAATTCGCTGATAACGGCGTCAACTACATCAAGCGCTTCACCTTCAAGCGCGGCCTGTACGATGTGGTTGTCACCTACGTTGTGGATAACCAGAGCGCTCAGCCATGGGCGGGTAATCTGTTTGCACAACTGAAGCGCGATGCCAGTTCCGATCCGTCTTCGACCACTGCCACCGGTACTGCCACCTACCTGGGTGCAGCCCTGTGGACAGCTGCAGAGCCGTACAAAAAAGTGTCGATGAAAGATATCGACAAGGCTCCGCTGAAAGAAACAGTACAAGGCGGCTGGGTTGCATGGCTGCAGCATTACTTCGTGACGGCCTGGATTCCAAACCATGGCGACAGCAATGCCGTTCAGACACGTAAAGACAACCAGGGCAACTACATCATCGGTTTCACTGGCCCGACACTGTCGGTTGCTGCCGGTGCCAAAGGCGAAACCAGTGCCACCTTGTATGCAGGTCCGAAAAGCCAGGCGGTACTCAAAGAGTTATCCCCAGGTCTGGAGCTGACTGTCGACTACGGTTTTCTCTGGTTCATTGCACAGCCGATCTTCTGGTTGCTGCAACATATCCACTCCATTGTGGGTAACTGGGGCTGGTCGATCATCTTCCTGACCATGCTGATCAAAGGCCTGTTCTTCCCACTGTCGGCCGCCAGCTACAAGTCCATGGCGCGCATGCGTGCCGTAGGTCCGAAGCTGACTGCACTGAAAGAACAGTTTGGCGACGATCGTCAGAAAATGTCCCAGGCAATGATGGAGCTGTACAAGAAAGAAAAGATCAACCCGCTGGGTGGATGCTTGCCGATTCTTGTCCAGATGCCGGTTTTCCTTGCACTGTACTGGGTACTCCTGGAAAGCGTGGAAATGCGTCAGGCTCCATGGATACTGTGGATAACTGACCTGTCGATCAAGGATCCGTTCTTTATCCTGCCGATCATCATGGGCGCGACCATGTTCATCCAGCAGCGTCTGAACCCGACTCCGCCGGATCCGATGCAGGCCAAGGTCATGAAAATGATGCCAATCATCTTCACGTTCTTCTTCCTGTGGTTCCCTGCCGGTCTGGTTCTGTACTGGGTTGTGAACAACACCCTGTCGATTGCACAGCAGGCCTACATCACTCGCAAGATCGAAGCATCTACCAACAAAGCTGCTGCTTGATCTAACCTGTGAACAAGTTTTACAAAGCGCCCCCTCGTGGGGCGTTTTGCTATCTGTCAGTTGTCCAGGAGCCGGACCATGAACGTCCCTCGTGAAACCATCGCCGCCATCGCCACCGCTCAAGGTCGCGGTGGTGTAGGCATCGTGCGCATATCCGGGCCTTTGGCAGGCAAGGCTGCCCAGGCAATCATTGGACGCACGCCAAAACCACGATTTGCTCACTACGGTCCTTTCGAGGATGAAACAGGCCAGGTCATCGACGAAGGGATTGCACTGTATTTCCCGGGGCCCAACTCCTTTACCGGTGAAGATGTCCTGGAGCTTCAAGGCCATGGCGGCCCTATCGTGCTGGATATGTTGCTACAGCGTTGTCTGCAACTCGGCAGTCGTCTGGCCCGGCCGGGGGAGTTCAGCGAACGGGCTTTCCTTAACGACAAGCTGGATCTTGCCCAGGCCGAAGCCATTGCGGACCTGATCGAAGCCAGTTCTGCACAGGCTGCACGTAATGCCCTGCGTTCTCTGCAGGGTGTTTTTTCGCAGCGTGTGGATAACTTGACCGAGAAGCTGATCAGCCTGCGAATCTATGTGGAAGCCGCTATCGACTTTCCCGAGGAGGAAATCGACTTTCTTGCCGATGGCCACGTGCTGAGCATGCTTGATGAGGTCCGTGAGGAGTTATCCACAGTGCTGCGCGAAGCAGGGCAGGGTGCATTGCTGCGTGACGGCATGACAGTCGTGATCGCCGGTCGCCCCAATGCGGGTAAATCCAGCCTGCTCAATGCCCTGGCGGGTCGAGAGGCTGCGATTGTCACCGAGATTGCCGGCACGACACGGGATGTATTGCGCGAACATATCCACATAGACGGCATGCCACTGCATGTTGTGGATACAGCCGGCTTGCGCGATACCGACGACCAGGTAGAAATAATCGGCGTACAGCGTGCTCTCAAGGCCATTGGCGAGGCTGACCGCATCTTGCTGGTGGTCGACGCCACTGCGCCGGAAGCAACCGATCCTTTCGCGTTATGGCCTGAATTCCTGGAGCAACGTCCTGATCCAGCAAAGGTTACTCTGATCCGTAACAAAGCCGATCTGAGTGGTGACCTGATTGGTCTGGAAACCAGCGCCGATGGCCATGTCACCATCAGTCTCAGCGCCAAGGCCGGTGGCGAGGGTCTGGAACTGCTGCGTGAGCATCTCAAAGCCTGCATGGGTTATGAACAGACCTCCGAGAGCAGTTTCAGCGCACGCAGACGCCACCTCGAAGCGCTGCGTCATGCCAGTGACTTCCTCGAGCATGGCCGTGCACAACTGACACTGGCGGGCGCTGGCGAGCTATTGGCCGAAGATCTGCGCCAGGCCCAGCAGGCGCTGGGAGAGATTACCGGAGCTTTCAGCTCGGACGACCTGCTCGGCAGGATCTTCTCAAGCTTCTGCATCGGTAAATAAGCCCCGGCCACACCGCTTGAACAGCCCGGTGCAATGCCGGGCTCCTCCTTCTGAATCACGCCCTCCCGATCAGCCTCTCTTATCCACAAAGAGAAGCCTTGCTGCGTCCATTCATTACCGCCTGTCGCTCAGACAACACCATCCTCGGTGTCCGCAGCCTGTAAATTGTCCCTTCGGGAAGCGATTTATCTGAATTAAGCCCTGTGAATAACTGCTTCTGAGCTCAGTTGATAACTGGGGTCGAAAGCTGAAGATAAACCCGTCTGTGGACAAGTGATCATTTAATCCACAGGCTCAAGACGGTTATCCCAAGGCCTCATTGGCACATGAACACAGACTTATGAATCTCTGTACACATTGAATAATATGGCTTGTAGAACCTTATCCACAGAAAGCATGCTCACTAAGAATAAACATAAAAACAAGGTTTTATAAGATTTCTTTCCTTTTTAATTTCTTTATCCGCCAGTTTTCCACAGCTGGTTAAATTTTGTGCAACGGGTTTCTTTCAGGTGGGTGTATTCCCTATACTTGTCAGCTATCCCAATTTCCCATCGACAACAGGCACGAGGTGCGTGGTGGATTTCCCTTCCCGTTTTGAAGTGATCGTCATCGGTGGCGGTCATGCCGGTACCGAGGCCGCACTGGCGTCGGCACGCATGGGTGTCAAAACCCTCCTGCTGACGCACAACGTGGAAACGCTCGGTCAGATGAGCTGTAACCCGGCTATTGGCGGTATTGGCAAAAGTCATCTGGTCAAGGAAATCGACGCCCTTGGCGGTGCGATGGCAACCGCTACAGATAAAGGCGGCATCCAGTTCCGCGTATTGAACAGCCGAAAAGGTCCGGCGGTACGAGCGACTCGTGCCCAGGCAGACCGTGTTCTATACAAGGCAGCCATTCGCGAAATCCTGGAAAACCAGCCGAACCTGTGGATATTTCAACAAGCCTGCGATGACCTGATCGTCGAGCAGGACCAGGTTCGTGGTGTTGTCACGCAAATGGGCCTGCGTTTCATGGCCGACTCAGTGGTCTTGACCACAGGTACGTTCCTGGGCGGACTTATCCACATCGGGATGCAGAACTATTCCGGTGGCCGTGCCGGAGATCCACCGTCGATTGCTCTGGCAAAACGGTTACGTGAACTGCCGCTGCGCGTTGGTCGCCTGAAAACCGGAACGCCGCCACGCATCGATGGCCGTTCGGTGGATTTTTCAGTAATGACCGAACAGCCAGGCGATACACCTATTCCGGTCATGTCGTTCCTGGGCTCCAAGGAACAGCATCCCGCGCAGGTCAGTTGCTGGATTACGCATACCAATGCCCGGACTCACGAAATCATTGCGTCCAACCTTGATCGCTCACCCATGTATTCCGGTGTGATCGAAGGCATCGGTCCGCGTTATTGCCCTTCGATCGAAGACAAGATCCACCGCTTTGCCGACAAGGAAAGCCATCAGGTCTTCATCGAACCGGAAGGTCTGACCACCCACGAGCTGTATCCGAACGGGATTTCCACTTCGCTGCCATTCGATGTGCAACTGCAGATCGTTCGCTCGATTCGCGGTATGGAAAACGCTCACATCGTTCGCCCCGGTTATGCAATCGAATACGATTACTTCGATCCGCGTGACCTGAAGTACAGCCTGGAAACCAAAGTCATCGGCGGTCTGTTTTTCGCAGGTCAGATCAACGGCACCACTGGCTACGAAGAAGCCGGCGCACAAGGTCTGCTGGCCGGAACCAACGCTGCGCTTCGTGCACAGGGCAAGGAAAGCTGGTGCCCGCGCCGTGATGAGGCGTACATCGGTGTACTGGTCGACGACCTGATTACCCTCGGTACTCAAGAGCCTTACCGGATGTTCACATCCCGTGCCGAATATCGCCTGATACTGCGTGAAGACAACGCCGATTTGCGCCTGACGGAAAAAGGTCGTGAACTGGGTCTGGTGGACGATGCCCGCTGGGCAGCGTTCTGCACCAAGCGTGAAAACATCGCGCTGGAAGAACAGCGTCTGAAAAGTACTTGGGTCCGGCCTGGCACGGAGCAGGGCGATGCGATTGCTGCGCACTTCGGTACGCCGCTGACCCACGAATACAATCTGCTCAACCTGCTGACTCGCCCGGAAGTCGATTATGCGAGCCTGATTTCCCTGACCGGTCAGGGTTGCTGCGATCCTCAAGTCACCGAGCAGGTCGAGATCAAGACCAAATACGCCGGTTACATCGAGCGTCAGCAGGATGAAATTGCCCGTCTGCGGGCCAGCGAAGATACAAAACTGCCGGAAGACATCGATTACACGACGATTTCCGGTTTGTCGAAAGAGATTCAAAGCAAGCTGGGGATAACTCGTCCCGAGACCCTGGGACAGGCATCGCGTATTCCTGGCGTGACGCCGGCAGCGATTTCCCTGTTGATGATTCACTTGAAAAAACGCGGCGCGGGCCGTCAGTTGGAGCAAAGCGCTTGAGTTCTATGGTCACTCCGCAGCATGCTCAGGAATTATCCACAGGTGCCCGGGAACTGGGTGTGGATCTGAGTGAAAAACAGCATGGCCAGTTGCTGGCTTATCTCGAGCTGTTGATAAAGTGGAACAAAGCCTACAACCTGACGGCTGTGCGCAATCCGGACGAGATGGTTTCGCGGCATTTGCTCGACAGCCTGAGCGTCGTTCCCTTCATCGAAGGCCCACGCTGGCTGGACGTTGGTAGCGGTGGCGGAATGCCCGGCATTCCTCTGGCTATCATGTTTCCGGAAATGAAGGTTTCGCTGCTGGACAGCAATGGCAAGAAAACCCGGTTCCAGACTCAGGTCAAACTTGAGCTGAAACTCGACAATCTCGAAGTTATCCACAGTCGTGCAGAAGCGTATCAGCCAGATGTGCCGTTTACGGGGATCGTTTCCCGGGCATTCAGCAGTCTGGAAGACTTTACCGGGTGGACACGCCACATGGGTGACACCGATACACGTTGGCTGGCAATGAAAGGGCTGCATCCGACCGATGAACTGGTAGCATTGCCGGCAGACTTTCATCTCGATAGCGCACAAGCCTTGACCGTTCCAGGTTGCCAAGGCCAACGCCATCTGCTGATACTGCGCCGCACGGCATGACTGGGAACACAAGCAAGAATGGCTAAGGTATTCGCGATAGCGAACCAGAAAGGTGGTGTGGGTAAAACCACCACCTGTATCAACCTCGCAGCGTCACTGGTCGCAACCAAGCGCCGCGTGCTGTTGATCGATCTCGACCCTCAGGGCAACGCGACCATGGGTAGCGGTGTGGATAAACACACCCTGGAAAACTCGGTATACGACTTGCTGATCGGCGAATGCGATCTGGCCGAGGCGATACAGTTTTCCGAACATGGTGGTTATCAACTGCTGCCGGCCAACCGTGACCTTACGGCTGGAGAAGTGGTGTTGCTGGAAATGCAGATGAAGGAAAGCCGCTTGCGCAATGCGCTGGCGCCGATCCGGGAAAACTACGATTACATCCTCATCGACTGCCCGCCGTCGCTGTCGATGCTGACCCTCAATGCCCTGGTAGCTTCCGATGGGGTCATTATCCCCATGCAGTGCGAGTACTTTGCGCTGGAAGGTCTCAGCGACCTTGTGGATAACATCAAGCGCATCGCAGAACTGCTCAACCCTCAACTGAAAATCGAAGGGTTGCTGCGCACGATGTACGATCCGCGTCTGAGCCTGATCAACGATGTTTCCGCACAGCTCAAGGAACATTTCGGCGATCAGCTCTACGACACGGTTATCCCGCGCAACATCAGGCTCGCAGAAGCGCCGAGTTTCGGCATGCCGGTGCTGGCCTATGACAAGGCCTCCCGCGGTGCTCTGGCTTACCTGGCTCTTGCAGGTGAACTGGTACGTCGTCAACGTCGCAGCTCGAAAGCCGCTCAGCCAACCTAAGGAATTCCCATGGCCGTCAAGAAACGAGGTCTCGGACGTGGGTTGGACGCACTTCTGAGCAGTCCAACCGTCAGTTCGCTGGAAGAACAGGCCGTCAAGATCGATCAGCGCGAGCTGCAGCACGTGCCTCTGGATCTTATCCAGCGTGGCAAGTACCAGCCGCGTCGCGATATGGATCCCCAGGCACTGGAAGAACTTGCCCTGTCGATCAAGTCACAGGGCGTCATGCAACCGATCGTGATTCGTCCGATCGGCGACAACCGCTATGAAATCATTGCCGGTGAGCGTCGCTGGCGTGCGAGCCAGCAGGCAGGCGTAGAGACGATTCCGGCCATGGTCCGCGAAGTCTCGGACGAAAACGCCATCGCCATGGCGCTGATCGAGAACATCCAGCGCGAAGATCTCAACCCCATCGAAGAAGCGCTGGCGTTGCAGCGGTTGCAGCAGGAATTCCAGCTGACCCAGCAGCAGGTCGCCGATGCAGTGGGCAAGTCGCGCGTCAGCGTGGCCAACCTGTTGCGTCTGATCGCCTTGCCTGACGTGATCAAGACCATGCTGTCCCATGGTGATCTGGAAATGGGTCATGCACGTGCATTGCTCGGTTTGCCCGAAGAAAGGCAGGTCGAAGGTGCGCGACATGTTGTCGCACGTGGTCTTACGGTGCGTCAGACCGAGGCCCTTGTCAGGCAATGGCTCAGCGGCAAACCGGCTCCTGTGGAAGCGGTGAAGACAGACCCCGATATCAGTCGGCTGGAACAGCGTCTTGCCGAGCGGCTGGGCTCTGCGGTCCAGATTCGTCATGGGCAGAAGGGAAAGGGGCAGTTAGTCATCCGTTACAACTCGCTGGACGAGTTGCAAGGGGTGCTCGCTCACATTCGCTGAAACAATTGCTCTGTAGCGTATAGTCGGAAATCACTACCTTACGGTTGAATAGGGGCTTAACCGCCCCTATACTCTGCGCGCATTTTGTCGGCACAAATTATGCCAAGTTATTGCTTGTGGCGACCGACATTCAAGGAGCAGTTGCGATGGAATCACGCATGCCAGACCGCTTGCCGTTCCATCGGTTAGCGGTTTTTCCGGTATTGCTGGCTCAATTGATTGTCCTGCTGCTGGCTGCCCTGGCGCTCCTGCAGTGGAATGGAGTCGTAGCGGGATATTCAGGGCTGTGCGGTGGCCTGATAGCTTGGCTGCCCAATTTGTACTTTGCTCACAAGGCTTTCCGGTTTTCCGGGGCCAGAGCAGCGCAAGCCATCGTCCGGTCATTCTATGCCGGCGAGGCAGGCAAACTGATTTTGACGGCAGTGCTTTTTGCACTGACGTTTGCAGGTGTGAAGCCATTGGCGCCGCTGGCTGTATTCGGCGTGTTCATGTTGATCCAGGTGGTCAACTGGTTCGCTCCCCTGCTAATGAGAACAAGACTTTCGAGACCTTAGGGCGTTTGAGGCAAAAATGGCAGAGCAAACAGCTTCGGGCTATATCCAGCACCACTTGCAGAACCTGACATTCGGTCAGCTACCCAACGGCAGCTGGGGCTTTGCCCATACCGCAGCAGAAGCAAAGGAAATGGGCTTTTGGGCTTTCCACGTCGATACTCTCGGCTGGTCGGTCGCACTGGGCCTCATTTTCGTTCTTATTTTCCGCATGGCAGCCAAGAAGGTAACTTCCGGCCAGCCTGGCGCCCTGCAGAACTTCGTCGAAGTGCTGGTCGAGTTCGTCGATGGCAGCGTGCGGGACAGCTTCCACGGTCGTAGCGCCGTGATCGCTCCCCTGGCCCTGACCATTTTCGTCTGGGTGTTCCTGATGAACGCCGTCGACCTGGTTCCGGTCGACTGGATTCCTCAACTGGCGATCCTGATCTCGGGCGATGCGCACATTCCTTTCCGTGCCGTTCCGACCACAGACCCGAATGCCACCCTGGGCATGGCTCTGTCGGTATTCGCACTGATCATTTTCTACAGCATCAAGGTCAAGGGCATCGGTGGTTTCATCGGCGAACTGACCCTTCACCCGTTCGGCAGCAAGAACATCTTCGTTCAGGCACTGCTGATTCCGGTGAACTTCCTGCTTGAATTCGTGACCCTGGTAGCCAAGCCGATTTCGCTGGCACTGCGTCTGTTCGGCAACATGTACGCTGGCGAGCTGGTATTCATCCTGATCGCGGTCATGTTCGGCAGCGGCCTGCTCTGGCTCAGTGGCCTGGGTGTGGTGCTGCAATGGGCGTGGGCTGTATTCCACATCCTGATCATCACCCTGCAAGCGTTCATCTTCATGATGCTGACCATTGTTTACCTGTCAATGGCTCACGAAGATAACCATTAAGATTCGCCATCCGGTGTATCTGATGACCCTCTTGCCATTGGTGAGAGGGAGCCGCAAGCGGGAAACCGCAAGGGCTGATGTAACAAACGATTTTGCTTTACCGCTTTAATCTAAGAAAACCTAACCAATACGACGTAAAAGTCGGGAGGAAAGATGGAAACTGTAGTTGGTCTAACCGCTATCGCTGTTGCACTGTTGATCGGCCTGGGCGCACTGGGTACTGCAATCGGTTTCGGCCTGTTGGGCGGTAAGTTCCTGGAAGGCGCAGCGCGTCAGCCAGAAATGGTTCCAATGCTGCAAGTTAAAATGTTCATCGTTGCGGGCCTGCTCGACGCCGTTACCATGATCGGTGTTGGTATCGCTCTGTTCTTCACCTTCGCGAACCCCTTCGTTGGTCAGCTCGCTGGCTAATCGCTCGAATTTTCGAGTTGATTGGTGTGATGGACAACGAACGAGCGAGGTGTTGGCGTGAATATTAATGCAACCCTGATTGGCCAGTCCGTTGCGTTCTTCATCTTTGTGCTGTTCTGCATGAAGTTCGTGTGGCCTCCGGTCATCGCGGCTTTGCACGAACGTCAGAAGAAGATCGCGGATGGACTGGACGCTGCTACACGAGCAGCTCGCGACCTGGAGCTGGCCCAAGACAAAGTGGGTCAACAACTGCGCGAAGCTAAAGCTCAAGCAGCCGAAATCATTGAGCAAGCCAAGAAACGCGGTACTCAGATTGTCGACGAAGCCCGTGAACAGGCTCGCGTCGAAGCTGACCGTGTGAAGGCTCAGGCTCAGGCCGAGATCGAGCAGGAACTGAACAGTGTCAAAGACGCTCTGCGCGCCCAGTTGGGCAGCCTGGCAGTCAATGGTGCCGAGAAGATCCTGGGCGCCACAATCGATCAAAACGCGCACGCGGAGCTGGTTAACAAACTGGCAGCTGAAATTTAAGCGAGGGCGATCATGGCAGAACTGACCACGTTGGCCCGACCTTACGCTAAGGCGGCCTTCGAGCACGCGCAGGCCCACCAGCAACTGGCCAATTGGTCAGCCATGCTCGGCCTGGCTGCTGCGGTGTCGCAAGACGACACCATGCAGAGCCTGCTCAAGGCCCCGCGACTGACGAGCGCACAAAAGGCCACCACTTTTATTGAAGTGTGTGGCGACAAGTTCGATGCCAAGGCACAGAATTTCATCCATGTCGTTGCTGAAAACGACCGTCTCCCGCTTCTGCCGGAGATCGCCGAACTGTTCGACCTGTACAAGGCCGAGCAGGAAAAATCGGTCGATGTGGATGTCACCAGTGCTTTTGCATTGAACCAAGAACAGCAAGACAAACTCGCCAAGGTTCTCAGTGCACGGCTCGGCCGGGAAGTGCGCCTGCACGCTGCGGAGGATGCCACCCTTATCGGTGGTGTCGTTATCCGCGCCGGCGACCTGGTTATCGATGGCTCAGTTCGCGGCAAGATCGCGCAACTAGCCGAAGCATTGAAATCTTGAGTTTGAAGGGGCAGCAGAGCAATGCAGCAACTCAATCCTTCCGAAATAAGTGAAATCATCAAGGGTCGCATCGAGAAGCTCGATGTAACCTCTCAAGCCCGCAACGAAGGCACAGTCGTCAGCGTGTCTGACGGTATCGTGCGGATTCATGGTCTTGCCGACGTAATGTACGGCGAAATGATCGAGTTTCCGGGCGGCGTCTACGGTATGGCGCTGAACCTTGAGCAAGACTCTGTCGGTGCCGTTGTACTGGGTGCCTACACGACTCTGGCTGAAGGCATGAGTGCCAAGTGCACCGGCCGCATCCTCGAAGTTCCGGTTGGTAAGGAACTGCTGGGTCGCGTTGTCGACGCACTGGGCAACCCTGTTGACGGTAAAGGTCCGCTGAACAACACCGAGACCGATGCGGTCGAGAAAGTTGCTCCAGGCGTGATCTGGCGTAAGTCGGTCGACCAGCCAGTACAAACTGGCTACAAGGCCGTCGACGCAATGATCCCAGTCGGCCGTGGCCAGCGTGAGCTGATCATCGGTGACCGCCAGATCGGTAAAACCGCCATGGCGATCGACGCGATCATCAACCAGAAAAACAGCGGCATCTTCTGCGTCTACGTTGCAGTTGGTCAGAAGCAATCGACCATCGCCAACGTTGTTCGCAAGCTCGAAGAAAACGGTGCACTGGCTAACACCATCATCGTTGCTGCAAGTGCTTCCGAATCCGCTGCGCTGCAATTCCTTGCACCGTACTCGGGTTGCACCATGGGCGAGTACTTCCGCGACCGCGGTGAAGACGCGCTGATCGTTTATGACGATCTGTCCAAGCAAGCAGTGGCTTACCGCCAGATTTCCCTGCTGCTGCGCCGTCCACCAGGACGTGAAGCCTACCCAGGTGACGTGTTCTATCTCCACTCCCGTCTGCTGGAGCGCGCATCGCGTGTTTCCGAAGAGTACGTAGAGAAGTTCACCAACGGCGCAGTGACCGGCAAAACCGGTTCCCTGACTGCACTGCCGATCATCGAAACCCAGGCTGGCGACGTTTCCGCGTTCGTTCCGACCAACGTGATTTCCATCACCGACGGTCAGATCTTCCTGGAATCGGCCATGTTCAACTCCGGCATCCGTCCGGCTGTGAACGCCGGTGTTTCGGTATCCCGTGTAGGTGGTGCCGCTCAGACCAAGATCATCAAGAAGCTTTCCGGTGGTATCCGTACCGCTCTGGCTCAGTACCGTGAACTGGCAGCATTCGCCCAGTTCGCTTCTGACCTGGACGAAGCGACCCGCAAGCAGCTTGAGCATGGTCAGCGCGTTACCGAGCTGATGAAGCAGAAGCAATACGCGCCGATGTCCATCGCTGATATGTCGTTGTCCCTGTATGCCGCTGAACGTGGCTTCCTGGTGGACATCGAGATTCCAAAAATCGGCAGCTTCGAGCAGGCTCTGATTGCTTACTTCAACCGCGATCACGCCGACTTGATGGCGAAGATCAACGTGAAGGGTGACTTCAATGACGAAATCGATTCTGGCCTCAAAGCCGGTATCGAGAAGTTCAAGGCCACCCAAACCTGGTAAGCCGCAGCGGGAGCCGATAGGTTCCCGCTTGCTAACCTGATAGGTGTTACATGGCAGGCGCAAAAGAGATTCGCAGCAAGATTGCGAGCATCAAAAGCACGCAAAAGATCACCAGCGCCATGGAAAAAGTGGCGGTCAGCAAAATGCGCAAGGCTCAAGCGCGCATGGCTGCTAGCCGTCCTTACGCGGAGCGCATCCGCCAGGTGATTGGTCATCTTGCCAACGCCAACCCGGAGTATCGCCACCCGTTCATGATCGATCGCGAAGTAAAGCGTGTCGGTTATGTCGTAGTGAGCAGTGACCGTGGTTTGTGCGGTGGCCTGAACACCAACCTGTTCAAGGCTTTGGTCAAGGACATGGCGGTAAACCGTGAAAACGGCGTAGAGATCGATCTGTGCGTGGTCGGCAGCAAAGGTGCGGCATTTTTCCGCAACTTCGGCGGTAATGTCGTCGCTGCGATCAGCCACCTGGGCGAAGAGCCGTCGATCAATGATCTGATCGGCAGCGTCAAGGTGATGCTGGATGCCTACCTGGATGGTCGAATCGATCGCCTGTCCGTGGTATCCAACAAGTTCATCAACACCATGACCCAGCAGCCAACGGTGGAGCAATTGATTCCGCTGGTGGCAACCCCGGATCAGAAACTCAAGCACCACTGGGACTATCTCTACGAACCCGATGCCAAAGAGCTGCTCGACGGCTTGATGGTTCGCTACGTTGAGTCGCAGGTGTACCAGGCGGTGGTCGAGAACAACGCTGCTGAACAAGCTGCGCGGATGATCGCGATGAAGAACGCCACAGACAACGCCGGTGATTTGATCAGCGATTTGCAGCTGATCTACAACAAGGCGCGTCAGGCAGCGATCACCCAAGAGATCTCGGAAATCGTCGGCGGCGCTGCCGCGGTTTAACGGTTCAAATATTAGAGGAACCAGCTAATGAGTAGCGGACGTATCGTTCAAATCATCGGCGCCGTGATCGACGTGGAATTCCCACGCGATAGCGTACCGAGTATCTATAACGCGCTGAGTGTACAAGGCGCGGAAACCACTCTCGAAGTTCAGCAGCAGCTGGGCGACGGCGTGGTTCGTACCATTGCAATGGGTTCGACCGAAGGCTTGAAGCGCGGTCTGAACGTCAACGACAGCGGCAAAGCCATCTCCGTACCGGTCGGTAAAGCGACTCTGGGCCGGATCATGGACGTCCTGGGCAACCCGATCGACGAAGCCGGTCCTATCGGTGAAGAAGAGCGTTGGGGCATTCACCGTCCTGCGCCATCCTTCGCTGAACAGGCGGGTGGCAACGATCTGCTGGAAACTGGCATCAAGGTTATCGACCTGGTCTGCCCGTTCGCCAAGGGCGGTAAAGTCGGTCTGTTCGGTGGTGCCGGTGTAGGCAAAACCGTAAACATGATGGAACTGATCCGTAACATCGCCATCGAGCACAGCGGTTATTCCGTGTTCGCCGGTGTGGGTGAGCGTACTCGTGAGGGTAACGACTTCTACCACGAGATGAAGGACTCCAACGTTCTGGACAAGGTTGCACTGGTTTACGGTCAGATGAACGAGCCACCGGGAAACCGTCTGCGCGTTGCTCTGACCGGCCTGACCATGGCCGAGAAGTTCCGTGACGAAGGTAACGACGTTTTGCTGTTCGTCGACAACATCTATCGTTACACCCTGGCCGGTACCGAAGTATCCGCACTGCTGGGCCGTATGCCTTCCGCAGTAGGTTACCAACCGACCCTGGCTGAAGAGATGGGTACTCTGCAAGAGCGCATCACTTCCACCAAGAACGGTTCGATCACCTCGATCCAGGCGGTATACGTACCAGCGGACGACTTGACCGACCCGTCGCCAGCGACCACGTTCGCCCACTTGGACGCAACTGTCGTACTGTCCCGTGACATCGCTTCCCTGGGTATCTACCCAGCGGTAGATCCACTGGATTCGACTTCGCGCCAGCTAGACCCGAACGTCATCGGCCAGGAACACTACGACACCGCTCGCGGCGTTCAGTACGTGTTGCAGCGTTACAAAGAGCTGAAAGACATCATCGCGATCCTGGGTATGGACGAGCTGTCGGAAACCGACAAGCAGTTGGTAAACCGTGCTCGTAAGATCCAGCGCTTCCTGTCGCAGCCGTTCTTCGTGGCTGAAGTCTTCACTGGTGCATCGGGTAAATACGTTTCCCTGAAGGACACCATTGCTGGCTTCAAAGGCATCCTCAACGGTGACTACGACCACCTGCCAGAACAAGCGTTCTACATGGTCGGCGGCATCGAAGAAGCGATCGAGAAAGCCAAGAAACTGTAATCCCGGCGCCCGGAAACGGGCGCTAATTAGGTTGAGGCAAGCAAATGGCTATGACAGTCCATTGCGACATCGTCAGCGCGGAAGGGGAAATCTTCTCCGGTCTGGTCGAGATGGTGATTGCGCACGGCAACCTGGGTGATCTCGGTATCGCTCCAGGCCACGCGCCTCTGATCACCAATCTGGTTCCAGGCCCGATCCGCTTGATCAAGCAGGGTGGGGAAGCCGAGGTGTTCTACATCTCCGGCGGTTTCCTCGAGGTTCAGCCGAACATGGTCAAGGTGCTTGCCGATACTGTGCAACGTGCTGCCGACCTGGACGAAGCTTCTGCTCAGGCCGCCGTCAAGGCTGCCGAGAAGGCCCTGAACGAAAAAGGCGCGGACTTCGATTACGGATCTGCGACTGCTCGTCTGGCCGAGGCTGCAGCTCAGCTGCGCACCGTTCAGCAAATTCGCAAGAAGTTCGGCGGCTAACCCCGCTGTCTTCAATGCGCGATTGAGTAAAAGGGTAGCCTCGGCTACCCTTTTTCTTTTTTCCGAATCAGTCCGCTCCGGGCTGATTACCGCTCAGTTGGTAGTCCTCATGTCTCTCGATATCGTTATTCTTGCCGCTGGCCAAGGTACCCGCATGCGTTCGGCCTTGCCTAAAGTCCTGCACCCTGTCGCAGGTAACTCCATGCTTGGTCATGTTATCCACAGCGCGCGGCAGTTATCCCCAAATGGCATTCATGTGGTGATCGGTCATGGCGCAGATGCCGTACGCGAGCGCTTGGCAGCGGATGACCTGAATTTCGTCATGCAGGACAAGCAACTGGGTACAGGTCACGCAGTTGCCCAGGCAGTACCGCAACTTAGCGCTGATACCGTGCTGATTCTTTACGGTGATGTACCGCTGATCGAGGTTCAGACCCTGCAGCGTCTGCTGGCTCTGGTCACCCCGGAGCAGTTGGGCCTGCTGACTGTGACGCTGGACGATCCGACAGGCTATGGCCGCATTGTTCGCGATGCAGAGAACCGGGTCTGTGCCATTGTCGAGCACAAGGATGCCAGCGAAGCCCAGAAGGCAATCAACGAAGGCAATACCGGCATTCTTGCAGTACCCGGCAAGCGTCTGGCCGACTGGCTCGGGCGTCTGTCCAATAACAACGCTCAGGGCGAGTATTACCTGACGGATGTCATCGCCATGGCAGTCAGTGATGGTCTGGTGGTTGCCACCGAACAGCCTCACGACGCGATGGAAGTGCAGGGCGCCAATGACCGCAAGCAATTGGCGGAGCTGGAGCGTCATTACCAGTTGCGTGAGGCCCGTCGTCTGATGGCTGCTGGCGTGACTTTGCGTGACCCGTTGCGTTTCGACGTGCGCGGCGAGGTGACGGTTGGCCGTGATGTGCTGATCGATATCAACGTGATTCTTGAAGGTCGCGTGATCATTGAAGATGACGTGGTCATTGGCCCTAATTGCGTCATCAAGGACAGCACCCTGCGTAAAGGTGTCGTGCTCAAGGCCAACAGCCATATCGAAGGTGCAATTCTGGGCGAGGGCAGCGATGCCGGTCCATTCGCTCGCCTGCGTCCTGGCAGTGTCCTGGGTGCCAAGGCCCATGTGGGTAACTTTGTCGAACTCAAGAATGCTCACCTTGGCGATGGCGCAAAAGCCGGACACCTGGCTTATCTGGGCGATGCCGAAATCGGTGCGCGCTCCAATATCGGTGCCGGGACCATCACCTGCAACTACGATGGTGCCAACAAGCACAAGACCATCCTGGGTGAGGATGTATTCATCGGTTCCAACAACTCGCTGGTTGCACCTGTGGATATCTCTTCAGGAGCCACCACTGCAGCGGGTTCTACCATCACTCAGAACATTCCTGCCGAACAGTTGGGCGTCGCTCGCGCACGCCAGCGCAATATCGAAGGCTGGAAGCGCCCGGTAAAGGTCAAGAAGTCCTGAGGTTATCCACAGGCCCCGTGGGAGCGATTCATTCGTGAAAATAGCTCCATTCGCGAATCAATTCGCTCCCACGGCTTGACCCTGTTTCGATAATGAGGTTTTATTGCTTTCGTTATCTTTTGAATCGAAACTTAAAGCCAAAATGTCGAAACGTAATACGCCTCAACGTCGCCATAATATCCTCACCTTGCTCAATGAGCAGGGCGAAGTCAGTGTCGATGATCTGGCCCAGCGCTTTGAAACTTCGGAAGTTACGATTCGAAAGGATCTGGCCGCTCTCGAAAGCAATGGCTTGCTGCTACGCCGTTACGGTGGTGCAGTCACCTTGCCTCACGAACTGATTGCCGAAAGCAGCCAGCCTGTTTCCCGATACAAGCAGGCCATTGCCCGGGCGGCAGTGACGCGAATTCGCGAACATGCCCGCATCATTGTGGACAGTGGCAGCACCACCGCTGCGCTGATTCCCGAGCTGGGCGCGCAGCCGGGCCTGGTGGTAATGACCAACTCCCTGCATGTGGCGCGAGCTCTGGCCGAGCTTGAGCATGAGCCGGTGCTGTTGATGACCGGTGGAACCTGGGACCCGCACTCTGAATCCTTCCAGGGACAGGTGGCCGAGCAGGTTCTGCGCTCCTACGACTTCGATCAGTTGTTCATCGGTGCCGACGGCATCGATCTGATTCGTGGTACCACGACCTTCAATGAGTTGCTGGGCCTGAGCCGGGTCATGGCTGAAGTCGCCCGGGAAGTGGTGGTCATGGTCGAAGCCGATAAAGTCGGTCGCAAGATTCCCAACCTGGAACTGCCTTGGAGCAGTATCCATACCCTTATCACAGATGAGCGCCTGCCCAATGAGGCACGCGAACAGATAAAAGCCCGCGGCATTACCCTGATTTGTGCCGCTGTCAGCTAGGAGAGAACCATGTGTGGAATTGTCGGCGCCGTTGCTGAACGTAGTATCACAGCCATTCTGCTGGAAGGGCTCAAGCGTCTTGAATACCGGGGCTATGACAGCGCCGGTGTCGCGGTTTTCAGCAATGAAGGCAGCCTTGAGCGTCGTCGTCGTTCGGGCAAGGTCAGCGAACTGGAGCAGGCGTTGGCAGGCGAGCCTCTGGCCGGTCGCCTGGGTATCGCTCACACCCGTTGGGCCACCCACGGCGCACCATGCGAGCGCAATGCACACCCGCACTTTTCGGCCGATGAGCTGGCAGTTGTCCACAACGGCATCATCGAAAACCACGAAGCCCTGCGCGAGCGTCTCAAAGGTCTGGGCTATGTGTTCGTGTCCGATACCGACACCGAAGTCATCGTTCACCTGCTGCACCACAAGCTCAAGGACACTCCGGATCTGGCCAATGCCCTGAAAGCAGCGGTCAAGGAACTGCACGGTGCCTACGGCCTGGCAGTCATCAGCGCCAACCAACCGGATCGTCTGCTGGCCGCACGCAGTGGCAGCCCGCTGGTGATTGGCCTGGGTCTTGGTGAAAACTTCCTGGCATCGGACCAGTTGGCACTGCGTCAGGTGACCGATCGCTTCATGTACCTGGAAGAGGGCGATATCGCCGAGATCCGTCGCGACAGCGTACAGATTTGGTCTGTGGATGGTCTGCCGGTGGTTCGCGAAACCGTGCAATACCACGAAGGTGCCGAAGCCGCCGACAAAGGCGAATACCGTCACTTCATGCTCAAGGAAATCCACGAGCAGCCCAAGGTTGTGCAACGCACGCTGGAAGGTCGTCTGGGTCAGCAACAAGTGCTGGTCCATGCCTTTGGTCCACAAGCTGCCGAACTGTTTGCCAAGGTTCGCAATGTTCAGATCGTGGCCTGCGGCACCAGCTACCACGCCGGTATGGTTGCGCGTTACTGGCTGGAAGGTCTGGCCGGCATTCCTTGCCAGGTCGAAGTGGCCAGTGAGTTCCGCTATCGCAAGGTCGTGGTCCAGCCGGACACCCTGTTCGTTTCCATCTCCCAGTCCGGCGAAACCGCCGACACCCTGGCGGCACTGCGTAACGCCAAGGAACTGGGCTTCCTGGCCAGTCTGGCCATCTGCAACGTCGGCATCAGTTCCCTGGTGCGCGAGTCGGATCTGACCCTGCTGACCCAGGCTGGCCCTGAAATCGGCGTGGCATCCACCAAGGCCTTCACCACCCAACTGGTTGCCCTGCTGTTGCTGACCCTGTCGTTGGGCCAGGTCAAAGGCACGCTGGAAAATGGCGTCGAAGCCGAACTGGTCGAAGAACTGCGTCGCCTGCCGACCCGCCTGGGCGAAGCGCTGGCCATGGACAGCACCGTCGAGAAAGTCGCCGAGCTGTTCGCCGAGAAACACCACACCCTGTTCCTGGGCCGTGGCGCGCAATTCCCGGTAGCGATGGAAGGAGCCCTCAAGCTCAAGGAAATCTCGTACATCCACGCCGAAGCCTACCCGGCCGGCGAACTCAAGCACGGCCCGCTGGCGCTTGTGGATAACGACATGCCGGTGGTCACCGTTGCGCCGAACAATGAACTGCTGGAAAAACTCAAATCCAACCTCCAGGAAGTCCGCGCACGCGGTGGTGAGCTGGTGGTATTCGCTGATGAACAAGCCGGTATGACCAACGGCGAAGGCACCCACGTGATTGCCATGCCGCACATCATCGATGTGCTTGCACCGATTCTCTACACCATCCCGCTGCAGTTGCTGTCGTACTACGTGGCGGTGTTGAAAGGGACGGACGTCGACCAGCCGCGGAATCTGGCGAAGTCGGTGACTGTGGAGTGAGTTATCCACAGGGGTGAGTTTTAGCAAGAAGGAGCATCACTGCTCCTTCTTGCCATTCATTCCTCCACCCCAAAGCATTCTCAAAGTTATCAACAGCCACGTTTATTCCGTTGATCTGCTGCCTCTGCAGATTCTCGATCCGCCCCGCACCACCGGCCAGAAAGCCCCGAGCCTGAAGGTTGCTCCGAACAAACTTTTCCTTGCCCTTTAGCCGTCATATTCGGCATAAAGTGCCACTATCCACACAATCAGATGCCCACTCATGATCAAAGCCAGTCTCCGTAGTCACCTGACCTTATGGTGTGCGGGCTTGTCGTTATTTACGCTCGTGAGTGTCGGCTTCTATGTCGGACATATCGCCACTGAACAGATGAAGCAGGCGAGTGCCCATACGTCGTTGAGTACTGCCAAGTCGGCCGCCGCATTGCTGGGGGCGCAGCTCTATGAGCGGCAACTGGAAATGCACCTGCTCAGTCAGGAAACCCACATGATGAGCGGCAATCTGGACGATCCGGCCATCCTGCGGTCGATGGAGCTGCGCAGTCAGTCCCATTCCGAATATGCCTGGATGGGCGTTGCCGATACGGACGGGCGTGTGCGGCAAGCTGTGAATGGCCTGCTGGTCAATCAGTCGGTCAAGGAGCGCCCATGGTTCAAGGCGGGTCTGCAAGGTTCCTACACCGGCGATCCTCATGAAGCAGTCCTGCTGGCCAAATTGTTGCCCAATCCCAGCGGTGAGCCTGTACGTTTCATCGATTTCGCTACGCCCATTCGCAATGCCGAAGGCACTGTCATCGGCGTGCTGAGCGCGCATGCCCACTGGAGCTGGATGGCCAGGATTGTCGAGGCGGCCGTCCTGCGCGAGGGTATGCTGGCCAATACCGAAGTGCTGATTGTCGATCAGGCGGGCAATGTTCTTTATCCACAGCAACGGGTGGGGGAAAAACATCCGGAACTGCTGCAGTCTCCGGAGCCGGGATGGTTCGTGGGCGATGGTTTCCTGACCAGTGTTGTGAAAATACCGACCCCGACGATTTCAGGGCTGGCCTGGTATGTCGCGGTTCGTCAGCCGCTGGCTCAGGCGCTGCAACCTGCGCACAGCCTTTTTTATCGCTTGCTGGGGCTGGGGGTCATTGCTGCTGTGGCATTTGGTCTGGCGGCCTACTATCTGGCCTTGTACCTCAGCCGTCCGATCGAGCAACTGGCCAAGTCAGCCAGACAAGTGCAGGACCAGCAGCCCCACGTAAGCTTCCCGCTGAGCCATCCGGTACTGGAAATCGCCCAGCTCGGCCAGTCGATACAGAACATGACGCAATCCCTGCTCGGCAAGGAACGCGAACTGCAGGATGCCAACAGCTCGCTGGAAGTCACGGTTGCACAACGTACGGCGGCTCTTACCGAGGCCAATGCCGAACTCTTGAAACTGGCCACCCACGATGCGCTGACGGGTGTGCATAACCGGCGCATGTTCGATGAGAAACTGATCGAGTGCAGCCAGCGCTTCGAACGGACCGGACGCCCGTTCGCCTTGCTGTTCATCGATGCCGACCACTTCAAGCGCATCAATGACACCTATGGCCATGCCATCGGGGATGAAGTCCTCTACCAACTGGCTCAACTCATCGAACAGAACACCCGCTCCACCGATTTCGTTGCCCGTTATGGTGGTGAAGAGTTCGCAGTGCTGTTGCCGGAGTTCGATAACCTGCGCAGCCCGGAAATCGTGGCCGAGAAGATTCGCGCCACCATTGCCGATGCCGACTTTTCCCTGGTCGGGCAGGTGACCGTCAGCATCGGTATCGGTCTGGCCGAGTCAACCGATGCCAACTCGACAGCGCTTATCAAGCGTGCCGATCAGCAGCTCTATCAGGCGAAGCTGTCGGGCAGGAACCGGGTTGTCTGTAATGCCAGCATGAGTGATTTGCAGTTATCCACATAACGTCAGTACGCAATGTGTTGATCCCTCGCCCGAGCGCTGTGGATAACTTTATCCTCAGCGCTGGGACTTCCGGTTAACGGGCCGCAATGCCCGCGCGATAGCCCTTTTTATTCCCTTCCGAAATCCTCGGTTTTCCTGAAGCAGACCTTGCCAGCGCTGCATTCCAGAAATTTTTTCACACCTCTTTTTGACTTTTTGATCAAGTTTCAGGCCCGGTGGGCCGATATGCCTGTGCGCGAGTCTGCTGCTTAAAAAAATAAAACCTTCAGCTTTTGCATGGCCGCATCGAAAGAACATCACGGAGAGTTTTATGAACAGCAGTTTTGCGAATATCAGCGTCAACATGAAACTGGCCCTCGGGTTTGGCCTGGTTCTGGTTTTTACCGCGCTCCTGGCTCTTGTCGGCTGGAACAGTCTGGACAGGCTGATTGACCGCACCGACAGAATCGGTGATATCACCGAACTGGGTAACAAGCTGACGGTGCTGCGCGTGGCCCGCTTGCAATACATGCTTGCCGATGGCGACGAAACCGCCGCCCAGAATGTTCAGACTCAACTGGATGCCTTCAAGAGCACCCGTCAATCCATACTCCATAACTTCACTTCCCCGGTGAATACGCAACTGCTGGAGCGTCTGGGCGAACAGCTCAATGCTTATGAAAAGGTTCTGAACCAAATGCGCACGGCCTATCGCAACAGTGCCACTGTGCGTGCCGAAATGGGCGTCAATGCGACGCGGGCCAATGAGCTTCTTTCGGCGATCAATGAGTCGGTAATGAAGATGGACTCTTACGATCCCGCGCGCTCCGATCTGCTGCAACTGATTGCCAGTGCCCGTATGGACGTGCAACTGGCGCGTTACGAAGTGCGTGGCTATACCGGCAATCCTGCGGAAAAGACCGAGCAGGCGGCATTCAAGCAGATAGACGCTGCCATCCAGGGTTTCGACAGGCTCAAGGCTGCATTCAATGCGACCCATGGCGACAAGGTTGCCCAGCTGGAAACGGCGCTGCGTGCCTACAAGGCTTCTGTACAGGGTTTCAAGGATGCGGACAGCTCTATCAATGCCACGCGCAAGGAAATGACCGTTCTTGGGGATGCGATCTTCAAGGTGGGCACTGAACTCACTGCCCAGCAGAAAACCCTGGTTGAACAGGATACTTCCCAGGCGCGCAACCTCCAGATCGCCGGGACTCTGATTGCCCTGCTGCTCGGTGCGTTTGCGGCCGTCATCATCACCCGCCAGATCACCCAGCCCTTGCAGGAAACCCTGGAAGTCGTGAACCGCATTGCTTCGGGTGATCTGAGCCATACCGTAGTGGTCACTCGTCGCGACGAACTGGGTGTGTTGCAACAAGGCATTCAGCGCATGGGTGCCACGCTGCGTGAGCTGATTACCGGGATTCGCGATGGCGTCACCCAGATTGCCAGCGCTGCCGAAGAGCTTTCAGCAGTGACCGAGCAGACCAGTGCCGGGGTCAACAATCAGAAGGTCGAGACCGATCAGGTGGCCACTGCCATGCATGAGATGTCTGCCACGGTGCATGAAGTGGCGCGTAATGCCGAGCAGGCCTCGGTTGCAGCTTCCACGGCCGACAACGAAGCCCGCGAAGGCGACAAGGTGGTGGGTGAAGCCATTCTGCAGATCGAAAAACTGGCCAGTGAAGTCCTGCGTTCCAGCGATGCCATGACGGTACTGGAACAGGAAAGCGACAAGATTGGCAAGGTCATGGACGTGATCAAGGCGGTGGCCGAACAGACCAACCTGCTGGCGCTCAACGCCGCCATCGAAGCGGCTCGTGCCGGTGAGGCCGGGCGTGGTTTTGCGGTGGTGGCCGATGAAGTGCGCGGTCTGGCCCAGCGCACCCAGCAATCGACCGAGGAAATCGAAAGCCTGGTTGCCGGGCTGCAGAACGGTACTCGTCAGGTCTCCGATATCATGCTCGGCAGCCGCAACCTGACCGACAGCAGTGTCGCCCTGACCCGCAAGGCAGGTATTTCCCTGGAAAGCATCACGCGCACGGTTTCCAACATTCAGGCCATGAACCAGCAAATTGCCGCCGCAGCCGAGCAGCAGAGTTCGGTGGCCGATGAAATCAGCCGCAGCATCATGAATGTTCGCGATGTGTCCGAACAGACGGCCGAAGCCAGCGAAGAAACCGCAGCCTCCAGCGTCGAACTGGCGCGGCTGGGTAACCAGTTGCAGATGATGGTGAGCCATTTCCGGGTGTAATCGAACCCTTTCGCTGATCAGTTAAGAGGCAAGGTCACAATCCGTGGGAGGGGCCTTGGCCGCGACAGCCAGCTTTCAGGCGCTGAAAATGTGTTGCCTGTCAGCAAGTCGTCGCGGCCAAGGCCCCTCCCACAAGTTGAACTGCCTTAACTGATCGGCATTACCGTGTAGGAGCTCCGCTGATTCGCGAAGTTCTCCATATACTTTGGTATACGAAACTTATATATAAGTCTGTTAACGGGCTACTTTTGCAGGTTTCAAGTATTTCCCGGTCTTCTATAAACTTTCTCCTCACAAGAGCACAGTTGTTTAACTTATAACTCTTCGCTCAATGCTCACGGCCAGTTCTTTGAACTTTGCCGCCCTTGCCTGTACGCAATAGTTCGAGGTGAGCCATGAACTCTGTCTTTGAATCCGGTAAAAACCTGCCACCTCTCAAATACGGATCGACGCGCAGCCATGTGTCCGGTCTGGCCGACTTTATCTGTGTGCTGCTTCTGGCAGTGATCGCGATACTGGTGTTTCACGGCGTCCATGAAATGGCGCAACCCCTGGCAGCACTGGACAGTACACCCATGCTGCTCGATCCGGCGCAGTTGCCTGAGTATGCCTTGCGCACCACCCTGCGCATGTTTTCGGCGCTGGCGGCTTCGTTGATTTTCACGTTTGTCGTGGCCACTCTGGCGGCCAAGAGTCGCAAGGCCGAGATGATCATTATTCCGGCGCTGGACATATTACAGTCCGTTCCGGTTCTGGGTTTCATGGCATTTACCGTGACCTTTTTCATGGGCCTGTTTCCCGGTCGGCAACTGGGCGCAGAGTTTGCGGCCATCTTTGCCATCTTTACCAGTCAGGCCTGGAATATGGCATTCAGCTTTTATCAGTCGCTGCGCACGGTGCCGAGCGATTTGAATGAAGTCAGTCGCCAGTTCGGTTTTTCGCCTCTGCTCAGGTTTGTCCGGCTGGAACTGCCGTTCGCCATGCCGGGGCTGGTGTGGAACATGATGATGTCGATGTCTGGCGGCTGGTTTTTCGTGGTGGCCTGCGAAGCTATTTCGGTGGCCGATACACAGATCAATCTGCCGGGCATCGGATCCTGGCTGGCCCTGGCCATTGCGCACAAGGACCCGGCGGCTGTGGCTTGGGCGGTCGGTGCCATGGCGCTGGTGATCCTGTGCTACGACCAGTTGCTGTTCCGGCCAGTGGTGGCCTGGGCCGACAAGTTTCGTTTCGAGCAGACCGCTTCGCAAAAGCGTCCGCGCTCATGGATGTACAGCCTGTTGGGGCGTTCACGTCTGGTTCCGGCTGTCTGTGCAGCGTTTACAGCGCCCTGGCGTGTATTGATGGCCGTGGACTGGGCGGCTTTGCGGCGCTCCCGCAAGACTGCGCCCAAGTCCGGGGTAAACCGTTTGGCTGACAGCCTCTGGCTGGTACTGGTGCTGGCCGGTTGCGTGGCCGCGAGTGTCTGGCTGATGCATTTCATCAGCCAGAGCCTGGGGATGGACGATGTGCTGAACGCTTTCGGCCTCGGGCTGGCGACCATGCTGCGTGTGGTCCTGTTGATCATTATCGCCAGCCTGATCTGGGTGCCGATCGGTGTGTGGATCGGCCTGCGTCCTGTCTGGGCCGAGCGGCTGCAACCGGTCGCGCAGTTTCTCGCAGCGTTTCCCGCCAACGTGCTGTTCCCGTTTGCGGTGATTGCCATTGTCGGGCTGAACCTGAACCCGGATATCTGGCTCTCGCCGCTGATGGTGCTGGGGACCCAGTGGTACATCCTGTTCAACGTGATCGCCGGAGCCAGTGCATTGCCGACCGATCTGCGGGAAGTGGCCGGGATCTTCAACATGCGTGGCTGGCAGTGGTGGCGGCGCGTGGCCTTGCCGGGGATCTTCCCTTACTACATCACCGGCGCGCTCACCGCTTCGGGTGGTTCGTGGAACGCCAGCATCGTGGCCGAGGCGGTGTCCTGGGGTGACAAGTCCCTGCAGGCCACCGGGTTGGGTTCGTATATCGCCAACGCTACTCAGGCCGGGGATTTCGCCCGGGTCGCCTTGGGTATCGTCGTGATGTCGGTGTTCGTAATTGCCTTCAACCGTCTGCTCTGGCGTCCGCTGTACGGGTTTGCCGAGCGCCGTTTGAGCCTGGTCTGAGGAGTGGAAAGCATGATGACTATCGAAAAACGCTGCCTGGTGGATGTCCGCGAAGTCCGGCATGTCTACGGCAAGGCCAGCAAGGAACGTCTGGTGCTGGATAACGTGACGCTCCAGCTCAATGAAAACGAGATCATCGGCCTGCTGGGTCGTTCGGGTTCGGGCAAGTCCACGCTGCTGCGTTCCATTGCCGGTCTGGTGGTGCCTACCGCTGGCGAGGTGAGCTTTCCCGCCGGGCCGCAAGGGCGGGCACCCACTGTGAGCATGGTTTTCCAGAGTTTTGCGCTGTTCCCGTGGCTGACGGTGCTGGAGAACGTGGAAGTCGGGCTGGAAGCTCAGCGAGTGCCGGCGCATTTGCGCCGCAAGCGCGCACTGGCGGCCATCGACCTGATTGGTCTGGACGGTTTCGAGAGTGCCTATCCCAAGGAGCTGTCGGGCGGCATGCGCCAGCGTGTGGGCATGGCCCGTGCTCTGGTGATCGACCCCGATGTGCTGCTGATGGACGAGCCGTTTTCCGCCCTCGACGTGCTGACTGCCGAAACCCTGCGTACCGACCTGCTGGACATGTGGTCGGAAGGGCGGATGCCCATCAAGTCGATTCTGATGGTGACCCACAACATCGCCGAAGCGGTGCTGATGTGCGATCGCATCCTGCTGTTCTCCTCCAACCCCGGCCGGGTGGTCAGCGAGATCAAGGTCGATCTGCCGCAGCCGCGCAATCGTCAGGACCCGTCTTTCAGGGCGCTGGTGGAGGAGATCTACGTGCTCATGACTCAGGACAGTGGCGCTGGCGAGCTGCGCCAGGGCGTCTTTCCGGGCACCGGGCTGGGCATGGTGCTGCCACAGGTTTCGATCAATGCGCTGACCGGGTTGATCGAGGCGATTCATGCGCCGCCTTATGGCGCCACGGCTGACCTGCCGGAGCTGGCCAGTGCGTTGCACTACAACGCCGATGAGTTATTCCCGATTGCCGAAGTCCTGCAATTGCTGCGCTTTGCCGAACTCAAGGGTGGCGATATCCGCCTGCTGCCTTCGGCGCGTCGCTATGCGCTGGCCGATATCGATGAGCGCAAGCAACTGTTCGCCCACCATCTGCTGAGTTTCGTTCCGCTGGTGGCACATATCCGTCGCGTGCTGGATGATCGCGCCACCCACACGGCACCGGCGCGACGCTTCCGCGACCAACTGGAAGACTTCATGTCCGAAAGCGATGCGATGCAGACGCTGCGTTGCGTCACCCAATGGGGCCGCTATGCCGAGCTTTTTGCCTATGATGAATCGCTGGATCAGTTCAGCCTCGACAATCCTTCATAAGCTTTGCACGAAACTGGCATATTCAGCCTTCACCCACCAGCGAGACACGGGCAATGCGTGAGTCGAAAACCTTTGGCAAGGCGGCAATGGCCCTTCGACTGGCCGCATTGCTCGCGCTGGCGGTGGCCATTGCGATTGCCGACACGCTGACGGACCTGGAAATTGCGGTAGGGGTTTTCCAGATCGCCGTGGTGCTCTTGGCGGCGCGTTTCATGCCGGCAGGTGGCGTGATCGCTGTCGCGCTGGGGTGTATGGGATTGACAGTCATCAGCTACGAATTGACCACTTCCCGCTCCAGTGAGTCGGGGTTGATCAACTGCGGGATCAGCCTTCTGGCCATCGCCATGACCACCTATCTGGCGTTGCGCCTGGCAGCGGCGATCCGCACGGCTCACGAGGCACGTACCCAGTTGGCGCAGATTGCGCGGGTCAACATGCTGGGCGAACTGACTGCGTCCATCGCCCATGAGGTCAACCAGCCGCTGGCAGCGATTGTCACCAGTGGCAACGCCGGTTTGCGCTGGCTGGCCAACGAGCCGGCGAATCTGCCCAAGGCCCGGCAGGCCATCGAGCGCATGATCGGCGATGCCAATCGGGCCAGCGATGTGATCGTGCATGTGCGGGCGTTGGCAAAGCCGGCCTCGACCCACAAGGAATGGGTGAGCGTGGCCGATGCCGTCGCCGAAATCGTTTCCCTCGCCCATAGTGAAATGAACCAGCAGGGCGTTACCCTGACGGTAGACATTCCCGACGGTCTGCCGCCGCTGCTGGCCGACCGGGTGCAGATCCAGCAGGTGTTGCTGAACATGATGCTCAATGCGATGGACGCCATGAGCGGTCTTGAGCCGGGTCAGGGTCGGTTGCAGGTGATGGTGGACTGGCGTGAAGGCGCGGATGTGCGGTTTTCGGTATCCGACAACGGTATTGGTGTTCCGACGGAACATCTCGAACGGATTTTCGATGCCTTCTACACGACCAAGGAGCAGGGGATGGGGATTGGCCTGGCAATCAGCCGCTCCATTATCGAGGCTCATGGCGGCCGCATCTGGGTGACCCTCGGCGAACAGGGCGGCTCGACGTTTCACTTCACCCTGCCTACCGCAAAGATGGAGAGCTGATGAAAACAATCGTTCCGGCCCCGCAGGACGAAGAACCGATCATTTACGTGGTCGACGACGATCAGTCGGTGCGTTCGTCTCTGGAGGATTTACTGGCCTCGGTCGGGCTGCGTTCCATGCTGTTCGGCTCGACCCGGGAGTTTCTCGAAGCCCCGCGCCCCGATGCGCCGGGTTGCCTGATTCTGGACGTGCGTATGCCGGGCATGAGCGGCCTGGATTTTCAGGGCGAGATGGCGAAGTGGGGTATCGGGCTGCCCGTGATTTTCATCACCGGGCATGGCGATATTCCGATGTCGGTACGGGCGATGAAGGCTGGGGCTCTGGAGTTTCTGACCAAGCCTTTTCGTGAGCAGGATTTGCTGGACGCCATCCAGCAGGGGCTGGTGCGGGACCGGGCAAGGCGCCAGACCCGTGCGGTGGAAACCGAGTTGCAGCGGCGTCATGCAAGTCTGAATGCGGGGGAGCAGCAGGTGATGGAGCTGGTGGTCAGCGGCCTGTTGAACAAGCAGATTGCGGACCGGCTCAATGTGAGCGAAATAACGGTCAAGGTTCGGCGCGGCTCGGTCATGCGCAAGATGCAGGCCGACTCTCTGGCGGATCTGGTCAAGTTTGCCGAGCGCATCCAGTCCTCGGGCGCGCCGCTGGATCAGTGACTGCTGCTCAGGCTGATGATCTTGGGGAAGTTGGTCAACCTGATCGTGGTCGAGCAGCGGCTGGCCTGACACTGCCATGACTGCTTGCTGTCGATGCGGCCCTGTTCGGGGTTGATCGTATCGGTCAGCCTCACCGGTCCGCTCATGGGCCGTTCGCTGACGATCTGTTTATCCGTTGGCTGGCCGATGGCCCAGGCCACCAGGACCCGCTCATCATCCTTGTCGAAGTACAGCAGGTAAGTGCTGTCGCTCAGGGTGCTGGCCCGGGCATCGTAGCTGTAACTGCTGATGATCGGCGCAATGGCCTGCATCATGTTGTAGGCGGGCTTGGGCGACAGGTCTTCATTGAGCACCCCGAAGTTATGTTCCTGGTCGTAGCGGTTCGGCCCGTCATTGAACAGGTCGTACCACCACAGGCCTTTGACATTGGGGATCGTGCGCGCCAGGAAAAAGATCCGCGCCATGTAGACGGCCTGTGTGATTTCGCTCTTGCCGCACGGGCCTTGATGGCTGGGCCAGCCCATTTCCGTGAGGTAGAGCGGCACAGCACGACCCACACGGGTACGGATGTCCTGCTCGTAGCGGGTCACCCAGCGCACCCAGGCTTCCGGTGTATTGCCGTTGGTGGCGGAGCAATGGGCGTAAGGATGCAGGGAAAGACCGTCCACCAGATCCAGCACGCCGCTTTCGATCAGGCCGTCCGCGAAACCGCCATTCATTCCATCGCGGGTAATCGCACCTGCCAGAATCTTCGCCGGAGTACCGTTCACGTTGCGGGTGTTCTGGCGAATCACCGGCACGGTGCTGGTGACCAGATCGGCATAATCCAGACTGAGCTTGCGATCTTTCGGTCCTTCCAGATCCCACTCGTTCCAGACCTCGTAGAAACTCACCTTGTTGCCCAGTTGTCGGCTGACGTAATCGACATACTTCAAGAACGCCGCTGTCACCTCGGGCGTGCGGGGCTTGGCGTTGCCATGAAAAGAGGTGCTGTAACCCAGGATGGCGGTTCTGTTGAGGTTCAGATCACTGGCCATGTTCAGGTAGTTGCGCCATTGCGGGATGATGCGCCACTGGTTGGGGCCGGGCTCGGCGGTGGACCAGAAGATATCGTCCCTGACCGCATTGAAGCCTGCCTGCCCGGCAAGATTCAGCGGTTGCCTCAGAGGTTGATCGAAATTCATCAGATGAGTGCCGATTCCCGTCAGAAAGACCGGCTCGGTCTGGGCCGATGCGTGACCGGCCAGGCAGCCAAGCAGCAGGCATGCAAGGGTTCTCATGGCGTGGCCTCAGTGCGGGACGGGCAGGGTGGTGATCTTCATATGCGCGGGGCCGCTTGCCTGCGTCTCCTCTTCACGCCGGGCGAACAGCACATGGCCTGCGGCCAGGCCGATGAACAGGTTGGCCACCGCCACCTCGAAGATATCCGTGGTCCAGCTGATCAGGCAGCAACAGAAACTGATCGCCAGCAACATGCGGCTCAGTGGGCTTTGCTCGTTGATCAGAGCGAAGAACAGGGGAATCTGTAGCGCATACAGCAACAGCCCGCTAATCCCCAGCATCACCCACAGGTAGATGACGCTGCTGTCGAGGGTCATGAACAGGTCGGCACCCGGAACCGGAAACATCGTCAGTGTACTGCCGACCATGCCGAACCCCGCTCCGGTCATGCCCCAGCCAGCCAGGGTCATGGCCTCGACGATATTGGGCCAGGTATTGTTCAGCCGGTCGTACAGCGACGCCAGCGAGCTGCCGCCGCTGCTGACCGTTCTGGCATCGAAGTCATGCAGAAGACCAAGCGTGGGCAGCAGCAGACCGGCCATGACCGCCAGGATGCAGGCCAGTCGGCTGGGCCAGGGCATCCGCTGGATCAGCAGCAGGCCGAGGGTCAGCATAAAGGCGACTGCGGGTGCCTTGCTGGTGGTCAGCACAATCCCGTAGAGCGCCACTGCGCTCAGCAGCATGACGAGCGGCCGCGAGCGGATGAACATCAGCAGGTACAGGCTGTAGATGGCAATGATGATCGACAGCAGACTCGACATCCGGGCGAAACCGGCAATCCGGTCTTCATCGTCCGAACTCCATGACATGTTGGCGCTGAGCTGCGTTTCGCCCACGCTGTAGCTGTAGCCTTTCCAGGGCACCAAGGTGTACTTGTCCAGCGCCAGTCCCGCCAGTGATGCCAGTAGGCAAAAGCCGACGGCCCAGGCGAGCAGCTTTCTGCGCCGGAACAGGTATTCGCTGCACACCAGCCCGAAAAACAGCGGGCTCAAGGCGAACAGACTGAAGGCCAGATTGAACGGGCTGGCACCGTGCAGCATCCCCAGCGTCGCGAAAACCAGCCACAGCACCATGCACGTCCAGAACAGCCGTCCGGCCCTGAAAATGCGCAACTCCAGGGCAAACAACAGGACACAGGCCATCTTGGGCAGGTAGAGCAGCGGGCTGATGCCTGCCTTGTCGAAGTAGAAGCGCAGCACGCCGGAAAAGGTTTCGACCAGCATCAGGCCGATGACCACCCAGACAACAACGGTCGATTTATCGAATGACAGGATCGACGGTTTCTCGGCCGTCTTGTCCGCAGGGTTCAACTCCATGATGTCGGCCTTCTTAAGAGCGTCAGGAATTTCGGATGGGCAAAGCTACCGCCCTCGACCGCGACAGGCGGGTCGATAAGGGAATAACCGAAGGAGGGGAGAACAGGTCTGGAGCGAATGCTCGCAACGGCGTGACAAGGGATATATCAGACGCAGTTCACGGAGCTGTCAACTCTGGAGGCGATCAAAACCGGATTGGAGGGGCCTTTGCCGCGACGACCAGTTGGAAGGCAACCCGTTTTCAGTATCTTGAACCTGCTGTCGCGGCCAAGGCCCTCCCACAGGAGCGCGCTGGACCGCGACGGCGGTTTCAGAACATTACGGGTACTTGCGTCTGTCCGGAGCAGGCGGGAAGTACTGGTACAGCCAGGTCTCGCTCAGGGTGCGGTCCCCGGTGCGGATGAACATGCGCATTTCCACCGGCTCTACCGAGTCGCTGTCAGGCAGCCAGTCGAAGGTGATGCGGTAGCCCTTGATGTCTGGCAAGACCAGGATGTTGAAGTCCTGAACCTTGCCATGGGAAACCTTGAGCACCGGCTCGATACCTGTGCCTTCCGGCAGACGGTCCAGGCCGCCACCGTGGAAGTCCACCGCAAAGCGACGTGCCCAGTATTTCGGGTAGTGCTCGCCGGGTGCCCAGCCTTCGGTGAAGCCGCCCATGCCCGAACGGGTTGCGTTGACCTGAGCCAGCGGAGTGCTGACCGGTGGCAGCGGGCTCCAGAACAGCTTGTAACCGTAGTTGAGTGACTCGCCAGCCTTGACCTTGGCCTTGGGAGTCCAGAACACCACGATGTTATCCATCGTTTCGCCCGTGGTCGGGATCTCCAGCAGGCTGATCTCGCCTTCACCCCATGGCGTGGTCGGTTCGACCCACAGGCTCGGGCGACGGTGGTACCAGACCACGGTGTCCTGATAGCTGGCAAAGTTGTGATCGTACTGGACCAGACCGAAGCCCTTCGGGTCCTTGTCCGAGAAGGCGTTGAACTGCAGTTTGGCCGGGTTGTTCAGCGGGCGACAGATCCACTCGCCGTTACCGCGCCACATGGACAGCCGGTCGGAGTCGTGCAGTTGCGGGTGAATCGAGTCGCACATGCGGCGCTCGTGGGTACCGCAACTGAACATGCTGGTCATCGGCGTGATGCCCAGTTGCTCGATGTCGGCGCGGGCGTTGATGTGCGCGTCGACTTCCATCACCACCTGACCGGACTGGCAGTCGATGTCGAAGCGATAAGCACCGGTGGCGCTTGGCGAGTCCAGCAGGGCGTAGACCACGAAGCGGGTGGCATTCTTGTCCGGTGTTTCGAACCAGAACTTGGTGAAGTCGGGAAACTCTTCCTGACGCTTGGCGTAGGTGTCGATGGCCAGACCGCGTGCCGAGAGGCCGTACTGATTGTTGCCGTCCACGGCGCGGAAATAGCTGGCGCCCAGGAACGACACGATGTCGTTGACGGCGATTTGCGGGGCCTTGAACAGCTTGAACCCGGCAAAGCCCAGGTCGCCCTTGACCAGGTTCTTGTCGATGCCGCTGTTCTCGTAGTTGAACAGCTCATGACGGAAATGCACTTCCCGCGCCTGTTTGGTCTTGGCGTCGAGGCTGTACATGCGCACCGGGGTCTTGAAGCCCATGCCGACGTGGAAGAACTGCACGTCCAGCTGACCTTTGACGTCGTTCCACAAGGAATGCGCGGCGTCGTAGCGGATGGCGTTGAATTGCAGCGGCGTCATGTCCGCCAGTACCGGCGGCAGCACCTGTTTGGTGCTGACATAGGCCTTGCCAGCCAGTTGTTTGGCGTGAGCCTGCAATGTCGGGAAATCGAAATGTTCTATCTCGCCGTCCGCAGCGGCGGCGAGCGCTCGCGCAGCAAAAAGCCCCGAGGCCGGCAAGCTGCTGTAGGCGGCCAACGCCATGGAAGCTTTAAGGAGATTCCTGCGATTCATAAAAGTGAAGCCTCTGAGTAATTCTGTGCGTCCTGCACAAGAAAATGGCGCGCCAACGACTCCTTGCCGAACGCAAACTACCCACAACAGATAACAAAGACGAGATGCTGTTCCAAAATAGGTGCAAAAAAATGCCGCTCATCGTCAATGAATACGGCTCGAAAGAGGCTTCTGGCGAGGGATTCGAGAGCAGGGTCGACAGGCCCGTCATGGCCCGCCACCGCTTGGCACAAGGCTTCCAGAGGATTCGGGAGCGGCTGGAGAGCCTGCGGGATGGATTTACAGGGTGTGGGTAAGCTCGTTGCCGTGCAATATTCAGCAATCATTTTGCTAGTATCAGGTAGGTCTTCTTCGCGAATGAATTCGCTCCATCAGCCCTCCGGCAGTAGCCAATTCATTCGCGAAACCTACCTGACGAAAGTTTCACGATAAGCGTTATATCGTAACGCTATCATTTACGGCATTAGTCAGGTTCCGGGGTAGCGATGCGGGTTGATCTGGATGTAGGGCACGCTGACCTCGAAGGGCTGCCGCGCTTTCAACTGGCGGGACAACAGGCCCGACGCCTGAGTCGACTCAGGTACCTGGCTGTCGCCACAAGCATCACGGCGCTGGTGCTGGCGCTGTTCATAGATCTGTTTTCCCCCAGTTCCTTGTGGATGGCGGTGCTGGTCAACGGCGCGGCGGCCTTTTTGCTGCTGGCGGCGGGTCTGCAATCGGCTCTGTCTGTGGCACGCTGGCGCGCCGGGGCCATGGGTACGCTCGCGCCGTCGGAACAGAGCCAGACATTGCCGCAGATCGACGAAAGCGGCTGGTATGAGCGCCTGCTGACCCGCTTCAGCGATGCGGGCGAGTCCGTGCTTGCCCATCTGGGCGCTTCGGCATTGTGGCTGGCGGGCTGGTCGCTGCTGGCGCTGATTTGCATCCGTCTGGTCTGGGACTTGAGCTTGCCCGGCACCGAGCTGTCATCTGTCGCCAACATGGCGGGCAGTCTCATGCTGCTGATGGCTTTCGGGTTGCTGGTGCTGGAGCGCCAGTTCAGCCATGAACAGACCGCCCAATGGCCTGAAGCCGGGCAACTGGCGCAACTGACCCGCATGGTGATCGGGGTCTTGCTGCTGGGGTCGCTGTGCCTGTTCTTCGCCAGTGCCGATCGTATCTGGCCGCCTCGGCTGGCCGTGCTGATCGGCATCCTGCCGATGCTGGTGGCCATCGAATTCCTGCTGCGCGCTGTGCTGTCGTTCTTCACGCCACGCAATGAGCGTCTTGAGCCTCGCTTGATGGCCAGCAGTTTCATGGCTGACCTGCTGCGTTGGCCGCCGCGCCCGCTGCTGGTGTTGCAGCACGAACTGCATAACCGCTTCGGTATCGACCTGCGCCAGATCTGGGCGCTGAGTTACATACGACGTGCTTTTCTGCCGGTACTGGCGGTGATTGCCGCTCTGGGCTGGGCATTGACCGGGGTGCATGAAATCCCGATGCAGGGGCGCGGGATTTATGAGCGTTTCGGCAAGCCTGCCGAGGTGTTCGGGCCGGGTCTGCAGGTCGGGTTGCCCTGGCCGTTCGGCAAGGTGCTGGCGGTGGAAAACGGCGTGGTTCACGAGATGGCCACCAGCGTTTCGGAGGCCAGTGCCGTGGAGCAGCTTCTGGACCCTGCCGAAGGTCCGCCGCCGGCCAGCGCCAATCGCCTGTGGGACGCCAGCCACATCAATGAAAAATCCCAGGTCATCGCCAGCAGTGCGGGGGACAAGCAGAGCTTCCAGGTGGTGAACATGGATGTGCGCTTTGTCTACCGTATCGGGCTGAGCGATGCCGCTGCGCTGGCCGCAACCTACAACAGCGCCGATGTACCGACCCTGATTCGCAGCACCGCCAGCCGTGTGCTGGTCCATGATTTTGCTTCCCGCACGCTGGATGAATTGCTCGGTGAACAGCGCACAGGGCTGGCCGATGAGATTGGCAAGGCGGTGCAGGCGGATCTGCAGCGTCTGGACAGCGGTGTGGAAATTCTTGCCACAGTGGTGGAGGCCATTCATCCACCCGCCGGTGCCGCCAATGCCTACCATGCCGTGCAGGCTGCGCAGATCGGTGCTCAGGCCTTGATCGCCCGTGAACGAGGCGCGGCCAGTGCGCAAGCCAGTCAGGCGCAACTCAATGCCAGCGTTGCCCATGACCAGGCCAGCGCCAATGCCCGGGAAGTGCTGGCCACGGCACAAGGCGCCGACCTGCGTTTCAGTGCCGAGCGCCAGGCTTACGCCAAGGCCGGGCAAGCCTTCCTGCTGGAGCAATATCTGACCCAGCTCAGCCACGGCCTGAGCAACGCCAGATTGCTGGTTATCGATCACCGTCTGGGCGGCAACAGTGCGCCGACCATCGACCTTCGCACCTTCACCCCACCGGCAGATCCAACGGCGCCGCGTAAAGCCGCTCAGTAAGGAGTCGTCCCTTGAGTCTGTTCCATCATCACCATGATCATCACGACCACAGCGATCATGCCCATGGCGGGCATCATCACCATCATCACGATGAAGCCGTCGTGCCGGGCAAGCGCACCTGGCTGCGCATGGGGCTGGCGGGGTTATTGATCGTCTTTGCCCTGGCGGCGGCGAGCCTGGTGCAGGTTCGCTCCGGGGAGGCGACTGTGATTACCCGTTTCGGCAATCCGTCCCGCGTATTGCTGGAGCCGGGCCTGAGCTGGCGCTGGCCTGCGCCGTTCGAAGCCACGATTCCTGTGGACCTGCGCCTGCGCACCACCTCCAGCGGCTTGCAGGACGTGGGGACTCGCGATGGTCTGCGGATCATCGTTCAGGCTTATGTGGCGTGGCAGGTACAAGGCGACGCGGACAACGTGCAGCGTTTCATGCGCGCCGTACAGAACCAGCCCGACGAGGCCGCTCGACAGATCCGCACTTTCGTCGGTTCGGCGCTGGAAACCACGGCCAGCAGCTTTGACCTGTCGAGTCTGGTCAACACTGATGCGAGCAAGGTGAACATCACCGCGTTCGAAAACCAGTTACGCCAGCAGATCGAGCAGCAGTTGCTCACCACCTATGGCGTGAAAGTCCTGCAGGTGGGTGTCGAGCGCCTGACCTTGCCCTCGGTGACGCTCAACGCCACTGTGGACCGGATGCGCGCCGAGCGTGAAACCATCGCCACCGAGCGCACCGCTGCCGGCAAGCGCGAAGCCGCACAGATCCGTTCGGCTGCCGAGCGTGATGCGCGGATTGTCGAAGCGGATGCCACGGTCAAGGCCGCGGATATCGAGGCGCAGTCCCGGGTCGAAGCCGCAGAGATCTATGGCCGCGCCTATGCGGGTTCGCCGCAGCTCTACAACCTGCTGCGCTCTCTCGACACCCTGGGCACGGTGGTGACGCCGGGCACCAGACTGATTCTGCGTACCGATGCTGCGCCGTTCCGGGTCCTGGTGGACGGACCGCCCACGCTGGACGGCAAGAATGGATCGCAACCATGAGTGAGCCTTCAAGCCCATGGTTACAGGCCAGCCGCCTGGCGTTTCTGGGGCTGTATGGGGTGACGCTGCTGGCGGCCTTGGGCTGGGCGACATCCAACGTGCGGCAGATCGATCCCCAGAACCGCGCCGTGGTCATGCGCTTCGGTGAGCTGGAGCGGATACAGAACGCCGGTCTGCTGATCGCCTGGCCGCAGCCGCTGGAACGGGTGGTGCTGCTGCCTTCGGCGGATCGTGTGATCGAGCGCCGGGTGGAAACCCTGCTGCGTTCGCCTCAGGCCCAGAAGGCCGATGAGGTTGCCACCTTTGCCGTGCCCATGAGCGATGCCCTGGCAGGCTCGGGCTTTCTGCTGACCGGCGATGCGGGTGTCGTGCAACTGGATGTGACGGTTTTCTACAAGGTGACCGACCCGTATGCCTTCGTGCTGCAGGGTGAACATGTGCTGCCTGCTCTGGATCGGCTGGTCAATCGCAGCGCCGTGACACTGACAGCAGGGCGTGACCTGGACACCATTCTGGTTGCCCGTCCCGAACAGATCGGAGTCGACAGCAACGCGGCGGAGCGACGTGAACGGTTGCGTGGCGATCTGGTACGCGGCATCAACCAGCGCCTGGCCGAACTGGCCGCGACAGGTTCTGGCGTGGGCATAGAAGTGGCGCGGGTGGATGTGCAGTCCAGCCTGCCCAAGGCCGCCGTCAATGCGTTCAATGCCGTGCTGACCGCCAGCCAGCAGGCGGATCAGGCCGTGGCCAATGCTCGCAATGAGGCGGAAAAACTCACCCAGGCCGCCAACCAGCAGGCCGATCGGACTCTGCAGGTCGCGCACGCCCAGGCGTCGGAGCGACTGGCCAAGGCCCAGACCGATACCGCGACCGTGGCCAGCCTCTCGCAGTCGGTCCAGAACCGTAACGATCCCGGCCTGTTGCAACGCCTCTACCGCGAGCGCGTACCGAAAATCCTCGGCCAGGCCGCGGTCACCACGGTCAATCCCAAAGACGATTCCCGCCTGATCATTCAGGGAGCCGAACAATGAGTGGCGAAGCCCTCCACACCCATGCCAGACCCGAAGCCGCCAGCCTGTTGAGTCGGGCGGAGCAACGCAGCGCAGCACGTCAGTTGACCCTGGCCATGCTGGCCCTGGGCTTATTGGGACTGGGCCTGATCTGGCGACTGATTGCGCCCGAGCAGACCGGAGTCAGCCAGTTGCTGCTGGGCGCGGCCTCGCTGCTGGTGGCGATCCCGGTGATCAGCGCTGGCTGGCACAGTTTGCGTCACCCGAGTCTGCACGGGATTACCGATCAGTTGATCGCTCTGGCGATGCTGGGTGCATGGGCGACAGGTGATCTCATGACGGCGGCCCTACTGCCGATCATCATGATCTTCGGCCATGTGCTGGAAGAGCGCAGCGTCATCGGTTCCCAGGAAGCCATTGAGGCGCTGGGCCAGTTGACCCGCAGCCACGCCCGGCTGATCAAGGCCGATGGCAGCGTGCAGGAAGTGGATAACTCGACGTTGCAGGCCGGTGATCAGGTTGAGGTCCGGGCCGGTGATCGGGTGCCAGCCGATGGTCGTGTGCTTTCCGGTCAGGCCAGCCTCGACACTTCCTCCATCACCGGTGAGTCAGTACCGCTGGAAGCTCAGGCGGGCATGGAAGTCTACGGCGGCGCGATCAACCTCGATGGCCTGCTGCGCATTGAAGTGACGCGCACCGGCGACCAGTCCACGCTGGGCAAGGTCATCGCGCTGATGCAGAACGCCGAGCGCTCCAAGCCGCCTATCACTCGTCTGCTGGAGCGCTATGCCGGCAGTTACATGGTGCTGGTCCTGCTGATTGCGGCGCTGACCTGGTTCATCACTCAGGATGCGCAGGCGATGCTGGCCGTGCTGGTCGCAGCCTGTCCGTGTGCGCTGGTGCTTTCGGCTCCGGCGACGGCGATTGCCGGAATTGCCGTGGCAGCCCGTCACGGGATTCTGATTCGCAGCTCGGCCTTTCTCGAAGAACTGGCGGACCTGACTTCACTGGTTGTGGATAAAACCGGCACCCTGACGTTTGGCACCCTGCGCCTGCAATCGATACAGGACAGCGCAGGGCATGCCGACCTGCTGCCATTGGCGGCCAGCCTCGGCTCGGCCAGCAGTCATCCGGTCAGTCGCGCACTGGCCGGGCTTGTGGACAAGGATCAACTGCTGCCGCTCAGCGATATTCGTGAACGCCAAGGGCTGGGGGTGGTGGCTTCGACGGCCCATGGCGAAGCGGCATTGGGGCGTCCCGAGTTGTTCGAGCAACTGGGAATTGCTACCCCTGAGGTGCCCGGGCATGACGGCCCGCTGGCCGGGCTGGCGCTGGACGGCGTTTTCCAGGCCTGGTTGCTGCTCTCCGATACGCTCAAGCCCGAGGCGCACAAGGCGCTGGCCGAATTGCGTGAGCTGGGTCTGGGACGGCAACTGTTGCTGACCGGCGATCGCCAGACCGTGGCCGACACTCTGGCGCGGGAAGTGGGGATAGCCGATGTTCAGGCTCAGGCCCTGCCAGAAGACAAGCTCAACCGGGTCAAAGGTGAAATTGCCCACGGCTTCAGGCCTATGGTGGTAGGTGACGGAATCAACGATTCGCTGGCCTTGAAGGCCGGTGTTGTGGGTGTTGCCATGGGCGCAGGCGGTGCCGATATCGCCCTGGCTTCAGCGGATATCGTGCTGATCGGCAGCGACTTGCGTCGTCTCGGTACCTGCGTGCGCCTGAGCCGCCTGTGCCGCCAGACTCTGCAAGTGAACGTGATCATTGGCCTGGGCTGGACATTGGCTATCGTTGCCCTGGCGGCCTTCGGTCTGCTGGGTGTTGCCGGTGCGATGCTGGCTGCGGTGCTGCATAACCTCAGCACTTTGCTGGTATTGGGCAATGCCGGGCGGTTGCTGCGTTTTCAGGAGCCCTTACTAAAATTGTAAGGCGGTGCTCAAGCCTGAAGAACTCCGTTACAAATTGATGGTCATTCAAGACTAGGGTGATCCATGAAAGGCTGCACGTTTGGCTCGAATCATTGGGCACAAGGCCGTTCCCTGTAATTTTTTCCCTGCCAATAGCCTCGGTTGCGGTTGAAACCGTCTGGACTGCCTTTTCCAGCTTCTGGACAGGGGGGCAATTGATATGAACGTGCAACTTCCATCGGCCTTGCAGAATCTTCACCTGCCATTGCGTCTCAAGCTCTGGGACGGTAATGAGCTGGATCTGGGGCCTGCGCCCAGCGTCACGATTTTCGTCAAGGACCCGCAACTGGTGTCCGACTTCAGCCACCCCAGCCTTGGCCTGCTCGGCAGCGCCTTCGTGGAGGGGCGGCTGGAGCTGGAGGGCTCCATCAGTGAGGTCATCCGGGTCTGCGACGAGTTGACCCGCGCTCTGCTGGACGATGAAGACTCCAGCTCTCCAGTACGAACCCGACACGACAAGGCCACCGATGCGGCATCGATTGCCTATCACTACGATCTGTCCAACCGCTTTTACCAGCTCTGGCTCGATCGGGAGATGGTCTATTCCTGCGCCTACTTCAAGACTGGCAGAGAAACGCTTGAGCAGGCGCAGCAGGACAAGTTCGAGCATCTGTGCCGCAAGCTGCGTCTCAAGCCCGGTGAGTATCTACTGGATGTCGGCTGTGGTTGGGGCGGTCTGGCGCGTTATGCCGCCCGTGAGTACGGCGTGAAAGTGTTCGGGATTACCCTGAGTCAGGAGCAACTGGTGCTTGCCCGTGAACGGGTCAATGCCGAGGGACTGCAAGACAGGGTCGAGTTGCAATTGCTCGATTACCGCGATCTGCCTCAGGACCAGCGATTCGACAAGGTGGTCAGTGTGGGCATGTTCGAGCATGTGGGCCATGGCAACCTGCCGCTTTATACGCAGTGTCTGTTCGGCGCAGTGAAGGAGGGTGGGCTGGTGATGAATCACGGCATCACTGCCCGGCATACCGATGGCCGACCAGTGGGGCGGGGGGCCGGCGAGTTTATCGACCGTTACGTGTTCCCCAATGGCGAGCTGCCGCATCTGGCAATGATCAGCGGGCATATCAGCGACGCCGGGCTGGAAATCGTCGACGTCGAAAGTCTGCGCCTGCATTACGCCAGAACCCTGGAGCACTGGAGCGCTCGCCTCGAGGCGCGCTTGAGCGATGCCGCTGCTTTGGTGCCTGAAAACACCTTGCGTATCTGGCGTCTGTATCTGGCCGGTTGTGCCTATGCTTTCGCCAGGGGCTGGATCAATCTGCACCAGATTCTGGCGGTCAAACCCTTTGCCGATGGTGGGCATGGACTGCCGCTGACCCGTGAAGACCTTTATCGCTGAGGCTACAGGATCGGCGAGATCAGCCTTGCCACGCGCATGCCCAACTGGTGCAGGTGGCGGGTTTCACGGCTTTCCTCAAGAGAGATTTCGTGGCTCAGGTTGAAGTCGTCAATCAGCATGGCTTCAACCTCGCGAGCGAAATTCGTATCGACGGTCAGCAGCATCAGCTCGAAATTCAGCCGGAACGAGCGGTTGTCCAGGTTGGCGCTGCCGATGGCGGTGATTTCGTTGTCCACCAGCACCACTTTCTGATGCAGGAAGCCCGGTTTGTAGCGAAACACCCGCACGCCAGCCCGCACGGCATCGAAGGCGAACAGGGTGGAGGCGGCATACACCACGTAATGATCGGGACGCGAGGGCAGCAGCAGTCGAACATCGACACCGCGCAACACCGCCAGGCGCAAGGCAGCCGTCACGGCTTCGTCGGGGATGAAATAAGGGCTGGTGATCCAGACCCGTTCGGTCGCGGCGTGGATGGCTTCGACAAAGAACAGCGAACAGGTTTCCTGCGCGTCGGCGGGGCCGCTGGCCAAGAGTTGGCACAGCACGCCCTGTTCGGGAAAGGATTCGGGCAGGTTCATGGGCGGCAGCTCACGGGTGGCCCAGAACCAGTCTTCGGCAAACGACTCCTGCAGGCAGGCCACCACCGGGCCTATGACCTGCACATGGGTGTCGCGCCAGGGTGACAGCGGCGGCTTGAGACCCATGTATTCATCCCCGACGTTGTGTCCACCCAGATAACCTTTCAACCCATCGACCACCACAATCTTGCGGTGATTGCGGAAGTTGATCTGGAAGCGATTGAGCCAGCCGCCATGGGTGGCAAAGGCTTTGATTTTCACACCGCCTGCGCGCAGCTTTTCGCTGTAGGAAGCGGGCAGGGCATGGCTGCCTATCCGGTCATAGAGCACGAAGATCGCCACGCCTTCGGCGGCCTTTTTCAGCAGCAGGTTTTGCAGACGACGTCCGAGCTCGTCGTCATGAATGATGAAGAACTGCACCAGGATCGTCTGCCGGGCCTGCTCGATGGCAGCGAACATGGCATCGAAACTTGCCTGGCCATTGATCAGCAGTTTGACTTCGTTATTGGCCAGAGCCGGCATGCGCCCGAGTCTGGGCATGGCGCGCAGCGAGGCATAGGCATCCGAGCGCCGTGCTGCCACGGCCTCTTCGATCCAGGGTCGCCAGTTCAGGTTGGCAATGGCGTTGCGCATTTCGCTGTTGGCGTCGCGCCGCGCCTTGATATAGGCATCGAACGAACTGCGGCCAAAGACCAGATAAGGAATCAGAGTGAAGTACGGAATGAAGAACAGCGGCATCGCCCAGGCAATTGCGCCTTGTGCAGTGCGCACGGTCAGCAATGCATGGATGGCAGCAGCGGTGCCCACCAGGTGAATGAAAGCCAGGACGTAGCCAAAGAAATACGGGCTATGGAAATCCATACGTAAACAATGCTCCTCACTTTTGCGCCTATAACAGACCACAGCCGCTCGGGATTGTCGCTATTTTAATCGCGGTGCAACTGGTCAACGCTTCTGTCGTCTAAGATGCGTCGGCCCGCTCAGGCTTGTCTGGGCAATGTTCTTACGAGGATTTTTGAATGAACAAACGCGCGTTGGCGTTGATGTTTTGTCTGGCAGCACCCGTGGCTCATGCCCAGATGCTGCAACCGGGCTTGTGGGAACTGACTTCCAGCAACATGCAAGTCGATGGTCAGGCGTTGCCGGATCTGCAACTGATGCTGGGCCAATTGAAGAACCTGCCGCCTGAGCAGCGTGCCATGATGGAACAGATGATGAAGAAACAAGGCGTCACTCTGGGTGGGCAAGGCGTGCGGTTCTGCCTGACCGAAGCACAGGTCAAGTCGGACGATATTCCCCTGACCGATCCCAAGTCCGGCTGCTCGCAGAAGATCACCGCTCGCAACGGCCAGACCTGGAACTTCCAGTTCAGTTGCCCCAAGGCTCAAGGCACCGGGCAGGCACAGTTTCTCAGTAATCGCGAGTTCACCACCAAGGTGGTCGGCACCTTCAATGCGACCGGCCAGCAACAGAATGGCAGCATGGATACTCGCGCCGTCTGGCTAGGTCCGCAGTGCGGTGCTGTGGCTCCACGGACCTGATGACGTTCCACGTGGAACATTTTTCTTTTCGGTCATGGACTTACTGTCCGTAATTGCAGGATTTTCGGTAGTGCCAATCTTCATGTAAGGCTTCAAGTTTCACTTGTAACATGGTGTTATGTTATTACTATTGTTGCGGTGATACTTTCATGAGCCGGGATGCTCGCCTTGTTTCGTGAGACCTGCCATGCACCGACGTCAAATCCTGCTCAACATGCTTCTGGCCAGCGCTGCGCTGGCCTTGCCTTTTGGGGCCAGTGCCACTCAGATTCGCAATGCCCGGCTTTGGCGCAGCGATGACAAGCTGAGGCTGGTACTCGATCTGAGCGGGCCTGTGCAATACAAGACCTTCACCCTGGTTGCGCCTGACCGCTTGATCATTGATGTCACTGGCTCGCGGCTGACCGGGGATTTCAGCCAACTGGCGCTGGATCGTACGGTGATCAAGTCGATCCGTTCCGGGCATTACGGCCATGGCGACGACACCCGCATCGTGCTGGACCTCACGGCTCCCGTGCAGCTCAACAGCTTTCTGCTCGGGCCGGAAGGGGGGCAAGGCCATCGTCTGGTGCTGGACCTGAGTTCCACCGCCAGCGCGCCGGTGCAGATGGCTGCTGTCGCGCCGCCGCCTCCGGTTCAGGCTCAGGCTGTGGATAAGGCTCACCCCAAGCGGGACATCATGGTGGTGGTCGATGCCGGGCATGGTGGCAAGGACCCTGGTGCAGTCGGTTCCCGGGGCGAGCGTGAGAAAGACGTTGTGTTGTCTATCGCCCAACTGCTGGCCAAGCGTCTGAAGCGTGAAAAAGGCTTCGATGTACGGCTGGTGCGCAACGATGACTTCTTCGTGCCTCTGCGCAAGCGCGTGGAGTTTGCCCACAAGTCCAAGGCCGACATGTTTATCTCGGTGCATGCCGATGCTGCGCCGCGCCTGACGGCTTCCGGCGCTTCGGTGTTTGCTCTGTCCGAAGGCGGCGCGACCTCTGCGACGGCGCGCTTCATGGCTCAGCGGGAAAATGGTGCCGACCTGCTGGGCGCTACTTCGCTGCTCAATCTCAAGGACAAGGACCCGATGTTGGCGGGTGTCATTCTCGACATGTCGATGAACGCCACCATCGCCGCCAGCCTGCAACTGGGTCATACCGTGCTGGGCAGTCTGGAAGGCATCACCACGCTGCATCAGAAACGCGTGGAACAGGCCGGGTTCGCGGTGCTCAAATCACCGGATGTGCCGTCGATTCTGGTGGAAACCGGTTTCATCTCCAATAGCCGCGACAGTCAGCGACTGGTCACTGCTCGGCATCAGCAGGCCGTGGCCGATGGCTTGTTCGAGGGCTTGCAGCGTTACTTCCAGCGCAATCCGCCGCTGGATTCCCACATGGCCTGGGTTCAGGAGCAGAAGAAACAGGCGCAGGCCTGATCCGGCTCAGTGGCAGCCGCTCAGGCGGCTGCACGTGATCTTGCTGCGTGTGCCGTCTGAACTGGACACCCGGGTGATGGTGGTCCAGCCGACGCGCTGAATGGTGCCGATCCAGGCATCGCCGTTGGAGGCCACGCCAGTGAAGAAGGTCAACTGATCGTATCGGCTGTTGGTCTGCGCCCAGCGTTTTTTGCCTGTCACTTCATAGCCCCGTAAATACGTGGTCGAGCCTGCCGTCGCGACGCTGTAGCCATTGCCTTGCGCATCGCTGCACGCCAGCAGGTTCGCACTGCGGGTGCAGGTCGCCATATCCACGCTGGGCGGCCGCGGGCCTGCCGCCAGAGTTTGCCCGCTGACCACTATCAATAACGTGCACAAGCCTTTTGAAATGTGTTTCACGCAGACGCCCTTTGTCGAACGGGTTGGCAATTTTGCATCGTTATACTATAACATTGTCGGGTGATTAGAGCTGGCTGCCAAAGTGTCGCCAACAGACCCGGTGCAGCCTACATCAACAAGGCGCAAGCCTTGCAACCTGGCCCGAGAATCCTGATGCCGAATCGTCTGCCTGTTACCGTCCTGTCCGGTTTTCTTGGAGCCGGGAAAAGTACCCTTCTCAATCATGTGTTGCGCAACCGCGAGAATCTGCGGGTGGCCGTTATCGTCAACGATATGAGCGAGATCAACATCGATGGCGGCGAAGTCCAGCGCGATGTCAGCCTGAACCGGGCTGAAGAACGGCTGATCGAGATGAGCAACGGCTGTATCTGCTGCACCTTGCGCGAAGACCTGCTCGAAGAGGTCAGCCGCCTGGCTCAGGATGGGCGTTTCGATTACCTGCTGATCGAATCCACCGGTATTTCCGAACCCCTGCCGGTGGCCGAAACCTTTACCTTCCGTGATGAAGCGGGCAACAGCCTGGCCGATATGGCGCGTCTGGACACCATGGTGACCGTGGTCGATGGCGTCAACTTCATGCTCGACTATCAGGCTTCCGAAAGCCTGGCGACCCGGGGTGAAACTCTGGGCGAAGACGATGACCGCTCGATTACCGATCTGCTGATCGAGCAGATCGAATTCGCGGATGTGATTCTGCTCAGCAAGATCGACCTGATCAGTTTCAGTGAACGCGAAGAACTGATGGCCATTCTCAAGCGCCTCAACGCCCATGCCGAGATCGTGCCGATGGTCATGGGCCAGGTGCCGCTGTCGACCATTCTCAACACAGGCCGTTTCGATTTCGAGCGTGCTTCCCAGGCGCCGGGCTGGCTCAAGGAGATGCGCGGTGAACACATACCGGAAACCGAAGAATACGGCATCGCTTCCACTGCTTACCGGGCGCGTCGGCCTTTCCACCCGGAGCGTTTTTTCAGCTTTATCGACCGGCCATGGACCAACGGCAAACTGCTGCGCTCCAAGGGCTTCTTCTGGCTGGCGAGCAAATACAAGGATGCCGGTAGCTGGTCCCAGGCCGGCGGCCTGATGCGCCATGGCTTTGCCGGGCGCTGGTGGCGCTTCGTGGCGCGGGCGCACTGGCCTCAGGATCAGGAGAACATTACGTCGATCATGGACAACTGGTCGCCTGAAACCGGCGATTGCCGTCAGGAACTGGTTTTCATCGGTCAAGACATCGACTTCGCCCTGCTCACTGCAGAGCTGGATGCCTGCCTGCTCACCGATGATGAACTGGCCATGGGCGTGGAAGGCTGGCGCTTGCTGCCCGATCCGTTTGGCGACTGGCATGCCGAGGAGGCCGCCTGATGCTCGCTCCGGTCTTGAAATTCCAGCCCCGCGCCCGTCAGGTGCAGGGCAATACCCCAGAAGTGTTGGGGCAGGTGCTGGAAGATGGCGTCAATCTGTCGGTCTGGCAGCGCCAGTTGCCTGCGCACATTGAGGACTTCGGTGCCTTGCTGTTGTCCCTGAACGAGCCGCTGGCGGAGTCGATGACCCTGGATGTGAAGGGCGGTGATGTCGAACCCAATCTGCAAGGTCTGGCCTCAGGCTATGCCGACCTGCAGGGTTACGACGGATTCATCGCGGATGTGTCGTGGCTGGTCAGCGCCTATGCGTGTCTGCTCGGGGCCGAATGCGTCGGTCTGCGTCTGCGGGCGCTGGACAAGGCCATGTGCCCGCGCTTTCACGTCGACCACGTGCCGGTGCGGCTGGTCACTACCTATGCCGGGATCGGCAGCCAGTGGCTCAAGGAGAACGCCATCGACCGCAAGCAGCTTGGCAGCCCTGAGGCCGAACCGCAGGACCCGGATCGTATCCAGCAGATCGATTGCGGCGCTGTGGCCTTGCTCAAGGGCGAGCGCTGGAGCGGCAACGAAGGGCTGGGGCTGGTGCATCGTTCACCGCAACTGGAGCGCAACGAGCGTCGCCTGATTCTGACGCTGGACTGGCTGGCTTAATCGGGCGTCAGCCACTTGCCCTTGCTTTGCCCTTCGCAGAACGGCTTGAGATAAAGCGCGTCGCTGGCGATGCCGTAATAGTGGATATTCTCGTGATAGGGCATATTGGCAACCTGTGCGTTGCTGCAGATGCCAAAGGCGCCGGCCGGGCAGCTTTCCGAGAAGGTCACTTCTGTTTTCTGACCTGCCAGTTGCGGTTTGCAGAAGCCGTCGCGGAACAGGTCTTTCGGGATGTTCAGGTTTTCCTGACAGACCTTGACGTCTAATCTCTCGGCCTGGCTGTGCACCAGACAGGCTTGAGCCCATACCTCGCCGGATGTCACTGTCAGCAGCATCAACGCCAATCGAACGGGCAGCCTCAGGGCTCGCATTGTCAGCTTTCCTTCATCATTGTTTGCAAACGACACTCTCCAGAAGCGACCCCAGATGCTGCAGAACATCCCGACCCATGTGATCGGTGGCCCGCTGGGCGCCGGCAAGACCAGCCTGATCAAGCACCTGCTGGGCCAGAAACCGGCCGATGAACGCTGGGCAGTGCTGATCAACGAGTTCGGCCAGATCGGTCTGGATGCTGCGCTCCTGACCGTGGATGCCGATGGTATCGCACTTGGCGAAGTGGCTGGTGGCTGCCTGTGCTGTGTCAACGGCGTGCCGTTCCAGATCGGTCTAGGGCGGCTGCTGCGCAAGACACGGCCCGACCGGTTGTTCATCGAGCCTTCGGGCCTTGGCCATCCGCTGCAACTCATGGCTCAGTTGCGGCAGGCGCCATGGCTGGGTGTGCTCAGTGTTCAGCCTGGCGTGATGGTGCTGGATGCCATGAGCCTGGCGGCAGGTCAGCCGCTAGCGGACACCCAGCAGGATGCGCTGGTGGAAGCGGGGCTGGTGGTGATGAACAAGGCACAGAATGTCGATCAGGCGTCACGCCAGCGGCTGGCTGAAGCATTGTCGGAACATTCGCTGGTCTGGGTCGAGCAAGGGCAGCTTGAGTTGGCGCACTTGCCGGGCTTTGAGGTGCGAGGGTCTGTGGATAACCGCGCTGTGGATAACCTCGTTCTGCCCCCAAGCCTCGGTCAACTGCCTGCTGTCTGGGCTGATCCGAAGGAACCGATCTGCCTGAGTCAGGAGAATGCGGACGGTTGGAGTATCGGTTGGCGCTGGCATCCTTCCCGGCAATTTGACCTGGAAAAACTCCGTCAGTGGCTGGAAAGCCTGGCATGGCGGCGTGCGAAGATGGTTATCCACAGCCCGGAAGGCTGGTTTTCAGCCAATGGGCTGGAGGGCTCGCGTCTGGAATGGCAGGGCAGCGAGTGGCGCCGGGATTCACGTCTGGAACTGATCTTCCAGACGCCGCAGGACAGCGCCACGCTTCAGAATCGACTGGCTCACTGCTTGCGCTGTTGATGAGTCTCGCGCCATTTGTGCATTTCGATTATTTCAGCGCCAGGTGGTGGCGTTTTAATTTCAAACGGGTAGGGTGCGAGTTCGATCTGCGCTGAATGAGCACCGAACATGGTGATCGTGCCGGGATGACGCTGTTCGCCGGTGACCGTGAACTCGAAGCCATAGACACGTGCCAGACGCTTGTGGCCCTGGGCGTCGCGGATGAAAGCCAGACGGCGCAGTGCGACATTGCCGTCCAGCAATTCCAGATCGAGCCGGGCACAATGCTGTTTGACGCGCTCCAGCGCTCGCTCGCGCAGACCGTGGGCATGCCACAACCAGGCTGCTGCACTTGCGAACAGCATCAGCACGAAAATGTTTCCCAGGGTCAGCATGGCAGAGTGCTCCTACTCAGGAGTCTTCAGCTTAACTGCCCAACGTGATTTACAGCCATACTGCGCGACTTAAATTTCTTATTACTGCATTTGCATCGTGTTCAGGATCCTCCCATGAAACGTACACCTCACTTGCTCGCCATCCAGTCCCACGTGGTCTTCGGCCACGCAGGCAACGGCGCAGCGGTGTTCCCCATGCAGCGTATCGGGGTCAATGTCTGGCCGCTCAACACGGTCCAGTTCTCCAATCACACCCAATACAAGCAATGGACGGGCGAAGTGCTGGCTCCGCAGCAGATCCCGGCGCTGATCGAAGGTATTGCGGCAATCGGTGAACTGGGCAACTGCGATGCCGTGCTGTCCGGTTACCTGGGCAGCGCGGCGCAGGGCAGGGCGATTCTGACGGGAGTGGCGCGTATCAAGGCGGCCAATCCCAAGGCGCTGTACCTGTGTGATCCGGTCATGGGGCATCCGGAGAAAGGTTGCATCGTTCCGGCCGAGGTCAGCGATTTTCTCCTGGAAGAAGCCGCAGCCGTTGCGGATTTCATGTGCCCGAACCAGCTGGAACTGGACAGCTTTGCCGGTCGCAAGCCCGAATCCCTGCTCGATTGCCTTGCCATGGCGCGAGCGCTACTGGCTCGAGGTCCCAAGGCTGTGCTGGTCAAACACCTGGATTATCCCGGCAAGGTGGCCGATGGTTTTGAAATGCTGCTGGTGACCGCCGATGCCAGCTGGCACCTGCGCCGCCCGCTGCTGGCCTTTCCGCGGCAGCCGGTGGGCGTGGGCGATCTGACGTCGGGGCTGTTCCTGGCGCGGGTGCTGCTGGGTGACGATCTGGTCGCGGCTTTCGAGTTCACGGCTGCGGCAGTGCATGAAGTGCTGCTGGAAACCCAGGCGTGTGGCAGCTATGAACTGGAGCTGGTGCGGGCACAGGACCGGATTGCTCATCCGCGGGTGCGGTTTGAGGCGGTACGCTTGTAAGCGGGCCTGTGCGAATGAATTCGCTCCCTCAGGCAGGAGCGAGTTCATTCGCGAAAAAGCGCGATTACGGCGCTTCTTCCTTGATCTCCTGATAACGCTTTTCCAGTTCCTGGCGAATCTGGCGGCGTTGCTGGGCCTGGATGAAGCGGCGCTTGCCTTCGGCGGTTTCCGGCTCCAGTGGCGGGACGCTGGCCGGTTTGCGGTTGTCGTCCACCGCAACCATGGTGAAGAAGCAACTGTTGCTGTGGCGTACCGAGCGCTCGCGGATATTCTCGGTCACAACCTTGATCCCGACCTCCATCGAGGTATTGCCGGTGTAGTTCACCGAGGCCAGGAAGGTTACCAGTTCGCCGACGTGAACCGGCTCGCGGAAAATCACCTGGTCCACGGACAGCGTTACCACGTAGCGCCCGGCATAACGGCTGGCGCAGGCGTAAGCGACTTCATCCAGGTACTTGAGTAACGTTCCGCCATGCACATTGCCAGAGAAGTTGGCCATGTCCGGGGTCATCAATACAGTCATCGACAGCTGGGCGTTTCCGGGTTCCATAGCGTACTCACACGGTCAAGGTCATCATGAGTGGCGCCTTGTGCCGGCGCTCACGAGGGTGGTTCAACTACCTGCAACAGACAGTTATCGGGACGCTGGCGGAGTGAATGCCGTCACGCTCGGGGATCTATCTGTTTCCATATATTGCACCGGCTTTCTCTCGACGGGTGCAGTGTTACTCTCCCAAAACCCGTGGATCGGGTTTTTTCTTACGCTTTTAGCAGCGTTTTCTTGATGCAACTTCCGGTTTTTCAGCTTCGCTGGCTATTTGGAAGAGTCAGGCATCATTTATCAATAAGGAGCCACACCCATGCATGCCGTCAATTTTATCCAGGACTTGGCAGTGATCATGCTGGTGGCGGGTGTGGTAACCATCCTTTTCCATCGCCTCAAGCAGCCGGTGGTGCTGGGCTATATCGTTGCGGGTTTTATCATCGGCCCGCATACGCCGCCAGTCGGGCTGATCCATGATGAAGGCACCATCAAGACCCTCGCAGAGCTTGGGGTGATCTTCCTGATGTTCTGCCTGGGGCTGGAGTTCAGCCTGCGCAAACTGTTCAAGGTCGGAGCCACGGCGTTCATCGCGGCTTTTCTGGAAATTGCCCTGATGATCTGGATCGGTTACGAAATCGGCCAGTTCTTTGGCTGGAAAACCATGGATTCGCTGTTCCTGGGCGCAATCCTGGCGATTTCCTCGACCACCATCATCGTAAAGGCCCTCAATGACCTGAAGATGAAGAACCAGCACTTTGCCCAGTTGATTTTCGGGGTGCTGATTGTCGAAGACATTCTGGGCATCGGCATCATCGCCTTGCTGTCGGGGATCGCGGTCAGTGGCGCGGTGAGTTCCGGCGAGGTCTTCTCCACGGTCGGCAAGCTGTCGCTGTTCATGATCGTGGCCCTGGTGATCGGCATTCTGCTGGTGCCGCGACTGCTGTCTTACGTCGCGAAGTTTGAAAGCAATGAAATGCTGCTGGTGACGGTGCTTGGCCTGTGCTTCGGTTTCTGCCTGTTGGTGGTGAAGCTGGAATACAGCATGGTGCTGGGGGCATTCCTGATTGGCGCGATCATGGCTGAATCCCGACAGCTCATGAAAATCGAGCATCTGATCGAGCCTATTCGTGACATGTTCAGCGCCATCTTCTTCGTGGCAATCGGGCTGATGATCGACCCCAAGGTTCTGCTGGACTATGCCTGGCCCATCGCGCTCATTACCGTCGCCGTAGTGCTGGGCAAGATGCTGTCCTGCGGGCTCGGGGCTTTCATTGCCGGTAACGATGGGCGAACCTCGTTGCGTGTCGGCATGGGGCTGTCACAGATTGGCGAATTTTCCTTCATCATCGCAGCGCTTGGGATGACCCTGCAGGTCACCAGCGATTTTCTGTATCCCGTGGCTGTGGCGGTTTCGGCCATTACCACGCTGCTGACCCCTTACCTGATTCGCGCCGCTGACCCGCTGTCGCTGCACCTGGCGTCGATCGTGCCCGGGCGCGTGGCGCGGGTATTCAACATGTACGGCGAATGGCTGCGCAGCATCCAGCCTCAAGGGCAGGGCGCGGTGCTGGCGTCCATGATCCGGCGGATATTGCTGCAGGTCGGGGTCAACCTGGCGTTGGTGATAGCGATCTTCTTCAGCGGCGGTTATTTCGCCGGACGCATCGGCGCTTACATGAATGAGTGGGTCAGCGATGTGGGTCAGCAGAAGGCCTGGATCTGCGGAGCCGCCTTGCTGTTGTCGCTACCGTTCCTGATTGCGGCGTACCGCAAGCTCAAGGCGCTGTCGATGCTGTTGGCCGAAATGGGCGTGAAGCCTGAAATGGCCGGGCGACATACCGTACGGGTCCGCAAGGTGGTGGCTGAAGTGATCCCGCTGCTGTCGCTGGTGGTGATCTTCATTCTGCTGGCTGCCTTGTCGGCAAGCATTCTGCCGACAAGTGAACTGCTGCTGGTGATCGTGCTGATTGCGGCAGTGGTTGCAGCCTTGCTGTGGCGCTGGTTCATCCGGGTGCATACGCGGATGCAGATTGCCCTGCTGGAAACCCTGGGCAACAACAATCAGGAGTCGTCCGGGCATTGAGCCCGGCGATACCTGCTTGCGGGATGTCTCAGCTTTCCAGCCAGACGTCCCGTGCCCAGTGCCAGACCGATTCCCAGTTCTCTTCGGTTACCAGTTCTTCTTCGCCGGACCACAGCACGACGGTGCCATCTTCTTCGACGCAGTAATAATCGTCGCCGTCCTGGCAGATCGGGATCAGTTCACGGGGCACACCCAGATCCCAAGCGGTCGCGGCGACATCCGGCAGATAGGTGTGTGACTGAGGGTCGGTAACGGTGACTGGCTCAAGGCTGCCATACACGACGTCGCTGACGGTCAGCAGAAATTCCTTGAAGACGTAAGGAATATTGATAAACAGCTGTTCCTCGATCTCGACGAGCTGGTCTTCGTCAGGCAGTTCGAGGGGAACCGGGACCGGCTCGTTTTGTTCACGCAATTGTTCGATGACTTCTTCCACGACATGGGTCCTCTAAGCTTGATGGCGCGGGTTATACAGTAGCCTAAAGCTTTTCTCAAAATAACTACCCGATCGGATAGGCTCTGTACGAAAAATCCTGGTCTGCCTGCTTTCAATTCACATCAAGCGTGGGACCTTTCAGACTTGGGTTTGTTAGCTGCAGGCGACCAAAAATAAAAAACCCCGGAACAAGTCCGGGGTTCTGTGCTGCCGGGTGTGCCTGATGATCAGCCGTTCTGGCGAATACCGGCAACCAGCCAGGGTTGGTTGTCACCCTGAGCGCGTTCCATGTTCCAGCTTTCGCTGAACACTTCGCCCTGATCAAAGCGCGAAGTCTTGGAGACGCCGGAGAATGTCAGGGTTGCGATGGTCTTGTCGGCACGATCATCCACACCTTCCAGTTGAACGTTCAGGTTGTCGATGTAGGTCGACTGGAAACCGTCGCCCAGATCGGCACGTTCCTTTTTCAGGAACTGCAGCATCTGTGGTGTCACGAACTCGGCGATCTTGTCCATTTCGTTCGCATCCCAGTGCTGCTGCAGCGACTGGAAGTGGTTGCGGGCGGCTTCCAGGAAGCGCTCTTCATTGAACCAGGCCGGAGCGTTGATGACCGGAGCTGCAGGAGCCGACGAAGCGCCACCGAAGATCGGATTTTGCATTGGCTGGCTGGTTTCACGCTGGTAAGGAGCACCGGCACCGGCCATTTTCGGCTGTTGCTGCTGACGACGACGCGCAATGAAGCGGAAGATCAGGAAGGCGATGAGGCCCATGATCAGGATGTCGAAGATCTGCAGGCCGTTGAAGCCGTCACCCATGAACATTGCAGCCAGCAGGCCACCGGCAGCGATACCGGCCAATGGGCCCAGCCAGCGCGAAGCGCCACTGGCAGCAGGGGTAGGGCGAGCCGCTGCATTAGGTGCTGCTGCCGGAGTGGCAGGAGCTGCCTGGCGTGCCTGATGCGATGGTGCCGAGCCCATGCTCTTGCCACCACCAAAACGTGCGGCGTTTACATCCAGACTCATGGTGAGTCCGATGCACAGCGCCATAGCCATGCTTAGAAAACGTTGCATAAGGGTATTCCCGTTGTATGAATGCATGCGCGCCATGTTGCACAGGAGGGCAGTCGATGGCTAGTGCGTTAATGTTTCGGACTTTTGCATAAGGTCCGTAAGACCTGTCTATTTGGGCTGTAGGCGTGGAAATAAAGAGGTGTAGGAGTTTTCTTCTTGTGGGGGGAGGCAGCTTGCTATCGACTTCAGCGTACAACCGCAGAATATCTGCCGGTTTTCAGGCCTTTTTCGCCAGCAAGCTGCCTCCCACAAGTTTTTTGTGCCTTGACTGATCTGCATTACTCGGTAGGAGTGAACTTCAGATCGGTACCAGCTTCGCATAGCCCATCATCAGCCACTTGCTGCCTTCGGAGAAGTTGACCTGCACCCTGGCCTGAGCGCCGGAGCCCTCGAAGTTGAGGATCACGCCTTCACCGAATACCGCGTGCTGTACGCGCTGGCCCAGCGTGAACTGGGTTTCGGGGATGCCGGTGCCATTGAACAGGCTGCTGTTGCTGACCTTCTGGGTGCCCCCGAAAGGACGGCTGACGCTATTGGACAGGCGCACTTCCTGGATCAGGGTCGGCGGAATCTCGCGAACGAAGCGCGACACCTTGTTATAGGTTTCGCTGCCATACAGACGGCGGGTTTCGGCATAGGTGATCACCAGCTGTTGCATGGCGCGGGTGATGCCGACGTAGGCCAGACGGCGCTCCTCCTCAAGGCGACCCGGCTCTTCCAGGCTCATCTTGTGCGGGAACAGCCCTTCTTCCATGCCGACCAGGAACACATAAGGGAATTCCAGGCCCTTGGCGCTGTGCAGGGTCATGAGTTGAATGCTGTCTTCATGCTCCTGGGCCTGGGTGTCACCTGCTTCCAGCGACGCATGACCGAGGAAGGCCGCCAGCGGGGTCAGTTCTTCGTCATCTTCGGTGTTCTCGAAGTTGCGCGCAGCGCTGACCAGTTCCTCAAGGTTTTCTACCCGGGCCTGACCTTTTTCACCCTTTTCCTGCTGGTGGTAAGTGATCAGCCCCGACTGCTCGATGACGGTCTGGGTCATCAGGTGCAAAGGCATTTCCATGACCTTGGCCGACAGGTTTTCGATCAGTTCCATGAACACGTTCAAGGCACCGGCAGCGCGCCCGGTCAGGCCTTTGTTGGCAACCAGCTGACGCATCGCTTCCCACATGGAGATGTCGGTGTGGCGTGCATGTTCGCGGATCGCCTCGACAGTCTTCTCGCCAATGCCACGTGCCGGAACATTGATCACCCGCTCCAGCGCAGCATCGTTGCCACGGCCTTCGAGCAGACGCAGATACGCCATGGCGTTCTTGATCTCGGCGCGTTCGAAGAATCGCTGGCCGCCGTAGATGCGGTAAGGAATACGCTCGCGCAGCAAGGCTTCTTCCAGCACCCGCGACTGGGCGTTGGAGCGATAGAGGATGGCGATATCGTTGCGCGACAGGCCGGTCTTCAAGGCGCTTTCGATGGTTTCGACCACGTAGCGCGCTTCGTCGTGTTCGTTGAAGGCTGCATACAGGTTGATCGGCTCGCCATCGCCCACATCGGTCCACAGCTCTTTGCCCAGACGACCGCTGTTATTGACGATCAGGCCGTTGGCAGCCTTGAGGATGCTGGCCGTCGAACGGTAGTTCTGTTCCAGACGGATGACTTCGGTATCCGGGAAGTCCGACGAATACTGATGAATGTTCTCGATCTTCGCGCCACGCCAGCCATAGATGGACTGATCGTCGTCGCCCACCACCATCAGGCTGTCGCCGTCCTGGGCCAGTAGTCGCAACCAGGCGTACTGAACGGCGTTGGTGTCCTGGAATTCGTCCACCAGCACATGGCGGAAACGCCGCTGGTAGTGCGCCAGCAGACCGGGATGATCACGCCACAGGTCCAGCGCACGCAGCAGCAGTTCGGAGAAGTCGATGACGCCGGCACGCTGGCAGGCGATTTCATAGGCTTCGTAGATCGACTTCATGGTGCCCAGGAACAGATCGCCGCCGGCCTGGATGTGTTTGGGGCGCAGGCCTTCGTCTTTCTGGCCGTTGATGAACCACTGGGCCTGACGTGCCGGCCAGCGCTGTTCGTCCAGACCCAGCTCGCGGATCACGCGCTTGACCAGACGCTGCTGGTCGTCGCTGTCCAGAATCTGGAAGGTCTGGACCAGCCCGGCTTCCTGCCAGTGTGCCCGCAGCAGGCGATGTGCCAGGCCGTGGAAGGTGCCGACCCACATGCCTGCCGGGCTGATGCCCATCAGTTGCTCGATGCGGTGACGCATCTCGGCAGCGGCCTTGTTGGTAAACGTCACCGACAGGACCGAATGCGGGGAGGCTTGCTCGACCTGCATCAGCCATGCGATGCGATGCACCAGCACACGGGTTTTGCCGGAACCAGCGCCAGCCAGGACCAACTGACGACCCAGGGAGGCAGCTACGGCCTGACGCTGGGCATCGTTGAGGGAATTGAGAAGGAGAGAGAGATCATCGCGCATCGGCGCATTCTAGGGTGCCGGGCCATGGCGGGCAAACCATGCTTTGTCATGGGTAATAAAAAAGCCGTCGCTGCTGACGATCGGTCATGTCCTGCCGCCAATGGCGTCCCTTGTGCCGAAGTTGCGCAGAACAGCGCTGAAAGTCACAGTTTTATGATGGTGGCTGTTTGGTCTGGCCCGGCGCTTGTGTATGCTCGGCACACGCCAAGGTCTTCTCAAATACAAGAACCCCGACATGCCTTTCAGCTTCAGTGCCCACGATGCTTCTGACACCAGTCGGCGGGACATTCGCAAGAAGTTCGCGACCCAGCTGAGAGTCGAGCGCACACGCCTGCTTTATCAAGGCTCGTTGCTGCCGACCTTGTTCATGTTCATCAGTGGTCTGGTCTGCGCATGGCTGCTCTGGAGTCCTGAGCGCTACGTGCTGGTCAGTATCTGGCTGGTCTGGCTGGCGTTGCTTGTGGGTCTGCGGATCATTCAGGTTGCAGCGTTTCGGGCTGCCTCCCCCGAGCGTCAGGCGCAACCGGTCTGGCGACGGATGTTTCTGCTCGGTGCGGTTGTCAGCGGCCTGACGCTGGCCTGTGCGGCCATGGCGCTGGTGCCCGTGACCAGTTTCGAGCAGCAGGCCTGGGTGTTCGGCATGATCGGCGGCGCGACGCTGTGTGCCAGTGTGGCCTATGCCGTCAGCCTTACGGCGTTTCTCACCTTCAGCCTGTCATGCCTGTTACCGCCCATCGTTTATCTGTTTCTGGGCGGCGATGTGCCCTTGCGTGGCTGGGGCTGGCTCGGTCTGATTCTGCTGTTTGCCCTGATTGTGGTCGCCTGGCAGATCAATCGCCTGATCCTGCGCAGCCTGTTGCAGCGCTTCCAGAACCAGGCCCTGATCGAGCATCTGCAGCAGGCCCGGGCCAAGAGCGATGAACTCAATGAAATTCTGGGCCGTGAGGTCGAGCAGCGCCGCCAGGCCGAACACAGTCTGCGCGAGGCGCAGGCGGGCCTTGAGGAGCGTGTTGCACAACGCACCCTGGAGCTGGAAGCCGCCAATCTGGCGTTGAGTAAAAGCCCGCCGCGTCTGGCCGAGAAGGTTTTCGATGCGGTCAGCGAAAGCATCATGATTTTCGACCCGCAGTACCGGATTCTCACCATCAATCAGGCTTTCTCCCGGCTGACGGGCTACACGCCCGAAGACGTGGTGGGGCGTCAGGTCATGGATATTGCCAGCAGCCTCGATGCCCGGCGTCACTTCCAGGCCATTCATCATGCCCTTGAACAGACCGGCAGCTGGCAGGGCGAACTGGTCGAGACGCGCAAGAATGGTGAGTTGTACCCGCAATGGCTGCAGATGAGCGTCGTGCGCGATATTGCAGGCAATGTCAGTCATATTGTCGGCTTCTTTACGGATCTTTCCGCCAATCGCGAATCCGAGGAGCGCATGCGTTACCTCACGCATTTCGATGAGCTGACCGGTCTGGCCAATCGCTCGCAGTTCAAGGAGCGCCTGCGTGAAGCGAATCAGCGGGTACGTCAGGGCGGAAGAAGCCTGGCGCTGCTGCATATCAACCTGGATCGTTTCAAGCTGCTCAACGAGAGCCTGGGGCATGAAATCGCCGATCAGTTGCTCAAGCACGTTGCCCGGCGCCTGATCAGCGCCATGCCGGAGGCGGACACCATTGCCCGTCTGTCCGGCGATGAATTTGCCGTGCTGTTCGATGCTTATGCCAATCTTTCCAGTCTGGCGCGTGTCACCAGCCGCTTGCTGAGCAAGCTGCGTACGCCTCTGTCGGTGGCGGGCAACGAGCTGGTGATCAGTGCCTCGGTGGGCATCAGCCTGCTGCCTGACTCTGCCCGTGAAATTTCGGCACTGGTGAGTCAGGCCAATATGGCGATGAGGCATGCCAAACATCTGGGCGGCAACAACTTCCAGTTCTTCACCGAAAGCCTGCGGGCCAGCACTCTGGAGCGTCTGCAACTGGAAATCCAGCTGCGCAAAGCCATTGAAGAGCAGCAACTGCAAGTCTTCTATCAACCCAAGATGCTGTTGGAAAATGGCCATCTGGATGCCGCCGAAGCACTGGTGCGCTGGAAGCATCCTACACGTGGCATGGTGCCGCCGGGCGAGTTCATTGGTCTGGCCGAAGAAACCGGCCTGATTGCCGACATTGGCGAGTTCGTGCTGCGCCAGGCCTGCTGGCAGGCTTGTGAATGGCAGCGTCAGGGGTATGAGCCGATCCGGGTTTCGGTCAACCTGTCGGTGCACCAGTTGCGTCAGGGCAAGCTGGTCAGTCTGGTCCGGCAGGTGCTGGACGAAACGGGCCTGGCTCCGCAGTTGCTGGAGCTGGAGCTGACCGAAAGCCAGTTGCTGGACAGCGTGGAACACATCATCGCGACCTTTCAGCAGTTGCGCGAACTGGGTGTGAAACTGGCCATCGACGACTTCGGCACCGGCTACTCTTCATTGAGCTATCTGAAACGCTTCCCGGTGGATTACGTAAAGATCGATCAGGCGTTTATTCGTGGCCTGGATGACGGCACGGAAGATGCCGCAATCATTCAGGCGATCATTGCCATGGCCCACAGCCTGGGGCTCAAGGTCGTGGCAGAAGGTGTGGAAAACGAGAAACAACTGGAATTTCTGAAGGCGCAGGGTTGCGATGAGGTTCAGGGCTACCTGATCAGCCGACCGATCGAAGCGTCAATGATGCCGGGTATGTTGAGTCTGGCCCGGTGAGGCTGGCAGCGCTGCAAAATGTAGGATTATTCCCACAAAAAAGGAAGATTTGTCATTCAATCGCTTGTGTATGACGTTCAGGGCTCGTTTAACTGGGCGTCACGCAGGTCATGTAGTATAACTACAAGAAAGCTACAACCCGCCCACCGCATCATTAGCGAGTCTGCCTCTTGAATCTGCTGCAACACATCGCCCAGTCACGTAATCTGCTGCGCAAGTCGGAGCTCAAGGTAGCCGACCATGTGCTGCTTGACCCTGCGGCCGTGATGCACAGTTCCATGGCTGATCTGGCCCATAGCGTCGGGATCAGTGAGCCAACCATCGTGCGCTTCTGTCGCGCCATTGGCTGTACGGGCTTTCAGGACCTCAAGCTCAAGCTGGCGCAGAGCCTTGCAGCCGGAGCGAGTTTCGGTCAGTTCGCGATTCACGAAGACGATTCGGTTGCCGATTACAGCCTGAAGATTTTCGACACCACCCTGCACACCCTGATGGAGGTGCGCGAAAACCTCGATCCCCATGCCTTGCAACTGGCTGTGACCGCCATGGCGGGTGCCAATCGTGTGGAGTTCTATGGGTTCGGTGCGTCGGGTGCGGTAGCGGCCGATGCCCAGCACAAGTTCTTTCGCCTGTTGTTGAGCGCTGCGGCCTATTCCGATCCGCACATGCAGGCCATGTCGGCGGTGACCTTGAAGCCAACCGACGTCGCGGTGTGCATTTCCCAGTCAGGTCGCTCCAAGGATCTGCTGATTTCGGCGAATATGGTTCGCGAAAGCGGGGCGACGCTTATCACGCTATGCCCGAGCCAGACACCTCTGGCCGAGCTGTCGTCGATCAATCTGGCCATCGATGTGCATGAAGACACCGAAATCTACACGCCGCTGACTTCCCGTATCGCGCATCTGGTGGTCATCGATGTGCTGGCGATGGGTGTTGCCATGGCTCGCGGCCCTAGCCTGGTCAATCACCTCAAGAGCGTCAAGCGCAGTCTGCGCAGCCTGCGGTTGTCTCCCAAGTCGGTGAAAGCGCACGAGGATTGAGGGGCGAACCTTCATCAACTTGTCACGCATTCGCCGTCTGACCGTCATGCTTCAGCGCCACTCTGTACTCCCGCAACGTATTGGGAGACAGGATATGGCTCGGCATTACGATGACTTACCCAACAGCGCCGTCAAGACTCGCCGTCAGCAGGAGGATCAGCGTCGAATGGAGTTTCGACGGGCGATTGAAAGCTACTGCGAAGCACGGCAGCTCAATCAGGATCTCTGCGATTACATGGACAGCATGACCGACAGTCACTGGCAGGCTAGCCGGCCGTCCCTCGACGACCGTCGAAACGTTCGACCAGCTGGCTGATCTGCGCACGTTCGGTGCGGATGAACGCAAGGAACGCGTGAGCCACGGGAGACAGGCGTTTATCCCGGCCTTGTACCACGCACCAGCTGCGATAAAGCGGCAACTCGGCCACCGGCAACTCCTTCAGGGCACCGGTGGCGAGTTCCATGCAGACTGCGTGACGGGTAAGCAGGGCCAGTCCGAGTCCTGCCACCACGCATTCGCGTTGTGCTTCGCTGGATGACACTTCCTGTGTCTGGGTGAAATGCACGCGCTTTTCCTTGAAGTATTCCTCGCACGCTCGTCGTGTTCCTGAACCTGTTTCGCGAATCAGCAAGGGCCAGGGCTCCAGGTCTTTGAGGCTCAGTTGTTCGCGGTCGCAGAGCGGATGGCTGGCCGGTGCCACGGCCACAATCGGATTGTTGAGAAACGGCAGGAATTCCAGCCCCATGTCCTGAGGCACCATGGACATCACCACCAGATCGTCGCGGTTGTCCGACAGGCGCCTGATGACCATGGCACGGTTGACCACGGTCAGGTTGAGGATGACCTCTGGGTGCTGGCGCTTGAAAGCTGCGAACAGGTGCGGAATGAAATATTTGCAGCTCGACTCGATGGCCAGTTTCAACTGGCCCTGCAGCGAGCCCTGCATGTCGGAAAGCTGCATATCCAGGCTTTCCAGGCGACCGAAGATGTCACGGCTGGCCAGTTGCAACGCTTCAGCGGCTTCGGTCAGGTACAGTTTTTTACCTACATACTCGAAAAGCGGCTGGCCGATCAGCTCTTCAAGCTGGCGGATCTGCAGGCTGACAGCCGGTTGAGTCAGAGCCATTTCCTCGGCGGCACGGCTGTAGGAGCGCAGGTCGCACACTTCATTGAAAATCCGTAACTGACGCAATGTCATACGCATCAATGATTTACGCATCTTCAATAACTCCTGCCGGTGATTTGAGTACCAACTATAAGCTTTTGCTTATGTCTGTCCCAATTTTTACTCATTTTTATTAATCGCTGATCAGGAATAGGGTGGCCCTGCGTCATTCAGTCACATACGCAGTTACAAAAAGCCAGTAACTACACTGCGTATGCGGCCCTGCGCCGACCGGCTCTGCCGGTTCGATAGTCCTTATGGTCGAGGAAATGCCAGTGATAACAAAAATCCTGATCGCCAACCGTGGAGAGATTGCCGTCCGTATCGTGCGTGCATGCGCCGAAATGGGCATCCGCTCGGTTGCGATCTTTTCAGACGCCGACCGGCATGCCCTGCATGTCAAACGTGCCGACGAAGCCTATAGCATTGGCGCCGAACCTCTCGCCGGTTACCTGAACCCGCGCAAGCTGGTGAACCTGGCAGTGGAAACCGGATGCGATGCACTGCATCCCGGTTACGGTTTCCTCTCGGAAAACGCCGAACTGGCGGAAATCTGTGCAGAGCGCGGGGTGAAGTTCATCGGCCCGTCCGCAGAAGTCATTCGCCGCATGGGCGACAAGACCGAAGCGCGGCGCAGCATGATCAAGGCCGGTGTTCCGGTCACGCCGGGCACTGAGGGCAACGTTGCGGATATTCATGAAGCACTGATCGAAGGTGACCGTATCGGTTATCCGGTGATGCTCAAGGCGACTTCCGGTGGTGGCGGTCGCGGTATTCGCCGCTGCAACAGCCGCGACGAACTGGAGCAGGCGTTTCCGCGAGTGATTTCCGAGGCCACCAAGGCTTTTGGTTCGGCGGAAGTCTTTCTGGAAAAGTGCATCGTCAATCCCAAACACATCGAGGCGCAGATACTGGGCGACAGCTTCGGCAATGTGGTGCACCTGTTCGAGCGCGACTGCTCCATCCAGCGCCGCAACCAGAAGTTGATCGAAATCGCTCCAAGCCCGCAACTGACGCCAGAACAGCGCGCCTATATCGGTGACCTGTCTGTGCGTGCCGCCAAGGCGGTGGGTTACGAGAATGCCGGAACCGTGGAATTCCTGCTCGCCGATGGCGAGGTGTATTTCATGGAGATGAACACCCGGGTTCAGGTGGAACACACCATCACCGAAGAGATCACCGGAATCGATATCGTGCGCGAGCAGATCCGCATCGCGTCCGGCCAGCCGCTGTCGATCAAGCAGGAAGACATCATTCATCGCGGTTTTGCCCTGCAATTCCGGATCAATGCCGAAGACCCGAAGAACAACTTCCTGCCCAGCTTCGGCAAGATCACCCGCTACTACGCGCCCGGTGGGCCTGGGGTGCGGACCGATACGGCGATCTACACCGGTTACACGATTCCGCCGTTCTATGACTCGATGTGCTTGAAACTGATTGTCTGGGCGCTGACCTGGGAAGAGGCAATGGACCGCGGCCTGCGTGCGCTGGATGACATGCGCCTGCAGGGCGTGAAGACCACGGCTGCCTATTACCAGGAAATCCTGCGCAACCCGGAATTCCGTAGCGGCCAGTTCAATACCAGCTTCGTCGAAAGCCATCCCGAACTGACCAACTACTCGATCAAGCGCAAACCCGAAGAGCTGGCCCTGGCCATCGCCGCTGCCATCGCCGCCCACGCAGGGCTATGAATATGTGAGCGGCAAGCTGCAAGTGAAAAGCTACAAGACAGAGCGAATCAGCTTTTTCTTGCGGCTTGTAGCTTGAAGTTTGTCGCTATAAGGAGCTCCGAAAATGCCGAAGAAAATCTTTGTCACCGACACCATTCTGCGCGACGCCCACCAATCGTTGCTGGCGACCCGCATGCGTACCGAAGACATGCTGCCGATCTGCGACAAGCTCGACAAGGTCGGCTACTGGTCGCTGGAAGTGTGGGGCGGGGCGACGTTCGATGCCTGTGTACGGTTTCTCAAGGAAGACCCGTGGGAGCGTCTGCGCCAGTTGCGTGCGGCCTTGCCCAATACCCGTCTGCAAATGCTGCTGCGCGGCCAGAACCTGTTGGGCTACCGCCATTACAGCGATGACGTGGTGAAGGCATTTGTCGCCAAGGCGGCATCGAATGGTATCGATGTGTTCCGTATCTTCGACGCCATGAACGATGTGCGTAACCTGAAGGTCGCCATCGAAGCGGTGAAAGAAGCGGGTAAACATGCCCAGGGCACCATCGCCTATACCACCAGCCCGGTGCATACCATCAGTGCTTTCGTGGAGCAGGCCCGGCAGATGGAAGCCATGGGGTGCGACTCCGTGGCGATCAAGGATATGGCCGGCCTGCTGACGCCTTTTGCCACGGGCGAACTGGTCAAGGCCCTGAAGGCCGAGCAATCACTCCCAGTCTTTATCCATTCCCATGACACCGCAGGCCTGGCGGCCATGTGTCAGCTCAAGGCCGTCGAAAACGGGGCCGACCATATCGATACGGCCATCTCCAGCTTCGCCTGGGGCACCAGCCATCCGGGGACCGAATCCATGGTTGCCGCCCTCAAGGGCAGCGAGTTCGATACCGGTCTGGACCTGGAACTGCTACAGGAAATCGGTCTGTATTTCTATGCCGTGCGCAAGAAGTACCACCAGTTCGAGAGTGAATTCACGGCGGTCGACACCCGTGTGCAGGTCAATCAGGTGCCGGGCGGGATGATTTCCAACCTGGCCAACCAGCTCAAGGAGCAGGGCGCGCTCAATCGTATGGGCGAAGTGCTGGCCGAGATTCCGCGGGTTCGCAAGGATCTGGGTTACCCGCCGCTGGTCACGCCGACTTCCCAGATCGTGGGCACCCAGGCGTTCTTCAACGTGCTGGCGGGTGAGCGTTACAAGACCATCACCAACGAAGTGAAGCTGTATCTGCAGGGCGGTTACGGCAAGGCTCCGGGTGAAGTGGACGCCAAACTGCGTCGTCAGGCCATTGGCAACGAAGACCTGATCGATGTGCGCCCGGCCGACCTGCTCAAGCCGGAAATGACCAAGCTGCGCGGCGAAATCGGTGACCTCGCGCAATCCGAAGAGGATGTGCTGACTTACGCCATGTTCCCGGACATTGGCCGCAAATTCCTCGAAGACCGCGCTGCGGGCACCTTGAAACCTGAAGAGCTGCTGCCAATCCCGGAAGCAGGCAGCATCGGCAAGGTAGGTGGTGAAGGCGTACCGACCGAGTTCGTGATCGACGTTCACGGCGAAACCTACCGTGTGGATATCACCGGCGTAGGCGTCAAGGCCGAAGGCAAGCGCCACTTCTACCTGTCCATCGACGGCATGCCGGAAGAAGTGGTGTTCGAACCGCTCAACGAATTCGTCGGCGGCGGTGCCAGCAAACGCAAACAGGCCCATGCACCGGGTCACGTCAGCACCACCATGCCCGGCAACATCGTCGATGTGCTGGTCAAGGAAGGCGATGCGGTCAAGGCCGGTCAGGCTGTGCTGATCACCGAGGCGATGAAAATGGAGACTGAAGTCCAGGCGTCCATCGCGGGCAAAGTGGTTGCCATTCATGTGGCCAAGGGTGATCGGGTCAACCCTGGCGAGATCCTGGTCGAGATCGAATGACAACCTCGCTGTAGGAGCGAATTCATTCGCGAAATTCGCGGATGAATCCGCTCAACCTTAACGATTTTCCTCGGGGGAGCACACGTGGCTCCCCTTTTTTATGTCATCCGCGAAACGCTTCCAGCCCCTTGATCTGCTGCCCATCCTTGAAGTTATCCACAGCCAGCCAGGCCTCGAAAGCCTTTTGCAGTGCGGGCCACTCGTTGTCGAGGATCGAATACCAGGCGGTATCCCGGTTCACGCCCTTGACCACCATGTGCTGGCGAAAGAGTCCTTCATAGCTGAAGCCGAAGCGGTCTGCCGCACGCTTGGAGCGGGCGTTGTTGGCGTTGCATTTCCATTCCAGGCGACGATAGCCCAGAGCGAAGGCTTCTCTGGCCAGCAGGTAGATGGCCTCTGTGCCTTTGGGAGTGCGTTGCATGCGGGCACCAAAGGTCACGTGGCCGATTTCTATCCGGCCATGGGCGGCGACAATGGACATGAGGCTGATCACGCCCTCGGTCACGCCTGTGTGCTGGTCGACGACGCTGTAGAACCACGGGTCTGTATTGCGGGCATGCTGTTGCAGCCAGGTGTCGAAAGCCCCGCGTTCGTTGAACGGGCCGGAAGGCAGGTAATCCCAGAGTTTCGGGTCGGAGTCCGGACCATTGAGCGCAAGCCAGAGATCATCTGCGTGGCGTGCCGGGTCGAGTTTCTCCAGGCGAATGAAGCGGCCTTCCAGAGTTTTGTTTTCTGGAAGTGATGCGGGTTGCCATTGGATCGGGGTATCGGACATGAGCAGACTTCCTGCCTCAAAGGGCCTTGCGAAATTGGATGTAGCCGCCGCGTTCGGCAATGCGTTCGTAAAGCGCAATGGCCGTGGCGTTGGTTTCGTGGGTCAGCCAGTGAACCTTGTCGCAATCGCTGGCCTTGGCAGTGGCGTAGACATGTTCGATCAACAGCCTGCCGATGCCGGTACCGCGCTGTTCGGGGCTCACGATCAGGTCCTGGAGATAACAGGCATTCCTGATGCTCCAGTTGGAACGATGGTAGATGAAATTCACCATGCCCACGGCTTTGCCATCCAGCCATGCCAATGCCGAGTGGGTGGGTTCGGCGGGGTCCAGAAAGCGTTGCCAGGTGACATCACTGACGCCGTCGGCCAGTTCAGTCTTGTAAAAGCGCAGATAGGCCTGCCACAACGGCAGCCATGCGTCGTGATCGTCAGCCGTTACGGGGCGGATTTGAACAGCGGTCATGCGATTCTCCTTCAGCTCATCAAGCGAGCGATTTCCTGATCTTTCGGGTCCTGGCTGACAGCCAGGCCGTCGCGTACGCCTGCAATATCCTGAGTACTGCGGTTCTGACTGAGTTTGCGCTTGCCCTGTAGCGACTCGATGGGCAGGGCGAAGCCGACAATCGCACCCAGCATCTTCTCGATGTATTCGGCTGGTGCGTCATCGATGGACCATGGCTGGGCGCGACGGGACTCATGTTTGTCGGTGAGGCTGCCGACCAGTCGGTGCAGGCGCTCGGGATCGGTGAAAACCTCGGCCTTGCCATAGGCATGAACGGCCAGGTAATTCCAGGTCGGTACGACTTTCTCGTGCTCGGCCTTGCTCGGGTAGAAAGACGGGCTCACATAGGCATCGCCACCGGGAAATATCACCAGAGCTTTAGACAGGTTTTCGAGCGCTCGCCACTGAGGGTTGGCTTTGGCCAGATGGCCGTAAAGCGTGCCATTGGGACCTTGCTCGCGGTTCAGTAACAGCGGCAGGTGAGTGGCCTGCAGGCCTTCTTCGCTCTGGGTAACGAGAATCGCCAGCCGGGTCTGGTCCATCCAATCATGCAACTGCAGCGTGTCGCTCTCACTGAAGGCTTTAGGCGTGTACATGGCAATGTCCTTGGTTAATGAGCAAATCCTAGGCAGGATATTGGTTCCTTGTAAGAGCCATTACCGATAGATTTCATGGGACCAATTTCATGCATTCAGGCACTCCCGCGTTTCCCTTGAACCTCGCCGGTGTCGAACTGGATCGTCGCAAGGGTTTGAGTCGGCAGCTTTACCAGCTCTTGCGTCAGCGCATTCTCGAGGGCGGTCTTGCCAGCGGGACGCGCCTGCCGGCCAGTCGTGATCTGGCCGAATCCTTGTCGATTTCCCGTAACAGCGTGATGCGTGCCTACGATCAGCTTTATGCCGAAGGCTTTATCGAGGGACGCATCGGTGACGGGACCTATGTCGCTCAGTTGCCCGATAAAACAGCAGTTGTTGAGAATTCCTCGGTAAAAAAATTATCCACTGAACTACCCACAGGCTTATCAACAAGTTTATGCACAGGGTTATCCACATTTTCCTGCGAAAATCTTCAGAATGTGCCCAATCAAGTTATCCACAGTCCGGCGCTTGAGCTTCTGCAAAAGCATCATTTGAATGCCCCGCTAAAGGGTGCCCCGCGAGCCTTTCGGGTGGGGGTTCCGGCTTTCGATCTTTTCCCCTTTACCCAGTGGGGCAAGCTGCATGCGGCTTTCTGGCGCAAGCCGGATCTTCAACTGCTGGGTTATGGCGAAGCGGCGGGAGAGTGGCGACTTAGAGAGCTGATTGCCTCGTATCTGCGTTCATCGCGCGGGCTGCATTGTTCGGCTGAACAAATAGTGATCACCAATGGCGCGCAGCAGGCAATCAGCCTTTGTGCACAGTTGCTGCTGGAGGCGGGCGATGGGGTGGCTGTGGAAAACCCCGGCTATCGTGCCGCAGGTCATGCCTTTGCCGTGGCGGGTGCCAGGTTGCAGGGCATTGCCGTCGATGAGGACGGCATGCGCTGTGCCGACCTTGAACAGACCGACTGCAAACTGGCTTATGTCACGCCTTCCCATCAATACCCGACCGGTGTGGTCATGAGTCTGGCGCGCCGCCTGGAATTGCTGGCCTGGGCAAAAAACAACCAGGGCTGGATTGTCGAAGACGACTACGACGGCGAGTACCGTTACAGCGGAGCGCCTCTGGCACCGTTGGCGGCGCTGGATGGGGCAGGGCGGGTTCTGTATGTCGGGACTTTCGGCAAGGTGGTTTTCCCGGCGTTGCGTCTGGGGTATCTGGTCTTGCCCTTGGGGCTGGTCAAGCCATTCAGCCAGCGTCGGGGCGTGGACATGCGCCATTCCGAGGTCAGTACCCAGGCAGTGATGGCGCAATTTATCGCGACCGGTCACTTTCAACGCCATATTCGTCGCATGCGCCGTGCGGCCTTGAGTCGTCGCAATGCACTGCTCGAAGGGTGGCCGGACAATATCCCGGGCTGTGGCGCGATGCCCAGGGTCGTGGCCGGCCTGCATGTCATGGTCCGTGTGGACAGTCTGGCTCGTGAGCGCGAGCTGATCGACAAGGCCGAGAGTGTCGGTGTCGAAATCAATGCCTTGAGCGATTACTGGCTCCCCGATTCCACCGAGCCTGTGGATAACCGCGCCGGGTTGGTCCTTGGGTTTGCAGGCGTGCCGGAAGCGGCGATTGCCGATGCATTGGCCAGATTGCGTCGGGTCTGGTAACCGACGGCTCTTTCGTTGCCTGACCAGTAGCCTGTGGCGAGGGGATATACTGCGCGGGACTGTTTTCCCTGCTGAGATTTTCCAATGAGTACTTCTCTTTCGGCTGCGCCTTCGCGCAAGCCCGGTGCGACGTTGGTCGCTGTTCTACTGCTTTTGTCCGCTGCGCTGTTCTTGCTCAGTAGCACCAATGTGCGTCAGGTACTGTTGCTGATCGTGGGCGCGGCTCTGGGCCTTACGCTCTATCACGCAGCGTTCGGTTTCACGTCGGCATGGCGGGTCTTCATCAAGGAGCGACGGGGCGCAGGCTTGCGGGCCCAGATGGTTATGCTGGCGTTGGCGGTTGTGCTGTTCTTTCCTGCTTTGGGCGCTGGCACGCTGTTTGGCCAGCCGGTCAACGGGCTGGTCGCCCCGGCGGGTGTTTCGGTGGTGTTCGGAGCGTTCATCTTCGGTATCGGGATGCAACTGGGCGGCGGATGTGCCTCGGGCACCCTGTTCACTGCCGGTGGCGGCAATGCGCGGATGCTGGTGACTCTGCTGTTCTTCATCCTCGGTTCCCTGATTGCGACTCACCATGTCGACTGGTGGTTCTCGCTGCCATCCTTCCCGGCCACCTCCATCGTGAAAAGCTTTGGCGTGATGCCTGCCCTGGGGCTGAGTCTGGCGGTATTCGCGTTCATTGCGTGGCTGACCGTGCGTCTGGAAAAACACCGCCATGGCGAGCTTGAAGCGCCTGTCACCAGCGAGCATCGTGGCCTGCAACGATTCCTGCGCGGCCCATGGATTCTGGTCTGGGGGGCGGTGGCTCTGGCGTTGTTGAACTATGCGACTCTGGCGCTGGCCGGGCGGCCTTGGGGTATCACGTCGGCTTTCGCCCTGTGGGGTGCCAAAGTGGCAGGAAGCCTTGGCGTGGATGTCGGCAGCTGGGCATTCTGGCAGATGCCGGCGAATGCCAAGGCGCTGGCGGCTCCGGTCTGGGAAGACATTACCAGCGTGATGGATGTCGGCATCATGATCGGGGCGTTGCTGGCTGCCGGGCTGGCGGGGCGTTTTGCACCGAATCTGAATATTCCGGCCCGTTCGCTGATCGCTGCCGTGGTGGGCGGCCTGCTGCTTGGCTACGGCTCACGCCTGGCCTACGGCTGTAACATCGGCGCGTATTTCAGCGGTATTGCTTCGGGCAGTCTGCATGGCTGGCTATGGTTGCTGGCAGCTTATGCAGGCAACGTTGTCGGTGTCCGTTTCCGACCGTTCTTTTTCGCTTCGGAGCGTCCTCAGGTGGCCTTGAGCGGTTGCTGAGTGCGTCCGATTGTCTGGCATAAAAAGCGCCCGATAGCGAACCATCTGCGCTAACGGCATTCAAACCCTCGGTAGTCGGTCGGGTATTTGGCAGTCCCGCACTTTTATCGATGAGGTGATTTTTGCGAAAGGCGATCATTGAGAAGTCCCGATTTCTGAACAGGACAATCGGTTATGTAGGGTGGTCGCTTTTCTGGCTGCTGATCTGGGACGTGATTGTGACGGTCGACTTCATGTTGTACCTGGAGCGCAAGATCACCCTGCCATCGATGCCGTTGACGCTGCTGGGGTCGTCCCTGGTGGTGTTGATCAGTTTTCGTAACTCCAGCGCCTACAACCGCTGGTGGGAAGCCCGGACTCTGTGGGGAGCCATGGTCAACAGCTCCCGCAGCTTTGCCCGTCAGACATTGACGCTGATCGATGACGAGGACGGCATCAACCCGATCAAGGCGGTATTGCTGCGTCGCCATGTGGCTTATGTGAAAGCCCTGGCGGCGCATCTGAAGGGTGATGTTACCCAAGCCGATATACAGGCCCTGATTCCTCGCGAAGAGTTCGAGCGCCGCCTGGACACCAATAACTTCCCCAACGATCTGCTCAATGCCAGCGCTGCGCTGATTGCCAAGGAGTACAAGGCCGGGCGTCTGGACAGCATTCGTCTGGCACGCCTCGAATCGACGATGGTGGATCTCTCCAACTGCCAGGGCGGCATGGAGCGTATTGCCAACACCCCGCTGCCTTACCCCTACGTAGCGTTTCCGAGGTTGTTCATCACCCTGTTCTGCCTGATCGTGCCCATCGGTCTGGTTGAAACCCTGGGCTGGTTCACGCCGCTGGCGTCGACGGTCGTGGGCTTCATGCTGCTGGCCATCGAAAAGATCGGTACAGACCTGCAAAGCCCGTTCCGTGCTAGCCAGCATGAGATTCAGACGACTGCACTGTGCGAGAACATCGAGCGCAATCTGGCTTCGATGCTCAAAGGTGCCGAGGTGGAAAGCAAGTCCAGGCGAGCCCCTGCGTTGCAGGAATAAGGGCGCGTCTTTTCGTGAAAAACTGAAAGGGCGTTCTGTCAGTTCTATCAGGTTACAAGCCTGCGGGCGGTGCCTACTCTGGCGATAACTTCTTTCCGAGGAGTATCGCCATGAAGCTTTTCAAGCTTGGGGCGCTTTCAATACTCTTGCTGGCGGCCCAGGCCTCCAGTGCCGACGATCTTCACGGCAACACCCCTGATGGCACGCGTAACGACGGCAACGATGAAATCGTGCTGCAGGGTTTTCACTGGAATTCCAGCCGCTCAAGTCCGGGCAGTTGGTACAGCACACTCAAGACAATGGCCCCGCAGATCAGTGCCGATGGCTTTACCTCGGTCTGGATGCCTGTGCCCTGGCGGGATACCTCGCGCTGGAGCGATCCCGGCTCGGGCGCTTCGGGTGGTGGCGAAGGGTATTTCTGGCAGGACTTCGACAAGAACAGCGCTTATGGCAGCGATGCCGAACTCAGGCAGGCTGTCGATGCCTTGAGCGTTGGCAATATCAAAGTGATCTATGACGTGGTGCCCAACCACATGGATCGACAACACGTCGGGCCTGCGCTCAAGGATGCCCTGAGCGACAAGACGGCCTGGCGCGACGGTTGCGCCCAGTGTGACGATGGCGATCCGTTCATGGGCGGTGATGCCGACCTCAATACGCAAAAGCCCGAAGTGTTCAGTCTCTTCAAGAACGAGTTCCTGAATCTGCGTGACAACTACTCTGCCAATGGTCTGCGTTTCGATTTTGTAAAAGGCTACAGCGCCACGACTGTGGATAACTGGATGAAAGCCTTCGGGGACGGGCAATTCTGCGTGGGGGAGCTCTGGAAAGCGCCGAACGAATATCCTGCCAATGACTGGCGACGCAATGCGACCTGGCAGGACAGTCTGAAAGACTGGTCCAATCAGTCGCATTGCACGGTATTCGATTTCGCTCTCAAGGAGCGCATGCAGAACGCCGGACTTGCCGAATGGCGACACGGCCTCAATGGCAATCCCGATCCCGCCTGGCGTGCGGCCGCTGTAACCTTTGTGGATAACCATGACACCGGCTATTCGCCGGGTGCCAATGGCGGTCAGCATCACTGGTCTTTGCCCGAGCATCTCCGGGATCAGGCCTACGCCTACATTCTCAGTAGCCCCGGCACACCTGTCGTCTACTGGCCGGACATGTATGACTGGCCGCGCGGCCAACTGCTGCGCCAGTTGATAGAAATACGGCGTACGGCCGGTATCAAGGCCGATTCTGCGATCAGTTTTCTGGACAATCACTCAGGACTGGTCGCCGAGGTGACAGGCTCGCAACAGATGCTGCTGGTTGCACTGGGCTCCAACTTCAAGAGCGAGAGTGTGCCGGCCAGTTTCAGTCAGGCGCTGGTTGCAGGCGACAACGGGGCCATACGGATCTGGCGGGCCAAGGGGGTCGATGTGCAGTTTCGCTGTGACAAGGGCGAAACCCGGGTAGGTGAAAGTGTGTATGTCGTGGGATCGGGCTTCGAGCTGGGCGAGTGGAACCCCGCAAGAGCTGTTCGCCTGGATGATCTGAGCCAGTACCCGGACTGGAAAGGGCAAATCAGGCTTGCCGACAATACCCGCTATGAATGGAAGTGCATCGTGCGCAGCGAGGCTGACCCGAGCAAGGTCATCAAATGGCAGGAAGGAGGGAATACGGAGTTTGTTGCCAATGAAAAAGGTAGCACTGCGGCTACCTTTTAGGTCCTGCTGTGGTGGGCGAGCTGCTTAACGCAGCTCTCCACACAGATCCAGCTCCACCAGACGCCGGACCTCTTCAATCTTCAAGCCTGCTCCCAGCAGCGCATGCAGTTTGCCAAGCGCTGCTTCACGGGTCATGCCGCCACCGGAAAGGACGCCCACGTCGCGCAGCTTGCTGCCTGCTTCGTAGATATCCAGATCGACACCGCCTTCATGGCATTGAGTGATCGCGACCACGCAGATGTCCTGTTGCCGTGCACGTTCCAGGCTGGCCATGAATTGTGGGTTTTCGCTAGGGGCTGTGCCACTGCCGAAGCATTCGAGAACCAGGCCTTTGATACCGCTTTCGACCAGCGCATCGATCTGCGCTGCCCCGATACCGGGAAACAGAGGCAATACGGCGACATTCACCAGTGCCTTGGGCTGACGATAATCCAGCGCCTCGGGCAACGAAGTCGCCGCCTGACCGCCACGGGAGCGTTGCAACGGTGCGAACGGATGACGACCGAAGCTGCGGATTTTCGCGCAGCGTGTGGGTGCCATCAGTTCTCCGTGGAAGTACAGGTGAACACCCGGTGTCAGGCCCGAACCCAGTGCCAGCAGGGAGCCGTTGACGTTTTCCCAGGCATCGCTGTCGGGTACGCCGGCGGGCAGCATGGAGCCGGTGAACACCACTGGCGCATCGAGCCCCAGCAACTGGAAGCTGGCCGCGGCAGCGCTGTAGGCCAGGGTGTCGGTGCCATGCAGCACCAGCACCGCGTCGCAGCCTTCATCCACGGCTTCGATCACCGCTTCGCGCAGGCGCAGCCAGTAATCGGGCGTCATGTTGGCGCTGTCGATCAGGGGCGACATCTCGCGAAAACGCCACTGCGGTACCACCAGTTCAGGAAGGTCGGCCAGTTGCCCGGCCATCCTTGCCTCGAAACCGGAAGCTGGAACCAGGCCATTGGCGCTGGCTTGCATGCCGATGGTGCCGCCGGTGTAAAGAACCATCACTCGCTGAGCGGGTTGGGGTGCATCATGAGCCATGGTTCTCTCCTGCGGCATTTCGGTGATTAGTGTGCTTGTGAAGCAGGTTTGGCTGCCGCGTCAACGCCGCCTTGAGGCTGTTGCGTCGGGTTGGCTGGCCAGGCATTGCGGTCCAGATCCAGATCCGGGAACTTGCTGGAATCGAAGACCGGAACCTTGATACCTGCCTTACGCTGGGCATCGTAGTCACGCATGATACGCATGGCGACCTTGAACAGCAGTGCCAGGGCGATCAGGTTGACGAAGGCCAGCAGGGTCATGGCGATGTCGGCGAAGGCGAACACCGTCTTGAGGTCAACCACGGCACCCCAGAAGATCAGGGCCAGAACCACGATGCGGAAGCCGACGATGGCCTGGATCTTCTCGCCTACCAGGAAGCGCAGGCTGTTTTCGCCCAGGTAGTAGTTGTAGAGGATCGAGGTGAATACGAACAGGGCCAGCGCAACGCTGATGAAGATACGGCCCCAGTCACCGACTACGGCTGCCAGAGAGTTCTGTGCCAGAACGATACCGTTGCCGCTGTAGCCGACGTCATAGATACCGGACAGCAGGATCAGCAAGGCAGTACAGGTGCAGATCACGAAAGTGTCGAGGAATACGCTGAACGCCTGAACCACGCCTTGGGCAACCGGGTGCTCGACCTGTGCAACGGCGGCAACGTTCGGGGCACTGCCCAGACCGGCTTCGTTGGCGAAGACGCCACGTTTGACGCCCATCACGATTGCGCTGCCGATCAGGCCGCCAAACACCGGGTCAAGACCGAAGGCGCTCTTGACGATGGTGACCAGCATGGCTGGAACGTGATCGATCTGGATGGCGATGACGTAAATGGTGACCGCGATGTAGATCAGGGTCTTGACCGGTACCAGCAGGTCGGAAATGGCAGCGATACGCTTGATGCCACCGACGAACGCCAGGCCCAGCAGAACGACCAGACAGATACCGGTGGTGGTGTGGTCCACACCGAAAGCGCTATTGAGCGAGTCGGTCACGGCATGGGATTGCAGGCCGTTGAAGGAAAGACCGAAAGTCATGATCAGCAGGACTGCCATGACCATACCCAGCCAGCGCTTGCCCAGGCCGTGCTGGATATAGAACGACGGACCGCCGCGGAACTGGCCTTCGGAGTCCTTGCGTTTGTAGAGCTGAGCGAGGGAACACTCGATGAAGCTGCTGGACATGCCGACCAGCGCGGTAACCCACATCCAGAATACGGCACCCGGGCCGCCCAGTGTCACGGCAAGGCCGACACCTGCGATGTTGCCTGCACCGACGCGGCCCGCAAGGCTGAGCATCAGGGCCTGGAACGAACTCAGTTGACCCGAGCTGCTACGCAAGCTGTCGCGAAAGACCGCGAACATGTGGAAGAAGTGACGAAACTGAACGAAACGCGAGCGGATCGTGAAGTAACCACCTAGGCCTACGATAAGGACGATGAGGACCTTTCCGGAGAGGAAGTCGTTAATCATTTCCAACATTTTTGTTATTCCTCGCTACTTTTGAGGGGGCGCACTATACCGGTGCAAAGTTTTTACGTCTGTAGCCGCTTTGTTGTGTAACTGAATCTTCATTTGCGGTGCGAAACGAATGTTTTTGCAGGACCTCAGCAAAAACGGGCTTTTCAGGTGCTTGATGCCCTCCTTTGGGTCGTCAGCAAGCAGGCAAAAAAAAGGGTCTGGAGAATCACTCCCAGACCCCCAAAAGGTGAGGGGTGTCTAGGCCCTCAACCTGGTGAGCATGTTGCGAAAATCATTTTCGGTCAGGCCTTCAGAGGCGCCAGACGCGGAGCGATCATGTTCTCCGGACGCAGGATGTCATCGAGCATCGCGTCGTCGAGCAAGCCTTCTTCGCGGACCAGTTCCAGTACGCCGCGGCCACTTTCCAGGGCGACGCGAGCGATACGGGTCGAGTTTTCGTAACCGATGTAAGGGTTCAGTGCAGTGACCAGGCCGATGGAATGCTCGACCAGTTCACGGCAGCGCTGCTCGTTGGCGGTGATGCCGACGATGCAGTGCTCGCGCAGCATGTCCATGGCACGTTGCAGCAGGCGGATCGAGTCGAAGATCTTGTAGGCGATCAGCGGCTCCATGACGTTGAGCTGCAGTTGGCCGCCTTCGGCTGCCATGGTCAGGGCCAGATCGTTGCCGATGATTTCGAAGGCAACCTGGTTGACGGCTTCCGGGATGACCGGGTTGACCTTGCCTGGCATGATCGAGCTGCCCGGCTGACGCGCTGGCAGGTTGATTTCGTTGATGCCGGTGCGTGGGCCGCTGGACAGCAGGCGCAGGTCGTTGCAGATCTTCGACAGCTTGACCGCGGTACGCTTGAGCATGCCGGAGAACAGCACGAAGGCACCCATGTCGGAAGTCGCTTCGATCAGGTCGGCAGCCGGAACCAGCGGATGGCCGCTGATGATTGCCAGACGCTCGACCGCCAGCTTCTGATAGCCCGGGTCGGCGTTGATGCCGGTACCGATTGCAGTACCGCCCAGGTTCACTTCGGTCAGCAGTTCCGGAGCCAGAGTGCGCAGGCGGTTCAGGTCTTCGGTCAGGGTCGTGGCGAACGCACGGAATTCCTGGCCCAGAGTCATCGGAACCGCGTCCTGCAACTGGGTACGGCCCATTTTCAGAACGTGGCTGAATTCTTCGCCCTTGGCGGCGAAAGATTGGATCAGGCTTTCGAGGCTGGCGAGCATGGCATCATGGCCCAGCAGCAGACCCAGACGGATGGCCGTCGGGTATGCATCGTTGGTCGACTGAGCCATGTTCACGTCGTTGTTCGGGTGCAGGTGCTTGTATTCGCCTTTTTCGAAGCCCATGGCTTCAAGGGCGATGTTGGCGATGACTTCGTTGGCATTCATGTTGGTTGAAGTGCCAGCGCCGCCCTGGATCATGTCGACAACGAACTGATCGTGGAAATCGCCGCGGATCAGACGTGCGCACGCTTCGCTGATGGCTGCGTGCTTGGCATCGTTGAGGTGTCCCAGCTTGTGGTTTGCATCGGCTGCTGCCTGCTTGACCATTGCCAGTCCGATGACCAGTTTCGGGTAGTGCGAAAGTGGTACGCCGGAGAGGTGAAAGTTATTCACTGCTCGCAGGGTCTGAATGCCGTAGTAAGCGTGAGCAGGTACTTCGAGAACACCAAGCAGGTCTTTTTCGATGCGCAGTGATGCAGGCGAGGACATGATAGAGATCGTCTCAAATAAGGCACAACAATGCCGGAACGCCGCGAATGTTGGGGTTTGAGCCGGAAGTTGACCAATGCTGTTAAACGCTGCCCTATGCAATAACGGCATAATGCACATGTGACGTGGGTTTCTCTTTGTTCGTAAACAGGACAAAATGTCGCACTTGTATTTGTTTTTGTCGCAGAGGCGACGTTATCTGGCAAATTGCGCGGCAGAATGAATGGGTAGGTGCAAAGTGAATGTCCCGGATAAAGGGGGCATGTCCTGTCTGGACGTTGCGCAGTGGGAGCGGATTTATCCGCGAGACGTCATTGAAGGCGAGCATCTTCTTTCGTGTATGCGGGCCCTCTCGCGAATGAATTGGCTCTCATCAAACAAGACGGAACTGATGTGTCATGGTAGGAGCGCGCTTGCCCGCGACCGGCTGCGTTAGTAGTCGTAGATTTTGCGAGCGCTTCGCACTCGGTCGCGGGCAAGCGCGCTCCTACGTGTTTGCTGCGCGACAGCGCGGTGCCAAGGCAGCGGGCGAACTCCTACCGAATTTCTTTCATTCATGCCCCGAATGTCCGGGAGGGACGTTATGAACCTGGAAAGCAAATGGCTGGAAGATTTCAGTGCCCTGGCTGCCACCCGTAGTTTTTCCCAGGCAGCCGAGCGTCGTTTCGTGACGCAGCCGGCTTTCAGCCGCCGCATCCGCAGCCTGGAGTCGGCCCTTGGGCTGACGCTGGTCAATCGCTCGCGGACGCCTGTCGAATTGACGGCTGCCGGGCAGTTGTTTCTGGTAACGGCGCGCACGGTCGTCGAACAGCTGGGTGAAGTGGTGCGTCATCTGCATCATCTGGAAGGCGGGCAGGGTGAAGTCATTCAGGTTGCAGCCGCGCACTCCCTGGCACTCGGCTTCTTTCCCCGCTGGATTGCCCAGTTGCGCAATGACGGCTTGAACATCGCGACCCGGCTCGTAGCGACCAACGTCGGCGATGCCGTGCATGCACTGCGCGAAGGCGGCTGCGATCTGATGCTGGCCTTCTATGACCCGGATGCCGCCTTGCAGATGGATGCGGAAATCTTCCCTTCGCTGCATCTGGGCCACACCGAAATGCTGCCGGTCTGTGCCGCCGATGCCAATGGTCAGCCCCTGTTCGATCTGGAGAATGAACAAAGCGTGCCGTTGCTGGCCTACAGTGCCGGTGCTTTTCTGGGGCGCTCGGTGAATCTGTTGCTGCGTCAGCGGAATCTGCGATTTACCACGGTGTATGAAACGGCAATGGCCGACAGCCTCAAAGGCATGGCGCTCGAAGGGCTGGGGATTGCCTGGGTGCCGCATCTGAGTGTGCGGGCCGAGCTGGAACGAGGCGAACTGGTGGTCTGTGGCGGGTCGCACTGGCATGTTCCACTGGAAATTCGTCTGTACCGCTGCGCCCTGGTACGCAAGGCCAATGTCAGGTTGTTGTGGCGCAAACTGGAAGGCGGCGCGGCCCAGTAGTCCGCCGCGCCAAGATCAGGATCAGGGATAGTTGTCGAGGTGACGGGCAATGATCTGTTTGTTCTTGTCGCTATAGATATAACAATTGGCCCGCAATACTTCGCGGCTGGGCGTTATATTGGTTTCGCACCACCAGCCCTTTCTGAACAGTATTTCCGAATACTCATGGTCGCCACCTAACATATGACCTATCTCGTGTGCGGCCGAAGTGTAAGTCTGCATGGAAGCTACCGCTGCATAATGTCCGATGCGGGTATAACCATAGGTATCAGAATTGATCTTGTGCCGTGTCAACAGCAGGTACTTGCCTGTCTGGTTTCTCGGCAGGTTCTTCTCATTGAGGTAGCGATTAACACGCGCTGTCCATTGCAGATGTCCTTCGCTCAGATCGACGGTCCGGTAGTCAAAGTCTGTCAGGCCCGGGCGGTGTTCGATGAGATCGATATAGACCCGGCGACCGGTAAAGCTTTCCAGATCTTTTATCATCCATGAGAAATAGTCGGCGCGGATATTGGCCCGCTCGGCGACCGGAATATCATCATGTACGAAGATATAAAAAAACAGTGGGCGTTTCTCCTGAGCCTCGCAAAGAGCGAATGGCAGTAAAACGGATAACAGTACGGCGATGAAGCTGTTGATAAGTTTTTCAAAAGGGGCGTTCATATACTTGATCCATGAGTCATTGCGACGACGGTCCATCCTGTGGGTCGCGTTTTATGCAGACTCTTGTTGAGTTGCTTTTAGAGGTTTAAAGCAGCTAATACAAAAACCGAGCGGATTATTAGTTGGTGATTACCCAGGGTTAAGTCGGGCCTTTGGATGAGTTCCGTAGGAATTTTTTCTGGCAGACGGGTCGTCCGGCAGGTCGTTTTGCACGGTGTCGGCAAGGTCTTCATGCAGATGGTCGTCAGGGGGGGCTCTCATCCTTGCGCTTTGAGGTATACTGCGCGGCCTTTGGCCGGTTGAATCGGCCATTATTCGTACAACAAGCCACGCCGGCCTTCCCGCGTGGCTTGTTGTTTTTAGACGCGCCTGCGGGCGCCCGATGAGAGGCACGACGATGAGCGCACTGGTTGGCGTGATCATGGGCTCCAAGTCCGATTGGTCCACCCTTAGCCACACCGCCGATATGCTGGAAAAGCTCGGCATCCCTTATGAAGTCAAGGTGGTGTCTGCCCACCGGACGCCGGATCTGCTTTTTCAGTACGCTGAAGAAGCCGAAGGCCGTGGTATCGAAGTGATCATCGCCGGTGCTGGCGGTGCAGCTCACTTGCCGGGCATGTGTGCTGCCAAGACGCACTTGCCGGTACTGGGCGTTCCGGTTCAGTCCTCGATGCTGTCGGGCGTCGATTCCCTGCTGTCCATCGTGCAGATGCCGGCAGGCATTCCTGTAGCGACCCTGGCCATCGGCAAGGCAGGCGCGATCAACGCCGCTCTGCTGTCCGCCAGTATCCTGGGCGCCAAGCATCCTCAATTCCATGCAGTGCTGAAGAAATTCCGCACTGAGCAGACAGACAGCGTGCTGGACAATCCAGACCCGCGCCACGCCTGAGGTTTTTCCATGAAGATCGGTGTAATCGGTGGCGGCCAGTTGGGCCGCATGTTGGCTTTGGCAGGTACGCCGCTGGGTATGAACTTCGCCTTTCTCGACCCCGCACCGGATGCCTGCGCTGCCGCGCTGGGCGAGCATCTGCGTGCCGATTACGGCGATCTGGATCACCTGCGTCAGCTGGCCGATGAAGTCGATCTGGTGACGTTCGAGTTTGAAAGCGTACCCGCCGAAACCGTGGCGTTCCTGTCGCAGTTCGTGCCGGTCTATCCGAGCGCCGACGCCCTGCGCATCGCTCGCGATCGCTGGTTCGAGAAAAGCATGTTCAAGGACCTGGGCATCCCGACGCCTGCGTTCGCCGATGTCCAGTCGCAGTCCGATCTGGACGCAGCCGTGGCCAGTATCGGCCTGCCCGCCGTGCTGAAAACCCGCACCCTGGGTTACGACGGCAAGGGTCAGAAAGTCCTGCGCACGGCTGCCGATGTGGTTGATACCTTTGCCGAACTGGGCAGCGTGCCTTGCCTGCTGGAAGGCTTCGTACCCTTCACCGGTGAGGTTTCGCTGATTGCCGTGCGTGCCCGCGATGGTGAAACACGTTTCTACCCGCTGGTGCATAACACCCACGAGAACGGCATCCTGCGCATTTCCATCGCCAGTACCGATCACCCGCTGCAGGCGCTGGCCGAAGATTACGTCGGTCGGGTTCTGAAGCAGCTCGATTACGTTGGCGTGCTGGCCTTCGAGTTCTTTGAAGTCGATGGTGGCCTGAAAGCCAATGAAATCGCGCCGCGTGTGCACAACTCCGGTCACTGGACCACCGAAGGTGCCGAGTGCAGCCAGTTCGAGAACCACCTGCGGGCGGTTGCCGGTCTGCCACTGGGTTCCACGGCCAAGGTCGGTGAGAGCGCCATGCTGAACTTCATCGGCGAAGTCCCCGCTGTGGACAAGGTCATCGCCATCGATGACTGCCATCTGCATCACTACGGCAAGGCCTTCAAGGCCGGTCGCAAGGTGGGTCATGCCACCGTGCGCAGTGCCGATCGTACGACCCTTGACCGTCAGGTCAAGCTGGTCGAGGCACTGATTCAAAACTGATTGCCTCCGATTCCCGGCCCTTTGTTTTCAAGGGGCCCGGAACCAATCCTGTCCCCTTGTTCTCAGATAGCAGTAAGCCAAGGCTGCAATCGGCTTTGGCATGTCCAACACATCGGGGGAAATGACATGGGCATCATTGGCACCATCTTTATCGGCTTGATCGTCGGCCTGCTGGCGCGTTTTCTCAAGCCGGGCGATGACAGCATGGGCTGGATCATGACCATCCTGCTGGGTATCGGCGGCTCTCTGGCTGCGACCTATGGCGGTCAGGCGCTGGGTATCTATCAGGCGGGTGAGGGTGCAGGTTTCCTGGGCGCGCTGGTCGGTGCAATCATTCTGCTGTTTATCTACGGCATGATTAAAAAGAAGAGCTGATCTTCATTTAATGGCCCTCTGCAATGCGCAGAGGGCTAGAATGCGCGGCAGTCTTTCCTGCCTTTGCCGAGCTTTATGATGCGTCGTTTTCTGTTGATGACCCTGTTACTGGTATCCGGGCTCGTGCATGCCGAGATTCCCGAGACCGACTGGCTTGAACTCATGCCCAAGTCGGACCAGAAAGCCCTCGAAGCCATGCCCGAGATCAGCCATGACTCTCCCGAAGCCATGGGGACCTTCGACAGCAAGGGTGGTTTGAAGCAGAGCAAAGGCTTGCCTGCCGTCATGTATTCGACCAAGACCGTGGCCGACATGAACGGCAAGACGATCCGCCTCGGCGGTTATCCGGTGCCGCTGGAAACCGATGCCAAAGGCCATAGCACTTTATTCTTTCTCGTCCCCTATCCGGGTGCCTGCATCCATGTGCCGCCACCACCTCCGAACCAACTGGTGCTGGTTCGTTACCCCAAAGGCCTGAAACTGGATGATATCTACACACCCTTGTGGGTAGTGGGTACCCTGAAGATTGAGAAGGTCAGTAACGATCTGGCCGATGCGGCCTATGCGATGGATGCTTCAAAGGTCCGGGTCGTGGTCGACTCGGACCTTTGATAGCCGGGTTTCAGAGTGCCTCACTCCAGATACTGATCCCCAGGACATGCATGTCCTGAGGAGCCAGATTCACCACATCGTCCAGCACGTTGGCGGTTTCGACGCAGACCATGCGCTGCCAGCCTTCGGGCTTCATGTCGACGAGCTTGCTGGTCCTTTCGATCCACGGGTTCCACAGGACGGCGGATTTCGAGCCGCTGGTCTGGATGTGAATCCGGCGGTTCCACTGCGGATCGACAATGCTGAGCAATGGCGGCGTGTCCTGGTAAATGCGGTCGGTTTCGCCACTGAAGGTCAGGTCACCGCTTTGCTGGCGTTCTTCCCAGTTTTCCAGGGTTTCGATATAGCGCAGGCCATCGAGCCCTTCGATGCGGATCTGGTGAATATCGCTGATGGCGAAGTAGGTGTGCAGAGCCTGGCTGAAGCTGACGGTTTCGCTCCCGCTGTTATAGCTGACCAGGCTGACATTGAGGGCGTGGTCCAGGCGGATGCTGAGTTTCAGGGCTACGTTGTGCGGCCAGCCGGGTAAGTGACCTTCAGCCTGTGGCAGGACGAACTCCACCAGCAGCGCATCGCCATCTTCGCCAATCCCCAGCAGTTCCCAGTCCAGAGTCCGGGCTTCCCCGTGGGCTTTTGCAGGCTCGCTGCTCTGGCGCATCGCCTGCACGCTTTGCGGGTTGCGCTCCAGGCTGCCGAACCATGGCCAGCAAACCGGAATGCCGGCACGAATCGGCTTGCCTTGCTTGAACAGCGCACCATCATTGAGCCAGACCAGAGGCTCCTGGCCTGCGACCTGATAACTGAGGATATGCGCGCCTTGCTGGGCAACCAGCAGCTCTGCATCGCCATGACGGATACGCCAGCAATTCAGCTCGTCGTATTTTACGGATTCAACCTGCGGTGTTGGCATGCGAAGTTCTCACTCAATGACCGTGACATGAATAGACGCTTTCAAGGTCGAGGAGTTTAGCTCTAACCGGCCGGTCTTTGCCCGAACGACAATTAACGTCGTGCCGGAACCGAACGTGTCCGGCCGCTGCCGTCGATGGCGACGAAGACGAAGGCGGCTTCGGTGACCTTGCGCCATTCGCTGGTCATCGGGTCGTCGCTCCAGACTTCGACCATCATCTTGATCGAGGTACGGCCAACTTCCAGGGTCCGGGTATAGAAGGAAAGCTGTTCGCCAACAGCGACCGGAACCAGGAATGCCATACGGTCGATCGCAACGGTGGCGACACGTCCGCCGGCGATCTTGCTGGCCATGGCGGTGCCTGCCAGGTCCATCTGTGAAACCAGCCAGCCACCAAAGATATCGCCGAAACCATTGGTTTCACGGGGCAGGGCTGTAATTTGCAAGGCCAGGTCGCCTTGTGGGGTTGGATCTTCTTGTTCGAGCTCAATCATGCCTAGGGTGCCTCTGACCCATGACTCTCATTTTTTACCGCGGTTGACAGGTGCCATTCAAAACTACGCGGATGAACATTATGTGTTCAGCCGACTCATGGCGCCAAAAGGGAAACTCTGCGAAAGCCGCTGGCTAAAGAGGTTTTTGCGCAGTTTCCCAATGCGCGTGACGGTCTGCGAGTATATCGGGCGTTGCGTCACAGCACGACCATTGGGCTTTCTTTTTACGGGGGCTGCTTCTACTAGGGTGTTTTTTGAAACAATTTGCTATCTTGCCTGACCTCTACAGGTGACAAGACTGCCTGTACACGCAATTTTGGTGCCTATCTGCACAATTGCCCTGGACAATCGCTTCTGCACGCCACCCCGCCGCAGCCAGCGTAGCTGTCGTTAGCTCATTCAAAGAAAAGCCCAAAGAGAAGCCTTGTCATGTCATCCGTACCTTTAGATTCCGCGAAGTCAGCGCGGCCCTTGACCCGTAGCGATTACAGAACCCTGTCGCTTTCAGCCCTGGGTGGGGCGCTGGAGTTTTACGACTTCATCATTTTCGTTTTCTTCGCGGCGGTGGTCGGGAAGCTGTTCTTCCCGGCAGACATGCCCGACTGGCTGCGCATGATGCAGACCTTCGGCATTTTCGCCGCGGGTTATCTGGCAAGACCGCTGGGCGGCATCATCATGGCGCATTTCGGTGACCTGCTGGGCCGCAAGAAAATGTTCACCCTGAGCATTCTGATGATGGCCGTGCCGACCCTGATCATGGGTCTGCTGCCAACCTATGCGCAGATCGGTATGTGGGCACCGATCCTGCTGCTGTTGATGCGCGTCATTCAAGGTGCTGCGATTGGCGGTGAAGTGCCGGGCGCCTGGGTATTCGTGTCCGAGCACGTTCCGGCCCGTTATGTCGGATATGCCTGTGGAACGCTGACCGCCGGCCTGACGGCGGGCATCCTGATCGGCTCGCTGGTTGCGACGGTGATCAACAGCATCTACACGCCGGTCGAGGTTTCCGACTACGCATGGCGTATTCCTTTCCTGCTGGGCGGCGTGTTCGGCCTGATGTCGGTCTACCTGCGTCGCCTGCTGCACGAAACCCCGGTGTTTGCCGAATTGCAGCAGCGCAAGGCGCTGGCCGAAGAGCTGCCGCTCAAGGGCGTGCTGCGTGATCATCGCGGTGCCGTGGTGCTGTCGATGTTGCTGACCTGGTTGCTGTCGGCCGGGATCATCGTCGTGATCCTGATGACGCCGACCCTGCTGCAGACCAAATACGACTTTCCGGCAGCCACTGCCTTGAAGGCCAACAGCCTGGCTATCGTCCTTCTGAGCCTGGGTTGCATCGGTGCGGGCGCGCTGGCGGATCGTATCGGTGCTGGCCTGGTATTGCTGCTGGGCAGCGCAGGCCTGCTGATCAGTTCCTGGACTTTCTACCACGTGCTGGCCGCACATCCTGACTGGCTGTTCCCGCTGTATGCCGTGACCGGTCTGTTCGTCGGTACCATCGGCGCAGTGCCCTACGTGATGGTCAAGGCATTCCCGCCTGTGGTGCGTTTCTCGGGGCTGTCGTTTTCCTACAACGTGGCGTATGCGATCTTCGGCGGTCTGACCCCGATGGTCGTGACTCTCATGCTCAAGAGCAGCCCGATGGCGCCGGCCTGGTACGTGGCGGCATTGAGTGGTCTGGGCATGGCGCTGGGTCTGTATCTGCTCTCCAGAAAGCGCTGATTGCCTCGCGCTGCAGCATTTTGTCTTGTGATAAAGGCTGTCATCCCGAAAGGGGGACGGCCTTTTCATCTTATTGTCACAATCAATTCATAGAGTATTCATACGACCCTCCACGATGGCAGGTCGCAGAACCTCTACATACCCTGCAGGAGCGCAAGGCATGACCCTCAAGAGCTGGATGACCGCATTGACATTCGTTGCCGCTGGAGTTGCGGCAGCCAATTCCTTCGCTGCTGTTGACCCTGCGATCAAGCCTTACGCAAAAACCACGGGTGTCTCCGGAAACCTCTCCAGTGTGGGTTCCGATACCCTGGCAAACCTGATGACTCTGTGGGCCGAGGCCTACAAGAAAGAATACCCAAGCGTGAACATTCAGATTCAGGCCGCCGGTTCCTCCACTGCACCGCCAGCCCTGACGGAAGGCACTGCCAACCTCGGGCCGATGAGCCGCAAGATGAAGGATGGCGAACTGTCGGCATTCGAGTTGAAGCACGGTTACAAGCCGACGGCCATTCCGGTCGCCGTGGATGCCCTGGCCGTGTTCGTACACAAGGACAACCCGATCAAGGGCCTGACCATGCAGCAGGTGGACGCGATCTTTTCCGTAACCCGCCTGTGCGGTGCCAAGGCCGATGCCAAAAACTGGGGCGATGTCGGCGTGACCGGTGACCTGGCGAGCAAGCCGATCCAGTTGTTTGGTCGCAACTCGGTGTCCGGCACGTATGGCTACTTCAAGGAAGAGGCGCTGTGCAAAGGCGACTTCAAGGCCAACGTCAACGAGCAGCCGGGTTCGGCGTCGGTGGTCAGCTCCATCAGCAGCTCGCTGAACGGCATTGGTTATTCGGGTATCGGCTACAAGACTTCCAGCGTCAAGACTGTACCGCTGGCCAAGAAAGAAGGCACGGAGTTCGTCGAGGACAATGAAGCCAACGCCTTGAACGGCACTTACCCGTTGTCGCGCTTCCTCTACGTTTATGTGAACAAGGCGCCGAACAAGCCTCTGGCACCGCTGGAAGCCGAATTTCTGAAGCTGGTGCTGTCCAGGCAGGGCCAGGAAGTGGTGATGAAGGACGGTTACATCCCGTTGCCGTCCCGTGTAGTGGAAAAGGCATTGGCCGATCTGGGCCTGCAAGGTACCTCGGGTGTCGCCTCGAAATAACAGCAGCATGAGGGGAGGCTGAAGGATTGGCCTCGCAATCAATTGAACAGTCCGCTGCCGGCTTTCCTGGGTGGCGGGCTTTTTTGCGTCACCTTACTGTAATGTTTTTGTCATACAAGGCCGTTACGGTGTGCGCGCATGAATGATCTGGCTAAGTCGAGAATGAATCAGAGTTCACCTCCAGCGCGCATTGATTTCAATACGCCCGAGATGCTGCGCAAACGCCGTGTTCGTGCCTTCAAGGACCGCCTGACCCGCTGGTATGTCGCCGTCGGTGGTCTTGCCGTGCTGGCGGCTATCACGCTGATCTTTTTCTACCTTGCCTATGTTGTCGCGCCGCTGTTCAAAGGGGCCAGCCTGAGCGTCAAGACGCCGCTGAACGCTACCTGGATGCAGGACGCCGGCAAGCCGCTGATGATTACCATCGAAGAACAGAACCAGATCGGCATGCGGATTTCCGACAAGGGTGAAGTGATCTTCTTCGATATCAAGGAGGGCAGCGAGCTGCAGCGCATCAGCCTGCCGCTGCCGGCCGGAGTGAGCGTTGCGTCGATCGGCAAGGATCAGCCCGGCGCGCCGCTGATTGCCCTGGGCCTGTCCAATGGTCAGGTGCTGATCTTCAAGCATGCCTACCAGACAACTTACCCGGACAACAGGAAAACCATCACGCCGAGCATTGCCTGGCCTTACGGCGAGACCCCGCTGGTGCTGGACGATCAGGGCCGGCCGGTGGAGTACGTGACCGTCAGCGCCAGTGGCGACAATCTCAAGGTGGCAGGCTCCACCGGAACCCAACTGCACGTTCTGGCGCTGGAGCAGACCGAGAACATGATGACGGGCGAGATGACCCGCGAGCAGAGCCGCATCGATCTGCCGCAGATGTCCGCCGCCGTCAAAGCCATCTATATCGATCCTCGCCAGCAATGGTTGTATGTGATCAACGGCCGTGCCCAGGCCGATGTGTTCAGCCTGCGTGACCGGACCCTCAATGGTCGTTACAAGCTGCTGGAAGACGGCAACGCGGAAATTACCGCCAGCGCCCAGTTGGTGGGCGGCATTTCACTGATCATCGGTAACTCCAAGGGCAGCATGAGCCAGTGGTTCATGGCCCGTGACACCGATGGTGAACAGCGCTTCATGCGCGTTCGCGACTTCAAGATGAGCCACGCGCCGATCGTGCAGATCAGGGCCGAGCAACGCCGCAAGGGCTTCATCGCTCTGGATGCTTCGGGCAAGCTTGGGGTGTTCCACAGCACGGCACATCGCACCTTGCTGGTCGATCAGGTGGTTGAAGGCTCGGGCATCCTGGCACTGTCGCCACGGGCCAACCAGATTCTGGTCGAGAGTTCAGGCCTGCTGCTGCCCATGACGCTGGATAACCCGCACCCGGAAGTGTCCTGGAGTTCGCTGTGGGGCAAGGTCTGGTACGAAAACTACGATGCGCCTCAGTATGTCTGGCAGTCCACGGCATCCAACAGCGATTTCGAGCCCAAGCTGAGCCTTGCACCGCTGACCTACGGCACACTGAAAGCTGCGTTCTACGCCATGATCCTGGCCGCACCGCTGGCCATTGCTGCTGCGATCTACACTGCTTACTTCATGGCACCGGGCATGCGCCGCAAGGTCAAGCCGGTCATCGAGCTGATGGAAGCGATGCCGACGGTGATCCTCGGCTTCTTTGCCGGCCTGTTCCTGGCACCTTACCTGGAAGGCCATTTGCCCGGCATCTTCAGCCTGCTGCTGTTGACGCCCATCGGCATCCTGCTGGCGGGCTTTTTGTGGACGCGCCTGCCCGAGTCGATTCGCCTGCGCGTCCCCGATGGCTGGGAAAGCGCGATTCTGCTGCCGGTGGTGGTGCTGGTGGGCTGGTTCTCCCTGGGTATGAGCCCGCATCTGGAAAACTGGTTCTTCGGCGGCGACATGCGCATGTGGATCAGCAATGACCTGGGCATCACCTACGATCAGCGCAATGCACTGGTCGTGGGTATCGCCATGGGCTTTGCGGTCATCCCCAATATCTATTCGATTGCCGAAGATGCGGTGTTCAGCGTGCCGCGCAGCCTGACCCTCGGTTCGCTGGCCCTTGGCGCGACTCCCTGGCAGACCCTCACTCGTGTGGTGATCCTGACCGCCAGCCCCGGCATCTTCTCGGCGTTGATGATCGGCATGGGGCGTGCCGTGGGTGAAACCATGATTGTGCTGATGGCCACCGGTAACACGCCGATCATGGACATGAACCTGTTCGAGGGCATGCGCACCCTGGCGGCCAACGTCGCTGTGGAGATGCCGGAGTCGGAAGTGGGAGGCAGTCATTATCGAGTGCTGTTCCTGGCGGCGCTGGTGCTGCTGGTGTTCACTTTTGTCATGAACACCCTGGCAGAGCTGATTCGTCAGCGCCTGCGCAAGAAATACTCGTCGCTTTAAGGAAGGCAGAACTTAGTGAAACGGGACTCTCTCAAGAGCTGGTTCAAAAGCGGCGCTCCCGGCGTCTGGCTGAGTGCGGGCGCTGTTTCTATCGCGGTGATCATGACCATCGGGCTGCTGGCGGTAATTGCCGTGCGTGGCCTGGGACATTTCTGGCCGGCGGATCTGGTGTATGCGCAATACGATGTGCCTGGTCAGCCACCGCATGTGCTGATCGGCGAGCGGGTCGAGCATGAACAGGTGCCGCTTGCACGCCTCAAGGGTGCAGGTCTGTCTGTGCCGGACAACGGCCCCGAATTCATGACCCGCGAACTGTTCAAGGTCGGCAACCGTGATCTGAACCCCAGCGATTTCACCTGGATGGTCGGCGAATGGCTGACCGGACAGAGCCTGCCTGCCGAACTGATGACCCTGGAGCGTCGCGAGTGGGGCAACTTCTACGGCTATCTGGTCAACGTCAAGGAAAACGGCACTGTCGTGGCCGAAGGCGAAGTAGCCTGGCCGAGCCTGCAGGAGCGTATCAAGCGGGTCGAGAAGCTGGCCGACGAGCTTTACAACCTGGAAAAGAAAGATATCGGCGCCATCAACCACGGTATCGAGCGTCTGCGCCTGCAGGCCCGCAAGCTGGAGCTGGAAGGTCGGCTCGACGCGACGGCCCAGGCGGACATGGCTGCCGAGCGGGCTGAGCTGGATGCCCGCTATAAAGTGATCGAAGCACGTCTCGGCAGTCTGCATCAGGCTTTCGACCGCGACAGCCTGACCGCCCGCGATGCCAACGGCAAGGAAGTGGAGATCAGCCTGGGCAAAGTGGTGCATGCCTATCAGCCCAATGCTATGGGGTTCTTCACCAAGATCGGTTTCTACTTCAAGAAACTCTGGGAATTCCTGAGCGAAGACCCACGGGAAGCCAACACCGAAGGCGGTATTTTTCCGGCCATTTTCGGCACGGTGATGATGACGCTGATCATGGCCGTGATCGTGACCCCCTTTGGTGTGCTGGCAGCGGTCTATCTGCGTGAGTACGCACGCCAGGGGACGGTCACGCGGCTGATCCGTATTGCCGTGAACAACCTGGCCGGGGTGCCTGCCATCGTCTATGGCGTGTTTGGCCTGGGCTTTTTCGTCTATGTGCTGGGCGGCTCTCTGGACCATCTGTTCTTCCCCGAAGCACTGCCCGCGCCGACTTTCGGCACGCCCGGTCTGTTGTGGGCGTCGCTGACCCTGGCGTTGCTGGCGGTTCCGGTGGTGATCGTGGCCACCGAAGAAGGGCTGGCGCGGATTCCCTTGAGCCTGCGTGAAGGCTCGCTGGCGCTGGGTGCGACCAAGGCCGAGACACTGTGGAAAATCGTCTTGCCCATGGCCAGCCCGGCAATGATGACCGGTCTGATCCTGGCGGTGGCCCGTGCCGCAGGCGAGGTCGCGCCCTTGATGCTGGTGGGTGTGGTCAAGCTGGCACCGTCTCTGCCACTGGATGGCAACTACCCCTATCTGCATCTGGATCAGAAGATCATGCACCTGGGTTTCCATATTTATGACGTGGGCTTCCAGAGCCCCAATGTCGAGGCCGCACGTCCGCTGGTATATGCCACGGCCTTGCTGCTGGTGCTGGTGATCGCCTTGCTCAACCTGTCGGCGGTCGCCATTCGTAACCATTTGCGCGAGAAGTACAAGGCGCTCGACAACTGATCCGAAAGTACCGCGCTGCACTGGCAGGGCGGTTCGATGATGCGAAAAGTTCGCACAGGAGCAATCCATGCAACACGAAGGCTCAAACCGCGGCGTCAACATGTCGGCCCTGGGGCGCAACAAGTCAGGTTTGCATCTGGCCGATGAGATCGTGGCAATTGAAGTGCCGGGCCTGAACCTGTTTTACGGTGAAAAGCAGGCGCTGTTCGATGTCAGCCTGAACATTCCCAAGCAGAAGGTGACGTCGTTCATCGGCCCGTCCGGTTGCGGCAAGTCGACGCTGCTGCGCACCTTCAACCGCATGAACGATCTGGTCGATGGCTGCCGGGTGGAAGGTGCCATCAACCTCTATGGGCACAACATCTACAGCAAGGGCGAGGAAGTCGCCGAGCTGCGCCGCCGTGTCGGCATGGTGTTCCAGAAGCCGAACCCGTTCCCCAAGACGATCTACGAGAACGTGGTCTACGGCCTGCGTCTTCAAGGGATCAACAAAAAGCGCGTACTCGACGAGGCTGTCGAGTGGGCACTCAAAGGTGCGGCCTTGTGGGATGAGGTCAAGGACCGGCTGCATGAGTCGGCGCTTGGTCTGTCCGGCGGTCAGCAGCAGCGTCTGGTGATTGCCCGCACTATCGCCGTGGAGCCGGAAGTCCTGCTGCTCGACGAACCCTGTTCGGCGCTCGATCCGATTTCGACGCTGAAAGTTGAAGAACTGATCTACGAACTGAAATCCAAATACACCATTGTGATCGTTACCCACAACATGCAGCAGGCGGCACGGGTCTCGGATTACACCGCTTTTATGCACATGGGCAAACTCGTCGAGTTCGGTGATACGGATACTTTGTTCACCAACCCGACCAAAAAGCAGACAGAAGACTACATCACCGGTCGTTACGGCTAGGACGTGCTCCGTCAGCCCTGAACCACCGCTGCGTTTTCGCAATTAACCGGACGTTCCAAGGACACCCAGCATGATCCACAAAGACAGCCATACACATCACATCTCGCAACAGTTCAACGCCGAACTCGAAGAAGTTCGCAGCCATTTGCTCGAAATGGGTGGCCTGGTCGAGAAGCAGGTCAACGATGCCGTCACGGCCCTGATCGAAGCCGACTCGGGCCTGGCCCAGCGGGTCCGGGAAGTCGACGACCGGATCAACCAGATGGAGCGCAACATCGACGAAGAATGCCTGCGCATTCTTGCCCGTCGCCAGCCTGCGGCTTCCGACCTGCGCCTGATCATCAGCATCTCCAAGTCGGTGATCGACCTTGAGCGTATCGGCGATGAAGCGACCAAGATCGCCCGTCGTGCCATTCAGTTGTGCGAAGAAGGCGAAGCGCCGCGCGGTTATGTGGAAGTGCGTCATATCGGTGACCAGGTGCGCAACATGGTCCGCGATGCGCTGGACTCGTTCGCACGTTTCGACGCCGAACTGGCCCTGTCCGTCGCCCAGTACGACAAGATCATCGACCGCGAATACAAGACGGCGCTGCGTGAGCTGGCGACCTACATGATGGAAGATCCGCGCTCGATCTCCCGTGTACTGAACGTGATCTGGGTCCTGCGCTCGCTGGAGCGTATCGGTGACCACGCCCGTAATATTTCCGAGCTGGTGATCTATCTGGTGCGCGGTACGGACGTGCGCCACATGGGTCTCAAGCGCATGAAAGAAGAAGTACAGGGCATCTTGAGCGAAACCTCTAATGTTCCGGGTAAGACTGACGATAATTAAGATTGCCTGCGAAAAAACGCCCGGCGCTCGCTGGGCGTTTTTCGTTCAGGGGACTACTATCTGTAACCGCCCGCGAACTTCCGTGCTGGCGCAGTCATTCAATATGGCAGTTGGCTACCTACCAACGCTATGCTTGCCGAAACAAAGGGCGTGTTGGCATACCGCGGTTCACCTTCAAGGTGAACACGCCCGCAGGAGCGTCGATGAGTAAAGTCAGTGTATTGGTGGTGGATGACGCGACTTTCATCCGCGACTTGGTAAAAAAAGGGCTGCGCAATTATTTCCCCGGTATTCATACCGAGGATGCGGTCAACGGCCGAAAGGCCCAGGCGTTGCTGGTTCGCGAGACCTTCGATCTGATTCTCTGCGACTGGGAAATGCCGGAAATGTCGGGCCTGGAGCTGTTGGCCTGGTGCCGTGAGCAAGACAGTTACCTCAAGACCGTGCCATTCATCATGGTGACCAGTCGTGGCGACAAGGAAAACGTTGTTCAGGCCATTCAGGCTGGCGTAACCGATTTCGTCGGCAAGCCGTTCACCAACGAACAGTTGCTGACCAAGGTCAAGAAAGCCCTGGCCAAGGTGGGCAAGCTCGATCAGGTGATGTCCAGTGCTCCGGCGCGCATGAACTCTCCGCTCAATGACTCCCTGAGTGCATTGACCGGTGGCAAGGCCGAAGTGGTCCGTAATGCCGCGCCTGCTCAGGCATCGGCCGGTATTGCCAAGGCGCCGCCTGTGGTTGCCAAGGCTGCGGAGCCAGCAGGTCGTGGGCAAGGCCAGTTGCGCCTGCCTAACGGTATTCAGTCGTGCGTGATCAAGGCCTTGAGCCTGAAGGAAGCATCGTTGCTCGTGCGTCGCAGCGATGCGCTGCCGCAGGTGCTCGACAGTGCCGTCCTGGATCTTGAGCAGGGCGAGAGTAATGAAGTCGCGCGCTTGAACGGCTACCTGCATTCCGTCGCAGCCTTTGAGCAGAAACCTGACAGCGAATGGCTGCAAGTGACCTTCCGCTTCGTCGACCAGGATGCCCAGAAGATGGACTACCTGTCGCGTCTGATCGCCCGCGGTACAGCTCAGAAGCACTTCGTTCCTGGTGCCTGATTGCTGACCCCTTCGCGAATGAGTTCGCTCCTGCCGGAGCGGATTTATCCGCGAAGACGGTGTTCCAGAGACGCCATCGCTACAATCCCTCGCGAATAACTTTCTCTCTTTTTCAGATATTTCTTGCGCAGTGAATACGAGGTTTCCGGTTTCGTAGGCTGGTTGCTGCCTGTTCAGTCTGTCTCGCCGCATCACATATGCATAAGAGACTATCTGAATGACGCCTAACGCAACTCAACCGCAGAACATTCAAACCATCAGTTCCGGTCGATTGTTCTTCAATATCCATCAAGCGCTGGGCGCCGACCCCGGTGGTGAGCACTACAGTGTCGATGCACAGGCCTTGCCCGAAGAGCATTTTCGGGTCACCCGGCTTGTTCTCGAGCATCTGCTCGGCAAGGACACTCGCTTCTCGAACGCCAGCATTGCAAACCCCAGAGCGCCTCAGGGGCAGAAACTGTTCCTGATTTACCAGAGTGAAAAAGCCTGGAAGCTCTACGCCGATGCAATGGCGATATCTCTGTCCGAGGTAACGCCCTGGCTGGTGCATCAGTTCTTTTCCCGGCTGGCCTGGCTCGACGAGTCGACGGTCAGCTCCGAAGCGGGCAGGGCGCAACTCAACGACTATTTGTACGGGCTTCGTCCTTATCGGGGTGAGGATATTGTACTGGACCTCAAGGATTATCCCGAGCTGGGTGGGCTGCTGACGGCGGTCCCGCAAGAACTTCGTCTGTGGATGGTGCAGTTCAGGCGCGGTGCTCGCTTGATGTCTATCGCCGAGTGGATCGCACACAGTTCCGGGCGTGCGCTTTATAGCTGCATAGCTGCCGCCAGAGGCGAAAACGCCCGGGCTCCGTTGAGTGTCATCTATGACGCCATTTCCAGAATGCTGCCGTCCGGCGAATACCGCGACCGATCCTTGTCGGTCGTGCTCGACCAGAAGCTGGCGGAGATCGCGACATGGTGGCAGCTTGAGTTCTATCTGAAGATGGCCTCCGAGGGCGACCCGCCTTGCCCAGGTTTGCAGATCGATTTCCTGACACCGACGCCTTTCGCCAGCCGGGTCGATTTCTATCGCAAGGCGGTGGCTTATGCCGTGAATCCCGATGATGAAACCTGGTTGTCCCAGGCCATCGCCAATGCAAAGGATGCCCCCGGCATGCGTGCGCTCTCGCTGGCGATCGAACTGCGTTTCAAACATGCAGACCTGACGTTCGAGTCGGCCATTGCGCTGGCCACTGTGCTGGATCCGGCTTTGAAGACCAGTCCTGAGGTCAGCGAATCGTTGCCCACCTCACGGGTACTGGATGTGCATTTGCCGCGTCTGGACACCTGGAGCGCAGTGCGCAATGCCGATGAGTTGTTCCGGGAGCTTGGGATCGGTTTGCTGTGCAGGCCTGAAACCGATGTCTTGCGCTGGAGGCCCGCACATACCTGGTATGCGCTTATCCAGACCGCCCGGTTCAAGTCCATGTTTACCTCGCTGCTCAACCGCATGCAGTGGTTCGGAGCCCAGAGCAGTCAGCAGGCCTCGCCGCGTATTACCCAGGCGCTGGTCGGGCGTGCCCTGGTCGATCACTTCCTCGGGGCCACCGAGGCCTTTGTCGAGCCGCTGGCAAAGACGTTGCGCGGTGCGTGGGTCTGTGGCTACAGCCATGTCCAGCTTTGTACGAAGCTGCGTGACGATATCAAGGCTCGCCTGCCCGGCGTGTCCTCGTCGACGCTCGACATGCTGTATTACCTGTTGATACGCGAAACGATGCCCGAGCTGCTGGTGGAAGGTGTTCCCGATCATCTGCAATACGGCCGATCCCTGCAAAGCGTGGCGCTGATTCATGGTGTGGCACTGCTCGAAAGCATGCGACCGGGCCATTCCCTTGCGCCTCAATATGATGAGGTGATCGGGATCAGCGCGCAGCTGACCCGGTCAACCGATGCCGCTGTCCACGCCTTGTGGGCAAAAAGCCTGATCATTCCGGCTTTGCGTTACGCCATTGCGCACGGGGCCATTGAGTGGAGTATCGACGATCTCGACCAGGCAAGCCCTGCGCAGGTCAGGCAAGCCTTGAACCATCTCAAGGCCCAGCAGGAACTGCATGCCTCTGAGTTGAACGACTTGTTGAGCATCAAGCCTCCGGACCGCAAGCGCCTTGCCGAACAAATGCTGACCGAAGCCAATGTTGATCGCCGACTCTGGGAAGTCGCCATTCAGGTTCACAGCTGGCCAATACTGCAGGAGCATGGCTTTACCATTTCGAGCTCCTTTTCCGTTGATCGTCTGCTGGCGGTCGGGCGCCCCCAGGCCACCATCGTGGAGCTGGTGATGATGGGAGAGGCTTACATAGAAGGAAAACCGTCGATTCCCCAGGCCTATGACAGTGCGTTCGATTCATTCAGGCAAGCGCTGATCCGTGCCGAAGCCAGCGTCATGAGGCGCCTGTTGACCGAGATGCAAGTCGCAGATCGTACAGCACTGCTGAACTCGACCTGTGAAGTGAGCCGGGTAGCCTTTGCCGACGAAGAAGGTGCTCAGGGGCTCTTCATTCGTTGCCAGCCGGGTGATCATCGGGCTGACTTTCACGAGCACAAGGTGGACGGGGAGGTTTTTCATGAATTGATCCCGGCTGGCGGGGTCATCCGCAAAGTCGAGCAACGCTTTCAGTACAAGGTCCAGCTCGATACCGGTTTCAGCGGGAATATCGTGGAAACGGTCGAGAAAAGGGAGCGTAATGCCGAAAAAATCGCTCAGGCACCGATTACCCCATTGTTACCCCTCGATAGCGACGCCTATCTCAAGGGCACAGCTTCGCGCTCCTCGGCGATATACCACCAGCCACGCCAGGGAACACTGATTCCGGCCCCCCGACTCATTTATCTTCCCGACGGCAGCGAGCAGGCCAGGCTTGACGCTTTTGTGCAGGTTGCCGCAGGCCATTTGCTCACCCGCTTTCTGGAAAGAAGCAGGGCTGAACATGAGCATGTTACCCAGTGGGAAAAGGTATGGGCCAAAGAGCGGGAATATGCCGATTTCGCGGCCCGTCTGATCATTCCCTTCTATGGTTGTATCACCGACCTGGCTCACGGCAATCACTCTGCCGGAGTCATTTTCGGCTGTGTGGCGGAGGTGGCTTTCGCGTTGATTCCTGCCGGACAATTCGTCGGTTCGACGGCGCGGATTGTCCTGAAAGCCGGTGAAATGAGCGTGCTGTCGATATTCAGCCTGACCGGCAAGGCGGTAGGTCGCCTGATAGTGGGGCTGGCAGAACAGAGCACACTGTTTGTCGTGCGTGATGTGGGCAGGCTCGCTTTCAAGGCCGGCAGGCTGGGGTGGATGAGGTTGCTGGAACAGGTGCCCTCGCTGAAAAGGGTCTGTGCTTCCCGGGGAGTTCTGGAAAGCGGCCTTTGCTTCGACAAGGGCATGTATCGGATAACGGACAGTGCCGAACACCCATGGATCCCCAAGGTGAAGGCGCTGGACAGGCGTGCAATTGTCGATGGCCGGCCTGATGTCGTTGTGCGCAATATCGGTACCGCGCAGGAGCCGGATTTCAGACTGCTCGATCCTGAGTCCGATGCCGTATTCGGGAAAAAACTGACAGCGGTTTCGAAAACCGGCCCGCTGGAGTTTTCAGTGCTGTCTGCAAGCGAAGGCATTGTTCCGGGCCGCTACCCGAGGGTGTTACCGGTCATTTCGAAAGTGGATGGTTTCACCGAGCTGCCTGTTGCCCAGGGCTGTCGCCTCCATGTCATTGAAAGAGATGAAGGCGTGTTCGATATCCTGGTCGATGGCGAACTCTATCATCTCGAAGCTGGCAAACCGGATGCCGCCATGCGCAAACTGGCGGCCAGCAAGCTCTCCAGCGAGGCATACGGGCTGGAAGAAATCGAACGTGCATGCAGGGCGCGCCGTAATCTGGAATCGGTGCCCTGTGCGACTGGCGTCAAGCTTGCGACGCCTGTTCCAGACCCACTGGTACCTGGGTCGAGTTCTCCCAAGCGAACCGGCAAATATCCGAGTCATGCCATGGATGCTCGTGAGTTCACTCTGGAGAGACTGACCACGGGAGCCGGAGAAACCTCTCAAAGCCTCGATGTCTTCGTCTATGAAGGGAAATTCTGCAAATGGGCCGAGCAGCCTCAAGTAACCCCTTCGACGTCGGCGCAGGCCGCAGCAGTCGGGAAGATGGTCATGCCGCTTTCCCTGGAGGAACTGGAGCTTTTCTCATTGCCTGAAATACCGGTTTATCTGCCGGAACTGGATGGCTTGCTGTCGGATGCAACCCGACTGGGGGTGCCGCCAAACTATTCCCCGGAAGATACGGCCTTCATTTATGAGTTCGCTCCTGTTATCGAATTCGGAGCCATCGCTCATGGCGTCAAGGACACTCGCACGTTGCGCGGAGTGCGAATGCAGCATGCGAATACAGACTGGATTTTCGTGGAGCCTGATACGGGCGTTTTCTATAAGACGCGAACCCCTGAGTCTGCCCAGACTGCGTTGAAGTTTTCCCGTGTCACGGATGTGGACGAGATCAATGAGTTCATTCGTGTGTCGGAGAAATACAGGCTGGTGCGGGAGCGCCCGAATATAGAGACGGATCGGGAAAATATCGCGCGCCTGCTGTTCGATCTGCTCGATGAGTCTGAACGGGAGTCATGGAGGGTTTCATGGGGGCGGCAGATCTCTACCTATGATGATTATGTGCAGTGGTGCCTTGCCAACAAGGAAGACAATGCGCTTCTGGGGTTTGCCAGTAACATCCTGGCGGGCGAAGAGATTCAGAAGAAGTTCGTGGAGCTTGCCAGGCAATGTATTCCCGACTTCAAGAAGATTGCCCAGCGAAGCGTGCCCGAAAAGCAGCACATCATGGAGGTGCTCAACAGACTCTTGCCGGTAGCGGGTTCAAAAGTCGAATGGGAGGCGCTGAATATTCAGAGCATTGTTACTCCCCGAGCCACAAAAGCGATTCTGCGTCAGATCAAGGGGGCGAATCTTTCCTTTGCCCAGGTTTACACCGAGTCCGGGGAGCGAGTCGTGTATTACGCGCTTTCTGGAGGAGAGAAAGCAAAGCCCCTTAAATTGCGGATCGACTCTGCTGAAACGACCGAGCAGATACTGGATGGCATCATATTCCGCGATGCCCGTGCCCGAATGGCAGGTCGCTATCCCGATCCACGGTTTACCAGTCTGCCGGTTGTGCGGGATGCCTCTCGTACAGTGATCCGGGATTTCAACCGTGCACTCGATGCGGAGCGACTGATCGCAACGGTATTGAAAGAGGACATGGCAACCACGCGCCTGACCCATATCAGATTCTTTACCGTGCTCGACACCTGTCGCTCGTGCGGCGGATTTGTCTTGCCGCGTTTGAAACTGGACTTCCCTGACGCACTGTTTTCCGTGACCTACCTGAAAAATTACACCTTTTCATAATTTATCCTGGCCTGCGCGGTGTACCGGACATACCGCGCAGCAGCACCCTGGCGTGCATTTATTGACGCTCGGTCCATGGCCTATTGATACGGCAGTGTCCTTTTCTGTCCCCAACGCTGCTAGGCTTGGCCCCTGTTGCCCATTATCCAGAACACTTCCGATGCTCGAACGCTTGCTGATCCTGACTGCCCTGACGCTGGCCTCGCAAATGGCCGCAGCAGTCACGATCTATAAAACCGTCGATGCCGATGGCGTCGTTGCCTTTTCCGACCGTCCCACCGCCGGTGCTTCTGTGGTGGTGTTCCGGGACCGGATGGTCGAACATTTCGAGAAGCAGGTGCATTTGAGCGTCAAGAAAGAAGGCGGCGTGCATAGCCTGTATGTGCGCAACGACCTGTATGCGCCGGTCGAAGTGGAGCTCAAGCTTTCCGGGCTGAGTAACGTGCTGGGTATTACGGGATCCTCGTCAACCATCCGCCGCACGGTGCCTGCGCGCAGCAACGAACGCATGATCGTGCTGAGCCCCAAACAGGCGGGCAAGGCCATGAACTATGCCTCGATACTGACTTCCACGCTGGGCGATTCGAAGCGGGCGACTCAGGCCTACAAGTATCCTTTGCCCTGGGTGGGCGGGCCGTTCCGCCTGACTCAGGGACCTGGCGGCAAATACAGCCATTACGGTCCGAAAGGGCGTTACGCGATGGACATCGCCATGCCGGAAGGCACGCCCATCATCGCAGCGCGTGCAGGCACGGTGGTGAAAGTCGAGAACAACCAGACAGGCCGAGGCTCGAACCCGTCAGGCAACTTTGTGCGGATCCTGCACAATGACGGCACCATGGGCGTCTATCTGCACCTGATGCGCGGTTCGGTGAGTGTCAGGGAAGGGCAGCAAGTGCATGTCGGCAGCCCGCTGGCGCGGTCCGGCAATACTGGCAACAGCACCGGCCCGCATTTGCACTTTGTCATCCAGCGCAATACGGGTAATGCGCTGGAATCCATTCCTTATGAATTCGCCACGCCAGTCCAGAGCCTGCCCAACTTCGCTGTGGGCGGGAATTAGGGCTTCTGTAGCTTCGCGAATGAATTCGCTCCCACCGTAGGAGCGAATTCATTCGCGAACGCAATCAATCGATCTTCAGCACCTTGGCCAGTACGATCTTCGGGCCTTTCATCTTCTTGATGATGATGCGCAGGCCTTCGACCGCCATCTGCTCTTCCTCTTCCGGCACCCGTTTCAGGGTTTCGTAGATCAGGCCGGCCAGGGTTTCGGCCTCGATGTGGTCCAGATCGATACCCAGCAGGCGTTCAACCTTGAACAGCGGCGTATCGCCACGAACCAGGAGCTTGCCCGGCTGATAGGCGAGGATGCCGCGTTCGACCTTGCGGTGCTCGTCCTGGATATCACCGACCAGCACTTCCAGCACGTCTTCCATGGTCAGGTAGCCGATAACCTTGCCGTCGGCCTCTTCCACCAGCGCGAAATGCGCGCCGCCCTTGCGGAATTGCTCCAGCAGTTGCGACAGCGGCATATGCCGTGAGACACGCTCCAGCGGACGGATCAGTTCTGCGAGGTTGAAGGATTCCGGAATATGGTCCAGGGCCGCCAGCTCCAGCAGCAGGTCTTTGATGTGAAGCAGACCGACGAATTCGTTGTTCTCGGCATCGTAGACCGGATAACGGCTGAATTTGTGGCGACGGAACTGGGCCAGGATTTCCTTGAGCGGCGCGTTGCAGTCCAGGGAAACCAGGTCTTCGCGGGAGTTGGCCCAGTCGACCACTTCCAGCTCACCCATTTCCACGGCCGAAGCCAGCACGCGCATGCCCTGATCGCTGGGGTCCTGGCCACGGCTGGAGTGCAGGATCAGTTTCAGCTCGTCGCGGCTATAGCTGTGTTCGTGATGCGGGCCGGGCTCGCCCTGGCCGGCAATGCGCAGAATGGCGTTGGCGCTGGCGTTGAGCAGGTAGATGGCCGGGTACATCAGCCAGTAGAACAGATACAGCGGCACGGCGGTCCACAGCGACAGCAGCTCAGGCTTGCGAATGGCCCAGGATTTGGGAGCCAGTTCACCGATCACGATATGCAGGTAGGAAATGATGAAAAACGCCGTGAAGAACGACACGCCTTTGATCACTTCTGCGGATTCCACGCCCATCGCACTGAGCAGCGGCTCCAGCAAGTGGGCGAAGGCCGGTTCACCGACCCAGCCCAGGCCGAGGGAGGCGAGGGTGATGCCCAGCTGGCAGGCCGACAGGTAAGCATCCAGTTGCCCGTGAACCGTGCGCAGGATGTGGCCGCTCCAGCCGTTTTTCTTGGCGATGGCCTCGACGCGGGTCGAGCGCAGTTTGACCATGGCGAACTCTGCTGCAACGAAGAAGCCGTTGAGCAGGACCAGGAACAGTGCGAAAAGAATCATGCCGAAATCGGCGAAGAGTGAAGCCGTGGTGAAACTAGGGGATGGGTCCATGGTGGGGTTTTGCGGAATCCGTTTTATTCAAGGTAAGGGCGTGCAGCACAGGAAATGGCGCCATGAACGGGGCAATGTAGCGGCTCGCAGCAAGCTTGCCTAGTAGTCTGGATCCACATCTCCGGGTTTTGCCAACTGAATGGCGGCGAAATGGCAGGTAAATACGCTGCCTTTGCCCATCACGCTGTTGATTTCAAGTGTGCCGCGATGGCGCAGCAGCACATGCTTCACGATGGCCAGGCCCAGGCCGGTACCGCCGGTATTGGAGGCGCGGCTGGTGTCGACGCGATAGAAACGCTCGGTCAGACGCGGCAGATGCTTGGTTTCGATGCCGATGCCCGAGTCATGCACACTCAGGTGCGCACCGCGGTCGTCGGTCCACCAGCGAATACGGATATTGCCTTCGGCTGGCGTGTATTTCACGGCATTGAAGATCAGGTTGGAAAACGCGCTGCGCAGCTCGGTTTCGCTGCCCTTGAGCTGCATGTCGCTTTCCACATCAAGGGTAATCTGGTGATTCTTGCTGGCTGACAATGCCTGAGCATCGGCCTTGATGGTCTTGAGCAGCGTCACCACGGCGACCGGATGGTTATCCGAGGGATAGTCGGTGGCTTCGAGCTTTGCCAGCAGCAGCAAGTCGTTGAGCAGCGTCTGCATGCGCCCGCCTTGCTGGTGCATCTGCTGCAACGCCCGAACCCAGCGCGGATTGACCTCTTCGACGTTGTCGAGCAGGGTTTCCAGATAGCCGAAGATCACCGTCAGCGGTGTACGCAGCTCATGGGACACGTTGGCGACGAAATCCTTGCGCATCTGTTCCAGTTGATGGATCCGCGTGACATCGCGCACCAGCATCAGGTGCTCGTTGTTGCCGTAGCGGGTGATCAGAAACTGGATACGCAGGTGGTCCTTGGTCGGCGAGGGAATTTCCAGCGGCTCGCTGTAGTTGCCCTGCGCGAAGTATTCCTTGAAGCGTGGATGGCGTACCAGGTTGGTGACCGGCTGGCCGCTGTCCTGAGGCGTCTTGAGGCCCAGAAGCGTTTCGGCAGCGCGGTTCCACCATTCCAGGTTGCCCTCGCTGTCGAGCATGATGACTGCATCGCGCAAGGCTGCGGTGGATTCCTGAACCCGGTCGATGACCGCCTGCAGACGACCACGCACCCGCTGGTCACGGCGTTGCAGGTGATAGATGCTGTCGAAGACCTCGCCCCACAGGCCATAGCCGTCAGGTGGCGGTTCGTCGGTGCTGTGGTTGCTCAGCCATTCATGCAGGCGCAGCAGTTGCTTGAGGGTCCAGGCCAGGTAAAGCCCCAGCCCGATAGCCAGGCTCCAGCCATACTCGCCACTGATCAGGCCGACCACCAGGCAGGCGGTGACCAGCAGCAACATGTGGCGTATCAGCGTGCCGTGCCAGTTTCGATTCAATTAAAGGTACATCCTTCGGGTACACATGGGCCGCTGCCTTGTGTCTCTACGCAAACGGTTCTCAGCTTTTGGTGGAAAAGCGATAGCCGGTGCCGCGCACGGTTTGTACCAGATTCTCGTAAGCATCACCCAGGGCTTTGCGCAGGCGCCGGATGTGGACGTCCACGGTACGCTCTTCGACATAGACGTTGCCTCCCCAGACTTGATCCAGCAATTGGCCGCGAGTGTAGGCGCGTTCCTGGTGGGTCATGAAGAACTGCAGCAGACGGTATTCGGTAGGGCCCATTTCCGCAGGCTTGCCATCGATGGTCACGCGGTGGCTGACCGGGTCGAGCAGCAGGCCGCCGACTTCTATCGGCGCTTCGCCATCGCTCGGGCCTGCACGGCGCAGCACGGCTTTCAGGCGGGCAACCAGCTCCCGTGGGGAGAACGGCTTGGTGATGTAATCGTCGGCACCGACTTCCAGGCCCTGGATCTTGTTGTCCTCTTCGCCCTTGGCAGTCAGCATGATGATCGGGATGTCACCGGTCAGTTCGTCGCGCTTGAGGCGTCGGGCCAGCTCGATACCGGATGTGCCGGGCAGCATCCAGTCCAGCAGGATGAGGTCTGGCTTGCGGTCGACGATGATTGCGTGGGCCTGCTGGGAGTTTTCCGCCTCCATGCAGTCATAGCCAGCCATTTCCAGTGCGACGGCGATCATTTCACGAATCGGGGCTTCGTCGTCAACGATCAGGATGCTCCTGCCAGCCATGCTCGAACCTCTTGTCATTTAACTGTCTTGGGGCGCATTAGATAACGGAAATATTGCAGTCGTGTGACATCTTGAGATGAGGCTAGCATGAGGGCTGCAATCAGCGCAGTGCGTAGTCCGCCACAATCCCCAGGAAGATGGCCAGCCCGGCCCAGTGGTTATGCAGGAAAGCCTTGAAACAGGCGTCCCGGTCCTTGAAGCGGGTGCTCCAGTATTCCCAGGCAAAACAGCCGGCGGCCACCAGCAGGCCTGTGTAGAAAAAGGCGCCCAGCTCGAAGCGCACGCCGGCCAGGATCAGGCAGCCCAGTGCCAGGCCTTGCAGCGTCAGGATGATGATGCGGTCGGCATCCCCGAACAGCACGGCAGTGGATTTCACGCCGATTTTCAGATCGTCGTCGCGGTCCACCATGGCGTAGTAAGTGTCGTAGGCTACGGTCCACAGCAGGTTGGCGATGTACAGCAGCCAGGCGGCGGCAGGCAATGCGCCTGTTTCTGCGGTGAAGGCCATGGGCATTCCCCACGAGAATGCAGCACCCAGGACCACTTGCGGGTAATAGGTATAACGCTTCATGAACGGATAACAGGCGGCCAGCGCCAGCCCGCCGAACGACAGCCAGACAGTCGTCGAATTGGTCAGCAGCACCAGCAGAAAGCTCAGGGTCACCAGAATGGCGAACAGCGCCAGTGCCTCTCGTGAACTGACCTTGCCGCTGACCAGCGGACGCTGCTCGGTGCGTTTTACATGGCCATCCACCTTGCGGTCGGCGAAGTCGTTGATGACGCAGCCGGCGGCACGCATCAGGAATACGCCGGTCACGAAAATCAGCACATTGGCCAGCGAGGGTGAGCCCTTACCGGCAATCCACAAGGCCCAGAGCGTTGGCCACAGCAGCAGGTAGACACCAATCGGCTTGTCGATGCGGGTCAGTTGGATGAAGTCCCAGGCGCGAGGGTTCAGGCGATTGAGGGATTTGAGCAGCGACAGGTACATCAGGAGTGTTCCTCGTTCTTGAGGGCGTTCCAGAAACTGGGCAGGAAAATCTCGGAAACCAGAATGCTCAGCGGGCCACGGCTGAAGCACGAACGGCGAGCCCACAGATCGCTGGCGGCATCCGCTTCGGGCAGCCAGGCCTCGGGGTAGCGACAGACCTGCAGCGGGCCGCGCTTGAAGGCCTTGTCGCTGAACAGTAACTCGCCCAGCGAGCGTGTTCCCAGTTCATCCATGTTCAAGCCGCCTTCGAGCAAGGCACTGCGGGCGGCGACACTGCGGGCAAAGACCCATTTTTCGCCGCGACCGCGCAAATACACTTCACGCACCCAGCCCAGGCTGGCCTCGGGTAGCTCAAGAGCAGTGCATTCGTCGGGGCGCAGCGGCTGCCAGCCTTCAAACAGCAGCGTCACGCTGAAACCGTCTGACGACAGGCGCGTCAGGCGTCGGGTCAGGGAGTCCTGATTGAACAGCCAGTCGAGAATCAAGGGCCCCGGCACATCGGCCAGTTGCTCGTATTCAAGCCATGCGGGGGCAGGCAATGCGGGGTTTTGCTGGGACACGGTAAGCGATTATCGGCAGTCAACAAGGAGTGGGAGCTTAGCATGATTGCCGGGGCTGACCGACGATTGGCCGTGCACCTGGTATCACAAACAGGCTTGCATATGAGTGCTGTGGCCAGTACAACCCTCGCGGGGATTTGACTCCTGACATCCGGACCGGTGGCAATCGACCGCTGCGCCAGTATTTAGCCTGATCATCGAAGGACCCGAACCATGAAAAAGTGGCAATGCATTGTCTGTGGCCTTATCTACAACGAAGCCGATGGCTGGCCTGATGACGGTATTGCGCCCGGCACTCGCTGGGAAGACGTACCCGAAGACTGGCTTTGCCCGGATTGCGGTGTCGGCAAGATCGACTTTGAAATGATTGAAATCGGCTGATAAAGCAGAAATCGGCCAGACATGAATCACTTGGTGGGAGGCCGCTTGCCGGCGACTTCAGACGCGGCACATCTGCCGGTTTCATAAGCTTTTTCGCCAGCAGGCCTTCCACAATTTCTTGATGAGAAAAGTAATGAGCGCACCTGTCGTCATCATCGGTACCGGCCTTGCGGGCTATAACCTCGCCCGCGAGTTTCGCAAACTGGACGGCGAAACGCCGTTGTTGCTCATTACGGCCGATGACGGTCGTTCCTACTCCAAGCCCATGCTGTCCACCGGCTTTGGCAAGAACAAGCAAGCCGATGAACTGAGCATGGCGCAACCCGGGTCCATGGCCGATCAGCTCAAGGCGCAAGTGCGCACCCATACCCGCATCAGCGGCATCGATCCCGGCCACAAGCGGCTGTGGATCGGCGAAGAGGCGGTTCACTACCGCGATCTGGTGCTGGCATGGGGGGCGGAAACCATTCGGGTCCCTGTGGAAGGGGATGCACAGGACGTCATTTTCCCGATCAACGATCTTGAGGATTACGCGCGTTTCCGTGTGGCGGCGGAAGGCAAAAAGCGGGTTCTGATCCTGGGTGCAGGCCTGATCGGCTGTGAGTTTGCCAACGACCTGATCCTTGGCGGCTATGAGGTCGATCTGGTCGCGCCTTGCGAGCAGGTCATGCCGACTCTGTTGCCGCCCGCTGCGGCGGCTGCCGTGCAGGCGGGGCTTGAGAGTATTGGCGCTCGCTTCCATCTGGGGCCGATCCTTTCCCGTCTGCAGCGCAATGAACAGGCACTTGAAGCGCATCTGTCCGACGGGCAAGTGATTGCCTGCGATCTGGTGGTTTCGGCCATCGGTCTGCGCCCACGAGTCGATCTGGCTGCTGCTGCCGGCTTGCTCACCGGGCGTGGTGTCGTGGTTGATCGGTATCTGCAGACTTCCCACGCCAATATCCATGCCCTGGGCGACTGTGCCGAGGTCGATGGTCTGAACCTGCTCTACGTCATGCCGTTGATGAGCTGTGCCCGTGCCCTGGCGCAGACTCTCGCCGGTACGCCGACTGCGGTGAGATATGGCCCGATGCCCATCACCGTCAAGACCCCGGTCTGCCCTCTGGTGGTTTCGCCGCCCCCTCGCGGGACCGAAGGAACCTGGAGTGTCGAAGGTCAGGATGCAGATATAAAGGCTCTGTGTCATGACACCGAAGGCCGGTTGCTGGGCTATGCCCTGACAGGAGCTGCCGTGTCGGAAAAACTGGCCCTGAACAAGACGTTACCTGCGCTATTGCCCTGAATATGGGGCGTTTTGTCGGATATGTCGCTTTTTTCGTCCTATAAACGTTACGCATGTACTGGCGCGTGCCTCGTCGGCATGCCATCCTCGGTTACGTCTGCCGCTACGTAGAGCTGTCGCGGCATCCTGTCGCTGCTTTGTATAGGCAGTACGGACATAAAAACAAAAAACCGTAAAAGAGGCTTCATACATGCGTAAACCAGATATCGCAGCCGCTATTGCTGAAAAAGCGGATCTCACCAAAGAGCAATCCAATCGCGTTCTCAACGCCATTCTTGAAGAAATCACCGGCGCACTGCACCGCAAGGACAGCGTGACCCTGGTGGGCTTCGGTACTTTCCTGCAGCGCCATCGCGGTGCCCGCACCGGCAAGAACCCGCAGACGGGCGAACCTGTGAAAATCAAGGCCAGCAACACCGTTGCCTTCAAGCCTGGCAAGGCTCTCAAAGACAGCGTCAATCCATAACATCCACTGCGCGCCTTGGCGGGAGGCGAGCAGTCATCGAGACGGGCATACCCATTTTATGGGGTGCCCGTTTTTTTCGCCTGAAACAGCAAGGTATGGCCGTATGAATGGGGTTCTTGAGTACGCCCGCTGCTTTTGACCGGTTTCTGGAAATTTCCTGTCTCAAGGTGTTTTTTGTCTCTGTTCTTGTAGGAATCTCCTGGCATTTTCCAATGGTTCGGGCAAAGGCAGCATCAACAGCATTCGCTGATCTGATCCTGTACGCCGATGCTGCTGTCCACGCAGGGCAGCGTTTCTGGCTTTATGATTCGATCTTCGTCGAAAAAACACGATTGTCCTACAGGATTGCGCTTGATAACCCGTTACACTGCCTCTCCACTCGCTCGACCGGGCTGACTTTCTGCTGAGGCAATGTGTATGAAGTTTCGTTTCCTGCTCTGGATGCTGGGCCTTCTGATGGCTCGGGCCAGCCGTACCAATCCTGCATTTCAGCAGCAGCTTGGCGATAAGGAGCTGACCTTTCAGTTGCAGACTGCCGATGGCAAGGTTGCTCGTCATTTCATTGTCAGTGGCCAGCGTATCCGCAGTGCCGGTGGCGTGGTTGCCGAACCTGCCTTCGCCATTGTCTTTCGCGATGCTGCTTTCGGGTTTGCCACGATGCAGGCCAGCAACAAGCAACTGGCGTTCATGAAGGGGATTCAGGACAAGGATATCCAGGTCAAGGGCAACACGGCTCTGGTGATGTGGTTTCAGGGCCTGACCAAGTACCTGAAACCGAAAAAGAAGGCCCGCTGATTCAAGGCAACTGCAATCCACCCGCTGCTTTGTGAAGCTCGCGCAGGTGCTCACCCATCTGTTTGAGATTGGCTTCGTTGGCCGCGATTTCGCTGGCGCGCTCAGGCTCCAGCAGGGCGCGTACTTCCTTGTCCAGATCGCCAGTCAGGCGCTTCAGTTGCTTCTGGCGCTGACTGCTCTCGGCTTCAAGCCGCTGCCATTCGCCTGCCTGTGGCAAGCCATAGCCGCTGCTGCCCAGCAATTCGGCCGGGCGGCTGAGAAAGCCGCTGCTGGCGAGAATCTCCTGCAGCGTCTTTGAAGCCTGGGAGACGCTGCCGTCTTTCTGTTCCCTGGCACCGAGATAGCGTTGCTTCACTTCGTCCTGAGCCAGCAACAATTGCCGACGCAGGCTTGCCTGTTCCAGCAGCAGAATGGCGGCACTGGTGCGCAGGTCGGCCTTGTCGAACCACTGGCTGCGTTCTTTGGCCGACAGTGACAGCCAGTCTTCGACGGTGCTCTGCGGGATCGGTAGATGCTTCTTCAGGACGTCGAACATCGCCTGATAGCGGTCGCGATAGGAATCGAAGCGATAACCCAGGCGCAGCGCTTCCTTTGGATCGTCCAGCACGCTGGTGTCTGCCAGGCCTCGGCCCTTAAGCACTTCCAGCAAACCGTTGGGCAGGATGCTGTCCAGACCAACAAGTCTGGGGTTGTGGGTGCCGCTGCGGAGCAGCTTGAGGTTTTCCACGGCGCAGTTGTTCGACAGGAAGTAATAGTTGCCGTCGTAACTCCAGTGCATCTCGGCCGCATGCTGCACCAGCCCTTCGATTTCCGGGCGAGACAGAGTGAGCGGCACGGAGGCGAGGCTGCGCAGTTCGGTCTTGGTGTATTCGTCGATGACCTGAGCCAGCGGCAGCACGAACAGTCGCGACGGATAAGCGCCCATCAGGCCATCCCAACTGGACAGTTGCACATCGCCTACGAACGCCCGGTAAGACAGGACCAGATGCTGATCCAGATCCAGGCGGCAATCAGGCCCACGTGGCCGGCCCGGTTTGCAGATCACCAGGCGCAGCATGCTGTGGCCCCAGCGGCTTACCCAGTTCTGGTTGGCTTCAGCCAGCAGGTAGTCGACTTCATAGACCCGTTCCGGATCAAGCTTGCCCAGCGGTTCGCGTCCGAAATCGCTCCCGGCATTCAGATACGGGAAGAAGGACGGACACTGGTCTTTCTGCGGCGGTGCCCAGCCAAAATGTTCCTTGTAGTAGGCGTACAGGGCCGGGCGACGGCAGGCATAGGCCGGGTCGAGGAGGAAGTACTCCATGTTCACGGCCACGAATTCCAGCGGGCTGGTGGTTTCGTAAATGTCCGGGCTGCGTGCGACTTGCCCGTTGTGTTCCTCCCGCTCGCCGCGTCGACCGACATATTGCGGCCAGCCTGCCAGGTCCAGCAGGCGCGGGTCGTCGCTCAGGGTAAAGCGTCGCTCGGTTTCGCCACGGCAACTGTCAGGCAGGCCAATGTTGCCTGCTGAACTGTGCTGGCGCGAGCAGCGGAATATCAGGGCGCGTTGCGTCGAAGACCACAGGCGGGCGCGATCGTAGACGTGGGTCAGTTCGTGCAGGACCGTGGCGAGCATTTCACGCCGGACCGTGCCGTGGGGGCGTCCGGTCTGGGTGGTGGCTGCCGAGCCGTCGGTCAACGGCGTCAGCAGTTTTGTATTGAGATAAAGCTGGTAGGGACCGGCAGCCTGGCCATAGGCGTTTTCAGGCATATCGCCGGACCAGCGCACTTCAACACGCCGGTCCAGATCCTTGATGAAGCTTGGCGGCAGGGCGCGCATGGCTTCATCGAGGAGTGTCTGGCTCGCATGTTTTTGGGCTGGGGTCAGGCCGTCGGTCTGCAGCTCGAGCGTCAGGCTGGCAAGAGCATGAGAGGTGACCAGCGACAATGCGCCGGCAAGCAGCCAGGCGCGAAGTCGTCTCACAGAGCGAGAATGGCTTCGGCCAGTGTCCGGTCACTGGCATCACGTGCTTCGGGCACGCGGGTGCGCAGGGTATCGAAAGCGGCGTCGAGTTGCGCGCCGTGAATGTCACCGTCGCTGGCGACATAGCTGGCGGCGTCGTCTTTGGCCTGGATCACGACCTTGGAGTCGCGAATGGAAGTGGTGGTGTCCGAGGTGAAGTCGATGGAACGACCGAAAGCGCGAACGATGATATTGCTCGTGGCCACGACGGTCTGGGCCTGGGCAATGTCTGCCATGACGAGCAGGCCAAGGGTAGCGGCAATCAGCGGGGTGCGCATGTAACGTCTCCAGTTACGCAAAGAGGTCGAAAGTGACTATTGGACGAGGATTGTTTCTGCCAGTTCAAGGTCGCTGGCATGAAGTTTTGACTGGGTGTTTCGCAGAGTACGCAGCGCTGACTCCAACCGCACACCGCGGATCTGGCCGTCAGTGGCAACGAACGCCGCGGCGTCATCCTGAGCGGCCAGGATCAGCTTTCTGTCGAAGGGCGCAGTGGTGACCTGACTGGTGACGTAGCCGGTAATGACCAGGCTCTGTGTCGTCGTATCGAAGGCTTGAGCCGGGCTGACCCAGATCAGGCCGGCGACTGGAGCTGCAAACAGAAGAGGTAGTAAACGCATGGCTTTCAATGACTGGCAAAACGAGGTCCAAGGCTAGCGCAATGCCAGCCCTGGAGGCTACCCCAAGGGCTGGTTCAGATGGCCAGAATAGCCTGGGCCAATTGTGTATCTGTCGCACCCAGGTTCGGGTACTGCTGGCGAATGTGCTGGAACGCACCTTCCAGTTGAGCACCACGAATGTTGCCTTCGCTGGCCACGAAACTGGCTGCCTCGTCACGGGCGGCGCGTACGATCTTGTCGTCTCTCAAGGAAGAAGAGGCATCGGAGGTGGCCTCGCTGGAGGCTGCCACTGCGCCTACGACGGCATCGGTAGTAACGATGAAACTGGTGGCGCTTGCACTGGCAGCCGCTGTCAGCAGTGCGGCAGCAGCAAAGATACGGAGCAGGGTCATGGCAGAATTCCAAAAGTGTGACGGAGTGGGCAGTAGCCTATCGCAGCCGTCATGAGGTTGTCATTTCAGGGGCGGTCGCAAGCATCATGTAGTCATGCGCCGAACTGTACAGGTATTTTTTGGTTTTTATGAAACTGTATCTGTTCCGGGATATTTCAGCCCGGAAACGACAAGGCCCGTCTCGGTTGCCTGAGACGGGCCTTGTGTTAAGCAATTCGGGGTGCTGGTGAGAGACCTGTGAGGTCTGGACCAGCGGGCGCTTGAGTTAGCGCCAGAACGGCTTGCTCAGCTCTTCGTAACGCTGTGCTTCGGTGATACCGGCGTCGGCGAGCAGACGAGCATCCAGGCGAGCCAGTTGGTGGCGGCTGGAGAGGCGACGCTGCCAGAGCATCAGGTTAGCGAGTACGCGCAGAGGCCATGCTGCTTGAGCGTTGTTGACGGTGCTTTCGTTGAACAGGTCGGAACTGACTGTACGTTCCATGGTGTGACTTCCTTCCGCTTGTGGCGGGTTTAGAGAATGACTTGACTGGTGCCTATCTTCCTCTCACTTGGGCAGTATCTATAGACACAGTTCATTTGTATTGTGATGGTTCAGTTAACTGTTTATAGGCACTGTTTTGTTCATAAATGGGGCAACTGTACCGGTTGGCACTGATATGGTGCATTTTGTGGTCGGTCTTGGTGGTTTTTGTTGTTTCGAACCGTTTTTTGACCGGTACAGAAGTACAGTTTGTTTCAGATGAGGTGGATGACACTTCAAAGTGAGCAAAGAAACCTCTTGCTCACTTGAAACTGTGTTCCTCAGGTCGGCAGCATGCGGCCTGTCTCTTCAAGATTGATGTGCCAACTCAGTGCTTCGCGCAGGATGTGCGGGGTATGCCCTCCGACCTCGCAGGCGGCCGCAAAGTATTGATTCAGAGCCTCGCGATAGTCTGGATGCACGCAATTGTCGATGATGATCCGGGCGCGTTCGCGAGGTGCCAGACCGCGCAGGTCGGCCAGACCCTGTTCGGTCACGAGGATGTCCACATCGTGCTCGGTATGGTCGACATGGCTCACCATGGGGACCACGCTGGAAATCGAGCCGCCCTTGGCGATGGACTTGGTGACAAAGATGGCCAGATGGGCATTGCGCGAGAAGTCGCCGGAGCCGCCGATGCCGTTCATCATCCGGGTGCCGCAGACATGGGTCGAGTTCACGTTGCCGTACAGATCGAATTCCAGTGCCGTATTGATGCCAATGATGCCCAGGCGGCGAATGACTTCGGGGTGGTTGGAGATCTCTTGCGGGCGTAGCACCAGGCGCGACTTGTAGCGATTGAAGTCCGAGAACACCTGCGCATGCTTGGCGGCCGACAGGGTCATCGAGCTGCCGGATGCGAAACTCAGTTTGCCGGCATCGAACAAGTCGAAAGTCGAGTCCTGCAGCACTTCGGAATACATGGTCATGTCATGGAACGGCGAGTCCAGCAGGCCATGCATCACGGCATTGGCAATGGTGCCGATCCCGGCCTGCAACGGCATCAACTGATTGGTCAGCCGGTCTTCGCGCACTTCCTTCTTGAAGAACTCCACCAGATGGTTGGCGATGGCCTGGGTCTCGGCATCCGGCGGCAGTACAGTTGAAGGTGAGTCGCCCTGATCGCTGATGACAATACCGACGATCTTGGCCGGATCGATCTTGACGGCGCTGCTGCCGATTCGCGAATCGGCATCCAGGATCGGGATCGGCAGGCGGGTCGGTCGATAGCTGGGAATATAGATATCGTGCAGGCCCTCCAGCTCCAGCGGCTGTGACAGGTTGATCTCCACGATGACTTGTTTGGCCAGGATCGCAAAGCTGGCCGAGTTGCCGACCGAAGTGCTCAGAACCAGATGACCTTCTTCGGTAATCGCCACGCACTCGATGACGGCCAGATCCACTGCCTTGATTTGGCGGTTGCGCAACTGTTCAACTGTATCGGACAAGTGTTGGTCGATGAACATGACCGTGCCGTCATTGATGGCTTTGCGCAGCGTGTTGTCGACCTGGAAGGGCATGCGACGCGACAGTACGCCGGCTTCGGTCAACTGCTTGTCCAGATCGTTGCCCAGGCTGGCACCGGTCATCAGGCTGATCTTGAGCGGCGACACTCTGGCGCGCTCAGCCAATGCATGGGGAACGGCCTTGGCTTCACCGGCGCGGGTGAAGCCGCTCATGCCGACGGTCATGCCATCTTCAATCAACGCTGCAGCCTCTGCTGCGCTCATTACCTTGCTCATCAAAGAAGGCAAACGGATACGGTCGCGGTACATGGATTCTGTCTCGAAGGTGGAAGCGAGGGTCAAGTCTAGAGACTCGAGGTTTTTCCGTCCCGCGACCAAGGTCGCATTGGAGGGCTCTAATTAGGGCCTTTCAAGGCAAAACACTGTTGCGCGGAATGCAAAAAGCCCCAGGCGCAGAACGCACTGGGGCTCTTTCAGGCGGGTGGGAGGCTAAGCGTTTTCCACAGCCTTAACCATGTCCTCGATCACCTTTTTGGCGTCTCCGAACACCATCATGGTTTTATCCATATAGAACAGTTCGTTGTCCAGGCCGGCATAACCGCTGGCCATCGAGCGCTTGTTGACGATGATCGTCCTGGCCTTGAAGGCTTCAAGGATCGGCATCCCGGCAATCGGCGATTTGGGGTCGTTGCGGGCTGCCGGGTTGACCACATCGTTGGCGCCCAGTACCAGCACTACGTCGGCCTGACCGAACTCGGAGTTGATGTCCTCCATCTCGAACACCTGATCGTAAGGCACTTCTGCTTCGGCCAGCAGCACGTTCATATGCCCGGGCATCCGACCCGCTACCGGGTGGATGGCGTATTTCACGGTAACACCATGGTGGGTCAGCTTTTCAGTCAGCTCTTTGAGCGCATGCTGCGCCCGTGCGACTGCCAGGCCGTAGCCTGGAACGATGATCACCGTGTCGGCGTTGGTCAGCAGGAAAGTGGCGTCGTCTGCCGAACCGGATTTCACCGGGCGTGCTTCCTTGGCACCTGCCGGGCCACCCGCTTCGGCTGTGCTGCCGAAGCCACCCCCGATCACGTTGAAAAACGAGCGGTTCATGGCCTTGCACATGATGTAGGACAGAATCGCGCCCGAAGAGCCCACCAGCGAGCCGGCAATGATCAGCATCGAGTTGTTCAGTGAGAAGCCGATACCTGCCGCCGCCCAGCCCGAATAGCTGTTGAGCATCGACACCACCACCGGCATGTCCGCGCCGCCAATCGGGATGATCAGCAGCACGCCGATCACGAAGGCCAGGGCCAGCATGATTGCGAAGGCGGTCAGGTTGCCGGTGAACATGAACGTCAGGCCAAAGAACAGCGTGGCCAGCCCGAGAATCAGGTTCAGCTTGTGCTGTCCGGCAAACTGTACGGGTGTGCCCTGAAACAGGCGGAATTTGTACTTGCCCGACAGTTTGCCGAAGGCGATCACCGACCCGGAGAAGGTGATTGCCCCGATGGCGGCACCGAGGAACAGCTCCAGACGGTTACCGGTGGGTATCGCATCGCCAAGGTTGCGCACGATGCCCAGCGATTGTGGTTCGACCACGGCAGCAATGGCGATGAACACCGCTGCCAGGCCGATCATGCTGTGCATGAAGGCGACCAGCTCCGGCATTTTGGTCATCTCGACACGCTTGGCCATGATCGACCCCGCAGTGCCGCCGACCAGCAGGCCGACCACGATATAGCCGATACCCGCGCTGGTGCCTTCGACGGTCGAAAGGGCAGCCAGCTTGAAGACCAGGCCGACGGTGGTTATCACGGCCAGGCCCATGCCCAGCATGCCGAACAGGTTGCCGCGGCGAGAGGTTGTGGGGTGCGAGAGTCCTTTGAGTGCCTGAATGAAGCAGACCGAAGCGATCAGGTACAGCAGGGTGACCAGATTCATGCTCATTACTTCTGCACCTCGTCTTGTGCCTTGGGTGCTTTTTTCTTGAACATTTCCAGCATGCGCCGGGTGACCAGAAAGCCACCGAACACATTCACGGCAGCCAGGGCCACGGCAAGCGTGCCCATGATCTTGCCCAGCGGCGTGACCGTCAGGGCGGCGGCGAGCATGGCGCCGACAATCACTATGGCAGAAATGGCGTTGGTCACGGCCATCAGCGGCGTATGCAGGGCAGGGGTCACGTTCCAGACCACGTGGTAACCGATGTAGATCGCCAGTACAAAAATGATCAGGTTATAGATACCAGGGGAGATCAACTCTTCCATTGTCTTGTCCTCAGCCGTTCTTGCGAATGACTTGGCCGTCGCGGCACATCAGGCACGCGGCGACGATGTCGTCTTCGAGATTGATCTGCAACTGGCCGTCCTTGTCGAACAGCAGCTTCATGAAGTCCAGCAGGTTGCGGGCGTACAGCGCCGAGGCATCGGCGGCGACCAGAGCGGGCAGGTTGGTATGGCCGACGATGGTCACGCCGTGTTCCACCACCACCTGATCGGCCACGGTCAGCGGGCAGTTACCGCCTTGTGCTGCGGCCAGATCGATGACCACCGAGCCGGGTTTCATCTGTGCCACGGTTTCGGCACTGAGCAGCACCGGTGCCTTGCGGCCGGGGATCAGGGCGGTGGTGATCACGATGTCCGACAGTCTGGCGCGTTCATGCACGGCGACGGCCTGACGCTGCATCCAGCTTGCCGGCATCGGGCGCGCGTAACCGCCAACGCCTTCGGCGCATTCGCGTTCTTCATCGGTTTCGTAGGGCACATCGATGAATTTGGCACCCAGAGACTCGATCTGCTCTTTGACTGCAGGCCGCACATCTGAAGCTTCTACGACCGCACCCAGTCGCTTGGCCGTGGCAATGGCCTGCAGCCCGGCAACACCGGCGCCGAGCACCAGAACCCGAGCGGCTTTCACGGTGCCGGCAGCGGTCATCAGCATCGGCATGAAGCGCGGATAGTGATGAGCAGCCAGCAGCACGGACTTGTAGCCGGCAATGTTGGCCTGGGACGACAGCACATCGAGGCTTTGCGCGCGTGAGGTGCGCGGTGCGGCTTCCAGGGCAAAGGCGGTGATACCACGTTCGGCCAGTCTGGCGATGGTCTCGTTATTGAACGGGTTGAGCATCCCGATGACGACCGTGCCGCTCTTTATAAGAGCCAGCTCGCTGTCGTTGGGCGCTGTGACCTTGAGGATCAGCTCACCTGCGAAGGCTTCGCTTGCACCACCGATAGTGGCACCCGCTGCTTCATAGGCACTGTCCGGCACGCTGGCATGGATGCCTGCTCCGCTTTGCACAGTGATTCTATGGCCTTGGCTGATCAGCTTTTTGATGGTTTCCGGGGTGGCAGCAACCCGTGTTTCACCCGTCTGGGTTTCAAGAGGGACACCAATGTGCACGTCAAATCTCCTGCGTGATCTTTTTATCTTCATAAATAGGCCAGCGCACTACGGCTGGTGCGTCTGGGGTGGCCGATCAGCATGTCCCGGGGCCTTGAAAGCCTGGGGGGCGGAGCATTCTGCAATTGAAATCAGCGGGGCTTCAACACATTCTGTAACGAGACTGTAAATTAACTACAAGTCATCCTGTGACCTATTGTCGCAAGTAATTGCTGTAGGCCTTTATTTATATGGCTTTCAGGAGATTCCATCTGGAAATTGTGGAAAAGCGGATTTTTTCAGCGATTTGCCCTCAATTCTTTAAAAGCAGCTACAGGCCTCGTAAATAAAGAACATTGGCCAATTTACGCGTCATGCGGAAAGATTGTTCCAAAGCGACAAAACCTTATATTTGTAGGTGTTTTTAAGTGGGCACTACTTTCTGGTGTCCGGCTCAATCCCTTGCTGGCGGCAGTCTGTAGCCTTTTGCCTGATCGATCAGCCAATCCCTGAATGCGCGTAGAGAGGCCGATTCGACTTTTCGCTCTGGAATCATCAAGTGATAGGCCTTGATGCTGGAGAGTGTGTGGGTATTGGCGATGACCAGCCGTTTTTCCTGTAACTCGCGCTGAATCAGGAAAGGAGGGATCAGGGCTATTCCCATCTCATGCATGGCTGCCTGGGCAAGCATGGAGAATAGCTCGTATCGGGGACCTGTCATGTCGCGGGGAATATTCAGATGCTGCGCGTTGAACCACTGTCGCCAGGCGTAAGGGCGTGTGGTCTGTTGCAGCAAAGGCATCTCGGCGATCTGGCTGGCATCCAGGCTGTCGCGCCCTTGCATGAGTGTCGGGCTGCAGACTGGCATGGGGTTTTCGCCCATCAGGCGGTGAGCTTCGGTGCCTGGCCAGTCTGCATCACCGAAGTAGATGGCGGCGTCGAAATCGGTATCGGCAAACAGGAATGGGCGAGTCCGGTTGGTGAGGTTGACCGTGACTTCCGGGTGACGCTGCTGGAAATCCTTGAGCCGTGGCAGCAGCCATTGCGTACCGAAGGTCGGCACGACCGCCAGCTCGATCACACTGGCTCCTTGCTGGCCCATGATCGACAGCGTGTCGCGTTCAACCGCATCCAGTTGTGCAGCAACACGACGGCTGTAGGAAAGGCCGGCTTCTGTCAGCTTCACCCCGCGCCTGGAGCGTCGGAACAGTTCGACGCCCAGGAATTCTTCCAGGCTGCCGATCTGTCGGCATATGGCGCTCTGGGTCAGCGAAAGCTCGGTGGCCGCCCTGGTAAAGCTTTCATGGCGAGCGGCCGACTCGAAACTGACGAGTGCGGCTGTGCTGGGGATTTTTCGTCGCATATACGCTTGTCTCACTCGTTATCGATAAATAGTGCGGTTTTATGGATTACGGAGTGAGAAATTAGCACAAGATCTTGAATAATCGTCGTTTGTCGCCTTGCGAAAGCGGGTCTAGGATCACTCCACAACATTTGCGAAAGACGCGAGGAGTGAGTCATGGGTGGTAAAGCAAGCTTCAACTGGATCGATCCGCTGCTGCTGGATCAACAGCTCACAGAAGAAGAGCGTATGGTGATGCGCAGCGCTGAACAGTTCGCCCAAAGCAAACTCGCTCCCCGGGTTCTTGAAGCCTTTCGTCATGAGCAGACCGATCCCGCCATCTTTCGTGAAATGGGCGAGGTTGGCTTGCTGGGAGCGACCATCCCGGAAGAGTTCGGCGGTAGTGGGCTGAATTACGTGAGCTACGGCTTGATTGCCCGGGAAGTGGAGCGCGTCGATTCGGGCTATCGCTCAATGATGAGCGTTCAGTCTTCTCTGGTGATGGTGCCGATCAATGAATTCGGTACCCTGGCCCAGAAACAGAAGTACCTGCCAAAACTGGCATCCGGCGAGTGGATCGGCTGTTTCGGCCTGACCGAGCCTGATCACGGTTCCGATCCTGGCGCGATGGTTACCCGGGCGCGCAAGGTCGACGGTGGATATCGCCTGACCGGCAGCAAGATGTGGATCACCAATAGCCCGATTGCGGATGTGTTCGTGGTCTGGGGCAAGGATGACGAAGGCGACATTCGTGGCTTCGTCCTGGAGAAAGGCTGGGCCGGGCTGAGTGCTCCGGCGATCCATGGCAAGGTGGGGTTACGTGCATCCCTCACCGGCGAGATCGTGATGGACAATGTCTTTGTGCCTGAAGAAAACATCTTCCCGGATGTGCGCGGTCTCAAAGGCCCTTTCACTTGCCTGAACTCGGCCCGTTACGGAATCTCCTGGGGAGCCCTCGGGGCTGCGGAGTTCTGCTGGCACACGGCGCGACAATACACGCTTGATCGTAAGCAGTTCGGACGCCCGCTGGCCGCGAATCAGTTGATCCAGAAGAAGCTCGCTGACATGCAGACCGAAATCACTCTGGCGCTGCAAGGGTGTCTGCGGCTGGGGCGCATGAAAGACGAAGGCATCGCGGCGGTGGAAATCACCTCGATCATGAAGCGCAATTCGTGTGGCAAGTCGCTGGATATCGCTCGAATGGCGCGGGACATGCTGGGCGGTAACGGTATCTCCGACGAGTTCGGCATTGCTCGCCACTTGGTGAACCTGGAAGTCGTGAATACCTATGAAGGCACGCATGATGTGCATGCATTGATTCTGGGGCGTGCACAGACCGGCATTCAGGCTTTCTATTAAGGAGTCTGCCATGGGCGCGCTTTCGCATATTCGAGTGCTTGACCTGTCGCGGGTCCTGGCCGGTCCTTGGGCAGGGCAGATTCTTGCGGACCTCGGGGCTGACGTGATCAAGGTCGAGCGTCCGGGCAATGGTGACGATACGCGCTCATGGGGGCCGCCGTTTCTGAAGGATCCGGCCGGTGAGAACACCTCCGAGGCGGCTTATTACCTCTCGGCCAACCGCAACAAACAGTCCGTCACCATCGACTTCACCCGGCCTGAAGGGCAGAAGCTGGTGCGGGAACTGGCGGCGCGCTCCGATATCGTGATCGAGAACTTCAAGGTCGGCGGGCTGGCTGCTTACGGGCTGGACTATGCGACGCTCAAGGCGGTCAATCCGCGCCTGATCTATTGCTCCATCACCGGCTTCGGGCAAAGTGGGCCTTATGCCAGGCGAGCGGGTTATGACTTCATGATCCAGGGGCTTGGCGGGCTGATGAGTCTGACTGGCCGTCCTGAGGGAGAGGAAGGGGCTGGGCCGGTGAAGGTCGGTGTCGCATTGACGGATATTCTCACCGGGCTTTATTCGACCAGCGCGATGTTGGCAGCCCTGGCTCATCGCGATCAGAGTGGCATCGGGCAGCATATCGACATGGCTCTGCTGGATGTTCAAGTGGCCTGTCTGGCAAATCAGGCGATGAACTACCTCACTACAGGCAATGCTCCGCGTCGGTTGGGGAATGCTCATCCCAATATCGTGCCTTATCAGGATTTCCCGACGGCGGATGGCGATTTCATCCTTACGGTCGGTAACGACAGTCAGTTCAGAAAGTTTGCTGAGGTGGCCGGGCAGGCGCAGTGGGCGGATGATCCTCGCTTCCGGACCAACAAACTCCGGGTGACCCATCGTGCCGAACTTATCCCGTTGATCCGTCAGGTGACGGTGTTCAAGACGACGGCGCAGTGGGTTGAGGCGCTGGAGGCGGCGGGTGTGCCGTGCGGGCCGATCAATGATCTGGCCCAGGTGTTTGCAGATCCACAGGTTCGGGCACGTGGCCTGGCCATAGAGATGCCGCATGCGCTGGGCGGCAGCGTTGCTCAGGTGGCCAGTCCGATCCGGCTTTCTGAAACACCGGTTGAATATCGACGTGCGCCTCCCTTGCTGGGTGAGCATACGCAGGAGGTGCTGCAGAACATCCTGGGGCTCAAGGCCGAAGAGGTGATGGCGCTACGTGAGGCTGGGGTGCTTTAGCTATATAGAATAGAAGCGAGGCTCTTCTTCTATATAGGAAGCGTCCATTTCGGTTAATTTCAATGAAATCGAAATTAACGGTTGACGGGCGATTTAATCTCTCTATAATTCGCCCCACTTCCGGCGCAGGTGGAACTGAAAAAGCCTTGTAAATCAATAGATTGCAAGTGTTTAACAGTTTGCTCGGTCAGCCTGGAATGGCTTCGGTCGCGGTTGGATCGACAGCGGTATGAGAAAGGGTTTGACACCGCCTTCGGGTGCTGTAGAATTCGCCTCCCGCTGACGAGCAGCGCGAAGTTGATCGAAGCGCAAGTGGTTGAAGTTGCAAAGGAAACTTTGAAACTTGTTGAAATAACCGCTTGACAGATTCAGAGGTCGCTGTAGAATGCGCGCCTCGGTTGAGACGAAAGGCTCAACCAACGCTCTTTAACAACTGAATCAAGCAATTCGTGTGGGTGCTTGTGGCGTAAGACTGAAGTCAACAGATTATCAGCAACGCAAGTTACTCCGCG